>WNFQ01001375.1_pt1 | contig 17731 bp, 14 predicted proteins | sample 5400171 | NCBI WGS metagenome assembly WNFQ01 (sample SAMN13153356, study PRJNA577476) | soil metagenome | isolation source: 20 cm soil under Madrone tree | place: USA:California | collected 2016-06-14 | reverse complement strand
TCTTGAAGTCATACTTTGAATACTACGAGCGGACTCGCACGCACCTTTCCTTGGAGAAAGATGCGCCGATCCCTCGGACGGTACAGCCTCCAGAACTCGGAACGGTGGTGGAGTTTCCGGAAGTGGGCGGACTCCACCATCGATACGAACGCCGCGCGGCCTAACTTGCCCGGATCTGTGCTCTCCTGAAGCTGAACTTGAAGAAGAACTGCGCATTGTAGTGCCGCGACCAACCTCCTGTGCGTCCGCCGCAAGGAATATCACTCGCGTAGAGTTCGATCTGAATTGCTCGCCTCCGTGTGGCAGCGGCTTTTCACAAACCGGCCGGGATTATTGGTACGGACAAGTCCGTCGGAGCCCGGAAGATGAGGGATGCATTCGTTCCGCCGAAGCCGAACGAATTGGTCATCGCATATTCGAGAGGCGCTTCAAGAGCTCCGCCCCGTATCAACTTGAAACGACACGCCTCGTCTACCTCGCGCACGTTCGTCGTCGGTGGAGCGACCTGGTCTCTCAGCGCAAGAACGGTAATCGCAGATTGCCTTTGCCTCGGCCCGATCCCCAAGTTGGGTGGATGTGGCGTGGGCATTCAGATATTGGATCGCCGGGGGAGCGAGCCCAGCATCCTCCAACGCCAGTTCCATCACACGGCGAACTCCTCGACCATCCTGTCCCTCGCCAAAATGTCGTCCGCGCCGGAAAAGAGAGCAATTCCCTGCTACGAACGTTTAAATAGAAAATGCGAATTGAACCAAGAGTCTTCACCGACCCCCGGATGGTTACTACCAGCAATCTGTGAACAGGGCTAGCACACATATATGTTAAGCATCGTATTCGAGCACAGCGGTTTCCGAGCTAAACGTTTGGGTTAGGCGGCCCGGTCGTAACGATGGTGCAATCCGCCCAGCCGCTCATGAGAAAGGATGCGACCAGGGGTCACCGGACGAGTTCTCCGGTGGGGCGTTGCCTTCCCGAGTCCGAGATGGGTGCGGTCCTCGTGGTAGTAGCGAATATATTCCGATCGCAGTCGCTTCAGATGGCGTTCGTTGACTGCGATGATGTGGTCCAACAGGTCACGGCGGCAGATTTCCACCCATCGCTCCGCGACACCGTTTTGCCAAGGGCTCTCGAACGAGGTCCGCACAGCTCTCATCTTCAGGGACCGCACCGCTGCCGGAACCTCGACTCCATATTTGCCGTCACGGTCAAAGATAAGAAAGCGAGGAGCTGATTCAAACGGAAACGCTCCCCGGAGCTGCTGTACGATCCATAGGCTCGTCGGATGTTTCGTGACATTGACGTGGAGAATCTGACGACGATCATGACTGATCACGAAGAAGCAGTAGAGCACGCTGAACCTGGCGGTTGGAACGGTGAAAAAGTCCATCGCCGCAATGGCCTCCCGATGATTCCGAAGAAAGGCCAACCAGCGTTTGGCTCGCTCGGGATCTCTCGGCACTCGTTTCATCCAGCGGGAGATGGTTCGTTCGGAAACCTCGAATCCCAACATCAGAAGCTCCCCGTGAATGCGCGGGGCGCCCCACGTCGGGATTCCCGGCAGCCATCCGGAAGATTAGATCCCGAACTTCCTTTGAAATCCTCTTTCTGCCAACCACTCGGGGGGCCTTGGAGACGACTCGCCAATAGAGCGCGAATCCCAATCTGTGCCAGCGCACAACGGTCTCGGGGTTCACAACAATAAGCGCCTGTTTCCATCCGGACCAGTACTTTCGTGCGAAAACCCAGAAGAGCTTGTCGAATACTGTGAGTCTTGGCCTGGGACGCCTTCGCTTCAGTGCCGCGAGTTGCTGGCGAAAAGCTAGATTTTCAAGCAGAAGGCTTCGACGCGCGCGGAAGAGGCAAAGAATTGTGCCGAGCAGCTATCTGAAGGTGTCTGTCATGCGCGATTGCTATCGCAGTTTGGCTATGGAACGCAACGTTGTATCCTGTTGAAATTACAGGCGGACACAATTTTGTCGAACGACACCTAGGTTTGGCGTGAACTTCGACCTTAAAGCCCATCATGAGAGCTCAACGTGGCAATCTGCGCCGGCGATTCCAGGACTGGCTGAAAAAGGCTAATCGGGTTTGCCGATGGTCAATTGCAATGGGGTCGTGTGCGACAACGCACCGGAGGCCCCTCGAATGGTCACATGGAACGTCCCTGTCTGGGTTTCGGACTGATCCACGGATATGGTCATGGTCGAAGAGGCCCCGGAACTCCCGGGGATGGCGCTCGCCGGAGAAAATCGGCAGCTCGACCGGTTTGGCAACCCCGAGCAGGAAAGCGCCACAAGACTGTTATATGCGCCACCTAGGGAAGTGAGGTTGATGGCAAGGGTGGCCGACTTTCCACGCTGAATGGTAATTGAGCCCGTGGATGACGCGATCGCGAAATCGACGCCCGAGCCGCTCAACGCCACAATCTGCGGACCACCCGCCGCGTTGTCGGATATGACCACGGTCCCCGCGCGACTGCCATTGGCGGAAGGGATAAAGGTAACGTTGATGCTGCAATTGGCACCAGCGTTCAAGGAGGCGCCGCAGCTATTTCTCTGCGCAAAATCGCCGGTCGCGGTGATGGACCCAAGAGCCAGTGGGGCATTCCCGATATTGCCCAGCAGGATGGTCTGTGCCGCGCTTTGAGTTCGTACAATTTGCCCGGGAAAACTTAGGCTCGTTGGCGACACGGAAACCACGGGGGCCGGGGCATAGCTTGTACCGGTTACGGTAACACTCTGCGAACCTCCCGTAGCGTTGTCGCCAATGAAAACGGTGCCGATTCTGGTGCCGGTTCCGGTTGGGGTAAAAGTGACATAAATGAAGCAACTGGCGCCCGGGCTCACCGATGCAGCGCAGTTGTTTGTCTGCGAATAATCGCCGGAATTAAGTCCAGAAGTGGTGATGATGGAGATCGCGAGAGAGGCGCCGCCCGTATTGGTCAGCGTAATCGCTTGCGGCGCGCTTGGTACGCCCACAATTTGTAGTGGAAAAACTAAACTCGTGGGAGAAAGAGAAACAGCAGGCGCCGGGAGGTGCCCCGTGCCCGACAAAGCAACATAGATGCCACTGTTGGCGATGCTTGTGGCGAACAGACTGCCGAGGCGGAGTCCATCGCCTGCAGGACTAAAGGAGATGTTGAACGTGCAAGAACTGCCAGCCGGAACGCCTACAGCCGGGCACGAATTGGTTTGGGAAAACTCGCCAACAATCTGGATGCTCGCAAACTGAAAGCAGGTCGTACTGACACTGGACATCACTGCCGCCTGCGAGATGCTGGTGGTGCCAACCAACTGAGTGGGGAATACCAGACTGAGGGGCGAGACGTTCGCCCCCATCGCGGTCTGGAACTCGTAAGCGCCCAGATCTACAGTGCTCACACAATCGTTGTTGCCGTCCAATATCCTCTGGTTGTTGTCGAAATCAGTAGTGGGAAGGTTGGAGACGGAATTATTTCCAGCGTCAATCGCGGGCGAGCCGGAACGAAGATGGAAGTTCGTGGCCGCGCTGGTGAAAAGCGGGTCCGCGGAGATGTTTCCGGGATTTGTAATCGTATCGCAGATTCCGGACCAGGCCACTCCCGAGGCGCTGAAGGAGTCGTTATAGGAAAATTGAGGGGAAACCGCGCTGTAAATGGAGTTGCATGTCACTGCATTCTGGCCGCTTGCCGCGACGACGATATTGTTTGTAAAAGTGGCATTCTGTCCAAAGCCGGTGACAAAAATTCCCGATGTGCGGTCGAGGCCCGAGTTTTCTGCAACTGTGTTATTGGTAAACGCCTGAGGTGCGCTGCCGGGAGATATCCAAAGTCCGGCGCCGCTGCCGCCGCCAAGGGAAGAATTGCTGATGATAACGTTCTGCACAACGACGGGAGAGTCGTAGGAACTCGAGCTGATCCCGCCGCCGTTATTGTATGCCGTGTTTCCCTGAATCAGATTGCCTTGAATCAGCGGACTACTGAAGTAGGCAATGGAAATCCCGCCGCCGCTGCCCCCGTTGGAAACGCTGTTGTTCGTAATGGTGTTCCCGATGATTTGGGGATTCCCGCTAGACACGGCAATTCCGCCGCCGCCCAGTCCGCTGCTGCCCGCACCCGCCTGATTATTGCCGGTAATAAGGTTGTCGCGAATTACCGGCGAGCCTCCGTCGACGTAAATGCCAATTCCCTGCGCGGCATGATTTCCGGTGATCGTATTTCCGGTGATCGTTGGCGATGCACCCGTGATGGAGATCCCGCCGCCGGAAAGGCCGTTCTGAAATCCGTTTTGAATCGTGAAGCCGCTCAGTTGAGCGCTTGGAGTTTCGCCGGTGTTGAATGTCACCACAGAACCGTTGGCGCCGCCGTTTATAGTGGTAACGGAAGGCCCGCCGGAACTGGTTACGACGATGGCTTTGCCGCCGAAATTTATCTTCTCGGAATAGGTGCCGGGCGCAACGAGGATCGTATCGCCGCTGGCGGCGGCATTGATGGCTCCCTGGATCGTGGGCTGATCCGCCGGAACATTGATGGTAACCTGAGCCCTCACGCTGGAAACGCAGAACAGGAGCGCCATCACCATCGCTAGAACGAAGGGCGTCCCGGACATCCGTCTGGCCGGACTAGTTAACAAGGGAATCTCCTTTGGCTCGCGGGGCAGGCGGGAAATCCTTGGCCGCGCGACAAGTGAAATTATAGCGATTGCTCTCTACTTTATTCTTAATAACTATACCTAGCTGTGTCGTATGTATAACACTTAGTACTTCATTCAATAAATACAATCAGTAGTGTCCCAACGTTAGTCGAACAAAAGCAACTGGTTATCGGGAGCGAGGTATTTGTCACCCTCAGCGATTTGTGCAAGTAGTTGATCCAATGGGATTTTCTCGAACATGGTCAGACTGAGGATCTGTAAGATTTCATATAGGCTGGCCGAGAGATGGAGTCGCTTCTTGACGATGGCGACCAGAACATAGGCGGAGACGGCGATCCAGATTTGAGACTTAACGCTATTCTCGGAAGTCCCGTAGAAGGCTTTGATCCGCAGATGCTGCTTGATCCATTTGAAAAACAGCTCGACTTGCCAGCGGCAGCGGTACAGTTCGGTGATCGTAAACGCGGGCAAGACGAAATTGTTGGTCAGGAAGACGAGGGTCTTGGCGGTTTCGGGATCCTTAAAACGGATGCGGCGCAAGGGGGCCTGGAAGCTCTGGTGCGAGTAGAAGCCCGTGAGGACGACACTCTGGTCGCAGATCAGGCCGGTCTGGCGATCGACCGGATGCGAGTACCGGCGTTGGATCTTAAGATTCGATTTACCGCGAGTCACGAAGAAGCTGCCCGCTTGGTGGAAACGATAAAGGCGTTCAAAGTCGAGGAAGCCACGATCCATGATGTAGAAGGCACCGGGCTCGGGCACCAGTTGGTCGAGGATGTTGACCTCATGCATCTTGCCATCACTGATGTGGAGGAAGGTGGGAATGTTGCCGCGCAGATCCAGCAGCGTGTGCAGCTTGACGGCCGCTTTGGCCAAGCGGAACGGCGCCCACGGAAATACCGACAGACAGAGATCGATGGTTGTGGTGTCGAGCGCGTAGACTGTCTCCCGCAGTTCGACACCGAAGGGTTCCCGCACATACAGACGCCGGGCGATAGCGATCAGGCTCTGGGCGAAATCGGCGTAGATACGCCAGTCGCGCACGGCGTTGGCATGGGCCAGCGTGTTGCGAGCCACCGTCGAACGAATTCCGAAGTGATAGAGCTTGGAACGCTGTGCGCGCAGGCATATCGCGATGTCCCGAAGGCTCTCCCGGTACGTCAACTGCGCGAAGGTCATGCACAGGAACTGGTCCAGGCAGGAAAACGACTGCACTTTAAACTCACCGTGATAGCGTGCGACGCAACGGCGAAAAGTGGTCAACGGAAGATGCTGCATGAGTTGTGCGAACACCAGCTTGCCTTGGTTCATCGATCCACCCCGCGCCATGCTGCCTCGCGGGGTCGCAAAACCAAAATTCGAAATTCAAATCGAGACCAAGAAAATCAATCGCTTATGCGTTTTTCATCAACAACTTACGGGAGCTGAAAGCCCAAACGTTGGGACACTACTGTTCAAGAATCTATTTACAGCGCAGCGAAGCTAGCATGGACCGTGGCAAGTCTACAGGCGAAGTGTGTCAACAACTCTAGCTGCCTCCGCTGGTCCCCATCGGGTTTAAGAGTGTGCAGCTAATGCTTTTTCGGCATTGCTTTTCGTGTGAGCGCGTGCTTTTCTGCTGGCAACCTCGGAAGGCCAGCGGGCACGATTGATGCTCCCAAGTGGTGTGCTGTCAGGTGTTGAGTTGCCTGTAACATCGAAATATGTCATTTCTGCAGCATCAGGCTGAAGCTGGGAATTCCGCAAGAGAGTAAGCCGCGCGACCGTGTGGCAAGGCGTTTCCTCTTCTTCCCAATTGACACTGGCGTTTTCAATCCAGAAGTTGGTGTCCTGATGCTTGCCCCAATAGGTCATCCTGCCAGAGTCGAGGAATTGGACTCCAAAATCGAAGCCACTCATCTTGCCATCTTGATTTAGGTGCCGGATCAACTCGTCTTGCAGTCCCTTTGGATTATTCCTTTCCAAGGGACGTGCAGGATTGTCCGAGAGCGGAGTTGCCGAATACTTCACAACATCGCTCGGCCCATGACGAAACGGAACGTTGCTCCCATACCGGAGTTGTTGGTACGGTTTGATTTTCTGATGCATCTGCACTTGAACCAAAGTCATGGTCCGCAGCACTCTCAACTTGTCCCTGAACGACAGTGACCACAAACCGACGGCGGGGTTCGGGGCCGTAAGCAGTTTCATGATCGCCAGGAATGCAGTGGAGTCGTTGATGGGCAGAGTCCTGGTGTTTTGTAGTGAGAAATCCTGTCTGCCGACGTTTCCGTCAGAAACAGGCCTGCCATCGGTAGTGAGATCGACCGAGAAAGACAACGAACGGACGTCGGGTTTGAAGTCGGAGTTTATTTTCGGATCAGCATTCCCAAACCGGACAGTCGCGGGATGAACGCCAGGTTTTGCGAAGATTCCCTTGGCGAGCCGCGCCGCGAGCACAGGGTCCCGGCCGACCGTGACATCAAACACTTCAAACTCGGCTCGAGCGCAAACTCCCTTCGCATGAGTTCCGCGGCAGAGTGGCCGGTGCTGCTGGTTGGCAGCATTCTTCTGCATCAGGAGAGATTTCTCGACGATCTCCTCGATCTCAATCTTTTCCCGGATGGGGTTCCGGTCAGCGTCGCTGGCGGTTACCCCGAACCATCTCGTCACAAACAACATGGAAAGTCCCCTCAACCCAATTGGGCAATGAATTTGATCGCCGTGATGCTTGGCAAAAAACAGTAGGCGGCTGCCTTCGTGGTTACGAAGGTTGAGAACCCAGTGACCTTAATCGGCGGTGCGCCATTCGCCTGCGGAATCACGAAAATACTTTCCGCAGGATCCTGAGTGCCGATCATAGGATCCTTCGATTTCGGGTTTAGTCTAACCGCCCCGGCGAATTCGCTGTCATTTACCCAATGCCCTAGCACGAACTCATACTGGTTCTCTATGTTTGAGTTGATGAAGTAGCCGAGAAGCCCGCGCTCGACTCCGTCGTAGGGTTGCTTAGGATCATAGTTCGGCCCGTAGGGCATACCTCGACGAATCAACCGGTGAGTATTATTGCTGCCGCCGGGTTGCCCCTGGCCCGTGACTGGCTGGCCTCGCGGATTTATACGCCGCATGTGCGCCCCAACGGGACACCGCAGCCCCTTTGGATCGCCTGACCCATCCGCGTTTACGTACTCGTAGTCGTTCAGCTGTTCGAGTGAAATGCCACCCGGAGGATTATCTGTTTCTGGCGAGAGTGCAAGAGGAACGCCATTCCGCCATCGTCCACAAATTTTGGCGGCCAAGAGTTCGGGGTCGATCTTGTCCTTATTCGATTGCAGGAAATTCTCGAATCCAACGACGTCTGTCTTGATGACTTTAAAGACAGCAAAGCTTCCGTTGAGACCAAGTTCTCGAGGCTCCGGCACGAAGTAATTCTCTGCCTCGTCGCGCAAAACGAAGAGCCAGGGTTCGCACGGCTGCTGGTGATCCGGCGCATATCGCTCTGGACCGCCGTGAATGGTGGTCATGCTGATGCCGTCGGTGTAACCGAAGGGAACCTTGGAACAGAACGTGGGCTTGCCATCCTGCATTTCCGTCCAGGCCATCCCATCGGTACGCCATGCCTCCCGAAAGGCGTCTCCCTCGGCGAACAACGCGGAGAGCCGGTCGCTGTAGGACTTCATCGCGTCAGGGCTGAGGGAGTGCAAGGTCATCAGGACGTGATCACTTCCCTTGCCAAATGTACCGACCCAGTTCTGCGGCCCGCTTGCGCCGGTATCGCCCACTAGCGCTGCGCGTTCGGCAGCTCCGGCCAGGAATGCGCCGAATGATTTGAACGATAGAGTGGGGATACGATCTTTGATTCCCAGCGCGCTGAGTCCGGGCCAAGTAATACCCACGTTCAGGCAATAGTCGGGCTTGCGGCGCGGAGCTTCAGAGGGATTGTCTCCGGGTCCCGGCGCGAAACCTACGTGCCAGTCTTCGGCAGTGGTAATCTGCGGCGCATCGGACTCGTCGCCGTTGACGAGCCGTCCGAGCAGTTTACGTGCTTTCGCGGGCACACCTACGGTCAGTAAGAAATGCCGCACCATCGGCATCCGGTAACCGCGAAGAATGAATCCCTGAATATCGGCGAGGTCAAGTATGGTTTTCGTCGAATGAGTTTTGGGGCTGGAGGTGTTATATCCGACTCGGCCGAGTATGCGGCGAAAGAGTCCTCCGCTCTCTTTTGCAGGTGGCTCCTGTGTCTTGCTTTCCTGACTCATTTGCTGTCTCCTACATTGATCCTCTCTCGCGACGCTGTGCCGCAGCGGATCGGCGGACGCCTCGCTATCAAGCCGTTGCTGACATCGACTTGCTATCTGCGATCAGGGCATGGATGTCCTGAACACTCAGGCCTGGGTATGCCTGATAGAACCCGATCGGAGTGCGGTTTGCTCCCGCTGCGAAGTCAATGAACTCCTGGAGGTACTTCCGGCAGGGCGAGGGCGGCGCGCCCTTCGTGAACTTGAACAGAAGATCAAAGACTTGGCCAATATTTTTAGTAAAATCCGAAATGTACTTATCAAATGAACCGTCATATACAGTAAAGAACCCAACCTGGTTGTCCTCTAGCGGAACGAATTGCGCGAAATGGGGAGTGCCAACTTTGTCCAGGTCTGTGGTTGTTCCGTGCCCTCTCGCTCGCAGAATCAGTTTTACTTCCGCAAAGGCAAGACGTGATTTCATTGGAAGGATCACGAGGAACGGATGTAGTTCGCCGGCCCCGGTGACTCCTGTGGCGGCCGCTAGAGCCTTGATCTGCTTGGCTGTCACACCAGGGTAAGCGGTGTAGAGATTTATCGGATCGAGCAGATGATCCGCGGTCCATTCGACGAACGCGTCGGCGTTGTCGGCGACCGGAGTGCGGGGCGGATTGACCACATGCTGGAAGATAGCGTCGAACACCGGTCCTGCGAGTTTGGCGAGTTCGGCGATAAGTTGGCTGAATTCTCCGTCGAAGTCGCCAAGGAATAGAAGAGTCTTGTCACTCAAAAGGGTGAAGCGTGAGTAGTGTATGGTGCCGATGGTATCTGCGGCCTGAAACACGGTCGGCATCAACGGCGGAAGCTGCACGGCCAGTTCCTTCGCATCCGCAGGTGACTTTAAGGGAAAGCCGAGGGTAAAGTGATTTTGGTTCATTACATGATCTCCTTTGCTGAGTGCTCTCATGCGCCCAGGACTCCTAGTCTTTGGCGGCGGCTAGCATCACCGCAGCCTTGCGTTTGTCCTCCGCGGTTAGCTGCTCCGGCCCGAGCCTATAATTCAGTTTGTCGATCGTCCCCGTGAAGCGGAACGGGACCTCATAACTGAAGTCCACCGGAGTGCGTGTATCGAGACCGATGTCGAATGTCTCATCGATGGACATAAGCAACGGAATCGTGTGAGCGATCGTCTTACGAGCGACCTCCTTGCCATCCACTGACAGCACGCCCGTGCCGCCCTTGGCAGGGCCCGGTCCGTCGTATTTGAAGTCGAACACGATCGTGTGCTTGCCTGCGTCAAGCGAAGACAGTCCCTCCCACCGAAAACGCTCCAAGTCCAAGAAGTTGTAAACGAACACGGGTCTGCCTCTGCCGATTCCAAACAGGTCGGTAGCAAACACCGCAACGAGTCCGAGCGTGGCGATTAGCAGGAGGGCGTAGCCGAACCGTTTTCTCCATCTTCCGTTCCTTCCCCGCCAGACCAGAAACAAACCCAAAACCAACAAAACCAGACCTATCGTCTTGAACGAATCGCTCTTGAGCCACCAGTTGATGCTATGGGTCAGGAGGAGTGCGTAGCCGCCAAAGCGGCCGCCCATGGTTGCGATCACTCCCTGCGCGCCGCCGTCAGGGATAGTAAGGTTAGCGGTGATTGTGTAGTCCCTGTCCAGAATGCTGGGAGCATTGCCAACGGGAATGCCGGCATTCTCACCCGTGTAAGTGAAATCCGTCCGTCCGGCGATTGCGCTTGGTTTCGGCGCCAGCAAGCGCACAAAGCCCGAATTATCTAACGGGAAGACTTGGTATTTCGCCGCCTCCTTCAGGAACAATGCCTGCAGTTCATGCAACTTATCGGGATTCTTGGCTGCGAGGTCGTTGTACTCCGAATAATCCTCCGTGATGTTATAGAGCTCCCACTTATATCCGTTGACGATGTCAGGCATCTTGCCCGTTCCCATAAGCCAGGGCGGTGAAGGCGGCGTGGTAGCGGCAATCCAACCGTTGTTGTAGATCGCGCGGTTGCCAACCATCTCGAAGTATTGCGTATCGCGCTTGGACGGCGCAGTGGAATTCGCTTGGTCAAACGTGTAGACCATGCTTACACCTTCGATCGGCTTCTGCTTGATTCCGTTGACCGTATCGGGCGCCTGGATGCCAGCGACTTCGAGAATTGTCGGAACAATGTCAATGATGTGGTGGAACTGGGTGCGAATCGCTCCCGCGTCTTTGATATGGCCGGGCCAAGATATGGCCAGGCCCTGCCGGGTCCCACCGAAATGTGACGCTACCTGCTTAGTCCACTTGAAGGGGGTGTCGAACGCCCATGCCCACGGTACCGCCATGTGTGGGTAGGTCTTGTCCGAGCCCCAGTCTTCGTAATGCAAGAGTTGCAAGGGTTCGGGAACATTCATAACACCGTTGTAGGCGGTCAATTGGTTGTACGTGCCGGACAGCGAGCCTTCCGGGCTCGTGCCGTTGTCGCCGACGATGTAAATAATCAGCGTGTTGTCCAGCTTGCCCATGTCCTCGACGTTCTGTATGACCCGGCCAATCTCATAATCAGTGTAGGCCGTGTAGCCGGCATAGACTTCTGCCTGGCGCGCGCAAAGTTTCTTTTGCACCGTAGTAAGCGAGTCCCACTTCGGCAGGTCATCGGGCCACGGGGTGAGTTGCGCGCTGGCGGGGATTCCGCCCAGCCGCTTTTGGTTGGCGAAAATTTCGTCGCGCATCTTCTCCCAGCCCATGTCGAACTTGCCTTTGAACTTGTCGATCCATTCTTGCTTCGGTTGATGCGGCGAGTGCGAGCCGCCGGGCACGTAATACAGAAAGAAAGGCTTGTCGGGAGCGGCCGCATTCAGATCGCGCATGTACTTGATGGCGTCATCCGCCATGTCGGTAATGAGGTTGTAATCGGACTTTCCGACCCACGGAAAGACCTGCGTATGATCGCGAAACAAGTACGGCTCCCATTGATCGGTCTCACCTCCGAGGAAGCCGTAGAAATACTGGAACCCCATACCCGAAGGCCATTGCTCGAAGGGGCCGGCCGCGCTGCTGTATTGGAAACCCGGAGTGTTGTGATTCTTGCCGAACCACGATGTAGCGTAGCCGTTCTCCTTCAGGATTTCGCCGATGGTGGCGTGCTCCGGACCGATGACGGAGTCATAGCCTGGATAGCCGGTCGACAATTCGCCGATCACGCCGAAGCCGACCGAGTGATGATTGCGGCCGGTGATCAGCGCCGCTCGCGTCGGCGAGCAAAGAGCCGTGGAGTGGAACTGAATGTAGCGCAGCCCCGACTTGGCGACGCGCTCCAGGGCCGGCGTCGGGATCACTCCTCCAAACGTGCCCGACACGCCGTAGCCCTGGTCGTCCGTCATAATGAGGAGCACATTGGGCGCGCCCTTAGGTGGAACGATCCGCGGTGGCCACCAGGGCTTGGACTCTGTGGCGCTTTGCTTGATCACCCCGCCGAATTTTGGCGGCGGCGGCGGAATCTGTTTCCCGTCGATAGTTGTGGTAGTGCTTGGCGAACCCGGCGTGCCCGTGACCTGCTGCGCGGCGGCGCTAGGTGCTCCAGCCAAACTGAGGAGGGCCACAACGGCCGCTAAAGTGGCGGTTATTTTCCCATTCCACTTCGCGCGCTTCCTCCTCATCGTTTCCTCACCGGGGTACGTACAATTCGCGATCGAATTCTTCGATAAAAGCGCCCGAGGCATCAGAACTCGGCGATACTGCCTTTTGTTCTCAGAGCTTGTAACTGCCAAAAGTGACAGTCAATTGCGAACGCCTTTGGGCCGGGCGAAAGAGCCACCAGAGAGACACCAACAGCACGCCGCGAGAGTTTCCGTCTCGCGACAGGACTCTTTTCGATCAACAGAATCGAGCTGGTGAATCTGCTATTTCTAGGGAATCATCCCGCAATCGAAAAGCTTGTTGGCGATCGGAGGCGCAACTTTGTTGATGAATGCAATGCGCATCTGCGGATCACTGTGGAGAAATTGCACCGCTTTAATTTCCTCAGGACTCGGCGGCGCTTTTTGGCTTTGCTTCTCCTGCAATTGCTGGCAGCTTGACTGCTCATATTTCAGGATGATCTTGTTGGCGATCTTGTCCATGATCGGGTATTGCTGCGGCTGAGCCCCAGCGCTGCTGGTACGAAGGAAGGTGATGGCTGACAGCGTTGCGGTGAACAACACCAGCCAGACCATCCAAGGGTAGTAACGCTTAATCATGACTCGCTCCTGCTCTTCAATTTAGTCGTGTTCAACTGTAGCGGTTACGATTCCTCTGCCGCACAGTTGATTCGGGCTAACTGAATTGCTGCGAGGTTTCGCTGACGCATTTCCTGATCGTGCCCCTAGCTCGCTGTAGCCTTAATTGTCAAAACTTACAGTCTAGTGCACTCGCTGAGCCTCCGGCATCCCAATAGCCGATTGCGGGGGCCTGTTAGTTTTGACAGTTTTTGCAGTATCTCAACGCGGAGCATCCTTCCCGAGCCAAGCCCGCTTACATCGGAATCGCGAGCACGACCTCTCACTTTGCGGCAGCCGGCAAACACGAGGAATAGTGAACCCAGGACGGCCTCTACGATGGCACGAATTCTCCCTGCGAAGGCCGCCCAAACACTACGTCCCACAGGGCCGCGACGCGCTTACTTTGCTTTGCCGGTGGCCGCTTTTGTCTTAGTAGGCATCGTCGGCTGGACATTTTATTCCAGGCGAGCTTCGTCGGCTACCATCGCTTTGCCGGGCGCCGCTTACGTGGCGTCGGAGCCTCCACCCGAAAGAGCGAGTTTCCTTCCCACCATACCGAATGCGGCTCCTGTGCCAGACGGCGCGCCTCAAGGCATGGTGTGGATCCCGGGAGGCGAGTTCTCCATGGGGGCGCAGGATCCGCCAGACACGGATGAGGTGGGGATGCAGGCAACGACAGATGCGCGGCCCATCCACAGAGTCTACGTGGATGGCTTTTTCATGGACGAAACCGACGTGACCAACGCGCAATTCGCCGACTTCGTCAAAGCCACAGGCTACATAACCGTTTCTGAAAAAACTCCGCTCGCCGAGGACTTCCCCGGCGCTACGCCAGAAAATCTAATAGCCGGCGGCGTAGTCTTTTCTCCTCCCGCTCATGCTGTCCCGTTGAACGATCACTTTCAATGGTGCGGCTTTGTAAGAGGCGCAAACTGGCGTCATCCATCCGGGCCGAGCAGTTCTATAAAAGGGAAAGAAAACTATCCTGTCGTTCAAGTAGCCTACCAAGACGCCGAAGCTTATTCGAAATGGGCCCACAAGCGCCTCCCGACCGAGGCGCAATGGGAATTCGCCGCGCGTGGTGGACTTGCTGGGAAACCTTTCGTTTGGGGCAATGAGTTCAGGCCAAACGGGAAGTGGATGGCGAACACGTATCAGGGACACTTTCCCAATCAAGACTCAGGCAGTGACGGTTTCATCGGCCTCGCACCGGCGGCGCGGTACGCGCCCAATGGATACGCGCTGTACGACATGGCTGGAAATGTCTGGCAGTGGACCTCGGATTGGTATCGACCCAACTACTACGCCGAACTCGCCAGGGCCGGCGGAGTGGCGCGCAATCCAAGAGGCCCGGGCACTTCCTTTGACCCCGCCGAACCCGCGGAGAAGCAGAAGGTCCACCGCGGAGGTTCGTTTCTTTGCACCGATCAGTACTGCTCACGGTATATGGTGGGAACGCGCGGCAAGGGTGAAGTTAGCACCGGAACAAATCACTTGGGCTTTCGGTGTGTCTCAACCACGGCTGAGTCTGCTGCCCCAGCGTCCTCGAAATGAGTCTAATAAACAAGGCCCTTTGAGGAGGACCGCACAGGCGATTTGCCGTCCAACCTTCCCACCCCCGGGTTACTAACCGCCCATTCTCTGGTAATTGGAATTGGATGTAGTCACCACGAGTTGCTTGGCGCTAGCGTTTAGAACACTCTGCTGAACATAGTTGGTACCGTCGGGCAGGCTGCCCATTTCAACCTGCAAGGTCACCGCGTCCTTTGTTTCACCCATGTAGGTGTTGATGCTCAACGAAGTGATCTTGTGTGCTGCCGTATCGAACGTAAGGGTCATCTGATCGCCCGGTTGCGCATAATCCCGGAAAATCAAATTTACAACCCCTCCGCCGGGATTCAATGACACCTTGCCGGCCTGATACGCTTGCTGCATCTTTTGTGCGTCGGGTGGCACGTACATGCTCAACAGGCCTTTCACGTCACCCATGTACCCCTGCATCTCTTCTTTTTTCTTCTCAATGATTCTCTGCTTCAGCCTTCCACCGCTCGGTTGTGGCGGTGGCGGACCGATGGGAGTCTTCTGAACCTGCCCGTCAGGGCCGTATTGGCACAACTTTTCAGAAGGAGGCTTCGCGTCCCCCTTAAGATTGAGCTGCGTGGTCTCAGTCCACTGGTATTGGTGTAGTTTCTGCTTGTTTTCCGCCATTGTCTGCTGCACGGCTGCCAGCTTCTGTTGCAGTTCGCCATTCTGCGCAAGCGCTGGGGCGGCGGCCGCTAGCCCTACGACACCAATCATCATCAAGCTTTTGCATATCGAAACAACGGTTCGGGTGACATCCTGCATTCCACACGTAATTGCAAAACTACAGTTCATTAGAATTCTCCTTTTACTGCATCAGCAAAGCGCCGTTCTCCGCTTCGCTATTTCTTGGGCGGCGGTGGGGGAAAGTTCTTGAGTAGCTTGGCCATCGCCTTGTTGAGGTTCTCCATGTCCTTTTGTTGGTTGCCACTAGGATTCAGAGTCTTCTCTGCCTGACCGCGCCACACCAGCTGCTTATCCGAGGGGTCGTAAAAATCCACCGCCAGCGTCCCATTCTGAATCGTGGAACTCGTGACGCTCCCCATACCACCCCCAATGCCCCGCATCCCAAAGCCATTCCATTGCCTTTCCTGATCGACGGAGCATTGATAGCCAACGTCCAAATCAGCTGTGTCGGTATCGGTCTTGGTGAGCCCCTTTTTATTAAGCTGTGCATCAATCGCCTGTCTAATCTCCTGATCAACAATCTGGCTGGGGTGCACATTCTCCGGGATGCTGACCCATTTGTAGGTATGGTATTTCGAGAAATTGGTCCCCGGCATAAAGTTGTATTTGACGTCCTGCGCGAGCGTAAATCCGCACACCAGTAACGTCAGTGCCATTGCCAATCCGAGCCCAACCACACCGCTCTTCGACTTGCCAATCATGATTGCCTCCTTCTATGAATATTCCTGCTCCTGTTTTGTAGTCTGAACAAAGGAACTGTTGGTCTGCGCTGGCTTTTTCATGTGAAGAACGACAGGCTATTGCCGAAGCAAAGGCGCTGCACCTTATCAGTGGAACGAGCGCTGAGCAGCCAAAGTAACGAGTATCGCAACGACAGGCTAGTGTCAGTTTTGACAGTTCTTGCCCCAATACCCGGCCACCGGGGTTGGCGCGAACTGGACCGACGGGACTAGAACCCGCGACCTCCTGCGTGACACAAATCACCTACGCTTCCGGTGCGTCTCAACCGCGGCTGCATCCGCGCTGCAACATCGTCCGAATCCTAGAAATGGCGCTCAGACAGAAGTAGTTTGGGGACCTTTTTCAACCGGCCGAGAACATAAATAGTAGGCTCCGGGGGAAAACGTACTGGTACGAAGATTTTTTCTCCGTTTCTCCCTTCTCGATGTTCCTTAAGTAAGTATGGGGCTGGAGTGGGATTTCTTTGCCAGCTGGGATTCTTACGGGGCTTTAAGATTTTTTCTTACTTTTTCCCGTTTGTATGTTCCTTAGATAAGTAGGGGGTTGTAGCAGGCAGTTCTCTCCCAGCCTGGACCCCTTCGACGATTTGAAATTTTTTCTTACTTTTGGCCGATTGGATGTTCCCTAGTAAGTAGGGAGGCTCGGTGGGCTTTTTACTATGACGATACTCATTACAGTTTCGGTTAGGTCGGAGGCTAACAGTCTTATTGAGTTTTGCCATTTTCGAGGCCTCTTAAAAGTGTGGGACTCAACTTTTCGAGGAGCCTTGACCGCTATTCGCAGCGCTCGAAGGTGACGGGTGCATGAAAGACACAGATCACCCTGTCCGTCACCTTCGCGTTCACCTCGGCGACCGAGCAAGTGCCCAGAGGAGAGGAAGTTGCACACGACAGAATAGGCAAGATGGCCGCGGACTGGCACCGAGTTGGGCTGGAGCGACCCCACTTTGGGACGCGGTTCCGTGCCCAATGTGAATCGTGGTCGCTCCAGCCCAACCAGGGGAACCCCGTGCTTGTTTGGCCGCCTGCATACAGCGGCTATCAGTTCGAATACTGGCAGCAATGCATGTGGTCACGAAGAAAGGAGCGCGGTCTCGTGGTAGTTCCGAATTCATCCGTGGAACGTCAGTGGCAGCGCCTTACCGTTCGAGGTGAAGATGGTAAGAATTACGCACTGCATGTTCAGACTTGCCAACTTCTTCACCCTACCCTCGCCTTACGGAATTTGTTCTCAAAGATTTGCAAGGACTGCCCGATGCAAAAGTCACCACACAAAAAAGTTCGAAACGGGCGGGAGCGACCCCACTTTTTGGCGGACGATCCGCCCAAAAGTTCTGTGGGGTCACTCCCGCCCGGCACGCAAGAAGAGTGACCATGTTTTGCCCGCGGGCATACGCAGATGTAGTCAACCCTGAATGCAGAGAAGAAACAATCCCAATCAACGAAAGGAGAAAATCCCGATGGCAGTATTGAAGGCTGTCCTTACCAAAAAGTCCGTTCTTATTGAAACAGTTGAATTTGCAAAGCCTCAGTGTGTAGCCTGCGAGAGCCATGTTTACCCTTTTCGTCTCCCCGCTCTTCTCCGTGCCAGCCTGTTTCCGAACTCGGGCAGCTCT
>WNFQ01005670.1_pt1 | contig 17732 bp, 9 predicted proteins | sample 5400171 | NCBI WGS metagenome assembly WNFQ01 (sample SAMN13153356, study PRJNA577476) | soil metagenome | isolation source: 20 cm soil under Madrone tree | place: USA:California | collected 2016-06-14 | reverse complement strand
TAAAAATGCAATCGCCTGAAAGCTCGGGTGATAATCTACGCCTATCAACATGTTCGGCTCCTTTCTCCCGAGCCTATGGTCGTTATGCAACCAAAGTTTACTCGGGTCGAGGAGCCGACATTGTTATGCAATCAAGTGAGTGCGGACAGCGGCTTTTTCTCTGTGCACAACCTGGAAGTCATGGAAGAACGCGGAATCGATGCCTATGTGCCGGACAGCAACATGGCCTGTGTTTTGAATCGCGGCGGAATGCTGAAACAACCGGCACGTCATCCGGCGCAGCTGCGCATGAGAAGCAAGTTATGTTCTACGACCGGACGAGCGTTGTACCGGCGGCGCAAAGCACTGGCCGAGCCGGTCATAGGAATTTTGAAAGAGCAGCGCGGAATGCGGCGGTTCCGGATGCGCGGGCTGGGAAAAGTCGCCACGGAATTGGCGCTGGCAACGACCGCGTTGAACCTGACGCGGATGTGGCGGCTCAGTCCACGAGGGGAGTGCCCCGCTTAGAGCAAATCCCAACCTGACAGAGCAACAAGCTTTAGCGGGTTACGCAAATGAATCATGGAAATCGTTCACAATTCGCCAGAGCAGCACAGTTGCCACACAGACTCGGTACCCCTGGGGGTACCCCGGGGTACCCCCCAATGCAGTTTGTCACGGCTTGGCAGAAGCAGGCGGAGGATTGACCGGCGCGCCAGAGCCTTCTTTCAGAGTGTGGATGGAGTCGACAGCCAAATTCTCAAAGCGCTCGACCAAGCCGCTGGGCCAGCGGATCTGGACCGAATCAACCTTGGTAGCAGCGCCGAGGCCAAAGTGAACTCGCATGTCACTATTGGAATCGTAGCTCGAGCCGCTGCGCACTTCGTCGACGAGCGTGCGCGCGCCGGCTTTCACCGTGATCTTCGAGCCGATGCCATCGCGATTCGATTTCGTGCCGCCCGATCCAGAAGAAAACGATGTTCCGATCGCGCGAAATGCAATCCAATGATTGCCGTTGCGGACGTCATTCACGAGCAGCATCGGCGGCGCGTTCATGTTGCTGATCACCGCGGACATTCGGCCGTCATTCCACAAATCTCCGATTCCCAGTCCGCGCGCGGAACTCACCGCCGTAATTCCCGGCCCGGCATTGGCGGAAATATCCGTGAACGTACCGTTGCCGTTGTTGTGATACAAGATTTTCGGCTCTTTGAAGTTGCTTCCCAGGTGCTGGCTGTCCACTTCCGGATAAACGTGACCATTTACAAGCAGCAAATCGGGCCAGCCGTCGTTGTCCACATCAACGAACATCACGCCCCAGCCGAGATACTGAGTGTTCAGGCCGAATCCCGCCGGGAAAGTCTTGTCGTCAAACGTGCCGTCGCCGTTGTTTCGATATAATGTGGAGGTATCGTCTGAAAAATTTGTTTTGAAAAGATCCAGCCGGCCATCGCCGTCATAATCGGCGACAGTGGAGCCCATTCCGGCTTGCTCGCGCCCGTCATCATTGAACGCTGCGCCCGCAACAACGGCCACGTCGGTGAATGTCCCGTCGTGATTGTTATGGTAAAGAATGCTGGCGGTGCTGTCGCACGCGACAAAAATGTCAGGCCAGCCGTCATCGTCATAGTCGAACGTCGAAACGCTGAACGAATAATGGCCATTGGTCTGATCGATGTGCGCTTTCGTTGTGACGTCTTCAAACGTACCGTTGCCGAGATTGTGATACAGAATGTTTTTCGCCCACGGCAACCCGCGCGGTCCGCACATCACCGGAACGCCTTTCCAGATGCACGAAGGCCGCTCGCCCGGTGCAAAGGCTGTCGCGGAATCAAAGTCGACATAGCTTGCGACCATTAGATCGAGCTTGCCGTCGCGGTCGTAATCGATAAAAGCGCAGCCCGTCCCCCAGGATTTGCCTGTGCCCGCGACATGCGCTTTTTCGCTGACATCGGTGAATGTTCCGTTGCCGTTGTTGTGGTACAAAACATTTTTTCCGTAATACGTGACGTAGAGATCTTCGAAGCCGTCGTTGTCGTAATCGCCGACGCACACTCCTTGTCCCCATCCTGTGTGGGTCAAACCGGCTTTTTCGGTTACGTCGGTGAATGTGCCGTCGTGATTGTCGTGGTAGAGGTGGCTTGTCGGTGCTTTTCCCGAACCGAGGGCTTCGAGCTTCGTGCCATTGACGACGAAAATGTCCGGCCAGCCGTCATTGTCGTAATCAAAAATCGCGACGCCAGTTCCCGTCGTTTCGATGATGTATTTTTTTGTGGCTTCCCCGCCGAAAATAATCGGTGCGGTGAGCCCGGCTTTCTGCGCCACATCGGTGAAATACGCGATGGGCTTGGCGTTTGCATTCTCGGATTTGGCAGCGCTGGCGCTCGGAGAATTTGCGGATTGCATGGAGAGCCAAGCGAAAAACCCGGAGAGACAAAGTAGCCGGAGAAGGGAAGAATGGACAATCATCAATCCCTAATGATAGCAAGGTCCGTCCCAAGACGTTCAACCGGTTGGAAATCTCTAGCAGATAGCTCGTGGAGAAGCGCGCGTCGGCGAACGTGCTAGTATTTTTGAGAACGCTCTACAGGTAATTTTCACTTGGGATTAATTCTCGTTCATCGCCGGACGTTTTTCTTTCAACAGTGCGCCGCGCTGGTGTTTCTCCTCTGCGCCGCTGCCGCAATCACTGCCGCACAATCTCCGAATGCTGCGAAGGCGGATACGGCGTCGCGGGCGAATGCCATCTATCAACAGGGCATGGCGGCGCTGCAAAAAGGCGATCTGGTTTCGGCGCGGGCGGATTTCGAAAAAGTTGTGCGGCTCGCGCCGAAGAGTCCCGAGGGGCACAACTCGCTGGGCTGGGTCCTGCTCGCGCAGGGAGAGACCGATGCCGCGGTCGCTCATTTTCAATCCGCGGTGAAACTGAATCCTAATTTTGCGCTGGCCCATTTGAATCTTTCCAGCGCGCTCGTTCGAAAAGGAGACGTGACCGCCGCTCTGCGGGAGGCAAGGGAAGCCGTGCGACTGGCTCCGGAAGATTCCGAGACTCATCATATTCTGGCGCGCACATTCGATTTCTCTGGCGATCTCGACGGTGCCATCCGCGAGTTTCGGCGAGCGATCGAGTTGGAGCCGCAAAGGGCGGACTTGCACGATGAACTCGGTAGTGTGTTGGTGCAGAAGTCCGACGCGCCAAGTGCGGGCGCGGAATTCTCTGAGGCGCTTCGGCTCCAGCCGAATTACGCGCCAGCGCATTTTCATCTTGGCGTTCTGCGGTTCCAGGAAAAATCCATCGAAGAGGCCGCGCAGCATCTTCGAACTGCAGTCCAATTGAATGACGCGGATCCGGGCGCTCACTATTATCTTGGGCAAGCTCTGAAGGGCAATGGCGAGACTGCTGCGGCCATCCGCGAGCTGCAAGCTTGTGTTGCACTAAGGCCCGACTACCCAGACGCGCAAAACAGCCTGGGCCTGTTGCTTCAGCATAGTGGTGAAGTTGAACAAGCCATCAAAGCATTTCGCGAGGCTGTAAAATCGCAGCCGGAAAATCCGGACGCACATAATAACTTGGGGCTCGTGTTCTTGCAGACAGGCGAAGGCGCCGGAGCGATCTCCGAGTTCCAAACGGCCATCCGGTTGCGGCCGAACGACAGCGGATACATGGGGAATTTGGGGGCAGCGCATTTACAAGTAGCGGACTTCGACGCCGCCATTTCTGAATTTGAATCAGCGATAAAGCTCTCCCCTCAGGACGCAACTCTTCACTACGACCTTGGGCTGGCGCTCAAGCTGAAAGACAAGCTGCCGGAAGCCATGGCGGAAATGCGCAAGGCGGCAGAATTGGATCCATCGCAGGCGGATGTGCGCTACACGCTCGGCGTAACACTTTGGCAGCAAGGCGATTTTGCCGCGGCAGCGGGGGAATTGCGCGCCGCGATTCGCGCCAAGCCGGATTACGCCGAGGCGTACTACACGCTGGGAACGGTGCTGAAGCAGAAAGGCGAACTCCGGGATTCCGCGGCTGCTTTGCGGGAAGCGATCCGTTTGCAGCCGGATTTTGCCGGCGCTCATACAACTTTGGCAACCGTGCTCCGCCAACTTGGAGACGCCGAAGGAGCGGCGGCGGAAAGTAAAGCAGGCGCGGAAATTGCTAAGCAGAAAACGAGCGAGCAAGCCGCTCTTTTCGCGACAAACTCGGGGCGCCGGCTGCGCAACGCCGGAGACTTGGACGGCGCTATTTCACAATTCCGGGCGGCGATCAATTCTTCGCCGAACTACGCAGCAGCCCACTTTGAATTGGGTATGGCGTTGCGGCAGCAAGGCAAGTCCGAGGAGGCCCAAGAAGAATTTCGAAAGGCCTCTGCTTTGGATCCTCGCTTGACGCCTCCTCGTTCTGAAAAGAAATAAGGAAAGTGAAGCGCCGGAACGATTGGACGGCAGATGCTGTGTTGTGTGCGAATGGATCTGAAACTTAAGAACCCTTGCGCAGGGCGACAAGCTCCGAACCCACAGGAACTCCCTTGGCGACTTTCACGCGAATCACCGCTTCAAATGGTTTCAGTTCACCCGAGTTGGAAACAGAGAGCCGGAGCAGGAGTTGTTCAAGGGAGTCTTGCTGGCAGACATACTCGACGGCAGCTTGCGTACCGATAGTAGTGGCGCCTGCTAGAATCAGCACGGAGTGTGCTGGATTCAATCCTCGCTTTAGGGCGATAACTGAATAGTCTTCCGTCAGGGTCTCGTCTGGAGCAGTTGGAAGAAATTCCTTCGGCTCGCCCGATTCAGGGCGAAAATTCATAATCTCCATGGTGCCCGTACGGGGTCCAGAAGTGATCTGTTTGAAGGCGAATTCCTGAGTTGTGGGCAACTCCAAGAGCGTTAGATTTTCCGATGGCGAGCCAATGAAGATGAGATCGTCGTTCTTGGCGTCATCCAGGGAAAACAAACTGCCGCGCTTGACGCGAATTTGCTGATGAAGTTTCCCGAAAACACTATCGAGAGCGTGCACCGCCAGCACTTCACCGACGCCCGTGTAGTGATCCGTGATCACCGCTCCGGAATCCTTGGCACGATTGTAATAGCGCATGCCCACGTACGGCCGGCCGACGAAAGCAGCGTTGCTGAAGATGACCCACGGTTCCTGAGGGCCGGTGAGAAACCCCCGCCAGAAAACGTGAAAAGCCACGGGCACATCCGAAGTATCGCTGGTTAGCCGGGCTTCAGCGGTTTTTCGGGTCAGAAACCGGTCGGTTGCGACGGCCACAGCAGAGGCGAGAACAACCGAGAGCGCAATGATGGTGACGATCCAGGTGCGCGAGGTCCGGCCATTGACGTTCGAATTCGTTGAAGCCTCGTGAAGAGCACCCGCGTGATTGCGCGCTGCCCCGTGGGGGCGCTGGTGGAAAGTAAGAGCGTAAGTGCCTTTGGGCAGTTCCACCATGATCTGGTCGTCTGCGCCGTCAGCGGCATAGTATTCGGCCAACTTCGTGCGCAAGCGCCCAGCTTGGACCCGAACCATAGAGTCGACGTGAGGGTCGAAGTCCTGCTGACGCCCAAAGACCTCTGTCGCAATCTGATACTCCTTCGGGGATGTACCGGGATGATCCAAGGAATGATTAGCCAGATAGCGCAGCAGTTTGCAAAGGGACTCTGAGCCATGGAGGGCATGGCTGCCCAGAAGTTTTTCAATCTGGCCGAGAAATAGAGCTCTTTCCGTCACGAGGGCCACCAAGGGCGCATTGTAACACCAAGGTAACGCGCTTCGCATCCCTTTGCGGGGTCACGGCTTAGGCCGCGTAACCGTATCAGACCCATAGACACTTACCTAGTTACTCAAAAAACTGATAGAAGCCAGCAATATTATAGGTCGAACCGAATTTCGGTGCTTATCTCTGTGTGCGGGGATTAAGGTTCGTTCATTTTGTTGCACTGACGAAGTGTCAGTTGTCGAGGAGTTTGGGGGCTGTTCGCTGCGGACTGTTGGTTCCAACAGGTTGCCGTTTATTCCATTTTTGCTTTGAGAACTGCCCAATGCGTTTGGCGGTGATGGGCACGGGCTTGGTGCCAATTAAATCGAGTCCACCAGAGTGACAGATTTGCTGTTTCATCCGGCGTGCGGTCTCATTCGTGTTTGGAGAATAGGTATGCTCAGGAGGGGTGTAATGAGAAAGCAAGCGATTCTAGGTTTGGTTTTAGTTCTGTGCCTTGCATTTGCGATGTGTGCTGGCACAGCTGCGGGGCAGGCTGTCTTCGGCAGCATCATCGGCACAGTGACGGACCCACAAGGCAACGCAGTTGCCGGGGCCAAGGTCACTGTCACTTCGGTGACGAAGAGTTTTACCTATGACACCACCACAAACGAGAGCGGAAACTATTCCGTCACGCACTTGATCCCGGACACGTACAAGATTCACATTGAATCTCCAGGGTTTAAAGGTACAGACATACCGAGCGTGGCGGTGTCCGCGGACGCTTCGGCGAACGTCGACGTGCAACTTCAGGTAGGCGCCGTGACCCAGACGATCGAAGTCACGGGTGAGATTCCTCAGCTTCAAACAGATCGCGCTGACGTGGACGTGCAGTTCAGCCAGAAGTACGTTGAAGATTTGCCGGTCCTCAACCGTAACTTCACGAGTTTCGAATTGCTGTCGCCGGGCACTCAGAAATTACCCGGTTTCAACCACGCGGCCACTGAAAACCCTCAGGGGGGCGGCCAGATCCAAGTCAACGGGCAACACTTCTCGGGTACCAACTTCGAGCTCGATGGGACGGATAACCAAGATCCCATCCTCGGCATCATCGTGGTGAACCCCAACCTAGACGCTATTGCTGAAGCCAAGATAGCCCTTCAAGACTACGATGCGGAATCGGGCAAGGCCACGTCTGGTGTAATCCGCGTGCAGACGAAATCGGGATCGAACAGCTTTCACGGAAGTGGCTTCTATTACTATCGCAGCAGCGACCAGCAGGCACGCAACCCCTTTGTGGATAAGCCGGGAGTCGCGCTCGCAGCGGCAAACTGGAAACAGTATGGCGGATCTATCGGCGGCCCCATCTTCAAAGACAAGCTCTTTTTCTTTGGCGACTATCAGGGCACTCATCAGATTCAGGGCATTACCAACCAGTACACCATACCCACCGCGGAGGCAGTCAGCACTTGTAATCCCAACACGAACGCTGCCAGCGACACTCCAGGCTTCTGCAACTTGAGCCAATACGTAAACATAACGGGTGGGGGCAACGTTTACGACCCCAGAACAGGAAACCCGCTCGACGGCACGGGCCGCACGCAGTTCACGGGCAACATGATTCCTATTGGGCGAATAGGCGCGCCAGGTTCGAATGTGGCCAAAGTCCTGGACTTATTTGCGCCTCTGTCTGCTAAAGCCGTCTCCAACCCGGCATCTCCCAATTTCCTTCAGAATAACTTCGTCTCCTCCGGCGCTGGCCCATTTAAGCAGAATTCGTTTGATACGCGAATTGACTACAGCGCTCCTCATAACTATCAGGTTTTCGGGCGCTTTAGCCTGGACTACTTCTCTTTGTCCGGCACGGGCGGCCTCGGCGCGCTTGGCGGAAATGGCTTTGGTCCGGGCGGTTTGAGCGGCAGTTCGACCGTTCATAATTATAGCCTGGCCAGCGGTTTCACGAAGCTCATAGGCGCGAAGTGGCTCACGGACTTTCGTTTCGGATATTTCAAGTACAATCCGCAGACCGCCTATCCCGACCAAGGTACGGCATCCATGGATGCTCTGGGGTATCCATGCTTGAACACCACCAGTAATCTTCCTAACACGCAGTGCGCTTCGGGAATCAATGGCCTGCCTACGACAGGCGGATTATCGGGTTTTTTTATGAGCGCGGGAGGCGACACGAGCAAGGGCATATTCTCCAGCTTTGGGAACGGGCTTAACATTGCTCGCTGCAATTGCCCGCTGACGGAAAGCGAACAGCAATTCCAGTTCGTAAACAACTGGACGCGTACCCAAGGCAACCACACCATCAAGTTCGGCGCCGACATTCGCTATGCTGAAAACCTTCGCGTGCCCAGCGACCAGAGCCGCAGCGGTCTACTGTATTTCGATAGCAACGGTACTTCCAACGCTGGGTCCCAAGGCCTCTCGTTCGCCACTTTCCTACTCGGCGACGTCAACCAATTCCAGCGGTACGTCAGCACCAGCACGGCGGCCGCCGAGCGGCAGAAGCGAACGTTCTTTTACGGTCAGGACTCCTGGCGCGTCAGCAACAAATTCACGATGACCTATGGCGTCCGGTGGGAGATTTATTTCCCGGAGACGGTCAACGCCAAGGGCAACGGTGGTTTTGCTAACTTGGACGAGGGCTTGATTAGGGTCGCCGGCTTCGGTGGTGTCGGTTCAAATGGCAACGTTAGAAATACGTACAAAGCCGTTTCGCCGCGCCTCAGCTTTGCCTACCAGTTCGATCCCAAGACCGTTGTCCGTATCGGGTACGGCCGTGGATTCGATATCGGCGTATTCGGCTCGAACTTTGGCCACGTGGTTACGCAGAATCTTCCGGTGCTTGCAAAGCAGGATCTTGCGGATTCCAACTTTAATTCAACTGCAAGGAACAATTTCAGTCCAATTTTCACTCTTAACCCTGCTAACGGGGGCCAACCTTCGCCTCTTACGGGCCTACCGTACGGCATCGATGGCACCACACAGGGTAACGCTCGCCCGCGGGTGCAGCGGCTGCCCACGATTGACCAGTGGAATGCCACCATTCAGCGGCAGATCACTCCTACGCTGAACATTACTGCCAGCTACATCGGCAACAAGGGGACTCACGTTTTCGCCGGTGGCGGACCATCTTACAACTCGAACCAACCCGCCGTAGGCGCAGGCACTAGCCCTTATAAGTGCACCCAAATCACAACGGGAACTAATGCGGGGAAATTTGATTGCATTCCGAGCTTCGCGGCATTTCAAACCCAGGGTGCTCGCCGCCCGCTTTTCTTGAATGGCGTACCTGCCTTCACCTACCCAGGCTTTACTTTCGTTAACGCGCAGGGCGTAGTTACACCCACACCTCCTTGCTGCTCGGTGGATACCAACTATTACGGCAACGACGCCGACAACAAATACAACGCGTTGCAGGTGAAGGCAGAAAAGCGCACCAGCTACGGGCTTCAGTTCCTGGCGCATTACACTTTTTCTCATGCGTTTGCCTATGACAGCACCTATTTCAACATCAACAAGAGAATCGCTTGGGGTCCAAACCAGAACAACCGCAACCAAGTGTTTGTGGCCAACGTGATCTACGAGTTGCCCGTAGGCAGAGGCAAGAAGTTCATGAGCAATGCTAGCCGATTCATGGATTACGCAGTTGGCGGCTGGCAAGTGACCAACACCCTGACGTGGGGCAGCGGTCTCCCGTGGACTCCAAGTCTCAAGAACTGTAGCCAGGTTACCGACACTGGCCCATGCCGTCCCAACATAGCCTCCGGCAAGCTTGCTACTGGGCTCAGTCATCAGAACGGTGCTACGTTCTGGTTCACTCCGATACCGCAGCTGACTCAGGAGGTCATCTCAGCTACTGATATTACGGGTACGAACACCTGCCCCCTGGCTTCGCCGAAGTCCGGGCCGTTCGCCCTTCCTTCTTGCGGCCAGATTGGCAACGTCGGGATTTATTCCTACTGGGGTCCGCATGCCTTCTACGACGACATGGCGTTGTCGAAGAACTTCACCATTACCGAGCGCGTCAGAGCGCAGTTCCGCTTCGATGCTTACAACCTCTTCAACCATCCCGTGCTCGCCCTGCCCAACAACTGCGTGGATTGCGGCGGCCAGTCGGGCCAGATCACGAACATTGAGGCCGATTCCGCCCCCGGCGCCCCCATTGGCATGCGTCAATTGCAGTTTGGCGTCAGGGTCACTTTCTAACAAGGAGAAGGACACCCCACCACCCCGACGGGGAGCCTTCTAACAAGGAGACTCCCCGTTTTAACTCTCGGCTTGGAAGGGCTGGGCAAGCGGTTTAGGCGTTAGACAGGGCGCTCTGCCTCGAAGTAGAGTTTTTAGTGCCGGTTCCTCAGGAATGCATTCATGCATCGCCCTAAGCTGGGTTCGCAACTGCTGTTATTTTTCTTGGCTTCTGTGACGGCAACACTTTTCGTTCTAGCATCGCCGTCTTGGCTTGCCGCCCAGAAGACGGCCCTGAACCTCGACGGCACCCAAGTAGATCCCTTTTTGGCAGCCTCGGGAAAGCCTGTTGTGCTTATCTTCGTGCGCACGGATTGCCCGATCTCTAACCGCTACGCGCCGTTGATTCAGAGGATCAGTGCGGAGTATGGAGCCAAGGTAGGCCTGTGGCTTGTTTATCCCAGCAGAACCGCCACTGCCGAGAAAATTCGCCGACACGAACACGACTTCGGCTACAAACTGCCAGCGCTGCGCGATCCGCAGCACGTGCTCGCCAGTCAAGCTCAAGTCCAGGTCACGCCGGAGGCGGCTGTTTTCGACGCCAATCATCACCTCCTCTATCACGGCCGAATCGATGACTTGTTCCAGGATTTCGGACGCGCCCGTCCTGCCGCCACAACTCACGAACTAGTCGACGCCATCCAAGCCGCTCTTAGCGGGAAAACAGCGCCACCTAGTGCGCCGGGCGTGGGATGCTTTATCGCGGATGCCGAATGACCTCTTCAGGCCGATCCATCGTTGCATGCTTGCTGGGATTTGGCTCCGCCAGTGTGGCGGCCTATGCTTCGCACGCTAGTGCAGCTGCGCAGCACCGCCTGCCCGCCGCACAGCAGGCCACTTTCAATCGCGATATCGCTCCCATTGTTTTCCGGTACTGTGCTCCGTGCCACCGCCCCGGTGAGGCTGGCCCTTTCCCGCTGCTCACTTACGGAGATGCAAAAGCCCGCGCGCGCCAGATCGCGGTAGTAACTTCGAAGCGTTTCATGCCTCCGTGGCTGCCGGAGACGCAGGAGTTGAGATTCGCCGACGAACTCCGGTTGTCCGACGAGCAGATTGGCCTGATTCAAAAGTGGGTCGAGCAGGGAGCGGCCGAGGGTGCTCCTGCCGATCTACCCCCCACGCCCCAATTTGTCGCCGGGTGGCAGCTTGGCCGTCCGGATGAAATCATCGAGGCGGAGAAACCGTACACCCTGCCCGCGAGTGGCTCCGACATGTATTGGAATTTCATCTTTCGAACGCCCGTCAATCGTACGCGCTGGCTAAGAGCCATCGAGATTCGGCCCGGCGAAAAACGGGTTGTCCACCATGCGAACATTCTCGTGGATCGCAATCAATCTGCGCGCCGCATGGAGGCATCGCCGGGCGCGGGTTTCCCCGGCATGGAGCTCAAAATCGAGTCAGAATCGTTTGATCCGGACAGCCACTTCCTCTTCTGGAAACCCGGCACCGTGCCAAGGCCCGAGCCCGAAGGCATGTCTCTGCGCCTGGACAAAAACACTGATTTGGTTCTGAACATTCATCTGCAACCTTCCGGCAAGGCGGAGAAGATCCAACCGAATCTTGGGTTGTATTTCACCGACCAACCCGCAAGACTTTTCCCTCTGCTGCTGCAATTGGAGAATGACAAACAGCTGGACATACCGCCTGGCGAAAAACGATTCCTAGTCACAGACGAATTTAAGCTTCCCGTGGATGTGGATCTGCTTGCGATCTATCCGCACGCCCATTATCTCGGCAAGGATCTAAGAGCTCTCGCCACTTTACCCGACGGCTCAGAGAAAACACTGATTCACATTCCACAGTGGGATTTGAACTGGCAAGCTGTTTACCGCTACGCAAGTCCCGTGTTTTTGCCGAAGGGGACTACGGTCTCCATGCGCTATGTCTACGACAACTCCAGCGACAACCCCTCTAATCCAAATGACCCTCCACGCCGCGTTGTTGCAGGAAATCGCTCCAGCGATGAGATGGCTCATCTCTGGCTTCAGGTCCTCCCGCATGCCCCACGCGACGCCGCATTCGATCCGCGCAAGTTACTGCAGGAAGCCATGGCCCGCCACAACCTAGAAAAAAATCCTTCCGACTTCGAAGCGCGTTATAACCTTGCGGCCATGCTTCAAGCTCGCGGCGCGCAAGCCGAGGCGATCGAGAACTTCGAGCTCGCAGTAGACCTTCACCCTCAAGATGCCACCGCCAATAATGCTCTGGGCGCATCTCTACTGGTGGCGGGGCGAATCAGCGAAGCCATGCCATATTTATATACGGCGCTTCGTGCGCAGCCAGACAATTTCGACGCGCACTACAATCTGGCAAATGCCCTGGTCTCTCAGGATAAATTTCTAGAAGCAATTGAGCACTATCGCGTCGCTGTCCGATTGCATCCGGACGACGCTAACGCGGAAGCCAATCTGGGCGGCGCACTTGCCGAGACGGGCAAGATCTCAGAGGCCAAGCTGCATTTTCAGCGCGCCCTGCAGATTGATCCTAATCACCAGTTAGCCCGCGAGAATCTCGAATTAATCACCAGAGACCCAAAGGACCTTAAGCAATAAAGGAGAGTTGCTTGTTTCGTGAAGTCGAAAAGGTATCGGGATTGAAAGTCTGCCTTGAGGCAGGTGCACTATAGGGCCCAACATGCGCAACGTTCGGCATATGACCGCCACAATTCTAGCAGCAGGGCTAATCGCTGGCTTTGTGCTCGCCTTTGGCGTGGTGTCGGCGCATACGACTTCACCCAGAGCCCCCATGGAGTCAAGCTTGGCAGCCGAACAAACGTCTGACAGTTCACAAGGCGCGCCATTTGCCGAGATGCGACGGCTTTCGGAGCAGGGGAAATTTGATGAGGCGATTGGGAAGCTCGAGGCGCTCGCGCTGAAAGAACCGGAATTGAAGGGGCTCGCCCACGAGCTGGGCGTTGCCTACTACAAGAAGAGCGACTATCTGAAGGCGGTGGCGAGCTTCCAGAAAGCGCTAGAGGAGGATCCAAGAGATAACGAAGCGGTGCAATTGATGGGGCTGTCTTATTATCTTGCCGGACGGCCTGCAGAGGCAATAGGGCCGCTTGAGAAGGTGCAGGCGTGGTATCCCAGCGCAAATGTGGATGCGGCGTACATTCTTGGCGTCTGCTACCTGCAGACGAAGGACTACCAAAACGCGCGGAAGGCATTTGCGAGGATGTTTGGCGTGCCTGCTGATTCCGCCGCCGCATATTTGTTTGCCGCGCGCATGCTGCTGCGGCAGGATTTTGCCCCCATTGCAGAGGATTATGCGAAGAAGGCGGTGGAACTCGATCCGAAACTTCCGCGCGCGCATATGTTGCTCGGGGAGATCTATTTGTATAAGTCCAGGATTCCGGAAGCCGTCGAACAGCTTCAGAAAGAGCTGGAACTGAACCCGGGAGATGCTGCCGCGTACTACAAGCTGGCGGATGCTTATAGCCGGGTGCAGAAATACGAAGAGGCGGAAAAGCTGCTGCAGCGATCCATCTGGCTGGATGCTACATCAACGGGACCATACATTTTGATGGGAAAGGTCCTGGAGAAAAAAGGCGAGACGGCGCTTGCCGTGCGCGCACTGCAGCGCGCCATCGCCTTGGATCCCAACAACCCCATGCCGCACCATCTGCTCGGGCAGGCCTATCGCGAAATGGGCAAGGTGGAAGAGGCAGAGCGCGAACTTAAGTTGTCAGAACAATTGCAGATTCATCAGGACGCAAAGCCTTGAGCAAAGCAGTTGAGACCACGTGGAGACAGGGAGATTAATCGTGTGGAACCGCGCTAAATTTATTTTTCTGACTGTGCTGATCGCACTATGCCTTGGCGCAAGCCCAGTCCCGGCACAGCAAGCGCCGCTGCAGAGTTCGAATGCGGAGCGCACTCACGCGAAGGCGCAGGATCCCTGGTGGAGGCACGCCATGATTTACGAAATTTATCCGCGGAGCTTTCAGGATTCGAACGGAGACGGCGTTGGAGACATCAACGGGATAACGTCCCGGCTGGATTACCTTCGCGACCTGGGCATCGATGCGATCTGGATCAGCCCGATGTACCCATCGCCGCTGGTGGATTTTGGCTACGACATCTCGGATTATGCGGCCATCGATCCGCTTTACGGCACGCTTGCGGACTTCGATCGCCTGGTGGGCGAAGCCAAGAAGCGCGACATCCGCGTCATCATGGACTTTGTTCCGAACCATACTTCGGACCAACATCCGTGGTTCAAGGAATCGCGTTCTTCGCGGACAAACCCGAAGCGCGATTGGTACATCTGGCGGGACGGCAAGGGGCCGGGAGAGCCTCCGAACAACTGGCAATCGTGGTTCGGCCATTCGGCGTGGAAATTCGATCCGGCCACGAATCAGTACTATTACCACCACTTCTACACGGAACAGCCCGACCTGAACTGGCGCAATCCGGAAGTGCGCAAGGCGATGTACGACGCCATGCGCTTCTGGCTGAAACGAGGCGTGGCGGGGTTTCGAATTGATGCGGTGTCGCGCTTGTTTGAAGACCCCAATTTACACGACGACCCGATCCTCCCGGGAAAGAACGCTTACGGCGATCCGAACATCGCGCACAAGTACACCGATAATTTGCCGGAAGTTCATGAGGTTCTGCGCGAAATGAGACGGGTAGTCGACGAGTACCCGGGGAATCCGGTCATGATCAGCGAAGCGGACGAGCCAAACATCACTGAGCTCACAAAGATGTATGGCAAAAAGAATGATGAAGTTCAATTGCCGATGGATTTTCAGATTGCCGACGTTAACAAACTCTCCGCGCCGGACTTCCGCAGGCTGTTGAGTGAAATTGATGGGAACACGGCAGGTGGGCAGCCACACTATTTTTTCAGCAATCACGATCAGCCGCGCCAGTGGGATCGTTATGGAGACGGTGTTCACAACGATCAAATTGCCAAACTCATGGCCACGCTCCTTCTGGCCACGCGCGCGACGCCGCTGATGTATTACGGGGAAGAGATCGGCATGCGAACGACGGATCCGGTTCGCAAGGAAGATGTCCAAGATCCCGTTGGAAAGATCGGCTGGCCGCAGGACAAAGGCCGCGACGGTGAGCGCACGCCCATGCAATGGGACGGATCGAAGAACACCGGGTTCACTACGTCCGAGCGCCCATGGCTGCCTGTCCCGCCCAGTTCGGCGGAATATAATGTGGAGGCGGAATCGAAGGATCCCGGCTCCATTTTGTCATTCTACAAACGGTTGATCGCGTTGCGTCGAAGCGAGCCTGCACTGCGAGACGGACGTTATGTGCCGCTGGATCGAGGAGACCCGTTCGTACTCTCCTTTTTGCGCAAGAAGCCAGGAAGCAGCGATGCTGTTCTGGTTGTGCTCAACATGAGTGCGGAATCGCGGACGGTCAAGTTCGATCTCGCTGCCGATGGAGTTAAAGAGAGTTCGGCGAGGCTACTGATTGCGGCCCCGGAGACGGGGCAAGAGTCAACGCTTGCTCATTTCACCATTCCGGCGTTCGGAGTCTTTGTTGGGTTCGTGCACTGAGGCAATTCTCAACTCAAACCTTATCTCGCGAAATCTCGCGATGGAGATAATTTAGCGGCTGGGGCCAGAGTGCGTTCTGGATCGACAAGCAGCCAGGCTACAGCACCGAGCACCGCTAAACCTGCAGCAACAAAAAAAGAAGTAGTCCAGCCGAAGCGGGCTGCAATCGCCGGTGTGAGCGATGCCGTGAGGGCCCCTCCAAATTGATTGCCCATATTCATAAAACCGGAAACGGATCCCGAGGAACCGGAAGCAATATCGGCCGTAACCGACCAGAATGAACTCTGCGAAAGGTACAGTGCACCTGCGCCGCCGGCTAGAACGACGCTGGCTAGGCGGGCACTCTGCACTTGCGAGCCAAACGTAAGAAAGACGGCCGTCAAGAAAAGCCCGAAGAAAGCGATGCCGCCTCGTCCGATGCGCTTTCCATACACGCGGGTGAGTTTGTCGCTGATTGCGCCCCCGAGCGGACTGCATGCAGCCATGGTAAGGAAGAGGAGCGTTGTGTAAGACGCGCTGGCCTTCAGATTCAGGCCGCGCACTTTGGCAAGATAAATAAAGAACCACGTAAAGAAAATCCAGGCAATATAACCGAAACAGAAATAGGCAAGCGTGACGGCCCAGACGTTCTTCGAGGAGAGGATGGTGCTCCAGAGAATGCGACCATCGGACGAAGTAGTGCCTTGGTTCGATCCTTTGGCCGTGCTTGAGTCAGGAGAGGGTCCAAACGTTCTTCCGGCTTGAATGTGTTGCAGCTCAACGGGAGAGACACTGGCGTGCTCTTCCGGAGTATCCCGCGCAATGAAATACCAGACGGCACCCGCGGCCAATCCGATGATGGCGCTCAACCAGAAGGACCACCGCCAACCGTAGTGAACCATAATGTAGCTAATGAGAAATGGCGTTGCGCCAGCACCCACGCCGACGCCCGCGAAAATCAGACCATTGGCGACACCCCGCTCCTGCGAAGGAATCCAGCGCGAAATAAATTGGTTGGAGGCGGGGAAGAGCACTGCTTCTCCGGCTCCCAGAAGGAATCGGGCTGCCGCAAGAACCAGAACTGCAGAAACAATCGCAGAGGGGACGGCCGCAGTCAGAGAAGTGAAAATACCCCACCACAGAACACCGACAGCAAGCACGCGGCGCGAACCGAGGTGGTCGGCCAACCAGCCTCCGACAGTTTGGAAAAGCGCATAGCCCATCAAGAAAGCGCTCGTAAGCGACCCCAGTTGAACATTTGTGAGGCGGAATTCCGTGGCAATGAAACTTCCGGCGATGGAAAGATTGATCCGGTCAAGGTATGCGACCGCGCCCAGGATGAACAGCCAAGATACCAGGAGCCAGCGAACGCGACTCTCCCCGCTCTTAGCCATGCGGACTCCGTCGCGGCGAGGAGAGTACGGACATGCCAGGGCTCGGCGAATCCAGCTTCCTCGAAGCATCGAACAATAGTGCCGATTTACTCACGCCGGGCGTGACTTCAAGACTTTCACCAATTCCTGGGCAATGATCTTTTCTTCTCCCGGCTGCAGCATGAAAGAATTCATCGACAGGGCTTCGCCATGCTCTCCCGAGGAAAGAACGATGGATGGTTTCCCGCCGCGGAGAACAGTTGTGGCTTCGCGTGGTGTCAACGCAATGCGGGTCGAATCCCATTTAATGTGCATGTGGGGGACATGGTTCGCAATTTGCAGCGCAGGGAAAGAGGTTGTCACACCGGGAATTTTTGTAACTTGGCTGGAAATGAAATCCAGGCGGCGCTGCCATTCCTTTTTCAACGCGTCGTGATCTTCCTTCAAATAAGATTCCAGGGCCTTGACCATGCCGATGACTTCTTCCTTGCCCACTTTCTGGCTGCGGCCGAGAGTGTCTTCGTGCGGACTGTTGTTGAGCAGGGCGTACGAGACTAGATCCTTTTTGCCGATGAGCAGACCCGCGCATTGCGGCCCGCGCATCGCTTTTCCACCGCTGAAGGCGATGAGGTCGTAGCCCATGTTTGCGTAATCCCACAAGCGTGAGACGGGGGGCGTATCGGCAGCGGCATCAATGAACGCAGGAATCTGATTTTCGTGTGCGAGTTTGACCCATTCTTCGACCTGAATCTGCCCCTCGTTATCAGCGAAGTTTGTGAAGTGCATCATCGCGGTCTGCGGGTTGATGGCCTTTTTCAGGTCGTCACGCGATTCGACGACCACGAGCTTGACGCCAGTGGAGCGCAGTTGATGATCGAAAGGATTGCGGTGGGACTTTTGGATGATGACTTCCGACTTCATGCCGGTTAGATCGGG
>WNFQ01001268.1_pt1 | contig 17733 bp, 17 predicted proteins | sample 5400171 | NCBI WGS metagenome assembly WNFQ01 (sample SAMN13153356, study PRJNA577476) | soil metagenome | isolation source: 20 cm soil under Madrone tree | place: USA:California | collected 2016-06-14 | reverse complement strand
CCGCCGCGCTCGTTCAGCGTGAAGACAAACTGTTCCTTCGACGCACCGCCGCCCATGCGGCTGACGTTTTCAGGGGTCGCTCCCGGCATCGTGGCCGCAAAGAACCGCGTCAAGGCCGAAATGATGTCTTCGGTCTTCCGCGCAGAATAGGGGGGAGCGGCGCGGCGTGCGCCTCGCACTGCAAACAAATCCTGCAGTGCAGGTTCCATCTCGAGAATCGGGGTCATCGACATGGATGCTCCTTGACCTAGCTCAGTAAGGGCCATTCTTGTTGATATGATCGAGGTAGTCCTTCGGCCATCCGACCTCCATCCAACCAACGCCTTGCTTGCCGTCGATCGCGGCGCGCCCGCCGCTTTCGCGAAGGTGTATGCCCGGGTCCGGTACCAAGGTATAGTGCGCGAAGACCTGAGTGCTGACCTCCGTCACGCGCCCCTCCTCATCGATGATCTTAGCCGTGTACCGCTGTTGCCAATACTCCTTGTCGAATTCGACCGACACATCGACGTCGGCCACGGCGGCCATCAGACCGTTCTTATAGACAAAGCCGCGGATTTCCGTCTGTCCCAAGGCTTGCAGATGCCAGAAGTGCACGGCAACATCGTTGCCGACCTGCCCGACGAACCATTCGTAGTGCTGCATCGCGAGCCAGTCCCGTGTGCCCCAGCTGTGGTCGCGGTGGCTGGTCGCATCGAACGAAATCACCCGATCTCCGAGTCTCAACGTCCCCTTTGCGCGTCCCGCCTGTTCTATCCGGTTGTCGGCGGCATAAGACGGGCATCCGCGCGGGTGAGAACCATAGGCATAGGGGGGATGACTGGCTTCGAAGTGAAAATCGATGGTCGCCTCCGGGGTATCCCAGCGAACACGGGCCCGGTCGAATTTCAAATCGTGCTCCATCTTGAAGCCTTCGATACTCCAGCCGTCGAAATTCATGTCGCGCGGTACCGGTCGGTCAGCCAACCGGAGCTGGATCGGAGCAGAACCGACGCCGGGCCCAAAAATAGCCATTGCCGCGCCGGCAACGCTGTCCTTCGTGACCCATGTGTAGGTGAAAAATGCGATTCCCTCGTCGGGCAGGACGACGATATACGGAATGGATTCACGTGCGAGGGATTTGGCGCCCAGGTCGTGACGGCCATCGTGGATTGCGTCGATGCTCAGATTGGGGTTTGCGAGTTGATTGTTTTGAAACATGTTTTGTCGACGCTCCAGTATTTGAATGGCCATGTTAGACATCGATATCTCTTTTCAAAGTTCCGTCATCCAATAGCCGCCGAGAATGATGGCCGTGACACCGAAGGTCCACAGCTCGAACAGCATCCGCCAAGGTCGTGGCCGCCAACGCAGTTCCATGAAATGCATCACAATGAGTCGCACCTTGAGTGCCGCAATCAGCACCACGGCACTCGCGGCGACTTTTACGGCCGTGGAATGCTCGGATACCGTCCAACTCGATACCGCCGCCGCGATTAGGACCAGCCACACTCTCGTCGCGGGCAGCCGCAAGGCGCTCACGCTGCCCTCAGTAGATACAACATCGGAAAAAGAACGACCCAGAGCAAATCAACCATGTGCCAGTAGCAGCCGCTTGATTCGATCCAGACCGCGTATTTGCCGTCGATGGGTTGCGTCTTCGCTTTGTGAAAACAAATCATCAGCACCACCATTCCGATGATGTAGTGCAGAAAATGAATGCCCGTAAATACAAAATAGTAGGTAAAAAATTCATTGCTCAGCATGGTGATGCCTGCGTGAATCTTGGCCGAGTATTCAATGATCTTGGTTACCGCGAAGACCGAACCGACTGCCATCGCGAGCGCAATATTTCGCATCACCCGGCGACGTGCGCCTTCGCGCGCCGCGGTCACGGCCAGCACCATGAACCAACTGCTCGTCAAGAGGATCAAGGTGTTCAAGAGCCCGAGCGTAGGATTGAGCGCCAGCCGCGAGCGCTCGTAAAGCGCGGAATGGGCAACGCGGCCGAGCGAGAACAAAAGAAAGAACAGGCCAAAGACAAATACATCAGCCGTGATGAACACCCAAACGCCCGGGTCCCCCGGCAGCCGATCCTTCTCAGCATTTGCCGGGGCCGTCGTCAGGGACAAGACCCCTTCGCCTGCGTCTAATCGCATTTCGACGGGCCGCTCAACCGAGAGCTAGACCCGAGCCTCCTGTTCCAAGCGAGTAATTGCTTTCAAAATATAAATCGTCAGTAGCGGAGCCCAAACGAACCAGATTGAAAACTCAATCCAGAAGTTCAGGATCCCGTCGCGCGCGAACGCCCCGGTTTTGAAGAACGGCATCAGACATTCGGCAACGAACATGAACCCGACCCAAATTCCATACCACGCCAACCACTTCGGCACGAGCGGCACCTGACGTTTGTCTTGCAGGAATGCGACGCCCGCTGCAAAAAGCTGGACGGTGGTGACGGAATAGGCGAGATCGATCAGCAACCAGGCCCAATCGTACAGCAGTTGCAGTATTTCATCGGGCAGCGCGGCCGGTCGATAAGCTCCCGCGAGCCAAAATGATGTGGACACCAGCAACGGAACGACGGTAAGTCCCGCCCCCCAGACTTGCAGATCAACCAGAAGACTATCCTTGCCGACAATCTTGCCCATCACTCGGCCAATGGCGAGGCCCCACACGCAATAGCAGACGGCGAAGGTCATTCCCATGACCATACCGGTGCGAATGAGGTTGGCGTCCGCTCGGAACCAATTGGCGACGACGGCGGCCGGTGTCTCCGGATTCCAGGGTGGAATGTTATGGCCCATCAGCCCCCAAAAGGCGATAAAAACAAACATGAAAACCGGGCCATTCCAGGCGCAGAAACGCCAATATTTGAATTCGCTTATGTTGCCCATGTATCCGCTCCCCCTATGTGTCACCGCCGCTGCTGATCGTACCTTCGTGCAACGGTGCTAGAATTTCACTGAGACCTCCACACCAAACGTCCGCGGCTCTCCCGGTATCCGGTAGCCGTTACCGAACAAGTTTTCGATGGAGATACCGTAAGGATAATATCGTTTGTCAGTGAGATTCTTTCCCCATACCGCAACTGAGTACTGGTCTACGCTGTAGGTCAAGCGGCCATTGAGCAGCCAATAGTTGCCGCTGCCCTTCGTGAAGTCGCCGGTCGTCAGATGGGTCAGCGGAGGGACACTGTAATTTCCGAAGGAGTCATAGTAAAAATGACCGGTGTACGCTGTGTCGGCATGCACCGTAAGCTTATTGGCAGCCATCGCCCAAGCGTCCCAGTCGAATCCGAAGTTGGCTGACGCCTTGGCAGCGAATGGGAAGGGATTGCCGCCCACGCTCACGTTGCCGGTCGCGGAAGCGACGCAGTTTCCCCGCTGCGCGGGGAATCCGGTCAGGAGCTTTGCGGGACAGGTCGCCGAGTCATAGTAGCTGTGCAGCAGGCCCGCCGATGCATTGAATAGCAACGTGCTGAGCGCCTGGTATTGGATATCGAGCTCCATGCCTTCAAGCTTGCCATCGAACGAGATCAGATTGGCGGTCGCCGTCGCATCAACAACCTGGCCCTGTTGACCCTTGATTTTCTCGTAGAAAATCGCGCCATTGACCTGCAGCTTATTGTCCAAAAAGCGGCTCTTGATACCCGCCTCGACCGCATCGAGCGTTTCCGGCTGCACGAAATACACTTGGTTCGAGCTGCCATACGCCAGTCCATTGAAGGTTCCGCCACGGTATCCGCGGCTGAAGCTGGTGTACGCCATGATCTGCTCAGCCAATTTCCAATCCAAAATGAATCGGCCCGACACCTTACTCGAGTCCCCCTCGCGATGGAGCCCACCGGGCAAAGATCCGCCCGACGCGGGAATCGGGCCAACGGGCTGAATGAAATATGGCCCCGCATAGTTTGACACGGTGATGAGTCGCGCGGCGCCCGCATCGTCGTAATACGTCGCCAACCCGTCTTTGAAAACGTCTGTGTCCTTGGTGTAGCGCAGGCCGAGCGTTGCCTTGAGGGTATCGGTGATGAGATAGCTACCCTCGCTATACACCGCCTTCGACGTGCGATCCTGGCGAAAGTGCTGAGTGGCGTTGATACCCGTCGGGAGCGAGCCTGGCGGGAGCGCCGCTCCGAAGCTGCCACCCGGATTGAAGTACGTCTTGGGATTGCCAACGGCTGCGTTGACATCACTCAAAAACCCGAAGAAGTTTGGCGTGTTATTGGCAGTGACACTGTCGATTCCATAGAACACGCCGCCGATGACTTTGAATGGCCCGCTTGAATAATCGAGCCTCACATCCTGATTGAACTCATGAAAGACCGACCGATAGCCGATTTCGCAGAGGTCCAACGGCGTCGCATCGCAATCAGTCGAGGTTTGTACGTATTCGCCCGAATCCATGCCGGACAGGGAGACCAACTTGAGGGAATCGGTCAACTGGAATTTCGCCGTAAACAAGGCGCCTTTCGTATCCGTAATCGCGACACCGACTGAATTCCCCTGAATCTGATTCCAGGCAAGGCCGTTTGCCGTTCGGCTATAGCTCGCCGGCAAAAGTCCCGCCGGAGCCAACGCCTGGAACAACGGTCCGAGCAAGAAATTGGGGCTTTCGTAATTGATGACGTCGTTCGTTTGCGATTGTCCGGTGGCGATCGGCGTGGCCGTGCCTCCCACCGACTTGGAGCCGTAGCCTTTCAACGATAAGTCGATTGCATCGGTGGGGGCGAATCGGACGATTCCGCGAAGCGCGTAGTTCTTAAATCCACCAGGACTGATGCCGCTGTCGGTATTGAGGCCTGACGCTCCGCCTGCGGCCGAGGTGTTCAAGCCCGCCGGCAAAATGTTGCGATAGTACGGGTCGGTATCCACAAATGTACCGGCAAGCCGGACGCCCAATACACTGCTAATCGGCGTGAACTCCACGGCGCCTTCGACGTTCTTACGATCGTAATTCCCGTAGCCGACGGTCACATACCCTCGGGTGCCCTCAAGTTTCGGCTGCACCGTGATGAAGTTGATCGCGCCGCCCGTGGTGTTTCGGCCATACAGGGTGCCCTGAGGTCCGCGAACCACTTCCACTTGCTGCAAGTCGTAGAGTTGTTGGCCGTGGGAAGCGCGAAATGCCTGGTACTCTTCGTCAACGTAAACGCCCACCGGGGACGCGGCGTTTGCATTGAACTCCGTGCCGACGCCGATGCCGCGTACGGTGAAATTCGGCTGCTGCTGACCGTACGGAGATGACACCTGAAAATTCGGCACCATGTGATTCATGTCGGTGCTTTCAAATACGCCCTGTTTAGCAAGATCGGCTTGAGACAACGCTTGCACCGCGACGGGCACGTTCTGAAGGTTTTCCGATCGCTTGGTGGCCATGACGATGATCTCTTCCAGCCCAGCGTGTTCACCGGCGCCACTCGCCGCGGTGTCGCTACCTACTGCCGCAGTGTCGCTACTTACTGCCGCGGTGTCGCTACCTACTGCCGCAGTGTCGGTACCTACTGCGGCGGTGTCGGTACCTACTGCGGCGGTGTGGGTGCCTCGTGTGGCGGTGTCGGCGCCGAATGCGGTTGCGGCGGCTAGAACACTCAGCGCCATTGCCCAAACAACGGATGCCTTTTTCATCAACCCCTCCCCGTTTCAAAGCCTTCGGTGCGATGCCGTGTCACATTTTTTTGCGTAAAGCCCATACATAAAATAAACTAAGTAGAAAACTTGTCAACACATTTACTAGTTTTTTCTGTCAATGAGGGTATCGTGGAGAAATAGAACTTTTTTATGCAGTGTCTTTTTTCGCAATAACGTATTGATTATATTGATTTTTAATACATTTCTCTGCGCTGGCATGATGGGAGTATCAAACAAATGTCCTGGTTCACATCATTGCTGAAAAAGGCGCCCGCCAAGTCGGTGACGCTCGAACCTAGTAAGTTGAGTTTCACCGTGGCGCCCGGGCAAACGGTGCTTGAGCGAGCGCTCAAAGAAGGCCTTGCCTATCCCCATGACTGCACCGTCGGAACTTGCGGAAGCTGCCGCAGCAAGTTGATTTCCGGCAAGGTCGACGCCATCACACCGTTTAGCTACACACTGAGCAAGGACGAACTCGACGCGGGTTATATCCTCGCCTGCCAAGCGGTGCCGAAGAGCGACCTCGTGCTCGAGGTGGAAATTGGTGCCGGGGGCGACATTGCGGCGGAAACTCGCCACGCCAGGTTGATCGCCCTCAATGATTTGACGCACGACATCAAGCGCGTTCGCTGGGAAGTCTCACCGCCGCTTCGCTACCGCGCCGGGCAATACGTGAACGTTCGCTGGAACGGAAGCAGCGCGCATCGATCGTATTCGTTCGCCACTGCGCCGCTGCCGGAGGGCCGGACCGAGATCAGCACCTTCGTCCGCCATGTGCCGGGGGGCGCGTTCACCGATCTGCTCTTCAAGGGGGATCCATCGGCCGCGAGCTTCGAACTCGATGGACCGCATGGCAACTTCTGGCTGCGCAAAGGCACGGCGCCGATGATCTGTATTGCAGGCGGGAGCGGTCTTGCGCCGCTCATCAGCCTGCTGCAGGACGCCGCCAAGCGGCGGGTGCGCCGCGACTGCGTGCTGCTCTTTGGTGGTCGTCGCGCACGCGATGTCTACGCAACGGAGGAAATTTCGGCCATTCGGGAGGGCTGGACGGCGGGCTTCGATTACTGGCCGATACTCTCCGAGGAAAATCTGGACGGCTACCGACATGGACTGGTCACCGATTTCGTCCCGGCAGCGCTTCAAAAGCTGGGCAGCGGCGCCAATGGCTACATGTGCGGCCCGCCGGGAATGATCGATGCCGGCATCAACGCGCTCCTTGCGGCTGGTCTTGCCCTCGAGGATATCCATTACGACAAGTTTACCGACTCCAGTACCCGCGTCGAAAAATGAAACTTAACGGAGCGATCACTTATGTCAACAGAGCGTCAACTTTTATTTGTCGGCGGCGAGTGGATCAAGCCCGCCTCGTCGAAGCGTATTGAGGTCATCAACGCGACCACCGAGGAAGTCATCGGCAGTGTGCCCGAGGGGAGCGAGATGGGTCCCGAATCCGTGGCCGCCTATCAACAGCTGAAATCCATCTATCTCATGGGCTAGAACGATTCATCACAATTGCAGGAGTATCACGATGAGCAATTCTCAAGACACGGCGGCGCAAGCAGCCGTACTGCGCAAGGTCGGTGGTCCTTTTGCCCTAGAGCCGATTACCGTAGCGGCCCCGCGGGACGATGAAGTGTTGGTCAAGATGGCTGGCGTCGGCGTCTGCCATACCGACATCGCCTGCCGTGACGGCTTTCCAATCCCGATGCCCGTGGTTCTTGGCCATGAAGGATCCGGCATCGTCGAGGCGGTTGGCGCCAAGGTCAAACGCGTCAAGGCAAGGGATCATGTTGTCCTCGCCTTCAACTCCTGCGGTGTCTGCCCGGCCTGTCAACATGAACACCCAGCGGCGTGCGCGCAGTTCCTGCCGTTCAATTTCGGTGGTGTACGGATTTCCGACGGCTCGACCCCCCTGTCGCAGAACGATCAGCCCATTCATGGGGTTTTCTTTGGCCAATCCTCCTTCGCGACCTACGCAATCGCTCGTGAGATCAACACCGTCGCGGTGACCTCCGCCCTGCCCCTCGAATTATTGGGCCCCCTGGGCTGCGGGGTCATGACCGGCGCCGGCGCCGCGATCAATTCTCTCAATTTACGACCCGGTCAGTCGCTGGCGGTCTTCGGCGCCGGCACCGTCGGCTTAAGCGCGTTGCTCGGCGCACGCGCCATCGGCGCCGGCAACGTCTATGTGATCGAACCCAGCGCAAGGCGGCGGGCCCTGGCGACGGAACTCGGCGCAACCCGTGCATTCGACCCACGTGAAGTCGGTGACATCGCCACGGCGGTCAAGACGGCGAACGGCGGCGGCGTCAATCACGCCGTGGACACGACGGCCATTCCGGCCGTCATCGGCCAGGCCATCAATTCGGTCATGTCGGGCGGGGCGGTTGGTTTGGTGGGAATCCCAACGCCTGAGGCCGCGATCCCGGCGACGTTATTGGATCTTCTGGTGAAGAACGTCACGTTGAAGCCGGTCGTCGAAGGCGACGCCGATCCGCAAACCTTCGTGCCCAGGATGCTGGCGCTTCACGCCGCCGGCAAGTTTCCCTTCGACCGGCTGATCACCACGTTCCCCTTTTCGCAGATCAACGAGGCGATGCATGCGTCCGAATGCGGCGACGTGGTGAAGCCAGTACTGATTTTCTAGCCACTTATCGGTTCGCATCGGTGAACCGGTACTTGAGCGCCGATTACTTCACCGACGTGGGGTTCAGCGCTCTGCGATTCGTTACGCTATTTCGCCAAGGCGCTAGCCGCCGGCGCGGCGCGCGTCTCGTTGAACCAATCCGGCCATCCCGCGGCGCGGTTTTGAGCGCGAGCCATTTCACGTTCGGCGGGGGTAGCCAACTCGTTATCCCAACGTTTGAGCGCGGGCTTGATGATGAGGTTATGCCAAAGAGGCGGAATCAGCGCCGCAAAGAAACACACGAAAACGCTGGGCATGGGAATCCACTGGCGGTCAGGCACCAACTGATGAAAGGCCGCAAAACTATCCGTGTGATGATCTGCATGGTTCGTGATCTCGAATCCCATGATGCGCGACAGAGGCTTCAAATGATTCCAAACATGGCGGCGGCTGATTGCCGCGCCCTCGACTCGCGCGAGCCCGTAATGCTGAAAATAGTTGAACGATTCCACCCAGAACCGGGCGATGATCATGCCGCCCAACGCAACGCCAACGGCGCGCCACCCGCCGATCAGATAAAAGGCCGTCTGTGCCACGAGCTGCGCCAAAATCGCCTTCCACAGGCGATGTCTGATCGACCAGCGGCCGTAGCCTTGGCGTTCGAGTGAATCGCTCTCGGTCTTGAGCGAATCCTTGGTGCTGGCGATCACGGCACGCCCGGAGAAGGCATACAGTGTCGAGCCCCGCGGTGCGGTGTCGGTGTCCAGTTTGGTTGCCACGTTGATGTGATGCCCGACGACATGGGCGATCTCGCGCGTGCAATCGAAATAGCAAATCTGGGCGTAGCGCCCGACGAACCGCCGAAAATTTCCGCGCTGGTGATACAGCTCGTGCGAGGCGGGCACCAGCGGCACGACGCTCAACCACGCGAGTGACAACGCGGCACCGACAAATTGCAGGGGTTCGATGACCGCAGTCTGCCGCACCCAGTAGGCAGCCATCGCATACAGGCCGACTGCCAAGAAGGTCGAAATCCAAACTGGTAGATCGGTAACCAGGCCGGCCTGCATTTTGCGCGGTGCCATGTCATTGGGTAAAACCGAGTCGATGAGCCCGAGCGTCGGAAGCGTCAATACCCCCAACCAGACCCAGTCGCCGCCCAGAATGAAACCGGCGCAGCCCACGAGCTGCACGAATGCTGCGAGGTAGTAGCGTAAACCACTGAACATAAGCCCCCCGTCAAGTCAGTCCAATTTTGCGTATAGCATACACGCATTATTCTCATTCGGCAAATGTTATTACGCAACGGCCGCGCGGCGGGGGAGACAAACACGGCGGATTCCCCGTAATCTTGCCGTCAAATGAAAATGCGCGAATTGGAAGCCCGCACGGGGCTCAACCGTGAAACCATCCGCGTCTACCTGCGGCACGGCTTGGTTCCCGCGCCGAAGCGGCCATTGCCCAATGTCGCCGATTATGACGACAGCCACGTCCGTGCGGTTCTTGCGGTGCGCGATTTGCAGCGCGGAAGCGGGTTGACGCTTAGGCAGATCAAGCAGACGCTCGACGGCCAGCACAGCGACCGACGCATCGAAGCCGGCGCATTTCAGCATCTCGAGGCCTTGGTCGCCACGCGGGTCGGTCTCGACGACCGGCAAATATCGATAGCTAGTTTACTAAAGGCATTCCCGCGTGCAGCCAAAGATGCAAAGACTTTGCAATCCATTGGCATCGTCGACATCAAGGAGACGGCGGTCGGCCCGTGTTTGAGTGTGACCGACGCGCGGCTCGTGACGATCTGGGGCGAGATGCGCACGGCGGGCTTTACCGAAGAGACCGGCTTTTCGCCCGACGTGTTGTCGTTCTACGTCGAGCCGGCGGAATACGTAGCAGGCCGCGAGGCGGCGATTTTTCTCGAGCGCACGGAAGGAAAAATCAGCGCCGATCAGGCCGCAACGATGCTGCAAAGCGCACTGCGCGTGATGCTCGACTTCTTCGGCCTACTGCGCATGAAGGCGTTTATGCGAAACATTCATCGCGAAAGTCCCGATTTGTTGTCGCCGAGACGCAAGCGCCCCAAAAAGGCGAAAGGTCCTCCCAGATAAGCGGGATAACCCACATCCCGGATTGCGGCGTAATCGGCGAGGCGCTGCTCATCGGTCGACAGTCGGTCCGCCATCGGTGTCAGCGCCACACTAATCTCCTGAAGCACGGCGCGTGCGGCGCGCCGCTGCCCGTCAGCGATTTCGTCGTCGAGCCAATAGCCCGGCTCCGCCCGTCGCCGCGCGGGCGACGGCCTGTCCGCCATTCGCGAAAACCCTGTTGCGCCCAACGCCGCTCGATGTTTCTCGTTTTCCGAGAGGACCGCCTGAACGACAGCCAACACCTCCCCAACAAAGTCCGGCAATTCACCGCGCTTGGCGCGGCGATCGTAGTCGGTTTTCCCGAGAAACAGGCTTTGAATCATGTTGCGAGGTTCCGGCCGCTGTATGAGATGGGAAAAGATCGCCATCTCGCTGCGAATGGCGCCGTCGAAGCACTGCGGCAGTCCAAATTGCAGGCAATCAAGAATGGCGAGCGGCGCTGGATAATGCCCCAGCGATGCGGCGAGCACCTTGGCACGGGATTCGCCGATGACGGAATCCAATTCGCGGATCGACGGCGGGATCCAGTCCGATCGATCCCAGGGTTGCTGCGCCACCGCCTTCGACAGCAGCCACTTTTCTGCCGCGGCGGTCTCCTCGCCCGGCGGGACCACCTCGCTCACCAATCCGGCATCGAGTGCCGCCGCGCCCGAGAGCCGAGCGCCGTCAAGCAGAACGGGCAAAGCACGTTCAAGGCCCACGAGGCGAGGCAAGCGCTGAGTTCCTCCAGCGCCCGGCAGCAACCCCACCAGCGATTCCGGCAGGCCCAGGGCAGCGCTCGGGGTGTCGGCCAATACGCGATAGTGCGCACCCATCGCCAACTCGCAGCCTCCTCCGAGCGCCAACCCGGCAATGGCCGCCGCCACGGGCTTGCCCGCCGTCTCCAGCGCGCGAATGGCGGCGCTCAGTGGAAAGAAGTGATCGAATGCGGCATTGAACCTCGCGCTCGGCGCCGACTGCACGATCATGTCGTACGCGGAACCGAGTTCCGTCAAATCCGCACCCACGCAAAACGCGCTGGCCTTACCGGAGCGAATCAAGACACCGCGTACGCTGCTCGCGGCCAACCAACGGCAGAATTCTCCCAGTTCGTGGATTGCGGCGTTCGTGAAGACATTCATCGATCGGTCCGGCGCGTCAAAGACGAGGTGCGCAAGCCCGTTCGCTCGGATTTCAACGCGGAACTGCCGCAGTTGCGGTGCCGAATCGCTCATTGAGCCACGCGTCTCAGCGCGCCGTCATTTGACGTACTTGTGGAAGTCGGGTTTACGCTTCTCGCTGAACGCACGCACGCCTTCCTTGGATTCGGCAGTGTCATAAAACAGCTTGACTGCGTTCAATGACAACTGACTGATGCCGCGAATATTCTCGCTGTCCGCGTTGAACGACCGCTTGGCGAGCGCCAAGGCGGTCGGCGAGCGCTCCGCGAGCACGTCCGTCCACGCGTTCACCGCCTGATCCAGGTCGGCCGCAGGCACGACCTTGTTGACGAGACCCATCTCGAGGGCCTGGTGCGCCGTATAGCGTTCGTTCAAGAACCACATCTCGCGCGCCCGCTTGTCGCCGATGTGCCGTGCCAGCAGCGCGGTACCCCACCCGGCATCTACGGAGCCGACTTTAGGTCCGACCTGGCCGAATTGAGCCGTATCCGCGGCGATGGTCAAATCACAGAGGGTGGCGAATACATTGCCGCCGCCGATCGCAAATCCGTTGACGCGGGCTATGACCGGCTTGGGAACATCGCGGATGATCGACTGAAATTCATCAATCGGCAATCCAACGATGCCTCGACCATCGTACTGCCCCTCATGCGCGCTCTGGTCACCGCCGGTGCAAAACGCCTTGTCACCCGCGCCGGTCAAAACGATGCTCGACACGCCCCGATCGTCGGCCGCGGTCTTGAACGCGGTAATCAGCTCCTCGATCGTCCGAGCGCGAAATGCGTTATACAGCTTGGGCCGGTTGATGATGATCCACGCCGCGCGGCCGCGCACCTCATAGATGATGTCTTCGAAAATTGCCGGACTGCTCATCGAAACTCTCCCGATCGCCGATTGATTGAAAACTGCCTTGTGTTCCAGGGGTGACCACAGAGGTCTCAAATCATGTTCATTCCGCCCGCGACCGAAAACGTCTGGCCCGTGATGAACCCTGCGTCATCCGACGCGAGAAATGCCACGATGCCCGCGTAATCCTCCGGTTCCCCCATTCGCTTCAACGGAATACCGCGCACCATCGCGTCTTTCCACTTGACGGCCTGTTCTCCCTCGCCCAGGACCGAAGCCATCATTGGCGTATTGGTGGGTCCCGGACAGACGACGTTGAGCAACACGCCCTTGCCCGCCAGTTCGCGCGCGACGGATTTGGTGAAGCTGATCATTCCTCCCTTGCATGCGGAATACACCGCCTCGGTGCTGGTACCTACCCGCGCCGCGTCCGAGGCAATGTTGATGATCCGACCGCCACCGCGACCCACCATCAGCGGAGCGACGATGTGGTGAGTGTTCAACGAGCCGTAGAGGTTGATGTTGATGATCTTGTCCCAGAGCGCCCGATCGGTTGCCAGGAACGGCTGCGGCTTATCCCAGCCCGCATTGTTGACCAGCGCCCAAATCGGACCCAGATCCTGCTCGACGGCGGCGACGGCCGTCTGGACTGATGCGTAGTCGGTGACGTCGACCGTATAGGGTCGAACGGTCCCTATGCCCGCAAGCTCCGCCGTTTCCGCGCCCGCGGAAGGGTTCAGGTCGAAAATAGCGACCTTGCAGCCCTCTTCCGCCAACCGCAAGCTCAATGCTCGACCGATTCCCTGGCCTCCGCCGGTCACCACCGCAACCTTGTCTTTCAGTCCTCGCACGTGAAAATCCCCTTGATGGCTAATCGATACTGGCAATGTCCGAACCGACGACCTCTTCCGCTTCCGCCCCAATCTTTTCCAGCAACGTCCGCTTGAGCAGCATCAATGTTTCCGCCGCCTGAGTGAGCCGCTCCTCGGGAATGCGACTTAATATGTCCAATTCCACCGCTTCGACATTCTCCCGGATCGTATTCACGAGCTTGGAACCCGCACGCGAGAGATACACCCGGCGGAGCCGCCCGTCGTCATTGTCGGCACGACGCTGGACGTAACCGGCGCTCTCCATTCGGTCGAGGAGGCCGCCGATGGCGACCTTGGTCAAATCAAGGTCCGCGGCCAGCGCGGTCTGCGTCATCCCGTCGCGCCGCGACAGAAACGCCAGCACCCACCACTGGGATCGGGTGATGCCGAGGGGCTTGAGCGCTCGGTCGACCACGATGCGCCGCAAGCGCGACACGTCATGGATGAGGAAGCCGAAGCGAAGACTGGTATTGAGATCCTTTGTCACAGCCTTTCCTTCACACTGATGATTTCTTCAACTTGAGGCTACCCTTGAACATGTCCCGCGCAATGATGGTCTTCATCACTTCGATCGAACCACCGGCGATCTTAACAACTCTCGCGTCGGCGTAGGCGCGGCAGATCGGATATTCCCACATGTAGCCCCAGCCACCGAATAACTGCAGGCACTTGTCGACGGTCTCGCAATGCAGTTCCGAAGTCACCATCTTGGCGATCGCCGCATCGACGGGGTCGAGCTTGTCCTCCATGAACAATTCGATGCATTTGTCGGTGTAGACGCGCGCGGTCGTCGCACGCGCCCGAAGATCGGCAAGCACGAACTGCGTATTTTGAAAATCGGCAATCGACTGACCGAAAGCCATGCGCTCGGCCGTATATTTCACCGTCCATTCAATCACCGTTTCCGTCACAGTCGCGGATCGGATGGCCTGCGCCAGGCGCTCCTGGGACAACTTGGTCATCATCTGTGCGAAGCCGCGCCCTTCCGCACCGAGCATATTGCCGGACGGTATTCGGACGTTATCGAAGAACAATTCCGAGGTGTCTTGCGCCTTCATCCCCAGCTTTTCGAGATTTCGACCGCGGTTGAACCCCTTACGAGTGGACTCGACCAAAAACAGGGTTACGCCCTTTGCGCCCAACGCGCTGTCAGTCTTGGTCGCCAACACGATGACATCGCACATCTGGCCGTTGGATATGAACACCTTCTGACCGTTGATGATGAAATCATCGCCGTCGCGATTCGCCTGAGTGCGCAGGGCCTTCAAATCGCTTCCTGCGTGCGGCTCGGTCATGCCAAGCGAGCCGATGGCTTCCCCCTTCACCATTTTGGGAAGCCAATGACATTTTTGTTCCTCAGTTCCAAATGTCAGGATGTACGTGGCGACGAGGTCGGTATGAATAAGGAATCCGGGCCCACTTGCACCCACGCGCCACAGCTCCTCGAATACCACCACGTCGAAAAGATAATCGAGACCGGGTCCGCCGTACCGCTCAGGGACCGTGCAGCATAAGAGTCCGTGCTCGCCCGCCTTCAACCAAAGCTCGCGCGGCACGATGCCGTCACGTTCCCATTTCGCGTGAAACGGCACGATCTCCTGCTCGACGAAGCGCCGAACGGACTCCCGCCACATCTCATGTTCTTCGTTGAATAACGTACGCTCGATCACGCTGTGCTCCGGTGCATTGGTGGGATCATGGGGCGCGCTGTGCCTTGTCGCGCTCGCTCGACTTCATGATCGCCTCGCGCGCGGACTGCCATTGCGCTTCGCTCAGGGCCGACAAATCCGCAAATGTTCCGGGGCCTGCCAGATGCTGGCCGCCGTCGATTGCGATGGTTTGACCGGTCAAATAATCACAGCCGTCCGATAGAAGAAATACGATCAAATTCTGAAGTTCCTGCATCTGGCCAAAGCGGCGCAGCGGAACGGTTTCGAAGCTGGTGGCGCTGGAAGTGGAGTCAGGGATGGGATTCAACTTCTCCCATGCACCTTGGGTTGGAAATGGGCCGGGCGCGGTCGCATTGAGCCGAATGCCATACGGCCCCCACTCCACGGCCAACGACATTGTCATGGCGTGCAGCGCCGTTTTTGCCATGGCCGAAGGAACGACGAAAGCGGAACCCGTCCAAACCCAGGTCACCAGGTTGCTCACGACCGACCCCTTGAGCCCGCCGGCAATCCAGCGTTTGCCGGCGGCCAACGTCACATAAAAAGTGCCGTCGAGGACCGTCGAAGTCACTGCACGGAACCCTTTGGGACTCAATTCTTTGGTGGGAGCAATGAAGTTCGCCGCGGCGTTATTGAGCAGACCCGTGAGCGGTCCAACGGTCCAGATGTCATTCATCATCGCATCTATTTGATCGGGTTCGCGGATGTCGCATACATGGCGGAACACCTTGCTGTCCGGCGTTTCCGCGGCCAGTTCGGCAGCCGCTGCATCAAGGATGATTTCCCGGCGTCCGCAGATGTGTACGATCGCCCCCTTGGCGAGCAGGGCCCTGCTGATCTCCTTGCCCAATCCGCTGCCGCCGCCCGTCACGAGAATCGATTTCCCCGCCAACGCGTCGCTGCGAAATATGTCCATCCCCATCCCCCCCTCTGCCCGTCGCACCGCAGGTCGGATTGCACTCAAAAGCGAAAGCAGCCACAATGATAATGTAAACGTGTTTACCAGTACACCGAAATCTGCTGGCCACCAGGCGAATACCTGACAACCCGGCCCGGCGGCCGGTCTTGCCCGACCGCCAAGACCGGGGCCGGGGCTTTATTTCAGACGAGAGGAAGGGTCATATGACGGGCCGCTCATCGCTTGCCGCTCAATTGAAGTCCCGCTTGCGCATTCCCGTGATGGCCGGCCCCATGTTCATCGCTTCCACCGCCGAATTGGTGATTGCCCAGTGCCGGGCCGGCATCATCGGTGCCATGCCGGCCTTGAACCCTCGAACGACGGCCGCATTGGACGCCGACGTCGCCCGCATCAAAGCTGAATTGGCGGACTGCGTCGTTCCCTTCGCAATCAACCTGGTGGCGCATAAGAGCAATGACCGGCTCGACGCCGACCTGGCCGTCATGGTGAAGCATCGTGTTCCGATTGTGGTGCTCGCGCTGGCTGCCAGTCCGGCAATCGTTGCAGCGGTTCATTCCTACGGCGGACTGGTGTTCAACGACGTGATCAGCGACCGCCATGCACGCAAATGCGCGGAAGCCAACGTCGACGGCATCATTGCGGTGGCCGCCGGCGCCGGCGGCCACACGGGCGACATTTCCCCGTTCGCCCTGTCGGCCGAAATTCGCGAATGGTGGACCGGATTGCTGATTCTCTCCGGTAGCATCGCCAACGGACGCTCCATCTTGGCGGCCGAAGTACTCGGCGCGGATCTCGCTTACGTGGGTTCGCCCTTCCTGGCTTCGGACGAGGCAAATACCCAACCCGAGTTCAAACGAATGATCGTGGAGTGCTCCGCAAAGGACTTGATGCTCACGAACTGCTTCACCGGAGTGAATGCGAGCTTCCTACGTCCTTCGATTCAAGCGAACGGCCTTGACCCGAAGCATTTGCAGCGTGCCGAAGGATCGGGAATCAGCATCGCCGGCGGCGGATCGAACAGCAGGGCCTGGCGAGACATTTGGAGCGCGGGTCAAGGCATTGGTGCCGTCAAGCAATCCGGACCGGCGAAAGAGTACATCGATTGGCTGGTCTGCGACTATCAACGCGTGCGCGCCGAATTGCACCTGGCATAAGGCTAAGCCGCGCGTTGCGCCCCCGCCCGGCATCCCGGCCGTTCAGGCCACACCGCGCTCATGTCCCTCCCAATACCGTGCCCTGAGGTCCTTCTTCGAAACTTTGCCCGAGGGCACCAACGGAAAACTCTGCGTAAAATCAATGCTCTTGGGGACTTTATAACCTGACAGCTTGGCGCGACAATGCGCGATCAGATCCTCGGCGCTGGCGATGTATCCTGCGCGCGGTATGACGATTGCCTTGACCGCCTCCCCCCAGCGCGGATCGGGCACTCCAATGACGGCAACGGCGGCTACCGCCGGATGAGTCGACAGAACATTCTCGATTTCCGCGGAGTAGATATTCTCTCCTCCGCTGACGATCATGTCCTTGGCGCGATCCACGATATAGTAAAGCCCGTCCGGATCCCGGCGGGCGATGTCGCCGCTCCGATACCAGCCGTCCTTCAACACCGCGGCGGTCATCGCCGGCTGTCGCCAGTAGCCCTTGGTGATCGAGGGGGCTAGGATCAACAGTTCGCCCGGCTCCCCGTCCGGAACCGGTTCGCCATCCGCGTTGACGATCTTGAATTCGATCAAGGGCAGCGGCCGGCCACAACTTTGCAGCTTGGCGTGATCGGACAGATCGTGTTCTTCGGGACGCAGGATCGACGACGCCCCACCAGCTTCGGTCGACCCATAAAACTGCATGAATTTGCACGGCATGGAGGCAATCGCGCGCTTGATGAGTCCG
>WNFQ01003879.1_pt1 | contig 17749 bp, 23 predicted proteins | sample 5400171 | NCBI WGS metagenome assembly WNFQ01 (sample SAMN13153356, study PRJNA577476) | soil metagenome | isolation source: 20 cm soil under Madrone tree | place: USA:California | collected 2016-06-14 | reverse complement strand
ATCTCCCGTAGTCGTTGGATTTGCGCTTGCCGGCGGCGAGGAAGATGCTGCGTGTCCTCCAGCAGGCCGTCCGCTTGAGGCACAATCTTTCGCGTTAAACTCACCAGTTTCCGATACCGCTCGACGCGTCGTTCTTCACCCTCCGGCCCCTTCCACCGCCCGGCCAGTGCGATCGCGATCACCTTCTTGTTCACACTGCGCATCCGGTTACGGCAATGAGAAAGCCTCTCCTCATGGTCAGCACCCTAAATATCCTCCACGACCTTCTTCCGAAGTGGGAGATGTTCTCCCACCTCGGCGCTCTTCCTAGCCAGCTTCCTTCAACGTGTTTCTCTCGAATATTTCGTAAAGCAACGGCAGGACGGTCCACTCCAGAGATGCGCTCCGCTATCTGAAAGAGGCGGAAGTGATGGGCGTCCTAAGCCAGGGTGTAAACGGCTACATCCGCAATTTCTAGTTGGAATCGCCCATAACTCACTCTGCGAAAACCCTCGGAATGAAAGTCGTCCTTCGCGTCTCAAATCAACGGACCGCTCGTCGATAACGCGTCATCCTTTGCAGGGCTGCGGCTTGGGCATTCCGATGCGCAGCCGGTTTGCGTCGGGATCGCGGATTTCGATTTCGAATCCCCAGGGCGCTTCTTCCACCTCTACGCGAAATTCTTTCGCGATCGGATGAACATTGGCAACTTGGAGGTAGATGAGCGTGTCAGGCCTGGCGTCACCCTTGTGTTCGGAGAGGAACAGTTTCATCGGTCCGCGTTCGACCGTTACAAAGGCCGGGAATCCGGGCTCGAACCGATGCACGGACGTTTCGCGGAATCCAAGTCGCTCATACCAGGCCACGGCAGTCGCCGCATCCTGAACGCGCAGTATCGGGATCACTTTCTCTTCCATGTCGACAGTGTAGCAATCGTTACGCACTCTTCTTGTATCCGCTATCAATGCATTTCGCTCAAGGAGTTCTCAAGGCTCGGAAGGACGCGAACTACCGGACCGTTCCAAAACACAGAAGCCGGAGCATCCTTCCAATGCGCGCCTGCCGGAAACAAAATCGCTTCGTCCCAGTAGAACCCTTTTTGAATACAGCAATCCGGTTTCGGCTGAGGCGGAGTTCGGCTTGCACGATTCTTCAGTTCCAAAGACACGACATTCTTCGGGTCCCAGAATTGGCGTGCGCGGCCGTCTGCGACTCGTGCGAGCGTGCTGCCACTCGGTGGCCGCCAGTCCGTCGCGAGGATCGGCTCCCACACGACGAGCACCTGCACCTTTCGACCGGTCTGCCGCGCCAACAGTTGGTGAGCTGCGGAGGCCCCCCGCAGACAGGTTGGTCAAGTCGGAGACAGCAGCAAGACCAGCCGCGGAACGTCGGCCTCGGCATCGAACGCCTTCTCGAACTCCCCGAAATTTCCTTCCGACAGCGTGACTACCGGCGCTTGGCCACTCGGCGCCGAGCCGGGACCCCACAGGTACGCAGCCGCCAGCAGTACAAAAACTGCCGCTAATGCCACGCCGATGAGCCGTTTCTTTTTCATCTTCCGGAAAACCTGTCGGCGATGAATGCCGCGATTTCCTGCGGAAACAAAATCATTCCCAACACCTCAACAAGGGCCGTCCACAGCAGGACGTTTCCAATCATCCGGCCCCGGACCGAGCATTGCTTGGCGCGTTGCTGCTGCCAGAAGCCCAGTCCGAGCAGTCCAACAGATAACGCCAAGAGCCACGGACGTAGCGTCGTGAAAAAAGCACTTGCCGCCCCCGCTCCCAGCGCCGCAGCGAAGCCAAGTGGAAGACAGCAACTGATCGTGGCGACCGAACTCAGAATCGCGCCAAGCGATGCCGAAATGCCTGTGCCCTGTTTCAACACGCGTTCCCTTCGCGAGCCTCGACGACGGCACGACGCACCATCTCAACCGGAGGAAGGCCGATTTCGCCTGAGCCCGGATACAAGCGGCAGCTCAAGGCAAACGCCTTCGCCTGGGAAGGCTCTCCCGCAACGTCTCGCCCATTGATGCGGATCGTTGGAGAGCCAGAGAACGCAAGGTCCGTCGCCATCGCTTCATCCGTGACGAGCACTTCGCGAACTTCCGCTGCAACGCCTTCCGAACTCAGAACGTCTCTCACCAGTTTCACGGCGGCGGGATGGGATGGGCACTCCGCTACGTACAAAACCTCGACTTTCATCGACGACCTTCCTTTTTCCCCGCATCTCCGTCCTGCAGGATCGGGCAATGCGCGTCTTGTTTGCGCAGCTCTTTGTCGCAACTGCGCAACGCCAACTGCAGTTCGCGCTCCAACTTTTGCAGGTTTTCCAGTTTCTGCCGGACATCAGCCAGCTTTGTTTGCAGCCGGCGGCGCACGGGCGCGCACGGCTGCATCCGGCTTCCGCGCAAACTCAAAAGTCCTCGAATTTCGCTAAGTTTGAATCCCAAACCCTGTACGCGCCGGATAAAGGCCAGAGTTTCGACGTCCCGTTCACCGTATTGGCGAAAGCCTCCCTCGGTCCGACCAGGCCCGGGCAGCAGCGCATTGCGCTCGTAGAAGCGAATCGCATCAACACTCAGTCCGACTTTTCTGGCGACGATGCCGATTTGCATGGCGTTGGCTCCTGTCGTGAAGCTACACCCTGGAGTATAGTCCAGAGTCAATACCTTTCTTTTTCCGCCCCCGATCGCGACGGACATTAGCGCAAGCGCCCCACCAATGTGGTTCTTGCACCACCACATTTGCGTTGCAGAATTCCCTTCGACATCTGCCAGCATTGGGAGGCCCTGTGGTGTTGATAAGGAAGCTGACAGCCGAAGATGCGGGCGGCATCCTCGCTTGCCCATCCGCTGCATTCGAGGAATTTCGCGACAACTACACGGCCGGCGCGTTCGCCGGCACCGTCCTCGCGGCGGACACGATTGCGAAGCGCCTTCAAGCGATGACCGTATTTGTAGCAACCGAAGAATCCGGAGAGAATGACGGTGAGGATCACGCGTGAACAGAGGAGAATTTATGAGGAGATTGGAATGGACAATCAATTACTTCCGTCGTGAGTGAATCGCAATGTTGGGCGTACCACGACGAAATGCTCGCCAAAGAGAAAGCTGCAACCAATTAGCGTCGCCGAGCTCCGATAGAAAATAACGAGCCGTTCTCAAGTCGCTCGCGCTTGTGCATCACGATCCGACTGACTGACCATCGCTTTCGCATGAAATCCAAATCGCCGCTGCCTATTGCTACCGCCGTCTATGTCAGGGCGCTTTGACGGGCAATGCTAATCGTCCGGCCCAACTCCGGCCATTGCAAGCGTCCCGTCAGACCAGCTCGGTCGAATGCTCGCGTGATGACCTCACGCGATTCCGAAAAATGAGCCCAACCTTCGAAATGCAGCGGCACGATCATCGCACGGGGAAACGCGTGAGCAACTTGGGTGCCTTCTGTTGCCGTCATGGCCAGATGATGCGAACCAACCGCCGGAACTCGCGCCGCACCCATGAATTGGACAACCGTGTGAATCTCGAAGCGGCGTGCGACCCCTGCCACGCCTTCGAACCAAACTGTATCGCCGCTTATATAAATACCTTCTTCTGGTATGTGTACTGAAGCAAGGATGAATCCAATGACTGGGCCGCGATCGGAATCCGCAGGCCCGTGTTGTGCGGGAGTGGCGGTGACGCGCAAAGCACCGCCGTGAGTCTGCAAATCCACGCTGTCCCAAGCGGCCAAGCCAATGACGTTCCGCCCCAGCCGTAGTGCACCCTCCTTTGTCGTAAATACGTGCTCCATATTTCCAAGCAGAGCTCGTCCAGCATGGTCAAGATTGTCAAAATGATGATCATGGGTGAGTAAAACGGCATCCAGCAGGCCGATCGGGCATCGGAACCGAGTGCAGGGCCCATGATCTTGCGTAGCGTCACCGGCCCGGTTGTGTATTCCCCTCCCGGAGCATCGAAGGTTGGATCGGTGAGAAGCCGCAGGCCACCGAACTCAAGCAGCGCCGTTGGACCCCGATATATGTGAGCTTCAGTTGACTTGCGTTCATTGGAGTGTCGTCCTCCTTTGCACAAGATTGGATGCTCAGCGCGCTTGGCGTGTTGTTGTTGCAGTGAAGTATGCCCGAGACACCAGGGAAGATCTGGAGACGGCTGTCTTGTTTTTTGCAATTCAAACGGATGGACTTGTCTTCAACGCGCCGCGCCCTAGCCCATGCTTGCTCTAGCCTTGTTCACGACTTTTTCGCGCAGGATCCGACGGACAGGAGCTGCGGCCAGGAACATCGCGCGAAGTGGTTCATCGGGAGCGAAGGAGTTGGCAATTTTGAGAATGCAGGCTTCCGCGCGCTCTCGATTCGTCTCTGCAGTTTTGTGTTGCTTTACGCTCTCGTACGCCTGCCAGGCGGTGCCATAGACCTGCCATGCCGCGACCGCAATCTCAGATTTTTCAACCAGCGCGAGGGCTTGCTGAATCGATTCCAGCGCACGGTGCGAATCGCGCTCCGCCATGGCCACTCGCGCCTTCAGCTCCCAAGCGAGCGCCTGCAGATACGGATCGCTGGTGGGCAGCGCGGACTTTAGAAAACCGTCAGCCGCAGTGCGCGCATTCACGATATTTCCGGACAGCAGCCAGGCATTGCCCGATTCAAGCTGGGCCATCATTCTCCACTCCCAATGCATGAAAAATTTTGTGTGCGCTCCGAGGTCCTGTACGTGCGTGAAATGTTCAAGCGCTTCAGAGTATTTTCCTTGCTGGAGCGCCATATTTCCGGCGGCTATCTGGTCAATCGCGTAGTACTGTGCGTCGGGAAACTCTCCCCTGGCATTACAGGTTGCTTGGCACATTTGCCTTGCACCCTCGAAGTCGAAAGCCGCTGTACGAAGCCATGCTTCGCGGAGAGTAAGTAGCCAATACAGTGACAAATTCTCATCCGGAGAGGCTCTGCCGGCTTTGGTAATCTGCAACACTTTTCCAAGTTGCCCTGTGCGGAGAAAGATGATTATCTCTGCGCTTAGCGCACCAAAGTGCGCCAGAAAGTTCACTACTTGACCCACCCCGGATGCGCTCGCTTCGGATACGCCGCGTTCGCATAGATCCAATGCTTCTGCGTACTTGCCTTTAAGCATCAAAATATGTGCATATACAATTCGCTGATAGGGATCCAACTCTGAAGGATACAGACGGAGCAGAGTTTCGTAAGCGGACGTACACAGTTCAGCATGCGTTTGGCTCCAAGAGTCAAACACCAGGCGAAAACCGGTGGCCAGCATTTGTGTGAGCGCCAACCGTGCTGGGTCATTAACACTCATGCTCACCTTCACGGCTTCGTCCAGTGCCGCGACACCTTCTTCGGGACCAATGAAGCCCAGTGGATACATTGCGGAGGTTAACGCGTGCATCTGAGCCGCTTTTAGGCCGGCTTGCTGCGCGCGTGCCGCGGCGGCTGCATACGTTTGGGCGGACTCTACCAGAGCACCCAGGGCGAAACGGGCATCGCCCATAAACTCAAGGATCCGAACCTCAATTTCGGCTCGAACCGCGGGAGTAAGCTTCACCACTAGTTCTTGCGCATGGCGCAGTATCTCGACACAATCACGATAGGCGAATCGCCCAGCCGCATTTTCTGACGCAAGTATCAGGTAGCGGATTGCTTGCTCGTAGTCGTGCCCTCCCTCGAAGTGCTGGGCAAGTTCCGTCGCCAATTCCTGTTCGCAAGGATCGCAGAAGGCTTTGAGTCTCTGCGCCAACAGCAAATGCAGTTTCGACCGAGCGACCTCGGAGAGCCGCCGGTACAGAACTTCCCTATAAAGTGAATGACGGAAATCATAGTGCGCGGAAATGTGACCGTTCGCCAACTTGTGAATTCCCGCGGCCTTTATAAATTGCAGCCTTTCGGCCAGTCTCTCGCAAGCATCGTCGATGCTGCCACTTTCGAATTCGGCCGAGGTGCTAATCGCCCATACTGAGAAACGCTCTCCGGCAACGCTGGCACTTCTGAGAATGCACTGCTCCAGAGAACTGAGCTGATGGAATTGCATCTCTATCAGCTGATCCAGCGTCTCCGGGACACTCGGCTCAACATCTTCAAGCGCCACGCCCAGTGTCCATCTCCCATCGGCTTGTGCAATCAGTCTCTTCTTCACCATGTCCTGGAGGATGGTTATCATGAAAAGCGGGTTGCCGCCGGAGCGGCGGTAGATCAAGTTCGCAAATCCGGAGGGAAAGTCACCGCCAACAAACTTGATGGCGAGGTATTCGGAGACATCTGACTCTTCAAGTCTTTCAAGGTTAATTTCGTGACTTAGATTGTGGAGCACCAAATCCTGCTTTAGCGTTTTCAAAGGACTCCCCGAAATGATGACATCAGCGGGGCGATACGTTGCCAACAACAGCAACTTCGCTGGCCCACGCCGGCGCGCCAGTGCGGAGATGAAATCCAGAGTGGACGGATCAACCCAATGCAGGTCTTCCAGGATAAGGACGAGCGAATCCTGCGCTGTCAATGATTCCAACGCCTCACAAATTTCACGTACCATTCGCTCGCGCGTAGCTCCGAGGATTTCTTTTTGCAGCGCCTCCCGTTGGTCCGACTTTACGAGCGAAGGGAACTGAATCAGCCACGTGGGAGCTTGTTTCGCCAGCGTATGAACCACGGAACCGCCGCCAGAATCACGGACCCATTGCCCGAGCGCCTCCAACACAGGGTAGTAGGCTTCTTTGCCGCCGAAACCCTCCACACATTGTCCGCGAACTACTCGTAGATTGGGTTGGCGGGTAGCTATCTTATGAAACTCATCGATCAGAGTTGTCTTTCCGACTCCCGCTTCTCCAGTGATAAAGATTATCTGCCGCTGAGCTTTCAAGGCCGCGGCTACGAACTGATACCCCCGCCGCGGAAATGTTTCAATGAATTCAGGTTTATCGTGACGATCACCCAAAGCCTTACGGATGCCCAGAACATATTTCTTGATGACCTCTGGGTTTACATACGTTTCCGGCCAAAGGGCTTCAAGTATTTCATCCTGCGTTACGAGCCGATCCGCATGCTCGACAAGGTAGCGCAGTACATCAAAAGCCTTCGGGGTGAGCGACACACGATCTTCCCCGTTCCACAAGCAGTGGTTAACGACGTCGAGCCGGAAGGAGTGGAATTGTTTCATTGTGCGGGGCCGGTTCGCTTCTCACATCAGGCAAGCGGTTTGCGGGATTCTACGCCATTAACATGAACTTTACATTAAAGATGATGGCCGAAGCCCGTCCCAGTCTTAGACGCGGGGGAATTGGATTCTCGTCACCCTACGTGGCCTCACGTCACCAAAATTGGACCGGAATCGTCACCGTGAGGTCATGTCAGCCTTCTGCTCACCTTATATGCTGCCACGGTAACTGGTAGGCCGATCAAGCCAGAGCCGGAATCTCAAATAAAAGGACAAAAACAAATGAAGAAGACATTACTTGGAGTGCTCACTTTACTGTGCGCAACTTCGGTATTTGCATTTGATAACGACGATTCCATCGTTCGCTGGAGAAGCATCGTTGGTGTGATTACCGCACCGGGCGTTGATAACCCGGTAGCAGGCATCCGCGCCGGAGCGGGCCCGTGGTCTGTCCGCAGCGGTCGCGCACAAGTGAATCTTTCGAACGGAGCCACGTTCTTTGACGTCGACGGACTGGTCCTCAATGGTAGCAATTCGAGCGGAACTCCAGGCCCGGTAACTGCGGTGACCGGCACGCTGGTGTGTAATGCGGGCACCACGACGGCAACCGTTCATGACACAGCACCCGCCTCGCTCAACGTGCACGGCGACGCTCACTTTGCAGGCCAAATCGCAGGTGTGCCGGCAACATGTAACAACCCAGTGTTTCTGATCCGAATTTCAACCCCTGCCGGCGCTGCTGGCCGTTGGATTGCCACCGGAACCGATCGGTTCATCGGCGACGACGGAAAGTAAACATCGCCCTGCTGTCACAAAGGCGAGGCCCAGCGGACCTCGCTTTTTTTTCCGCCTTTCGGGGCTGCTGCCCACGATGTCCATATCTTCGGTTGACGTCACTAAAATTGGACCGATGGCGTCACCTTCAAGTCACGCCTTCACATCTTTCTTCGCCTACTCTCAACATTATGCGCGGAGCATTTGTAGTCCAACTAGGACCGGAAACGAAGCCGAGTGAGGGGCGATTCGAAGGCTTGGTGGAAGAAGTTGATTCGGGCAGGGAGCTGCGATTCCGTTGCGCCGAGGAGCTGCTGAACTTTCTGGGCCAGCGGTTTGACCTGGTAAAAGCTGCAGTCGGCGAAACCCGAGCCAGCAGCAAAATCGAGCAGGTTCCATCCAGGAAGAAGAATTCCCGTAAAGAAAGAAACTCGTCATGAACATCATACGCACTCTACTTTTTCGCGCCATCGTGATCATCGCCTTGATCAGCTCATGCGTTTACCTAGCATATGGGAAAGAGAGTCCCAGCGTTTATATCGTGCGCAACGTCGCCTGGAATGACTTCATTGCCCAGGTGGCGTCTGTACTATACGAATCTCCACAAGATTCGCTCGGCAAAGAAATGCTGACTATCCAAAAGTTCCTCAAATCGCACGAGACCGAGGTGAAAGTTGGAATATACGATGTCGAAGTGTTCAAAGCTATTGATCAGGCACGAGCCCGTCTCCAGAAAGCCGATAGGGATCTGGAAACGCTACGAAACGAGCTGTCTTATAAGGAAGAGCAATCAAGGTTGGGGAGGTGACGTGTGGAATTCAGAACAACCGTCACTTGTAGCAAATGCAAGCAGCCTATTGTCTCTGGGGAGGGCTTCGGTTTCGTATGCTTCAAAATTCCCGGCAAGCAGAGTTACTACTTTTTTCATCGAAAATTTGGCGGCGGGGACTGCTGGGAAGCTTACCTGCAGGAGAGTAAGCCGGGATGACGCGTGTGTTCACGGAAGAACTGACGCGAGCTTACTGAACTAGTATCAGCCGCTCGAACAACCTAAGGAATCGACTCATCCCTTTGGAGAAGTAGTTTGATGCGAGCCTGTTGAGCGCGCCCGTCGTCACCGAAATTGGACCGAAAAGGCACTCGGAAGTCACACATCGATTCAGCGGCACTGCGTATCTTGCAAACATGCCCGCGCGTCACTGCGGTCAAGCGGCGATTCTAGTGGAAGCAGTGCTGGATGCTTCAGAGACTCAACCGCAATCCGCAGGAGCAGCGGCTTTTTAAGTTGAAAAATAAGGAGAAAAAAGAAGTGAACAACAACCGTAGTAAGAAGTTTCTGGGCGGCAAGGCCGCTGGCATCCTTCGTGGGTTGGCGGCGCTCGCAGTTCTTGCTCTCTGCGGCACAGTCTATGCGCAAGAAAAAGACCAAGACAAAAACGAAAGAATCAACTTTGGCTCGATTCCAAGCCCGACGACGCCCGAGAGGATCACGCCACCGGCAGGAAGCTCCGCATTCCTGCTGGGTCGCGGAGTCGGCACGCAAGGATATGTTTGCCTGCCCAATCCAGCAGGCGGCGTATCCTGGACCGTCAACAATGCCCGCCCTGAAGCAACTCTCTTCACGCACATTTTCGGGGAAGCGATACAGATCATCACTCACTTCCTCAGCCCGGTTGTAAATCCGAATGACATCGGACCGAAACCGCCACGTTTCGGTGACGTAACCTGGCAAAGTTCCTTCGATAGCAGCCGAGTCTGGGCGCAAAAGAAAGATTTTATTACCGCCGGCTCCGACGCGAGTTGCCCGAATGGCGGCGCGATCGACTGCCTGTTGCTGCAGGTGATCGGCTCTGACGAGGGACCTGCGGGCGGCAAATCGCTCACGAAGACTACTTTTATTCAGCGTCTGAACACAAAAGGCGGATCTGCTCCGGCTAATCCCGCTACCGGTTGCTTAGTTTCCACGGACGTCGGTCACCAGGTACTGGTGCCGTACAGCGCTGACTACTTCTTCTTCCGCAATGAACAATAAGAACTAAGGTGCTCTAGCCTCGCGGCGAATACGCACATTGCGAAGAGCCGGAAGACTGAAACGCTCTTCGCGTGTGCGACTGCTGCGAGCAGGGCGCACACCCTAGCAAGCGACTGAACCAGGAATTAAAAAATATCTCTAAGAAGAATAAAGGAGCACGAAGTGCGAAATTACAGCATTGAGAAGTCAGTTGGAGCATTGGTTGTGGTCGCAGCGATGTTCTTTTCGGGAACCGCTGCCGCACAAAACACGCAGGTCGTCGTAAACACCGGTAATCCAGACGGAAAGCTCGGTGCTCTGTCCCGGCGTCCCAGCGCTAATAAGTTGGAAACCGAAACGGCTGACGACTTCGTCCTGAAACAGGCCACGGTCCTTACCGGAGCCACCATCACCGGCCTGATCTCGCCGACAACACCGCTGGCGAATATTGCAAACGTGGAAGTCGAGCTGTATCACGTTTTTCCGGAAGACTCGATCAATCCTCCGTCGGGCAATGTTCCGAGCCGGGCGAATTCCCCCAGCGACGTGGAAATCGATTCCGCGACGCGAGATGCAGGTCAGCGAACCCTTAGCTTCAGTGCACGCCAGCTGAATGCCAATTTTTCGGTGCTAAACACCGTAGTGAACGGCATTAACAAGAAGCCCTTAAACACTACGCACGGCGAAGGGCCAGCAACAGGCGAAGAAGTCGACATTACTATCACGTTTACGAGCCCAATCGTTCTGCCGGCCGGTCACTATTTCTTTCGGCCGGAAGTGCTGGTAAACGGTGGTGATTTCCTTTACCTCTCGGCTCCGAGACCAATCGTTGCGCCGGGAACGCCGATCGCAGGCGACTTGCAAGCATGGATCCGGAACTCCGGATTATCGCCGGACTGGCTGCGCATCGGCACCGATATCATCGGCACCGACATCGTCGGCGGCACGCCACTTACATTCAACATGACCTTTTCGCTAAGCGGCGTTTTGCTTCAGGCCGCTGGAACGCCCGGACAAGAAGACTGTCACGGCGTCACCATTTCGGGATTGGCCGAACAGTTTGGGAGCCTTCCCTCTGCCGCATCAGCGCTTGGATTTTCCAGCGTCAAACCGCTGCAGAATTCGTTCCAGGCATTCTGTGGGCAATGAGCGGCATGTAAAACCGCAATAGGCGCGGCCTCTTTGGCGCCTAACTGAGCTGAGCATGGGCGGTCGCCGCGATCGCCCCTCGCTCAAACAACAATTTCTAATTCACCGCACGTAAATGAGTCTGGAAGTGCGAACCCGCGCTAGTGAGCGCGAGGTGTATTCCGGCGCCCAAGAGGAAGGTTGAAAATGCGGATTGGCAGAATCACACGAAAACTGCTCATGAATTGGTACGCGCTGGGCTTCACGGCGATCTTCACGCTCGGGTTGACGGGACGGGCCGGCCTTACAACCAGTCGCAAGACTTCTTTTCAAAAAGATAAGGCCAAGCAGGCTTTGCCTTTTTCTTTGCCTGTCCAGACGAAAAGGAAATTGTGCCTGTCCATGCCCGCGCTGGCGTCACCAAAATTGGACCGAAGCGTTACCGGCGAGTCACGCGTTCACATCTTCGTTCGTCTACCCTCAGACCATTGAGCGCGAAGCACTCGCAGTGCAGGTAGGACCGAAGTCCGATAAGAGAAGAGCTTGGCAATGAATATGACATACAAACGAATTGCTCACGTGCTGTTTTCAGGAGAAAGAGGATAGCCGATGGGCGCAGTCGCAAAAAATCCGATTTCACACCTGGTGCCCGCTGCGGCACAGCCGATGTCATCACTTTTTCTGAATGATTCGGTGAAGCCCATAGGAATTATGGGCCTCAAAGAAGCACGGGAGCTATCGCAATTCGTGCCAGTCATCGTCCTGATGTCTTTTACCCTCGCGAATAGCGGCGGCGATCCGATGCACGCCGCAGGACATGATTCACGTCTTGAGACCGCGGGAACGTCACAGCTTCTCGAATTGCTCGGAAGAACCAGCAATCAGTCAAAGACCGCCGAACCTGACCTCGTGTTCGGTGATGTGGCTGTGAGCTTTTGGTCCATGGAAGCGAGCCGTAACGGGCAGCCGGTGAAATTTACGGCCATGGAATTCAAGACTCTGAAATATTTTGCTGAAAATATGCGGCGCGTCATTTCGCGCGACGAATTGCTAAACAAAGTTTGGGGATACAAAAGTTATCCCATCACGCGCACTGTCGACAACCACATTTTGAGACTCCGTCAGAAATTTGAAAGAGATCCGTCTCGGCCGATTCATTTCCGAACGGTACATGGTGTCGGCTACAAATTCTTACCATAGGCCTACTTCCGATCTGAGGATCGGGAATGAGTTTGCTGGCAACAAAGGTGAATACCCATGAAGCACACAGTTACAGGGCCCACGGCAATCGAGGGGAGTGAGGGAGAAGCAATAACACGCGCGCAGTGTGGCGATGCCACAGCCTTCGAATTCCTCTACAAGGCGCACAGCAGACGCGTATACAGCGTGTGCTTACGGATGACCAGGAATCCGGCTGAAGCCGAAGATTTGTCACAGCAAGCATTTTTGCAGGTCTTTCGAAAGATCGGCACGTTCCGCGGCGAGTCAGGTTTTTCCACTTGGCTGCATCGAGTGACTGTAAACATTGTTTTGATGCATTTACGTCTGAAAAAACCGACTGAAATTCTATTCGAAGACTTGGACCGAACCAGTTCAGATGGCGAAGGTCGACATGAACACGGCGCTAGCGACACTTCGATGTTAGGTGCGATCGAGCGGCTGAACCTGAAACGCGCGATCCGTAAGTTGCCCTCCGGTTACAAGCGGTTTTTTTTGCTGTACGACGTCCTTGGATACCAGCATCACGAGATCGCGGGATTCCTGGGCTGTTCGACGGGTTGTTCAAAATCGCAGCTTCACAAGGCCCGCAAACGACTGCGTCGACTATTGCAAGGAGAACAGGGACTCGATGCGGAAACCTCCCGCAAAGTCCGGTTGGGTAACTACGAACGAATTTTCGATGAAGCACGCTGTAAGGTCCGGAATTGGGAGAACGTTCATGCGCCAAGCGTCAGTTCAAATTGAATCGTTAGCAATCAATCTCGGAGGGAAGTCGATGAAATTCTTAAGTCTTTTTGTGCTTTCGCTATCGATGTTGATTTTTACCGTCAGGGCTGCAGGCGAAGACAAAACTTCCACCGCAGACAAGGGGAGTTTTATCACTCTCAAGCAGGGCGACGGACGTGAATTCCGCGCCTTCGTTGCTGGACCCACAGACGCCAAAGCCGCCGTTTTAATCGTTCACGATTATTTCGGAATCTCGGATGCCACCAAACAATCCGTGTAACACATCGGGGCCTCGGGTATGTCGATCTTTTTATGCAGGGTGGACCAGGCGTGAGTGGAGAAAGTGAGAGCGAACCCATGTTCAACACTAAGACATTCTGGATGCTTGGTTTGCTTGGGATTTTGACCAGCTTTGTGCTGGCGGTCCCGGACGACTACAAAGGCTTATCACCTTCGGAACATAAGACACCTGCTCTCCCCCCGGCTCCTGTAATTAAAGATTGGCCCAGGAATCTGCGCACCGATCTGAAAGGGTCCTCAATCAAAGTCGCCCTCCCGGAAAACGCGCCGGACCGGCCATGGAATGACGCTCTCATGATGAAATTTCGCGAGCTCACCGGGATTGAGGTGCAGACGATCCGACCGGGCAATGACACGAGTGCGGTCTTGTCGAGCTATCTGCGCGAGTTCGAAACCGGCTTTCCGCAAGCGGATGTGTACGCAATCGACATCGTGTGGCCCGGGATTCTGTCGGATTACGCTGAGGACCTGCGTCCGGCATTCGGTGATATGACTGATATGGTGCCCAGTCTTGTTGAGAACAACACCTTGCGCGGTAAATTGATCGCTGTTCCGTACTTCGTCGAAATCAGCTTGCTCTACTATCGCCGGGATCTGTTGGAGAAATATCATTTCGTCGAACCGCCGCATACGTGGAACGAGTTGGAGCGCCAGGCCAAAGAGATCGCCAAAGGGGAACGGGCAAATGGCAAAGGCATGTTTTGGGGATTTCTGTGGCAAGGAGCGGCATCTGAAGCTCTGACTTGCAACGCCCTTGAGTGGCAGATTTCCCAAGGTGGAGGCTCGCTCCTGAAACCCGATGGGAGGGTCAGCCTGGAGCGTGCTCCGATGATACAAGCCTTGGAACGTGCCCGGCGATGGATCGGGACGGTTTCGCCGCCAGACGTTACTGCCGAGCTTGAAGATGATTCTCTTCGGATCTGGAAGAACGGTGAGGCAGCCTTCATGCGCAACTGGCCGTATGCCTATGTTGAAAGCATGTCGCCTGACTCAAGCGTTAGAAATCGGATCGGGGTTACGATGATGCCTCAGGGAGATCGCACCGGCTCACGTCATGCTGACGTTCTCGGTGGTTTCCAGCTTATGGTGAGCAAGAAATCAGCCAACAAAGGCGCCGCCATCGAGCTCGTTAAGTTTTTAACCAGTCCCGAAATTCAGGGCGTGAATGCCTCGACGCGAGGATATGCTCCGACTCGGCCGGCGCTTTACGACTCACCCGCATTAAAGGCAAATCCGTTTTTCGCAACTTTGCGGGACGTGCTTTTGAACGGAGCAGTGACACGACCATCCACGGCCGCCGGTCCACAATATGATCGCTTGTCGACAGCTTACTTCACCGCTGTGCGTCAGACATTAATAGGGGAAAAGAGCGTAGATGCCGCGGTGACCGAACTCGAAGGCGAACTCCATCGCCTTACCGCAAAAGTGGAGTAGCGTTGCCGTGAGTGACGCATGGCGCCTTCGGCAGTTCGAATACACGTGGTTATGTGCAGTCTCGCATCACTATGCGGACTTTTAGCGTGTGACTTGAAGAGCTCGGCGCGGTTCCCTATCGCGCGGGCGACAACTTGGCGCATTTGGTTCAATTCTCGAATGGATGCCACGCGAACTCAAATCTCGCGCGAGGTTGATAGGAGCTTGCCGTGACGAGCGAATTACCGGCGGGATTGTTCCGTGGACTCTTCGAAGCCCACCTGCATGTCGCGGATCTCGAAAAAGCGATGAAATTTTATGAGCACGTTCTTGGTCTTGAACTCGGCCTGAAGGAAACTAACCGACGAGCCGCACTCTACTGGGTAGGCAGGAACCGGAGCACAATGCTGGGCATATGGGAACGACCTCCCTGGGCTGCAGGCAGCACCGGAAAAACAGTTTTTTCGCAACACCTCGCGTTCGAAGTCGCTTTTGACGATTTGCAGACAGCGATCCACCGGATTAAACAGAACGGAGTCGAACTGAGAAATTTTTTCGGCTACGTTACTGACGAGCCGAGCGTGTTTGGCTGGATTCCGGCTGCTTCGATCTACTTCAGCGACGTTGACGGCCATTTGTTGGAATTCATTGCCAAGCTCGACGGGATACCGGCGCCGGACATAGGCATAGTTTCACTCGCAAAATGGTACGATTACCTTCGCGGGAACGAAGGCTGAGCACCCTTTTTTTAATTTCTGAGCTCCACAAGTAATATCGAAAACAGGGAAAGCTTCCGCTGAGCCGTAGCAGCGTTCGGTAGTGAAACGAATGCTCGTGCCACATCCAAGCGATTGAAAAATTTGAGGTTGGCTCCCCGGGTAGGATTCGAACCTACAGCCTGTCGGTTGCCAGCCACTGAAGTTACTTACTAATAATTTACCGGAGCGGGAGTTTTCCGAGGAGAATCAGCAAGTTGCGATGAAACGTGAGCGTCAATTTCTCCCTTTATTCACCTTTTGTTCGCAAGTTCTCACCAATTTTCCACGATACCGTTACATTTCCGTGACAGCCGACCTTTTGCGCTGATCGTCAGGAACTGGACTCTTTCAAATCATCAGAGGCTTGCTTGTTCGCCTTCTTTGGCTCGGCTTTGGCATTGGCTTGCGGACTGAGCTGTTCGATGGCTTTACCAAGGCTCACTCCGCCGCTACCCGTTAACTTCGCCTTCAGCGCATCGAAGCCACCAGGGATATCAAGATTCTTCGCTACGTGCGCTGCCGCGACGCATTGGCCTAAGTTTTTGAAGCCGGCGCAGGCTGCTTGCGCGTCCTGACCCGTCAATGTCTGAATCTTTCCGGCGATTGCGGTGTTGTGGCTGAGCACATCGCTTGGAGAAGCATGCGACATATCGCTATGTGTCGCGGCCACGTCATGAGCTCCGCCGACGCCAGAGTTAGAGTTCGACCCCGATCCAGTGCAGCCTCTTGCGGGTATCGCGAATCAATTTCGAGTCCACCTTCGGGAGCCGCGCCGCTTGGACCTTATAAATACGCAGCGTGATTTTCCCCTCGCTGTGGCCCTTCATCGCCGCGATGCCTTCCATCATTTCGTCGAAAATCTTTCTCTTGGTCATTGCGTTTACCTCCGCGACTTCGTTTGCTTTCGAAGCTTAGCGGTCTGTCGAACCCGGAGTTCATCTTCAATGGCATTTTTCAGAACGTGCTTTTGTTTGAGCGAAAGGTCCGACGCTTCATTCTTGTCGTAGAGCGTTATAGCCAAATCGGGTCGCTCGCCTGGGAAATAATAGTAGATCACCCGTAGACTGCCTCGTTGTCCCTTTCCTCGCTTCCGGTCGGCCCAACGAAGTTTTTGAAATCCTCCTGTTCCCGGGATCATGTCGCCCGTTTCCGGTGCACTCGCCAAGCGACCTCGGCCAGTTTCAGTCGAGACAGTGTTTATCCTTCGCAATGATGCGCACCCGCCCTTTCTTGGCAGACCTCGATACGATGCAAACGCCCGTCATAGACCTCCGCATTTAGATACAATCCTCCGACTGTATATAAACAAGCGACGTCACTTTCACAAAGGGAATGGTAACTCCGCTGCCGACCCGCGTTAAAAAGGAATCAGCGGATTCTATCCTAGTAAGATTGGGAGAAGCACGCCCAGGCTGAGTGCGAATAGCCAGAGCGCGGGTGCGGGGCTCTGCCGTGGAGGGAGCCGGCGAAGCTCCCGCGTCGATGCTCGGGGATCGAGAAGAAGCAAACGCGTGTAGCGGAAATCGAATATAGAGAACGTCAGGGCAGTAACTGCGCCATAAATCAAGTGCCCAAGAAGCGAAGGAAGCAAAGCGGAGGCGGCCTCAGTACTCCAATCGCAGACCCCGGTGAGGAATAACGGTAGAAGCGTCATGGGCCCCAAATACCACCAGATCAACCCGAACAACCAGCCCCATCCGATAGCATCCGAACGGCTTGAAGTCTCATCCCGAAAGAGCAGGCCAAACGTCATGCCAATCGCCGCACTCACCGCTAAATGTATGACTACGGCGTGAAACCCCACAAGAGTGCTGTCTATCCCCGCGATTTTGGGCAAGACGCCAGTGGCAATCATCACCGGCATGGAAACCAAGCCGCCAATGAGCCCCGCGATCGCCCCCCATCCCACCGAGCGCAGGAAGTGCAGGCCGGGGCCCTCGATTTCCCGGTTGAGCGGGTCGGACTGGATGAACAAGCGAACCCAAATTTTGTCGATTGTGGCGTACGCCACACCGAGAATAAGTCCGTACAATATATGACCTACCAAAGAGCCGAAGACAGCGGTTCCCTGCTCAGCCGACCAATCCAGGGGCCTTCCCGAAGCGAGTCGCAAGAGCGTCAGGGGGCCAAAAAACCACCAGAAGATTGCAAACCCGAGCCCCCATCCCATGCAAGATCCGTAGCTGCGGATGTCTTGCTGGAAGAGAATGCCAAACGTGACGCCGATCAACAGAGCGATGGCTAAATGCATGAAAATGGTGGTGCTCCGAGAACTGAGTT
>WNFQ01002773.1_pt1 | contig 17755 bp, 16 predicted proteins | sample 5400171 | NCBI WGS metagenome assembly WNFQ01 (sample SAMN13153356, study PRJNA577476) | soil metagenome | isolation source: 20 cm soil under Madrone tree | place: USA:California | collected 2016-06-14 | reverse complement strand
TCGCCAGACCGAAGTCGAGAATCTTGACACGCCCTCGGGAATAATCGTCCGGCACGGACATAATGTTTTCGGGTTTGAGGTCCCGATGGACAATCCCGTGACTGTGCGCCGCGGCCAAGGCGTCGGCGAGTTGGGCACTGGCATCGAGGATTTCGTCCGTGGTGAAGGGGGCCCGAGCAAGCTCTTTGCGCCAGGTGCGGCCTTCCACGTACTCATAGACAATAAAGCTTCCCTCGCCGTGTTCGACAAAATCATAAACAGTGGCGATACCTGGATGGCTCAGGGCGGAAGCTGCGCGGGCTTCGGCTGCAAGGCGACGGCGCAGCTCGGAGTCGTGAGTCGTATTGGACGGCAGCATCTTCAGGGCAACTAAGCGATTCAGGCGGGTGTCATAGGCGCGCAGAACGACTCCCATACCACCGCGGCCAACTTCCCGCTCCACCTTGTACCGGCCGTCTATGAGCTCATTCAGCACGGTTGAAGTCTACTCCATCAACGACGCTAATTTCTGGTACGTCGAAACCCGAGATATGCACACTCCTGACGCCTGGGCGATTGGTCCCGAGTGACGGGCTACCCTTCCATATCCGGTAAGGTAAGAGTTGCCGACATCTGGGAGTTATCCCGCCAACCGACGGAAAGCAACAGGGTTATCGGTGGTGGCCCATACTTACCCGCGCGTCTAGCTCTCTAGCCTGCGGCGAGGTACCGTGTCACTCATTTGACTGAACGTCACGATACCTTCGCACAGGGTTCGGACAATCGTGTGGGAAGCTGTAAGCGCCGGCCCTGCCCTGTTGCGGGCGAAACTACAGGTCCGCTACTTTGAGTGGGATGTTCCCACCGTTCCACGATTCCCGAAACTGCTTCTCGACGAAGCCAGCATCGTAGTCTCGCTTCTGCGCCTTGAGCGCCTGCTCCAACCCGAACAACGAACGCGGATTGCGCGGGTGGCGGTCTAAGTCTTCGCGGAAAACTTTCTCCGCGGCCGCACTGTCTCCGTTCATCAGAAGCGCCCCACCCAGTGACTCGCGCACCGGAAAGAACCAGTCCTCCGGCTCAGCATATTTGAGAGTGTCCTGTGCGGCCACGGCGCTTTGCAACAGAGCGACAGTGCCCGCTTTATCTTTCTTCGTCAAAGCAATTTTCGCACCCAGCACGTCTCTTGCGATCTTCCAGACGTCTTTTGCCTTGTTGTATACCGGCATGGCAAAAACCGCGTCCTCCGGCGTATTCTTCTCCGCATCCGACACAACCTGATACTCCGCATCGGCTTCATTCACACTACCTTTAGCCGCCAGGGCCATGCCGCGCGCGAAATGCCAAAGCACAGTCACAATCTTCATTTCCGGATCGGGCTTGGGAATCTTGAGGATTTCGTCCCACTTGTGGAAGCGCACATCCACCGCGATGGGGATGGTCATGAAGCCTTCCAGCGGCGGCATGTCCTTCACATGGGGCGCCACGTGTGCGGCCAGCATGTCCGCATTTTTGTGGGCTTCAGCGTAGTCGCCATTCATGGCTGAACACATGGCGATGAAGTGCAAATTGTGACTGTAATACATCAGTGGGTAGATGCCCTGCGCGCCGCTCGCCTTGATGTATGCCTGATCGACCGCCGCCGCTTCCTGGTTGGTTTTAACCGCCGCCGCGTAATCGCCCGTGCGTATGTAGACATGAGCCGGCATGTGAACGATGTGTCCAGCCGCTGGCGCTATGGCCGCCAGCCGGTTGGCGCCGGCTAGAGCCCGCTCCGGAGACTTCGACGCTTCCACCGAGTGAATGTAGTAGTGGACCGCGCCCAAATGGTTGGGATCTCGTTTGATCACCGATTCGAGCGTCGCGACGATTTCTACTGTGCCCTCGCGCGGAGTTCCATCCCCCATCCACAATCCCCAGGGATGAAGGTTCATGCCGGATTCAGCGAACAGCGTGGCCGCGTCGAGATCGTCAGGAAACTGCTTGACCACTTCGCGCATGGCGGCGTGATACGCCTCGGCCGCCTGCCGTCGATCCGCCTTGGGATCGGCCGGAAAACGCAGCGCCATGGCCTTGATGTACGCCTGTTCAGCAGGCGAAGCGCTACGCGAAAGATCCAACGCCTTCTGGATGGCCGTATGAGCCGCTGCGAAACGGTCGTCGCTGGCGGAATCGTTATAGTTGGGTCCTACCGCCTCGGCCACTCCCCAATAAGCCATGGCCAATCGGGAATCAAGACTTGCGGCACGCTGAAACGAGCGTGCTGCTTCGTCGTGGTTGAAAGCGTAAATTTGACGCAATCCCTGATCAAAAAATTGCTGCGCTTCTGCCTTGTCTGTTGATACCGGGTGATGCAGATCGCCATAACCTTGCATCAGAGTCGCCGGCTTCGTTTGAGTGTGGGACGAATGATCCTGTGCGGTGACCACGCCGCAGAGAAACGGGCCGAGCAAGACCATACTCAGACTCAGAACCCCCTTGTAAGTGTAATTGCGATGTTTCGACCGCATACGTTTTCTTCCTCTCATTTCGAATTGATTTGAAGCCCTTGTCGCATCTGTTAACGCTTCGACTTGAGCTATGATGTGCCGCATTGGCTGTCCATACTTACCCGCGCGTCTGGCTGTCTTGCCTGCAGCGCGATAGAATGTCGGTAACTTGACCTAGCGTCCAGGTAACTTTGCACAGAATCCGGGCAGTCGTGGGGGAAGCCGAATGGATGTCCTGTCGACGGTGTTGAAGACGGTGAAACTCGAAGGAGCGATATTCTATAACGCCGAGTTTTCAGCGCCTTGGAGCTTTCGCTCGCCGCCCTCGTGCCTCGTGGCGCCGTACGTGTCGCCGGAGCCCAGGCACGTGATCATCTATCACTTACTCACGCATGGACAGGCTTATGCGAATGTTGAGGACGGGCAGCGAATTGCGCTCTCTGCGGGGGACATTGTTGTATTTCCCCACGGCGATCCCCACCTCATGGGAAACGGTCGCGATGTCGAGCCGAAGGACTTTGCCAAAATCCTGCACGAGATCTTCTCGCAGCGTCTCAAGCTGGCGCGCATGGGGGGCGGTGGCGAGATCACCCGATTCATTTGTGGTTATCTTATCTGCGATCCTCATCTCAGCAAGGCTTTTTTGGGTGGGCTGCCGCCCATATTCAAGGTCAACATTGGCAATAACAACTCCGGACAATGGCTGGGAAACTCCATCCGTTACTCGGTCGGGCAAGCAGGCGACTCACAGTCAGGAAGCGAAATCGTGGTTGCAAAGCTGTCCGAAGCGCTGTTCGCGGAAACCCTGCGACGCTACGTGGAGCTCTTACCACCGGGCCAGACCGGATGGCTCGCCGGGGCACGCGACCCTGATGTCGGCAGCGCGCTCGCGCTCGTGCATCGTGAACCAGCTGACCCGTGGACCATCGCCGAACTGGCCAGGCGGGTGGGAGTCTCGCGCTCTGTGCTGGCCGAGCGGTTCCGGCATTTCCTCGGCGTGCCACCTATGGCCTACCTCACACGTTGGCGGCTGCAGCTGGGTGCGCAACTGCTCATGTCAACCAGTCACAGCATCGCGCAGATCGCTGCTGAAGTCGGCTACGAATCCGAGCCGGCGTTCAACCGCGCTTTCAAGCGCGAATTTGCCTCACCGCCCGCGCGCTTTCGTATGAAATCGAAAGTCGCCGCTGCCCATTAAAGCTCGGCCTTACGGCGGGCAAGAGATCGACCAGCAGTAACAATCAAGTCTCCGAATTGCCGACCAGCCTGAACGCATGTGGCCGCGAGTCTGAATGCCGAGCATGAGCTTTTCTGCACGCCATATAGTCTGAGAGAGGCTGCCTCCAAAGCAGACGAATATCGGGCACCAGGACAAAGTGAATCTAGACAAGCGAGTCAGAAGTCCCGTTCGAGGAGGCGTGGGCTGCTCAATGCCGCTTCCGCTGTGGTCTCCTCGAACCCATTTGTGGGCCCTGACCTCTGGCATCCACGGTGAAAGAGTGAGCGGTGGCTGAATAGGGCTTATTGATTTGAAGCTTGAGCAGAGGCAGCGTTACTAAGCCCACACCAAGGAACCCAGCACGGGCTTCGTGTCCACTTCCGTCCGGTTCGTCCCCTAAGCAAAAGAACAGCTGCTCGAACCCAAACAGTTTGTTTCTGATCACCCGATATCCAACGAGGACCAGACGGTTCAGCTTTCTCGGGTGCTTTGGCGAGAGAACACCTACATATGTAACGCCTCGGCATTTAAAGAACTCAAACCAAAGACTCCGTGATTTCAAACTTGAAGAATAGGAATACAGATATCTCTCCATGTTGTGCACGACTTGAGAACGTTGGTTGCGGTAAATGTGCGACACTGAAGGCAACTCAGGGCGATTCGCCGGCAGGAGTGTGCCGCGTGGAGTCGACAATTTCCTCGCTCATTGGCGCTGCTGAAAGCGGCGATAGCGCGGCCGCGGATGAACTGTTCAGCAGCCTGTATTCCGAATTACACAAAATGGCGAAACGGGAGCTGGCCCGACGGGGATCTCCGGCAAGCCTGAGCGTCACAACCCTCCTGCACGAGGCATATCTCGACATCGCCGCACGTGAAGGCAGCCACTTTCCCGACCGACCACGGTTCATGGGGTATGCCGTGCGTGTGATGCGCGGACTGATCATTGATCATGCCCGAAGCCGCAACGCGATCAAGCGCGGGGGTGAATTCGAAATTACCTCGCTCAAAACCGACGCAGGCCAGAATTGGGTTGACCCCAAAGAACTCTCGTTGATCAGCGATGCCCTGGATCAACTCGCCAAAATCGACCCTAAGCTTGCTGAACTGGTAGACATGAAGTTCTTCTGCGGGTTCTCTTTCGCCGAAATTGCTGCCCTGGAGAACTTGTCAGAACGCACTGTACAGAGAAGGTGGGAAAAGGCGCGCATCTATTTGCATCGGAATATTCGGGCGGATTTGCCAGTCTAAGTATTGATGTCCAAGCTCAGCCCCAATCAGTGGCAGTCTCTTAGCCCACACCTCGACCAAGCGCTGGAAATGACAGGCGGCGAGCGGGCGACCTGGCTGTCCTCCCTCCAGAACGAGAATCCAACCCTGGGATACGAGCTGGAAATACTGCTTCGCGACCACCGCGTGCTGTCTGAGGAAGGTTTTCTCGAAGCAAGTGCATTGGAACTACCGGAGGGGCTTGGCCTGGCAGGTCAAACTCTGGGTGTCTACACTCTGGTTTCGCAGATAGGCCACGGGGGAATGGGCACTGTCTGGCTGGCGGAACGAAGCGACGGAAGGTTTGAGCGGCGCGTAGCGGTGAAGGTTCTCAATATTGCCCTGATGGGGAAGGGCGGTGAAGAGCGATTCAAGCGCGAAGGCCTCATTCTGGGTCGCCTGACACATCCGCACATCGCGGAACTGCTTGACGCAGGTGTATCACTAACCGGCCAACCGTTTCTTGTTCTCGAGTACGTTGAGGGCAATCACATTGATCGCTACTGCGACGAGAACAAGCTCGATGTCAGAGCGCGTGTCCGGCTGTTCCTCGATGTATTGCATGCCGTAGGGCAAGCACATGTCAACCACATCGTTCACCGTGATCTGAAGCCTTCGAATATTCTGGTGCGAACCGATGGTCAGGCGAAGCTTCTCGATTTTGGAATTGCCAAACTTTTGGAAGGCGAGGGACAAATCGGTGAGTCGCCACTCACTCTCGAAGGCGGGAGGGCGCTGACACCTGAATATGCTGCTCCCGAGCAACTGAAGGGCGAGGCTGTGACAGCTGCCACGGATGTCTATGCTTCAGGCGTGCTGCTGTATGTGCTACTGACCGGGCATCACCCCGCCGGTGCCGGTCCGCGTACGCCTGCGGGTCTGCTCAAAGCCATCTTGGACACCGAACCCCCTCGTCCTTCGGAGATCGTAGCTCCAACGCAGACAAATGAAGAGACCGCAGTCACGAATGCCAGTAGACGCGCCACGACGCCCGACAAGCTGGCTCGGTTATTGCGCGGTGACCTCGACACGATTGTCGCGAAGGCGCTGAAGAAGAATCCGCAGGAACGCTACGCTTCGATAAAGGCATTTGCTGACGATCTGCAACGATACTTGCGATACGAGCCCATCAGCGCTCGACCGGACGCAATCGCCTATCGCGCCGGCAAGTTCATTCGCCGACATCGGAGCACTGTAGTCGCGGCGCTGCTTGTAACGCTGGCGCTGATCAGCACTACCATCTTTGCTTGGTTCTTTCCCCGTCGTACTGAGCCTCTGCTGCAGTTCAAGCAGCGAAAGCTCACGGCAAACGCTCAGGATTCGCCCGTGTTCAACGCTGCGATTTCTCCGGATGGCAAGTATTTAGGTTATGCCGACCAGCAAGGCATTCACCTGCAGCTTGTCGCCACTAGCGGGGTCCAAAGCTTGACGCTGCCTGCCGGCATCCAGTCGGGGAAAGCCTCATGGGCATTTGGGAGTTGGTTCCCTGACTCCACACGATTCCTAGCATCTGCCAGCGTCCCCGGAAAGCAATCCACCGTGTGGTCGATTCCGATACTGGGAGGCGAGGCGCAGAAACTTGCTGAAGTTGAGGATATGTTCGGAGGAGGGAGCGTGTCACCTGACGGTTCCAACATTGCCTACCAAAGGCTGCGTAGGGCCATTGGAGCGCGCGAGATTTGGGTGATGGGTTCGCACGGGGAGTCCCCTCACAAGATACTGACAGCCGAAAGCCAGGCCATATTTAAGGGTATCGCCTGGTCGCCGACAGGAAGCCGGCTTGCTTTCGCAACATATAGACGTGATAAAGGTGGTGACCACACAGAGATTATGGTTCAAAGTTGTAACCTCGGTGGAGCGGATAAAACGACTATCCTTCAAGACAATCATTTGAACGCGTTCACCTGGCCCTCGTCGGGACGATTCGTCTATTCGCGAAATACGGAAGTCGCCTCGCCTGAGTCCGATAATTTGTGGGAACTGAAAGTCGACGGAAAGAATGGAATTCCACAGGGCAAAGCGCGCCAGTTGACCGATTGGTCGGGATTTTCGGTCGATAGCTTCAGCGCGACCGCCGATGGAAAGCAACTGGCTTTTCTGAGAGGCAATGACCACGCTTCGGTTTTTGTCGGGGACCTCGCCGACAAAGGAAGCCGTCTCTTCAATTCCCGCCGGCTGACGCTCGACGACAACTACAATCTCCTCCTGGCATGGACGCCAGACTCTCGCGAGGCGATTTATTCATCACAGCGAGCGTCAAACTGGCTGATCTATCGGCAAGCGCTAAATCCGGGCAGTGCTCCTCAACTCATTACGCCCGCCGGCGACACGAATTTCTTGGTGGCTCGGCTGAGTCCGGATGGCGCCTGGCTACTTCTGGAGGGGCGGGCGATCGGCTCGCACAAGATTGGACTTTATCGCGTTGGTCTAAGGGGTGGCGTTCCTCAGCTGTTATTTAACACCGAGGGGTTTGTCCAGTTTTGGTGCACAAACCGAGCCGCCAACCTTTGCGTGTTCGGGCGGCCGTCTGCAGGCAACAACGAACTGGTGGTTGCGGCGTTTAACCCGCGCGGCGGTCCGGGGAGGGAACTGGTGCGGATTCCTGTCGAAGCGGGCAGTAGCGCCGACATTGGATTCGATTACTCGTGGCAACTCTCTCCCGATGGTTCGCAGATTGGCATCGTGAAGGGGCACGGGAATCAGATTCTCTTAGTGCCACTGGGTGGAGGTCCAACGAGAACGATGACGCCGAAGGGCCATTCCGACCTCATAGATCTGAGCTGGGCAAATGATTCCCAAAGTATGTTTGTATCAACTTTGGAATCAGGAGGGGCTAACTTGCTGCATGTTGACCTTAATGGCGATACCCAGCTCGTCTGGCACCAGTCTCAGGCGACCGACACCTGGGGCTTTCCGTCGCCTGACGGACGGCATCTTGCACTTACGGGTGCGAGTTCAGAGTCGAATGTGTGGTTGATCGGCAACTTCTGAGCCCGTAGCGGGCCGGCGCCGGGGGCATTCCCACACTCGTCTTGAACGGCAGTCTGGCCGAAATCAGAGACTCAAACGCCATAGTCATTCAACCTCCTCCAATCTCGCATTCCTTGTCGTCTTTTCCCCTCCAATTCCGATATCTCAAGTAGGGACAGATAGTTCCAGTCTTACGGTGGCGCGGCCATTTCATGCGCGGGCGTAGACGAATTACTGGGTGGGCGACTTCGAGGTGACGTGCACTTGCACAATCTAGATCAAAGGAAGAAGGAGAAAGAAGTGAACAACAATTGCAGCAATACGTTTTTGAGCGGCGTAGTCGCTCGCATCATTCGCGGATCGTTGGCGGCGCTCGCAATTCTAGCTGTGTCCGGCCTGGTCTCCGCGCAAGAGAGAGGCCAAGGCAAGAGAGAAGAAAGCGACGCCAACAACTCGATCCTGGCTCCAACGACACCAGAACGCATTACGCCTCCAGCAGGAACCTTTGCATTCCTGTTAGGCCATGGAGTCGGCACGCAAGGCTATGTTTGCCTGCCTAGCCCCACTGGCGGCGTTTCCTGGACCGTCAACAATGCGCGTCCCGAGGCCACTCTTTTCACGCATATTTTCGGGGGAGAGGTACAGATCATTACTCACTTTCTCAGCCCGGTCGTAAATCCAAATGACATTGGCCCGAAGCCGCCACGTTTTGGCGACGTAACCTGGCAGAGCTCCTTCGATAGCAGCCGCGTGTGGGCGCAAAAGAAGGATTTCATTACCGCCGGAACCGACGCGAGTTGTCCTAATGGCGGCTCGATTGACTGCCTGTTGTTGCAGGTGATCGGCTCTGACGAGGGACCTGCGGGCGGCAAATCGCTAACGAAGACTACGTTCATTCAGCGGCTGAACACCAAGGGTGGATCTGCCCCGGCCAATCCGGCTACCGGTTGCTTAGCCTCCACGGATGTGGGTCATCAGCTACTCGTGCCGTACAGCGCTGACTACTTCTTCTTCGGCAACGATCAGTAAGAACTGGTATCTGGTGCCGCGCAGCGATTCCGCGCATGCGGAGAGTCGGATGTCTGAAATGTTCTTTGCGTGCGCGGCTCCTGCGCGAGGTTGTCTACACGGAGCCCACAAGGTTCTGAAAAGGCTACGGAACGAGAGGTCGAGCAGGAAAGAGCAAGCAAAGCTGAGGAAGTGAGCCGTGGAATTCAGGACCGCCGTTATCTGCAGCAAATGTCAGCAGCCCATTGTCTCCGGAGAAGACTTCGGTTTTGTATGCTTCAAGATTCCCGGCCAAGAGGGCTACCACTTCTTTCACCGCAGGTTCCCTGGCGGAGATTGCTGGGAAGCCTACATGAGTGAAAGCCGATATGAGGAGAAACGACTCAGAGGGTCTGTGCAGGTTGGCAATGGCCCTTGGTTCTCGGAAGGTGCGATATGACGAATTTGAATGCAACAGAGAGCAGGTGCAGCTTGACCGAAGCAGAAGCCATAGGACAGGCAAAGCAGGGCGTTGCAGCCGCCTTCGAATACCTTTACCAAGCGCATTGCCGGCGGGTATACAACCTGTGCTTGCGCATGATCAAAAATCCGACGGAAGCCGAGGATTTGACGCAACAAGTATTCCTGCAACTTTTTCGAAAAATCTCCACGTTCCGCGGTGAATCAGGTTTTTCAACTTGGCTGCACCGAGTGACTGTGAACATCGTCTTGATGTATCTGCGCCGGAGAAAGCCGGCGGAAGTTTTAGCAGAAGACCTCGAGGGGCGCGCCTCAAACGGTGAAGGTTCAGGTGAACCGGGTTCTAGCGACACCTCGATGTTTGGCGCGATTGAGCGGCTTAACCTCATGCGAGCAATCCGCAAGTTGCCGTGCGGTTACAAGCAGATTTTCTTGCTGCATGACGTCATTGGATACGAACACAGTGAGATTGCGGGTCTCTTGGGATGCTCGACCGGCAGTTCAAAATCGCAGCTTCACAAAGCGCGCAAACGGATGCGATGTCTCTTGCAAGGAGAACCAGGACGAGCGGAAGCCAGTGTCGCCGCCGCGTAGGGCGGAAATCCGGCGAGCGCGGAAATGAACCGAAACGCGGCGGACGTCGCGGCGGGCGCTCTTCGCGCGAATAACTCCGGATCATGAACGCTCGGATTTGGAGTCGGTGCCCACTCGGGCCGCACAGGTGTTTTTTGCTCTTAGGAGGAGCTAGACACAGTGAAACACAGAATTGCTCTTTATTGTTTCTCATTTTTTCTAATCGGATTTCTGCTTGTCGCTGCTGATGCAAGCGCGCAAACGATAGCCTACCGGCAGACGAATCTCGCGTCGAACCTTCCGAACGTTGCCGACAATGTGACGCCAGGCTTGGTCAACCCATGGGGGATCGCCTTCCTTTCGGACCAACCATTCTTCATCGCTGACAATAAGGCTGGCCGTGTGACCGCTCATGACGCAACTGGACTTGGCGTTATCCCTGGCGGTTTCATCGTTCCGAACGCGACCGCAACGGGATTCGACAATCCTACCGGAATTGTTGCCGATCAAAATTCCGTCTTCGGAGGTCCGTCTCTCGTCAAACCCTTCATTTTGGTCAGCGAGCAAGGCGCAATTTTCACTTGGGGGCCCGACGCCCAAGGCAATTTTCTTTCGGAAGCAACACAGGTGCGCAGGAGAGCCGGCGCCGTTTACAAGGGTGTGGCGATCCTCGACTCTTTGCTCACCGCGCCGGTGCTGGCGGCCACGGATTTCAGTGGTGGATTCATCGAGACCTTCCTTCCAGGATTTGCTTCAGTGGCGCTTCCTGGTTCATTTACCGATCCGAACCTGCCCGCGGGTTACGCGCCTTTCGGAATTCAGGTAATTGCACGACAGGTCTTCGTGACTTATGCGCTGCAAGACGCCCCCAAGCACGATCCAGTTGTAGGGGCCGGAAACGGAATCGTCAGTATCTTCGATATGGATGGCAATTTCGTGCGGCGATTCGCCACCGGCGGAATTCTGAATGGGCCGTTGGGCATCACCCAGGCTAGCGCCAACTTCGGCCCATTCAGCAATGACATTCTGATTGGCAACGTCGGCGATGGAACGATCAACGCGTTTGATCCCGCGACCGGAAGCTTCGTGGGAGAGCTGACCGACGGCAATGCCAATGACATCGTCGAAGTCGGTCTTCACGCACTGGCTTTTCGAGCCGATGGTTTTGGAGACCGGGACACACTCTACTTCACCTCGCAATTCAACAGCGGTCAGGACGGTCTATTTGGCGCAATTACCACCGGCTTGGTCAGTGTGACTAGGGTATCCGCTCCGGACCCCACCGTCGGTACAACGGTAACAATCGCCGCCAATGTTGCCGCCGGACCCGGTAACACAGGAAACCCGACCGGCACGGTTACATTTCTGGATGGATCCACTAGCTTAGGGACAGCGCCCTTAGTCAGTGGTGCAGCTGCCGTCAACGCGAGCTTCACTGACGTAGGAATCCATACCGTCACTGCACAGTACCGTGGAGATGGCGCTTTCTTGCCAAGCAGCCAGAAGATACCGCTGCAAGTCACTGGGCTTGCGACGATGTTGACCCTCGCGGCACCCGCAGATGCTGCCCCCGGCTCTGCGGTGACTTTGACGGCGAACATTACTTCCACGGGCGGAATACCCACGGGCGATATTGTTTTTCACGATGGAAATACCAGCTTGGGAAACGCTCCGCTAGACGGCGCTGGTGTTGCCCTCCTGAGGATCAACACCCTGGCCGCCGGTGCTCATTCCCTTACGGCCTCCTATGCCGGAGACGGAAAATTTGGCGGCAGCACATCTGCGGCAGCAACCATCAACATTGCCAACCCCGATTTCTCCGTTGGTGCATCCCCTGCGAGCGCTGCGGTCATTGCCGGCCAGTCCGCTAAATTCACCTTGACGATCACTCCGGCTGGTGGCTTCGCAAACAACGTCACATTCGCTTGCTCGCCAATCACCGGGATCACTTGCGCCTTCATTCCTGCGACGGTGACGCCGGCCAATGGAGCCGCGAACACTACGTTGACGGTCACCACCTCGGCCAACGTTTCGCGTTACGGGGTTCTAATCCCTGACGTACTTGGCCCTTGTGCCCTCCTTCTAGCATTAGCCTTACTCAGCTTCGCGATGTGGCGCGCCAGAAATGTTCGAATCGCTCCTGCTTCACTGAGGACCGCCACGGCGGTAGCAGTAATTATTGCGCTGGGGCTCGTCATGGGTGGTTGCGGCGGATACGGCAGCAGCACGCAGCCAAACCGGGGAACGGCTTCAATCATGGTCACTGCCCAGTCTGGAGCTATTTCGCACACGACAATCGTCCAGGTCACAGTGCAGTGACCTGGAAAGAACGCCGAGCGAATCATTTTGCTTGTCGTCTTTTCACTCCGGATTCCGATATCTCAAGTAGGGGCCAATAGTTTGCCGCAACTCTCAAGGCATCCTCGTGCCGCCGGCGTAGCGGTGAAGCCCGCAACAAGGGCCTTCTAGGGACTCCGCAAATGAACAATCTAAGTCAAAAAACAAGGAGAAAGCTTTGAATAACAATTGCAGTAAGAAGTTCTGGAGCGGTCGAGCCGCTCACAGCATCATGCGTAGCATGCTGGCGGCGTTCGCAGTTTTGGCCGTCTCGGGCATCGCCTCCGCACAAGATACGAAGGACGAGATTTCCTTCAACCTACTGCCGAACCCGGCGGTCGTTGACTGCCTTCGTGCCAATCCATTCGAGGAGCCGCGGGCCCACGCGACGGTCATTCGTGGCAAGCAGAACGACACGCTCATTCTCGACCTGGACGGGATCAAGCCAGGTCTCGCGTTTGACCTGTTCACCGTTCAGAACAGCTTCTTTCAAGCCGATGGCACCAAAGACCCCAATTTCACGGGAAGCTTTGGTTTGGCTTGGTATCAGTCCGATATCAAGATTGGCAAGCAAACGGACGACGGCCATGTCCAGATCAAAACGATTCTTCTGGACGATATCTTCGGTTTTGATCCCGACGTGCACCTGGCTCCGACAAACACGTTCCATCTCGGCTTCTGGTTTGACAATCCTCTGGATGCAGCGGCTCTGCCCAGCTGCCACTTCGACCCGACCAAGCCCACGCCGTTCAATGGCGAGCATAAGGCCGGACCGTTTGCCATGCTCAGTGTTCCTGACGCTAAATCCGGATTGGGACCCCTCTGCACGAACCCGAACAATTCCACAACCCCGGCTAGCTGCAACGCAAACTGAACTGCTGCTGCCATGGAGAGCGGGGCGAAGAACAATCGCCCCGCTTTCCTCAAAACATCTGAGAACGAGTATGACCGGCGGATATCCGGGCCGCGAAAAGCAAACGAACTGTAACTAGGGTGAAATTATGAAAAGGTTTTCATTTTTACGCTGCGCACAGCGGTTGCTGTCTGCCGGACTGTTTATTGCTTTCTCAAGCGCAGCAGCATGGGCCAAGGACCTGCCTCAAGAAAGCCCAGGCGTGACGATCTCTGTTTTCAACGATTCGGGCATTTCCTCCGAAATACTGAAGCAGGCAGAAAAGGTCTCGTCTCAAGTATTCGAAGAATCGGGAATACATGTTGACTGGCTCAATTGTCCCCCGGCGGACGAGGCTCCGGGCGGCGAGGTAGCGTGCCGGCAGGCTGCTGCTTTCCCACAACATCTCCACCTGCGCATTGTGCGACGTTCCCTCAGTTTAAGAGATTCTATTTTAGGGATTTCCTATCTCTCGTCTGACGGGACCGGTTGCCAAGCCGACATCTTTTATGAAGGAATCGAAAAACTGCGCCACGAGACATTCGTGGACCCGGCAATCATTCTTGGGCACGTTGCAGCTCACGAGGTTGGACACTTATTACTGGGGAGTAACTCACATTCACCATGGGGGATCATGCGTGCGCACTGGAACATGGAGGAGTTGGCTCGTGCCAACAAGGGTTCGCTGCTTTTTACTAAATCACAGTCGCACCGGATGACAGAGAAGCTCTGCGCGGCGATGGTTAGAAAGAAATGGCCTTCAGCGAGCAGCACAGAACTCTCAGCAGAGGGTTAGGGCAGAGCACCTTCCGTGGATTGTTTGTAGCGCTCGCAGCACTGTCTACCTTTATGGGGGCAAATCAGCGACCGGTCATGAGGAGGGTGTGAAGTTGATGCAGTCCTTAGACCGAAAGGCAACCGACAAGATTTTGCAAGCCGGACTAGATTATCCAAAGCAACCGGGCAGAAAGCTGGCGACCATTGGATTTAGCCTTGGCGGAAGCTATTCCGGGCCAGAAGTCCCCTTGGGGGAAGTCACACTGCCGTGGATTCATCCTCTTCGTACGAATTTCCGCCATTAACGAGTTCTCCGCCGAGACCAGCCCATCTGATCATCTTGGGTCAACAACCGCGAGCGCCGGTTCTCCATACGACGCCACATAGAGCCGCCCGCTATTCGGGTCTACCACAAGGGCGTAAGGATTCCTTCCGGCATTGAGCGTCTTTAGAACACTGTTTCGAGCACCGTCGATCACCGTAACGTCATCGCTATGCGTGTTGGCGACATACACCCGATTTGTTTTCGGGTCCACTGCGACCGCCTGGGGACGGTGTCCCACCTGCACCGTCGCGATCACTGCGCGTCTTGCACCGTCAATCACAGTTACGGTGTCATCGCCGTAATTCGCGACGTATGCCGTGTTGGTCACAGGATTGATGGCAACCGCACAAGGGATCGCACCCGTCGGAACCGTCATAGCAAGGCCAGAAACCTCATGCACCATGACCAGCTCCGAGCTTCCGGATCGCGTCACGTAAAGTGTGCCGGTCGTCTCACTCAATGCCATACCCCAAACATGTATGCCCACTGGAATCTTGCCGACAACAGAAGGCATCCTGTTCAGCACAATCAGATTCGTGTCCTCGTAGCCCAGCAGGTATACCTTGTCCACCCTTGAATCCACAACGATTGCATCCGCGGAGCGGGCCTTCACCGTGCTTGTAGAATTTGTCGCGCCGTCGATCACCGTGATTAGGTTGCTGAATGTATTCGATACATAGATCCTGTTTGTGGTCGAATTGACCGCTACAACATAAGGGCGCGGTCCCACACTCAGAGTCGCAAGCACCGAATCGTTCTTCCCATCGATCACACTTACTGAGCCACCTTCGGAATTGGCAACATAAATTCTGTCCGTTACCGCATTCACGGCGATTGCGATCGGCCCCGCCCCCACGCGTACGGTCGACATGGATTCTGTTTGCGGATCAAAGACCGACACAACGTTGCGGTTTGTTTCGACGGCATAGACTTTTCCAGTTTCTAGATTCAGTGCAACAGCCCTGCTGCTGACCAGCGCGGTCGAGGGCTCTTCTGTGTGCGCGTGGCCCAGGGTCGTAGCAGCAACGCAAGCGAAAAGCGCTAGGATCAAGCCTATGGATCCTGCAGACACGCGTCTCGGGCATCGCGAGAACCAAAGAGAAAAAAGAGAGGCACGGAAGCAGTTTCGGTTTGTCCTATGCACGGAGTGTGGGAACCTCCAGAAGCACTATACGACGATCGTTTGTCAAGCACCCCCTCGCGATGGCATTATTTTTCGCGAAGAAGACCTGGAAACACGAGGAGACAAATCTCTGGGAGGACCAACTTAAGAAGCATGCACGCATTTTCTATCCTTGTTGAGTCTCGTCGGAAGAGGAGAATGATGCCATTGTCATGCTGCGAAAGTCTTCCTCAAGGATGGATTTGCCGTCGCGGCGCTCTCGTGATTTTGTTGCTGGTCTGCGGAAGCGCGCTGCTGGCTCAAGGTCAGCAGCCCAAGTTTAGAGTCATCGCCCTCACGGAAGAGAACAGCATTCACAGGCCTTTTGTAGATGCAGCCAAAGTCTGGCTTGAGAAAGAAGCGATTGCCGGCAACTTTTCGATGGACTACATCCACAACACAGAAAAGATCGACGATTCGTTTCTTTCTCGGTACCAGCTCTTCATTCAACTGGACTATCCGCCGTACACCTGGACACCGACCGCAGTATCTGCATTCCAGAAGTACATCGAGGAAGGCAAAGGAGGATGGATCGGATTTCATCATGCGACGCTGCTGGGGGAGTTTGATGGATACCCGATGTGGAAATGGTTCTCCGATTTCATGGGGAGCATTCGCTACAAGAACTACATCGCTTCGTTCGTGACAGCAAAGGTCAACGCAGAAGATCAAAAGCACCCTGTGATGCGGGGCCTCGGCGGTTCCTTCGAAATCGAACGAGAAGAGTGGTACACCTACGACAAATCACCGCGGCCAATCGTGCATGTTTTGGCTAGCGTGGACGAAAAAACCTACATGCCCGACAGCCCGCTGAAAATGGGTGACCATCCTGTTGTCTGGAGCAATGAGCATGTCAAGGCCAGAAACGTCTACATCTTCATGGGGCATCGCCCCGAACATTTTCAAAATCAGGCTTTCACAACACTCTTTCGCAATTCCATCTTTTGGGCAGCCAATCCATGATTCGTTCTCTTCTTACTCTTCTCCTCGGTGCGGCGGCAGTTCTCTTGCCTTCTGTGTCTCTCGCACAGCAGGCCTCCTTTCGCGTCCTGGCGTTCTACACCGCAAAGGGCGAGCCGGACCATATCGCATTTGCGGAGCAAGCACTGCCCTTCTTCGCGGAACTCGCCAAGAGAAACAATTTTCACTTTGAATCGACAACGCGATGGGAAGATTTGAATGCCGAAAAGTTAAAGGACTTCCAGCTGGTTCTGTGGATCAATGATTTTCCGACAAAAGCAGAGCAGCGCGCGGCGTTCCAAGACTATATGAAACACGGCGGCGCCTGGCTTGGCTTTCATGTGTCTGCTTACAACGATGAGAGCACGCGCTGGCCCTGCTCCCACCCGGTGACACATCACCTACCCGACACGTTCACGTCGCCGGCAAACGAATGGTACATCTGGAAGCCCAGCCCACGCCTAAATAAGGACGTAAAAGTGCTGCTCACGCTCGATCCAAAGAACTATCCGATAGGGCTCAAAGACACCCTCATCGGCGGGGATCTTCCCGTAGTGTGGACGAATACGCGCTACCGGATGATCTACATGAACATGGGCCATGGCGACAAAATTTTCGCTAGCAGCGAGCAGAATAAACTATTCGAAGATGCAATTCTGTGGCTTGGAACTCGCAAATAACCGTCGCGTGCGTTGGCGCGTTGGCAGAGTCAGGGGAGTCAGCTAAGCTTCGTCACGATCGGAAGCCAGTTTTCGGGACCGTTTAGGGTGACGTTGTAATCTGCATTGAGCAGTTGATTATGCGGAGCATTCAGGGCAAGAATTTTCGCTCTTGGGTATTTCACCTTAATCCAGTCAATCATTTCTGTTCTGGTCTCTTCAGGTGCTGCATGCCCGAGGATAAAGAGGTCGTAATGCTGGATCGAAGTTAAGAGAACTTTTGCGGAATCATTACCAATCACCGAGATTACGCCATAGCCGAGACCTTAGCAGTTCAGCTCTTCGAAGGCCTCTGGGTTCTTTTGCGGAAGCATTGTCGAATCAACACATTAGCTGGTGTTGTATCGACCGGTTGAGCTTGCACGACTTACCAGGCACTTGAATGCGCGGCATTCATTTTCGCTATCTGCTCTTCGCCGCATTCTCTTGGATTCGTAGCGTTAATTCACTCGTTTCGTAACGCCACCATCGGATCTAGCCGGGACGCATGCCGGGCCGGTACCGCACAGGCAACCATGGCCACCAAGCTCAGGAGCAACGCTCCCCCAACCAGAATTATCGGATCCCGCGCGCTTCCTCCCGCCCAACTCTCAAGAATCCTGTTCATCATCAGGGTAAGC
>WNFQ01001264.1_pt1 | contig 17758 bp, 28 predicted proteins | sample 5400171 | NCBI WGS metagenome assembly WNFQ01 (sample SAMN13153356, study PRJNA577476) | soil metagenome | isolation source: 20 cm soil under Madrone tree | place: USA:California | collected 2016-06-14 | reverse complement strand
CAGAAGGGAATGACATGTCCGATAAAACTTGTGTTTGCGCTATGAGGGGGCGGGGTCGCAGATCTTGGACTACAGTACAATACAGGCCAGGATTACAGGGTGGCTTGCGCTTCGACGTGCATCGATGAATGGGGGGAACGCATCAGAGTCACGGGTATTATCTCTCCGAGAATATTTGAGGTCCTGCAGCTCGGGTAACAGCCCGAAAGGGTCCTCTCCATCGTCCAGTTGTAGACAACTGAACGAGAGAGTTCCTTGACGAGCCCATCACCGATGCAGCGGGTCTTCATGTCCCTAAACGACCTAAGAAAATTACGCCACTCTGTGTGATCGACCTCATTAGGCTCTTCTAACGACCGACTATTCACCTCGTGTTTGAGTGTGAAATGCGTCACCGCAGAAAGATTGGCTAAGCGTTTTGAAAATTTGAGCCACGGAAGATACCTGCCAGTCGAGGTGCCAGCAGTGGACAGAGCGTTTATCTCTGGCCTGAGCAGGGGGATAGGCCTTCACATGAACTCGCTCGCTGTAGAAATAAAACCTGGCACTGTCGAACCTGAGGTTCTCTACTATTATGTCCATAAACTGCAGGAGATGTGGAATGGAAAACGTGAGTTGCTTGAAGAACTCACGAGGGGGTGGTTGATTCGATGAACAATTGCTTCCGAGTAAGCGCTAACGTCTTTGAACCCAAACCAGCGAAGGTTAGGAAGTGTGATGTGTGCCCGGTGGGGGGGTGTATGCATAAGATGCATCATCTTCACATCACGGTTGGGAACAGAAAATAAAAAAGACGATTTTGAGCGTCTCTAGCTGGGGCATGAACGAAAGCCATCGGAGAAGAACAGCTGGCTGGAAGTAGGCGGACGGGTGGCCCATGACAAGAAAGGGTGTGACGAGGCCGACAGCAGGTAAGTAAGGCCATAAAGCAGGCGGTGACATAGATGTGGTGCTCGAAGTGTTCCAGGAAGCACCAAGGCTGTACCTTCGTCCTCAGTCACAAATGGGACCGCTATAATGAGGTATTCCAGAAATGGGTATTCCTCGTTGATAGCCATGACAAACTCCCGCAGATCCAGAACAGGTATCTGCGGGCGATGCGACGATTGCGGTCACGCTGCTCGTGTGCATGGCAAGGGATATTGCCGCTTCATCTTTTGCATTGACGTCGTTACGATGTTGGCCAACGTGATCAATGTCGAGTGGAAGAGGTTGTGAATGTGTCAGCATGTTTGCTACGGGCGTACCATATGTACAGACAAGGCAGAGGCCCAGGTACTAGTAGGATGGTGACCCAGTTGCCCGGGCCCGTGGACCATAATAGGATAAGGAAGCGTACCTCTGATATCGGGGCTTGCAGCTTACTGCCAGTGCACCTTGGCTGATTCTTTCGGTGGATCGAAGAACCATGTTGGGGAGCAAGTTAAAGAGCGACGAGCACTGTAATCCTCGTGTTGACTCAGACCCGCGCGTAGCCCAACCTCAGACAAAGTACCGCCATCAGTGCTTACTTTGGTTCGGACTCAGATACCATTCCCAAGTTGGGAATATCGGGTTCTCTACTTTTTTCTACTGAATCTGTTCGGGCTCCGCTGTCAAGTCTATTATGAGGCTATGTAGAAAAGTCGAACATACATACATTCTTCCTCCTCGCGAGAGACTAAGCTTCTGAGCTTTATTGTAAGCACCTAGCTCAACGATGAAGGAATTGAAAGTTGGCGTATAAAGTTGCCCCCGCCGGCGCATTCTGCGACCGTCCCGTGACACCGTGACCGCCATCGCAACATCGCTCAGGTTTCGGGAAAAAGCGGAGCCAAGTAGAAGACAGTCATTACAAGCCCTCCGCAACTTGGTAATGTTGGCAATCTACAAGCTAAAGGGTACGGGCATCATACTCTTTCGTCGAGGTTAACACAATGCAATGGATATAAAGTTTATATCGATCTCCACAGGAGGTAGTGTTGCCGCAAGTTCAAGTTGACACCGGTGTGACTTGCACACCGCTTGGAAATTTTGACAGCTTGGACCGGACTGGTGTTTCAAGTCGACACCGGTGTGACTTGGTACGACTTGGAAATTCGATTATTAAGACTTTCCCATCTGCTTTAGAGCCTTTAGGCGAGTCCGCGATTGCGTGTCACACGTTGCGCGTCACACGTGCTGTCGACTGAGTGTCGACTACTCATCGACTTCTCTGTTGACTCGTGGCCACCGGCACAATACATTCAATATTCCTTCTCTTATGAGCCAATTGGACTGCACCGATATGACTACTGTAGACTTGGATGCCGAAAGTGCAGTATGGAATGCCTGTGTGATTTTTCTCAGTTCTTCCCTTATGTGTCTTTCACCTTCGTTGCTGAGACCAGGACATGAGCGAGGCGCAATGATACACAAGGAGCCGGACGGGAGTGCCGGCACGTGGCAACCAAGAACGACCGGAGACAGGGGCGAGAGTGTGTGGGCACGCGAGAGGGACTTCGAGAACACAAGATGCAGATGCGCGATTCCGAATTAGAGCCTTGTGAGTGGAAAGGAGGTAATGCGGAATGCTGATGATGATGTCGAGTTCAGCACCGGGTAGGTGCGATACAATTGAGCTCACCACAATTCCAGACCCAACGGCATAATGACCACCGCGCAGCCAATCCAAAGCCCACCCAATATAAAAGCGGAGGCCACAGAACGACACAGAACACACCTGACCATAACTGACTATTTGGACAAGATCGCCAACAAAACGCTCGACTTTCTGCGCCTTGTGCTGGCACATGCGACCTGATCCCTCCAGAGTAAGTTCCCATGCTGTTCCATGAGCCAACTTCTCCGACGGAGTTCACGACTTTGTGTACTCCTTGGGGTCATAATCCAGCATGCATCGTCCAGCGAACGGTAGGATATCTAACACACCAACTTCAAGGCTGGCAACTTCGATGTCAACTGCACAACGAGTCGCGGCGGCGCTCATCGAACTCGGTCCCAGGAACGGCAGCCCGATACGCGCATCGACCGCCGGAAAACACAATGTTCATCCAATCGCTTTTCCCCCACTCTCTTTATTCTTCTACACATCATAATGGTGCTGCAGTCCATGCTCCTTACGACCGTTATGACTCACAATCTTGCCACGACACTCATGTCTCTGGGACAAAGAATCAGGCCCCATATTCCTAGTCAATGGCACATAGATGTCGGAAACAGAAAAGTACGTCTACAATGGGAGACCAAAGGGCTGGAAAACGAGCTTCTGGATTTATTACACAATTCAGCCTCCTGAAGACTCAAAGGGCGAGTCAACCAAGTACTGTACTGTAGTTGTTTACGAACACATCCATCGGCATTTGTTATACATATATACTTTCACCTCTAATAACAGTTGCATTTCAAACCATGGTCCTGCACTCTGATTGGCCAGTAGTCGCCAAGTTGCACCAGTGTGCACCGGTGTGAACTTGTTTAGCACAAGTTGACAGCAAGTTTCAACTTGGACCGCACCGGACTGGACCGCGGCAACACTAACAGGAGGACTATCGACTCAGCACTACCGTAGTACACTCGGCGTAAGATCATGTCTATAACAACACGTGAAAGGATATTCGCAATATTCGCAAGTTGACCGAAAACGCGAATACAACTATAGCCCAGAAGAGATTATAATCTGTTGCCCATCCGCACAGCAGTTAAAAGGAAGCTACATGACATGAGACAGAGACAAATCAATAAGGTTGCGGGACTCAACCGACCTGCAACCTCGAGTATAGGATTATCTAGTTTGTTGTTGATGTTGATGCGATTTCGTTTCTGAGCCAGCGGACGACCGCCTCGGCGACAGGGTCGGATGTGAGCCCCGGTTGGTTAGAGAGCACGTCGAGCACTCTCTGGCCCACCGCAGCAGTACACTCCTCCGCTCTGCCGAATCCTGCGAGGCACTCCTGTCGATATCGCTCTTCTGGGAGACCAAGTATAGAAGGAATAGATCGAGGGCCACCCTTTTCGCCTGTAAATACGTACGCATTTAGGAGGATAGGGAGTGCGATCAGCGTTGGGAGGTCTGCAGTCAAGGCCCCGAGTTCACGCGCAAGGTCTTCGGCACAATGTATGGTACTCGTCTGCACTGACTCCATGAGACGTAGGAGTGCTTTAAGTCCACCGCAAGCGTCACTGACGGCCTCACGTGCCAATCGAGTCCTCTCTCTATCAGCGGCGGGACGGGGTAGAGATGAAAGCAGATCGCATACGGTGCGGGCATCACTAACAATAGGTGGCATGACGGGTTGCAGTGTCGGCGGTGACGGAGGACGAGATGGCGGGAGCTTGAGCATAAACCGCGTCGATGGAGGCGTAGTTGGGGGTGTGTTGGCCACGGCACGACCCTTTTTCCCATTAACAGGTGCAAGATTAGGAGACGGTGGCATCAGCTGCGAAGGTGTCCTGTGGGCAAGAGCCACGAGAGCACGCCAAACCACGGAAATCTCCAAAGAGGCAAGGTGGACCTGGGTAGGAGTAGTGGAAAAGTATCGCATGAGGGCACGCGCATATATTGGCACGACAGCCTGAAGAGTTAGAACGGAAGGGTGATGGGTGACGACCGCCTTCGAGAACGTAGCAGTCTTCGGAGCCGACGTCGGAGCGGGCGACTCGAGCGCTTCGACAAGTGAGGTCAGTTCTGTCTTAATGCCAGCGACCAGTGGATGAATGACTCGAGTGGTGACGGACATTAGACCCTCCCTTGTCGATTTCAAGCCGTCGCCCCTCAGGTCCAAGTCGAGGCCCAGCCCGAGTTCATCGAAAACTTCGAGCAACTCGCCAGCGAGGATTGCATATGACAACGCATGTGCCTGAGTGGGGTTCGGGTCTGGCACCTGAATTGTGGGGGCAGGCGGGTTGAGAAATTCCGTAGAAGATAGTAGGCGCAGCAAGTTGTTCGATAGATTAGTTAACAGAGCCGAGAAAGGACGCTGCAGGGATCGTAAGACTGCCTTTCTAAGGTGAGGATTATCATGCAATGCATTCAGCTCGCTGACGACGGGTCAGAATGACGTTGTCATAGGAAATATACGAGGAATGAACAGCTTACATTGCAATAAGAGATCCGAACTCGCGTCCTCGGCCAGCTGGGATCGGACGCCTCCCGTTGAGGTATTCGCTAGCGGTAGCAGTCCCGACGGGTTGTGCAAGCGCCTTGGAAACTCCCTCGCTGAGCTTGAGACTGAGGACCTGAAGGTAAGAGCCGTCTTGAATGGTGGAAGCAGCTTGTGAGAGTGACACCGATCGGGTAGGAGGTAGCCTTCTGAACCCGGCCAGCGATAGCCTGGTGATAGAGCGGGGCGCTCTTTCAGCCGGATTGGCGCCATCTGAGGGGTCGGCGCTCGGGGCGGGGGGACTAGAGGAAGGACGGACAATGGGACGAAAGAGAGAAGGGCGTAGCGCATTCATCACGACAAGCTATTGAGGTATCGACAGGGTAACCGAGGTAAGGGGGGTAACAGGAATGTAGGAACTGTAGTCCGAGGCTCTATAAATTCTTATTTTTTTTTGTTCTTGCTCTATGTGGCTGAAGCAGTCGTGCTGACCCAGTAGTGCTAGAGGCAACTTATCCCATGGGACAAAAAGGAGAAATATGAAAGAGGTGTTAGATGGCTGAAGAAAAGTAGACACTAAGGAGGCCTGTCAGAGTCGACGAGGGGAAATGCAAGCGGTCCGAATGTCAAGGTTCCGATGTTGTGAAGAACGCTGGCGGGGAGAGGGTGAGCGCGGGGAGCAAGGAAGGGAGAAGAGAGAGAAATACCAGGTCGAGTTTATCATAGATAAGCAGAAAGAGAGCGGGTAGGCTGAGGGGCAGCGCAACTCGTTGGAGGATGAAAATTCTGACCAGGGACCGCGTCGACCTTATAGCGGAAATTTCTATTTCCCACGATGTCTTCCGCCGGGACACCGAGCCCTTTTGGCCCGATTTGGAGGCGGTCATATCTTGGCATCGGAAAAAGTGTGTCCGGTGGCTCGTCGCACGGCAGTGTGTTCCGGTAGGCGCCCTTGTTTCAGGTGCTATTATTTGCCTCGGACGGAACTGCCATACGTACAGACCCTCGGAGTGGCAGAGGTGAATATGCTGGCCGCAGCCTTCTTTGTGTGCTTCTCGCGTATCAACGTTCCAGAAGCATTGGGACTTTGCAGATCTATCATATTGAGTTGGCCTCATCACCGTTGCCCTTCGCCTGTCATCTCGGATCCTGCAAACCAAACAGCAATCACACTTCCGCTTGTACATCAGCATGAGCCCCGAGGTCGCCCGTCGGGTCCGATGTGTTCATCTCCGACCCTCAAGGACTCGGAAATTGATCAGTCCTGTAAAATTTCTGGCATCCAAAAATATGGTATACTATAGCAAATACCTGGGCAGAGGGTTGACTGTACATACGTACATCGCGTACATCGCTGACGCCACTCAGCCAGCCCTCCCATCATTGACGTGACGTCACTGGCCGACGTTCACTCAATGAGGTTGTCACAATCGACGATTCCCCCACAACATTCTGAGCCACCATTACCACCCATGTTAGGAACCAATGTCGATCCAGTACTTTGGTGTGGATTTTCGAGTTGCGCTACTTGCGTCGTGGGTGCTGGTTGGTCTTGGCGAAGCGAGTGCATGAGGATAGCCGCGATGTCAAGCTCCGTAGCAGACGGCATTGCCCTGGAGAGAAATGAGAAAAACGTAGGCCCTTGAATGGTCATCACAAGTACCTTTGTGATTCGGGTGGCTGTGGAGTGCCGAGCACTCGTTGCTGAAAGAGTGCCAGTACCGTTTGCGTTTTCTCAAGATTCTGCATGAGATCAGAGCATGTCCGGGCCTACGCGGGGTTTTAAAAAAGGCTCAAAATCAGTTTCGTCCATTTTTTCGAATACTTGATGGGATTTTTTTACTAGTTCGCTATTAATGATGGAGGTGGCGGACTCGGATCGAGCTAGCTCCAACTCCTTCCGTAACCGTTCATTCTCTGCCTCGGCTTTGCGACATCTGTCTTCCAGATCGGCAAGATGTTTCGCTTTTCTGTCGCGATATGCCCGCTGGATGATGAGAGAGCGGGAAGGGGGAAGTGTGCTGTCTTTCCGCCTGCCTCTAGTCATTTGTTAACCACGTTGGTATGTTTGGACTGGCCAAATAGCCAAATTCGTCGTCAAATTGGCGACCCTAACCTCAACTCGGGGTCTGCCCTGGTCCTAGTTTGTGCTCGGCTGTCTCTCGATGGCATAAGATGGCGGCGCCTGAGGCTCTCACTTCCATCAAGACCTCCGATGACAAAATACAAATCATCAATCAGCTCCTTCTACCACACAAAACTGAGTGGCTAGCAATCGACACCATCGAACAAGCCCACGATGCAATAAAAACCATGAAGGTGGGCGCCACGTCGTCACAGAAAGACGTGTAGACTAATGTCCCAGTGGTAGATCCGGGGCGCGCCAGCCATCGCGTCCCTCGCAGCCCTCAGCGTCTCACAGCACCTCACTCTGGCTCTGCGGGCCGACCCATCGCCCGAATTCTTCTCTTCGCCCGAATCCCTCGCGGCCCACGTCACCCCGATTCTCGACTTTCTGTTCACGGCACGTCCGACAGCCGTCAACCTTGGTGCCGCTACGCGCCATCTCTCACATACGCTCCAGTCGTCTTTAAATGCAGGGAGAAATGCGCGCACGATCGCGGAGGACTTGATAGAAGACGGTAAGCAGGTTGCGGCGGAAGATGTTGGACGTAATAAGGCGATGGCCAAGTGGGGCGGAGACTGGTTGGTTGAACAGGTGAAGGGTGGAGGTGGTGCGGGGGATGGTCTGAATGTTTTGACGGTCTGCAACACGGGTTCGTTGGCCACGTCGGTAAGAAATGTCTCCACTCTCGTGCGTATGATAATGCGACCAACATAGCATCTTCCGGCAGGGTTATGGTACCGCCCTTGGACTCATCACATATCTCCACGAAACGGGGAAGCTTGGAAGGGCGTATTATACCCAGACAGCACCGTATCACCAGGGCTCCAGGTGCAGAGACTGCTTACGAGCCCCTCTATGCTCATTAACGCAATATTAACCATTCCAGATTAACCGCCCTGGAGCTCAAAACGTTACAAATACCGTCCACCATGATTGTCGACACCATGGTAGGTTCATTGTTTCAGCATCACAAGATCCATGCTGTCGGTGTGTCCTGACACTATTTCCCGTAACCTCCGCTTTGCTTATGACGTGTCTGCCAGCTGTGGGCGCAGACCGGATAGCTGCAAATGGTGACACAGCCAACAAAGTAAGTTATTAGGCTTTCGATTCGATGGCTTATGGCCACCAAACATGCTCAATCACGATGTACTAGATCGGGACGTATAATGCTGCCGTGTTGGCCGCGCGGCACAAGATCCCGTTCATTGTCGTTGCACCCATCACAACAGTTGACCTTGACATCGCCGACGGTTCAGGGTAAGTGCCAGCGTTCGCGTTGTGTGTACTATGTTGCCTAACCTCGATCGTCGTTCCAAAAAAGCATTCCAATCGAGCACCGTCCGCCACTGGAAGCGTGTATCGTGCGCGGGGCGTTGTATCCGCCTTCCGTGGATGCCCAGGGTAATAGGGCCCAGGCTGTGGTCATGATCACGCCCGAAGGGCTGGACGGGATTTACAATCCAAGCTTTGACGTCACGCCCGCAGAGCTTATCACGGCGATCGTGACTGAGAAGGGCGTTGCGGTGAAGGGGAGTGACCTCAGGTTTGACCTCAGCAACGTTGTCTAGAGAAATGAAAGAAGAGAATCCAAACTTGTTATATTTACAAAACCCATGAATTTACCAGCTGGCTACTGGTGATCTAGGTCACCCGCATACAGTCGTTCATGATCTCGATCATACCCTTCCCCAATTCAGGTACGCAAGCCTTGCCTTTGGGTGGCGCAAGTCTCCCCAACGTTGAATACAACCATGCGACGAGGTAGTCAATCGCATGGACTTTACCACGAGTGTCGTCTCGAATCAGCAGGTTCTTACTCGGAACGAGAAGTCCCGCGATCACCGACTACGCATTTGAGAATGAGACACCGCATAAGTAACCGCCCGTGGTTCAATCTCGGTCAAAAGGCAGACATCTTTATCGAGGTCAGTGCTTAGACTCTCGCGTTGTGGTCACGGTATGATGGCCAAGCTGCGGAGGGAACTTGAAACGGGGTGCGGCAATGGTCGCGTGCATATACTAGAATGATGCCAAGTATCTGATGTCGAAATCAAGACAAGGGTTTTACCCGATTCTGGTGCTTGTCAGTCCTGTCCTCTGATAAGGTGAGAACTAGCAGCAGCAGCAGCAGTTAGCTGCATGCCATTTTCGCCTTTCACAACGTTTATGGGTTGACAAGTTACTTTCAGCACAGATAGATCAAGAATATGCTACAGGTCTCCGTGCAAAGCGTTTGGGTTTATTGATGATAGGTGCCATCGAGGGCAACCATGTTTTACCCGCTCACCGCGCCAAAAATCCGCGAGCGACCCACATCGAGTCGAGTGCTTCGAGCTAATTGAACATCGACCGTCATAATTCATAACCCAGAGAGATACACCAGACGGAAGTCGCAACCTACCAGTTTTGGGAATCCTGGCTCGCGCACGACGACACTGACCAAGTTTTCCAGCTCTTGGCGCGTCAGGTTATATAGTTCCTTGTCTTCCCGCAGCGAATCTAGAAACGCCTCTCGCATTCTCTCTTTCTCTCCTGGTCCTTGCGACAGCGGCGCGAGCGTGGCCGCTGAGGACGTAGGTTGAGAGGATGCGGGGAGAGAGGATGAATTACTATCTCCCTTGTTGTTCTCCGTGAATTGGCTAAAATGCATCTCGGGCAGCGCAGACGACGGTTGGGAGGACTTGTCGAACGCCGAAGTGGGGCGTGTCGGAGGTACGGGATCGGACGATGGCGCCAGGAATAGGTCCGAGCTCAAAGGGGGTGGGAAGTGTGACGCCTTTTGGGAAAGCTCTTCTTGGCTACTGCGATAGTGAGGCTTGCGTTCTACCACACTGGTTGCGCTCGCGGATTGAGGAGGCCGCTGCGGGGTGCTGGTGTGATGACGGACATGTGGAGCGCATACAGACGGCACTTGGATAGATACAGACCTTAGGTCCAAAGGTTTGTTGTTCACGGGGATCGGCGGCGGCGGCGGACCACCCGCGATCTCCTTACATGGCCACACTGGCCGGATAGCGTTGACGAACTGCGTAGCATCCGACTCGAAAGCAAAGTTAACCTGAAAACGGCAATACGACTGGGTGAACACCCGTTTGTCAGAGCGCAATCATGGTGGCAAATCAGGTCGATCCGTGTCATGCGTACGTTCGGTGAGGTAGCTGGCAAGGCCAGTGAGGATTGGTAGCGGATTCCCACGACTGGGCCTCGATAGACAGCCTTGAGAGGTATACCGTGTGCGAAGTGAGCTTGAGAATCGAGATTAGAAAACGACAAAAGGTCGAGGTCTTCCTGCAATGCTCTTTGAGTCAAAATCGCGCATATATTTGCGCCTTTTTTGATCCCACCATTATTATTTCCCCCCGTGTCCCGCCACGCTCTATGTTCATCTTGTCCCAAATTATGCGCAAACGAACAGATTCATAAGTGTTATCCATGGACTTCTTCACGTCGAGCGTAAGAGACATGTTTGGATGGGCAAAGTGCTCCCACTCCGGTTGCCTAGCAGTGAGATCTTGTGATTGAGTCTGCGCAGAAAGCGATGGATAGGACCTCGAATATTTTTCGATAATGTAAGAGCCAGTGTTGGTAGTGTAGGGAAGCATTGTGTTGACGCGGAAACGCACTCAGGAATACGCGACTTTTATATGGGGAAGCACGATCACGTGGAAGGGATCTTCGAGCAAAAGGCTGAACTTGAATGGAGCTAACTGTGGCCGACCAGACTCCACCAGTACATGAATTAGACGCATGAAAACCTGTCTCGAGATGAAACATTCTGTAGTGCCCTGTCGAATTAACTTATTGGTTCAGTGCGTAGCCAGTAAAAGCCTCAAAGGAAGGGTCAACTTCAAGGAAGGATTTAAGAAAACTAGTGTTCAGGTTGTAGAGTAATTATTGCTTGAGCTTTTCTACTATCTGTGGCACTGCTTCAAAGAGATCTGCTACTAGCCCGATATCTGCTACCTGGAATATCGGAGCATCCGGATCCTTCAAACGTATCGTCAGTACGTGAGAAAGAGATAGCGGAAAAGAGAGCTCACCTTGTTTATCGCAACAATAAGCTTGGAATCTTTCATACCCGCTAGGTGTTGTATCGCACCAGAGATGCCGACCGCGACGTAAAGCTCTGGAGCCACTACCTTGCCAGTCTGCCCAACCTGCAGTGAGTTGTCTGCATAGCCCGCATCGACTGCAGCCCTTGACGCGCCAACAGCCGCCCCAAGAGCATCGGCAAGTGGATCAAGCGTTGCCTTGAATGTTTCAGCGTTTTTGAGCGCCCGCCCGCCAGATACTATGCGAGTCGCGACACCGAGCTCCGGACGATCAGACTGGGTGAGATCCGTCTTGACATGTCGTGTCGGTGCGTCAGTGACCTCAACGGGTGCAAGTTCCTCCAACGCAACGGCGGCGCTATCATCCGAGGGAGCAGATGAGAACGCGGTCGAGCGTACAGTAAAGAACTTCAAGGGTATGGAAGAGGGCGCGCGGACAGTCGCGATGGCATTTCCAGCGTAGATTGGCCGCGAAAAGGTGGTACTGTTTGAAGCGGAATCATGGGAAACGGAGATTATATCCGAGACGGCGGGAACGTCGAATTTTGCAGCAATGCGCGGAAGGAGGGCTTTGGCAGAGGAAGAATGGGCAGAGACGACGTGAGTATATAGAGAACCACCGGCCAGCACCTTTTCGAGGAGTGGAGAGACGATCTCTGGCATTCTGGAGACATACTGTGGAGCGGCAGAATGCAGGACCGAGGTGAGTCCCTTCAGCCTGGGAGGAAAGCAGAGGTTCAGAAAGTGAAGGACTGGTAGAATGAAGCAAAGATACTTTTTAGCCCTTTCGAGGACGGCTGGTACTTGATCAGGGCTGCCTATTACGAGGCCGGTGACTGCGCCGCCAAGTTGTTGTGCTGCTGTCAAAGCGGACAGCGAAGCTGACTCGATGGCGCCATCCTTATGCTCGAGCAAAACGAGGGCATGTGGAGAAGAGGCGGTGGCGTATGCACGAGCGATGAGTCTGCGCGAATTTACAAGCGAGCGGGCGCACAACATCGTCTCTCGCTCTGACTCGGAACGGAGTGTGTTGTCCGGGATAGCTTACAATCACGTGTTTTTTGTCTCTCTTAAGCCGGTCCGAGAGACCCGAGCCGGGTCTCAAGGATGTCTCTCGCAGGTCTCGTGTCGGGGGCAGAGTGCGCTGTCCAAGTCAATCCGCTCTCTCAAGTGCTCAAGCACACAGATGGCGATCGCAGTTTGCAACAGGTTCGTCTCTACCCCTCCGCAATGTCCTGTGCGACTTATCACAGCCCTTTCAGGACATTATTTCTGGTCCGTCATCGTCAAGAGTAAGTGCGGTCTCTAGTCGACTTCTTCCGCTTAGCACGACACCCTCCAGCTCCATTATCTACCCTCGGCTTCCAGCAATGCTGTCGCCGAGCATGACATGGCCATGGCTCGTCAGTTTTTTGACGCGCAGAATGCCACACGGCTTGGACCTTCTTTCTCTCCTGTGCCAATACAGGACCTGGCATCTCGTCAGCTTCCACTTGTTCCAGCCAGTCGCCATGCCATGCCAAACTTAAATGGTGCCTGGCCAGAGGCCGAGTATACCTCAAACCTCCATCAGAGTACTCTGTCAGCAGCTTCTTGGGCAAGCGAGTTCGGTTCAGGGGGTTTCACACCTGGACCTGTAGTCCAGCAGAGTGTCACCCCGGCGAAAGGTGCGTTCGCATTTAGCTCGACCCAAATATGAAATCTGAGTGCAGGGGAAAGCCATGCAAAGCCCGTATTTTACAGGAAATGCTTTCGGGACAGTGGCAAACCGTTTTGCCCTCAACCTTGTACCTCAAACCTACCGCCCAGGCTTTGAGGCACGCCCGCCAGTTCTCGATATTAAAGGCAAGGGAAAGATCAAGGAGACTGATTTCGATGCTGTGTTTGCACAAGTCGTTTCGTCACTTGAGACCGGCCCCGCCAATGTTGACCAGACTTCAAGAGTGGTGGACCCAGTGGAAGGGCTAGAAAGGGACCTCGGTCAGGCGAAGCTGGACGATGTTCCCGTAGTCACCCCAGAGGAGGCGATTCACCACGTTGAGTTCAAAAGGTTTGTGGTCTTGAATCCAGCGACCGCGAGCATGACTTCATAGTTATTCCGGTAGCGTTTGGGACCAGATGCGAAATTCAGACTTGCCTCCTAATCCCGAGGAATTCGCCAGGTGGGAGGCAGAATTTAATCAACTCATGAATGCACAGCGCGAGGATGGCGAATGGGATTACTCGGCCGCTATGCAGCATGCTTGGGGAGAAGGTGCTACCTCGTTGGACGATACATTCTCACACAAATTCGACGATGAGGGCTTCCCCATCCTCGATTCTTATGTCTTCGGTTCGTTCTCTGTCTTACAACTTTCCGTTTCTCCCGTACTCATTAAACATAGAGGAAAATAACAAGTACCTCGAACCCGCATCGTCCACTCTGTCATCCCTAGCCCTGGCTAAACAGATGCTCGAGCAGAATGCATCGCTCTCTGAAGTCGCGCTGCTTCTTGAGGCAGCCATTCAGAAGGGTGAGCTTGGCGAAGGTGGTTATGAGGCATGGATACTCCTGGGCGAAACGCGCAACATGGACGAACGGGAGGAGGCAGGAATGAAAGCGCTAACGGAGGGTGTACGTCTGGCAGAAGAAGCCGGTGCTGCTGGCGCAGGGATGCTTGTACGTCACCTACATGACTTCCGATCTGCCTCCTGCTGACGGAGATCGGTAACAGTCTCTAGCTATCTCCTTCACGAACGAATCGTTCGATCGCGCTTCTTATTCGATGCTATTGCGCTGGTTGCGCGCGCGTTTCCCAGACGCGCCGATTCCGCCTGATGCACAAGAGGCCATCACCAAGTCATCGTGGCATTCGCATGACATTGTCACTGAAGCGTTCCTGAACGTGGCACGTACACAACACGCACAGGGCGCTATCGACCCCGATGTCCAATTAGCCCTCGGTGTTTTGTTTTATACTAATAATGCTTACGATCGCGCCAAAGATTGCTTCGAGGCAGCACTCAGTATCCGGCCAACGGTACATTACATTTCTACCCATCATAGATGATAGAGAAAAATACTGATTGTGTGCGCGTCTTACCACCCTCAGGACTATTTGTTATGGAACCGCCTGGGCTCGTCACTTTCGAATGGAAACAAGCCCGAAGAGTCGCTGGGTGCCTACCGCGAAGCGTTGATGCTGCGTCCAACGTATACACGAGCGATATACAATGTTGGCGTTGCTTGTAAGTGGCACTTCACCGTCAATGACGCATTCCATAACAGTTTGGCTTCATCATGTAGGTCTGAACATCGGTGCGCACAAGGAGGCCGCGGAGCATTTTTTGAGCGCGCTTTCCATGCAAGAAACCACTGGGGAGAAGAGCAAGCAACTATTACAGACGCTCCGCCGAGCTTTCCTTGCTATGGTCTGTTCTCTCGTCTCGCTCCGATACACAACGCGCGATATTGATGTGTTATATATATTACTAGGATCGCAGGGACCTTGCAGATCTCACGGACGAGAGCCCCAACCTGGACTATTTCCGTACAGAAGGCTTTGAGTTTTGACTGAAAGCCATATCCATCCATCGATATCAATTGTTCTTTTTGATGTACCACACTGCACACAAACCGACACTCGCGTCTACAATAATATAACATATTGTTTTCGAATTCATGGTATTAATGGTCGCCTGCTTTTCCCTCTGGTCGACGGGTTTTGAATTGTCCACGCTTGCGTACACCTTCGATAAGTTCTTCAACGTTACGATCAGCATCCTCCAAAGAACCGATACGTCGACGACCTATTACTCGAACGCCGAGTCAGCTCCGACCAAGAGGGAAGAACAAAAAAATCTCGAACTCACCAACGATACCCCAGTTCCTCGTACTCGGTATACGCAACATCTCGACCTCAATGGCCCACCCACAATGCACGCTCAGCGCTGCCAGCCATATTCGATAGAGCGCATACGAGCTACCTGCCGCGCTGTCTCCGCCGAGGTTGAGCGTCTCGGCATCGATGGGACAGAGTGGTACGTCACGCGCGCGATCGAATCGTGCGTCGAAAGACCACGCGCAGCATGGGATGGAGAGGTATCCGGAAGCGAGGAAGCGCGTCGCTAGTGGGGGCAGCCATGGTGTGAGCTCGTCTGCGTGGTTCCCGATCAGGAAGCAACCAGTGGGTAGAACGACGTCCGGGTCTGGGTGGCCCTCCACACCGCCGCGGCCGCTGCCGTTGTTAGTAGGGCTGTTGGCTTCTTCGTCATTATTGCTTATGCCGGAGGGCTGGGGGCTGGCAACCGAATTATGACGGTGTCGTTGCTGTTGTTGCACTGTTTGGAACATACTTGTTGGCGCAGCTGGATCTAGGGCGCGCACGAGGAGACGCGATTGTGTCGAGCGTGGGTAGCATGCCCAGGATGTGCGTGCGCGCAGGTCAATGCCGTACCCCACATAGCCCTCTGAGATAAGGATGTGTGTCAGTAGACCGTTGCCGCAGCCCAGGTCTACGAAGCCACCCGGAGGGCGCGGCCAACGGCGCCAGGGTTCCGCGTCTGGGGGAACGGGGCCGGGGCCGGGAGGGATGGTCTCGGGACCGTAGGTGTCTTTCCAGAAAAGAATGAGGAACGTCGCGATGCCTATGTCCTGCATAACAATGACGCATATATTAGTGCTATGTGGAACAGGGAGAGCGCGGCGAACCTCAAAGACGTGCTTGAGCGGGTCTGTCACCTCTCGCCATTCGTTGACGATGTGTTTGTGTCGCTCGCGCATGACGAGGTATAGATCCTGGTATGTATCACGGGGTACGAGGACATCGTGTAGGACGCGTTTCTTGTATTGCGTGAGCGCTCCCCAGCCGTAGCGGTGCAGCGTCTCGAGCAGCGAGAGGCACGTCCGGTATAAGCGTGCTCCGGGATCGAGGGACGTTCCAGGTAGTGGGATTACCTCGATGCGCAATGCCGCTTCGCTGGAGGAGGTAGCTGGGGGAATGAAACGGAAGGCCAGGTGCGTCACGGTTGGGTGGTAGTATGGGAGGATGCCGTGTGCTGGGAGGAGTGGTGTGAGCACAAGAACGGATGGGTGCAGGGACTCTGCATCAGTCAGATGGGAATTTGAAGGCGCGTAGAGCGTGCAGTGTTGCTCGAGAGCCGAATCGCGCGTTGGGCGACGCGGGAGGAGCTTGCGGTGTATGTTCTGGACGGGCTGTAGATCTTGGAGGGCGGGGATGAGGTCGGGGACCGCTGCGACAGAGTCTTGTATGACTTCGGATCGTAGGATGAGCGTCGAGTTGTACTCCGGATGGTGAATGAGCTGAGAAACGGCATGTTCGAACTGAGGGGGATTAAGATAGTGATGTAGGCGGCAAGCAGCGCATCAGTCGAAGAACGTACGAGTGCAGCGGGGAAGTCTGCGGGACAGGTAACGAGCCGCGTCCATGTAACGTCCTCAGGCCCGTTGCCGTAAAGTCGAAGAGGAACGACATCTGCATCTGTGGTCGCATTGCACCGAGATGGATTGAATCTCGGGCGGGCGATGACGGCCATCACTCACTCAACAGACGCCTCTCAACAGGACTATACCGCCCAAGAGTAATTTATTGCTCCTGCAACGTTGTTTCTATCAAGGTGGAACGACTTTGATAGAACGAAAGGAGAGACACAGAGGTCGTGAGTTCGTAAACCTGAAAGACAGGCGACACATCCTCGGAACGTAAGGACGAGGAACTGACTGTCTGCAAATACGCAATACATGGAATCCGACTCGGACGTGATACGTATCTCGCATCTCGCATCACTAGACAATAAATCGTTCATGAGAATACGAACGTCTCGGCCTACAAGGTCAGAAACCAGCGAGGTGAGGGAGAATGAACAATGGAGATGTTTTCCTCCACCACGCCTGTCTAGCTCCGAGTTGTGCTCTCGATCTGACAGACTTTCCGAAGGCGTGACAAGGAGTGCACGAGCCCATGGCAGGCGTGGTACACATCGTCGCCGACTGCCAGGCGGAATGCCACCTCCGCTCATCATCGTCGTCGGTCGAATCTGTAGTCGTGGATGTCCAGATATGTTGTGTGTGAGTGTGCCGTCACGTTTGAAAAATCCTGACTCATTTGAAACAATCTTGCCAACCAAGGGGTATCACCGTGCGAGTTAGGTGTAATTCACGCACACTCGTGACTCGTGAGTAATGATACGAAATGCGTGCTTAGGGAAGGGGAAGGGCACCTGTTTATCCCTTGCATAATTTTGCCGATTGTAGAAAAACGGATTCATTATGCTAAGCTTCGTCGAACAAGGGATGTTAGAGATTACACATGTATCCCACCGCCCACTGTATCGCGTTAGAGCACTCTCATCAGAATCTGATGTGGGCACTAGTGAATATTCCCAGAAACCATGACGAATCTCTTTCGTCGATGACGTGAAAAGGATGAGACAGAGTGAGCGCGTGATGTCGAGCTGTGGCTGTGCTCTCTCTTGTTCAGTCTGTCGTATAATAC
>WNFQ01001330.1_pt1 | contig 17759 bp, 19 predicted proteins | sample 5400171 | NCBI WGS metagenome assembly WNFQ01 (sample SAMN13153356, study PRJNA577476) | soil metagenome | isolation source: 20 cm soil under Madrone tree | place: USA:California | collected 2016-06-14 | reverse complement strand
CTTGCCGAGGTGATTGCACAGATGAAAGCGCAGAAGATCAAAGCAATCATCGTCGAGCCGTTTCACGATCGGAAAATCGCGGAGAAAGTTGCGAACGCGACCGGTGCGAAAGTCGTGGACTTTTCGCAATTCCCGGGCGGCCTGCCGGGAACGGACAATTACGTAAAGCTGATCGACACCCTCGTCTCGCGACTGACTGCGGCACTGAAATAGTTATGTGGGAGGTAATGTTTTGGCCAATCGTGGCCTGCGTGCTTTTGCCGTGGTTGCTGGTTTATCTTGGCCTGCATGTCGTGCAGCGCGGTATCATCTTCATCGATATCGCCATGGCGCAAATGGCGTCGCTTGGAATTTGTCTCGCAGTTTTATTTCATCTCGATCTTCAAAGCTGGACAACCTTCGGCATCGCGCTCGGGTTCACCCTCGTGGGCGGCGCAATTTTTTCCGTGACGGGAAAACGCGCCAGCCAGATTCCGCAGGAAGCAGTCATCGGCATTTCCTATGTGGTCGCCGCGGCGGCAGCGGTCTTGCTGCTCAGCCGCGCGGCAGAAGGAGACGAACAAATCAAGCAAATGTTGGTGGGCAACATTCTGCTTGTGACTCCGCTGGAAGTTTGGAAATGTTTCGCGCTTTTCGTCGCGGTCGGCCTTTTGCATTTCGCGCTGCGCAGAAATTTTCTGCTCGTTTCGTTCGATCGCGACGCAGCGTATGCCAAAGGATTGCGTGTGCGCTGGTGGGACTTTCTTTTCTACGCGGCGTTTGGTTTGGTCGTGACCAGTTTCGTGCGCATCGCCGGTGTGCTACTCGTCTTTAGTTATCTCATTGCGCCCGCGGTTTGCGGAATCAATCTTGCCGACCGTATTGGTAATCGTTTGCTCATCGGTTGGGTCATCGCACTCATCGGGGGAATTGCCGGTCTGTTTCTCTCCTTCTGGTGGGACCTGCCATCGGGCGCAGCGATCGTCTGCACGTTCGGCGCCCTGTTGGTCGTCATATCGATCTACAGTCTGCTTCGCGCTCGACTCCGGAGAGCGCTGGCCCGACTACCGCCTTAAGCCAGGAGAAATCGGTTCGTGCTCGCGGCAATGTTGGGTCTCGATCGTCAAGTGAGCCAACTCCCCGTGGCCTCGCAGCATCTCCCGATATTCATCAGAACTCTTGGGTCGATGGGCAACGATTGAGACGATTGCTGCGAATTTCCCAGTCCCGACTTGCCAGACATGAAGATCGGTCACGAGCGAATCGCCATCGCTTTCTACCGCTCGCCGGATTTCTTCCGGCAGATCGGACGAGGGCGGAGTGCGATCGAGCAAAATCCCGCTCGTGTCGCGCAACAGAGTGTAAGCCCACGAGAAAACAACCCCGCTCCCGACCAGTCCGACCACGGGATCAAGCCACGCCCAGCCAAAGAATTTGCCGCCACTGAGTGCGACAATTGCCATAACGCTCGTGAACGCATCTGCGAGCACATGCAGATATGCGGCGCGAAGATTCAAGTCACGTTGATGAGCGCTGCCATGACTGTGACCTTCAGAATCATGCTCATCCTTGAGGAGAAAGGCACAGCCCAGATTCACCGCTAGCCCCAGGCAGGCAATGCCGATTGCTTCATTGAAATGAATTGTCAACGGAGCGAATAACCGGCGCACCGATTCGCCGGCCATCAGCACCGCCACAACTGAGAGTACTACGGCGCTGGCGAAACCGCCGAGCACGCCAATTTTTCCAGTGCCAAAACTGAACCGCACGTTCGAGGCATGCCTTCGCGCGAGATAGTAGGCCACCGCGGTAATGAGGAACGCAATTACATGCGTGCTCATGTGCCAGCCATCGGCCAGCAACGCCATCGAATGCGACATCAGACCCACGGTGATCTCGAGGACCATCATCAGCGCCGTGATCCCGATTACGATGCGGGTGCGCCGTTCCGCCCTGGAAAAATCGGGAACGAAGTCGTGGGTCTGCTGAAAACGCGAATGATCCGAGCGGTGCATCGATTCCAAAGCTACGCGATTTTTAATGGTGGCAAAGGTTACAGGGCGTTTCTGTGGAACGACGCCGCGTCTGGCACAGACGCTCTACAAATTTTGTTGCTTTAATTCGGCGGTTGGCACAACCGCCGCTACACTTTCTCGCGTGCATTCGTTTCGTTATCGCAACGGCCAGCTTCACTGCGAGGATGTTGATCTTGGGCGCGTCGCGGAAAAGTTTGGAACCCCGCTTTACGTTTACAGCGCTGGCACGATTCTCGATCATTACCATCGGCTCGATGCTACACTGGCCCCGCTCGATCATCTGATCGGTTACGCGGTTAAAGCAAACTCGAATCGCTCGATTCTGAAGTTGCTCGCGGAAGCGGGCGCGGGGTTCGATATCGTTTCTGGTGGCGAACTTTATCGGGTTCTCGCGGCAGGCGGCGATCCCGGGCACTGCACTTTCGCCGGCGTCGGGAAATCGCGTGAAGAAATCGAATATGCTCTCGAGAAGCGTGTTTACTGCTTCAACGTCGAGAGCGAAGCGGAGTTGGATTACATCGACAAGATTGCTGGCGCGAAAAATTTGCGTGCGCCGATCGCACTGCGCGCAAATCCCGATGTCGATCCACACACACACGATTACATCTCGACCGGCTCACACGAGAATAAGTTCGGCATTGCGCTCGATCGGATCGCCGCGGTTTACGAGCGCGCTGCGGAGAAGAGCAACATCGACGTCGTTGGCGCACAGATGCATATCGGCTCGCAAATCACGGAGGCTGCGCCCTTCGCGGATGCGATCAAAAAAGTCGTGCCAATTGTGCGCGACTTGAAATCGAAATACGGGATCAAGTTTTTCAGCGTCGGCGGCGGACTCGGAATTGTTTACGAATCGTCATTTGAGAGCGGCGCCAAGGAATGGTGGGATTCGAGAGCGCACAAGAGCAAGAGCTTGTCGATTCGGCAATATGTCGATGCAATCTTGCCGTCGCTGCGCAAATTGAAGCTGCGGATTCTGCTTGAGCCGGGACGATTACTGGTCGGGAACGCTGGCGTTTTGCTGACGCGAGTCCGTTACATCAAACGGACCGGTGCAAAGAAATTCGCGATCGTCGATGCGGGCATGAACGATCTGATTCGGCCGGCGCTTTACCACAGTTATCATGAGATTGTGCCGGTTGAGGAACCGCGTTGTCGGGCGTCCGCCGCGGCGGACGCCACAGCTGGGAATAAGACGGAGACGATCGACATAGTCGGCCCGGTTTGCGAGAGCGGTGATTTTTTTGCGCTCGATCGCGAAATGCCGGAACTGCGCGAAGGCGATTTGCTCGCGATCATGAGCGCGGGTGCTTACGGGTTTGTGATGGCCTCGAATTATAATTCGCGGTCGTTGCCAGCTGAAACGCTTGTGCGTGGCGACAAGTTCGCGCTCATTCGAAAACGACAACCCATCGAAGATTTGGTGCGCGACGAAATCGACCCGCAATGGGAGGGCGATTGACCTCAATCGCCCGGCGGAGTACGACGCACACACCGAGGCGGTTCGGTGAACTGCCCCTACCTCCACTTGCGGATTTTCGTCTCCCGCATAAATAGTGTTCCCGCCAATAAGTATTATGCGTCGGTTTTCTCTCTTACTCGTGCTCTTAGTCACGCTCGCGCTTGGCGGGCGCGCTTTCGCCGCGAACACGGAGTGGGTCATCGTCGTCGGCGGACCGTCTCTTTATCAATGGGAGCATTACAAGACTTATCCGCACGATCATTGGTGGGCAAACTTTGTCCGGGCCGCACGATTGCGCACCGAGCAATTGCGCGGCCAGCTCGGCCCCGATGCGTTGATCACGTGGCTCGTGTACAAACAGGGCTACCTAGATCGCGCCCAGCAAGAGCACCAGGATTTGATCGGCTTTATCAATTCGGTCGGCGAGAAATATCATCTCAATATTGTTTATTTTCATGCCGGCTCCGAAGTGATCAATTATTTGAATGCCGGCCAGTCGCGACGCCAGATCAAGATCGCCGGGTTCGAATATTTTGGGCACTCTAACCGCGCCTGTTTCATGTTTGACTACAGCAACGTGCTCGACAGCGCGTCGAAATCGTGGCTGCACGAGAACGATCTATCCAAAATCCAGCGGAGCGATTTTGCTTACGGCGCATATGTCAAAAGTTGGGGCTGTCACACCGGCGAGGAGATGTCGAAGAAATGGCACGCCGCCACCGGGACGCACATGATCGGCGCCATTGGCAAAACGCAGTTCATGATGGAGGAGCTGCCGATCCTTACTTCCGACAACGGCAAGTGGGTGAATTGAGCGGCTGGGGAAGTCGCGAATTGGACGGGCAAGCCCGAGAGGGCGAGCGAGCGAGTCAATTGAAAGTGACGAATGACGAATGTCTAATGACGAATCAATGACGAAATCCGAATGACCAAGAGAATATTCGATTACAGTTTCGTCATTTGAGCATTCCTGCTTAATTCGTCATTTCGTGGTTCGCCATTCGTCATTCTTTCTGGTTTCCGATTGCAGATCTTTCATTTAGCGTGACGAGGCGATGAAGTTTGATCAACTGAGCGCCTTATATCATCAGCCGCTCTTCGATTTAATTTCGCAAAGCCGGGCTGTGCATCTTCAGCATTGGAGCGGGGAGGAAGTCCAGCGCTGCAGTTTGCTAAGCATCAAGACCGGCGGCTGCAGCGAAGATTGCGCTTACTGCGCGCAATCGTCGCACTATTCCACGGGCATTGATCGCGAGGAGTTATTGTCGATCGAAACGATTGCTGTCGCGGCAAAACGGGCCCGCGCACAAGGCGCGACCCGATTCTGCATGGGTGCGGCCTGGCGGGGCGTACGTGACGGCTCGGAAAAGTTCGACCGCGTTCTCGAGATCGTGCGGAAAGTGAGCCAGCTCGGCATGGAAGTGTGTGTCACGCTCGGTGAGATTGGGCCGGCCGAAGCGCACAAACTCAAGGCTGCGGGGGTGACCGCCTACAATCATAATATCGACACTTCGCCCGAGTTTTATCCGGAGATTGTGAGCACACATACTTTTAACGATCGGTTGAATACGATTACTGCTGTGCAGGAGAGCGGGATGTCAGTTTGTTGCGGCGGGATCGTCGGCATGGGCGAATCAGAAGATGATCGTCTGCGCATGCTCGAAGTTCTGAGCAACCTCGATCCACCCCCAGAAAGCGTGCCGATTAATTGTTTGATGGCGATGCCAGGCACGCCGTTAGCCGACCAACCTCCGGTTGATATTTTTGAACTGGTTCGGCTGATCGCGGTCGCGCGGATCGCATTGCCGAACGCGCGGGTGCGACTGGCGGCGGGTCGCACCCGGATCTCGCGCGAAGGCCAGGCGCTCTGCTTCTTTGCTGGCGCAAATTCAATTTTCTTTGGTGATAAACTTCTCACCGCAAAGAACCCGGAAGTAGATCTCGATTTGAGCTTGCTGCGCGAGCTCGGGTTGAACGTTGAATCCATGGACCGCAGTCACGCCGCGGCAGCCTTAATGTAGGGTCCAAAGAACACGGCAGCTGCAATTTATATCGACATGCAAGCCGCCATTTGGCAATGAACGAAGGCGATTTGGGAGTTAGCGAAACCTCAACAGAAAAAATTATGAACTGGAAAAAATTCTTCATCGCATTCATCGCTGCCTTTGTCTTCATATTCATCTTCGAGTGGATCTTTCACGGGATCGTCCTGAAGGAGACCTACGCTGCTCTCCCGCCAGGCCTTATGCGGCCGGCAGAGGAATTCATGAAGCACTTCTTCCATTGGCTCGTGCTCGGTCAGCTTGTCTTCGTTTTCTTTTTTACGATGATCTTTGCCAGTTTTGCTGGCGGGGGAGGCGCGGGGGCCGGAGCTCGATACGGGATTTTAGTCGCGTTGCTTGGGTTTGGCGCCAATTTGATTCAGTTCGCGGTGCACCCGCTCACGACGCGGGTCCTCGGCTTTTGGGGAATCGGTGGACTGATTGAGCTGGCAATTGCCGGAGCAATCATCGGAGCGATTTACAAACCGAGCTCACACACGACCACTTAGATTCTAAGTTCGTGAAACGATTCATCGTCGCGTTCCTGGCAGCGTACATTTTTATCTTTTTCTGGGGATGGCTCCTTAACGGCGTGCTGCTGAAAGATGTTTACGCCCAAACGCCAAATCTCTGGCGGTCGCAAAGTGAAATGATGAGCTTGTTTCACTGGATCATCATCGGCCAGGCGCTGGTGGTCTTCGCCTTCGTGATGATCTATGCGAGCGGTTTCGCCAGCGGCGGCGTAATCGCGGGAATCCGCCTTGGTATCCTGTTGGAAATCGCAGCGATTGGCATGCGTATGGGCTTTTACGCGGTGCAGCCTTTTCCGGGAAACTTGATCGTTTACGGCAGCGTCGGCGGTTTGATCGAAATGATCATCGTCGGCGCGATTGTTGGAGCGATCTATAAACCCGGCGCGCCGAGTTTTCCGCCCGGCCCTAGTTAATTGCAGCGCTGACCCGCCGCCAAGTTGCCGCACCTTGAAAGGCATTGGACTCTGTCCCAGCTTGCGCTCAGGGCAGGCTGTTGAACGTTTGCCGTCCAATGGCTCCACTTCTGAAAACTCCGGCCGCGCTTGGGTACCGCATGCCAGCGGAATGGGAACCGCACGCTGCAACCTGGCTCTCCTGGCCCCGGCGGGAAGGAATCAGTTTCCCTGATTCATTCGATCGCGTTCTGCCGGCTTTGCGCGCGATGGTAGAGGCGCTTATCGAGTCCGAGCAAGTCTGTATCAACGTCTGCAACGGCGCACACGAAGCCGAGGCGCGCGCAGTCTTGAATGGATTACGGATGGAACGCGTCACGTTTTATCGGATTCCGACAAACGAGCCGTGGTGCCGCGATCACGGGCCGATTTTTCTCACGCGTGATGTCGATCCGCGCCTCGCGATTGTCGATTGGGATTACAATGCGTGGGGCGGCAAGTATCCGCCGTGCGATCTCGATGAAGTCGTGCCGACGCGCGCCGCACAATTTCTCCATGCACCAGTTTTTTATCCCCGAATGATTTTGGAAGGCGGGTCGATCGAGGTAAATGGCGCCGGCGCACTGCTGACGACAGAATCGTGTCTCCTAAATCCGAACCGCAATCCAAGGTTGGGCCGTGCGGAAATCGAGCAACGCCTCCGCGATTATTTCGGCGTCCGGGAAATTCTCTGGTTGGCGGAAGGAATCGATGGCGACGATACCGATGGTCATATCGACGATCTCGCGCGTTTCGTTTCGGAGAGCACTGTCGTCACGGTTGTAGAAGAAAATCGCGACGACGAAAATTACAGGCCGCTCCAGCAAAATCTTGCGCGCTTGCGCCAGATGAAAGTCGAACAAGGCGAGATCGAGATCGTTACTTTACCGATGCCGAAAAAGATCGTGCGCGAAGGTCAGCGCCTGCCTGCGAGCTACGCGAACTTCTATATCGCGAATTCCTGCGTTCTGCTCCCAACTTTCGCCGATCCAAACGACGAAACGGCATTATCGGCCTTGCAAAAGCTTTTCCCCGATCGTCGAGTGATCGGGATCGACTGTCGGGAATTAATCTGGGGGCTGGGGACGTTTCATTGCCTTACCCAACAGCAACCCGCGGTATAGCGCATTATTCTTCCGCGAATCGTCCTGGCTTGTAGCCGCTTTTCAGAATCGCGTCGTGGAGATCGGGCGCGTGCGTCTTGCGCGCGTCGAATGTGATGACGACGCGCTCGTGACGGAGATCGACTTTGACGTTCTTTACTCCTTTGACTTTCATGAGCGGTGCGCGCAGTTTGCGCACGCATTCGTCGCAATCTTCGCCTTCCGTCGCTATCTCGATCGTTTCGAAAATCGCGTGATCGGCGCGTTCTGGGCTAAAAGGATCGCTCGGATCAGGATCATTTGGTCTTGCAGGGTCCATCGTTTCTTTATCTAACGGGCGAGGACGCCTCCGCGGCTGTCTCGCGTGCGACTGGTTCGAGCACACGCCAGACGTTTTCGGCAAGAATTTTCTGGCCGGCGGCATTTGGGTGAATACCGTCCGGCAAATTTAGCGACGGATTACCTGTCACACCATCGAGGAGATAAGGAACCAATGCAGCGCCGTTTTTTGTCGCGAGCTTGTTGAACATTTCTCCAAAGGCGGACACATAACTGTCGGCTCCATAATTTGGTAACTGCATTCCCGCGATCACGACGCGCACACTCGGATTTCTCGTTTTCACGTTATCGATAATCTCCTGCAGATTGCTTTGGATTTGATCGACCGGCACTCCACGAAAAGCGTCATTGATTCCAAGCTCGAGGATGAAGATGTCGATCTTGCGCTTCAAGTGGGAGGGAAGCCGTTGCAGGCCGCCCTCGGTGGTGCCGCCACTTGCGCTGGCATTGGTCACTTGAAAGTTAAGGCCGGCGGCACGCAGCTTGTCTGCGAGCAAAAGGGGATACGCTTCGCTCGATTTGAGCTGGAACCCCTCTGAAAGACTGTTGCCCAGCACGAGAATCGTTTTCATTCGCGAAGAATTAGGCGCTGCTGTCCATGCCGCTTGCGCGCACAAAACTGACAATATGATACTGACGAGCGTGGCGTAACTCCTCATCAACAAAAGCAATGTTCGATCTTTGATGTTTGATGTTCGATGTTTAACGGTTTAACGATTCAACTCTTGAATTTTTCTTCTATGGCAAATTACGCTATTAACGGATTCGGTCGTATCGGGCGCAACGTGCTTCGCGCCATGACGCAAAAACAAGTCGAGCGTGTGCGCGCAATTAACGATCTCACTGACACGAAGACCCTGGCCCATTTACTCAAATGGGACTCGGTGCATGGCAAATTCGACGGCGAAATCGGCTACGATGACGAAAATATTATCGTCTGCGGGCACAAAATTAAAATTTTGAAGGAACGCGACCCGGCGAGCTTGCCGTGGAAAAAGTTAGATGTCGATGTTGTGCTCGAGTCGACTGGGTTTTTCACGAGCCGCGATAAAGCCGAGCTGCACTTGAGCAAAGCCGGCGCGAAAAGGGTCCTGATTAGCGCGCCGGCAAAAAATCCGGACGTGACGATTTGCATCGGCGTGAACGATGACCTCTTTGACCCAGAGAAACACGTGATCGTTTCAAATGCGAGTTGCACAACCAATTGTCTCGCGCCGATGGCGAAGGTTTTGCACGACAAATTTGGTATTGCGCACGGTTTCATGAGTACCATTCATAGCTATACGAACGATCAGCGCATTCTCGATTTTCCGCATGATGATCTGCGGCGAGCGCGCGCAGCTGCGATGAGCATTATTCCATCCACCACTGGGGCGGCAAAGGCGATCGGCGAGGTCATCCCGGATTTAAAAGGCAAATTGAATGGCGGCGCTTATCGAGTGCCGACGCCAGATGGTTCAGTGACGGACTTCACCGTTGTGCTCGAGAAAGATGCGACCGTCGATGCCGTCAATGCGGCCTTCAAAGAAGCCGCGTCGGAGAAAAGTTACAAAGGCGTGGTCGAATACAGCGAGGAGCCGCTCGTTTCGCAAGACATTGTCGGTAATCCGCATTCATGCATTTTTGACAGCAAACTCACGTTGATGCTCGGCAATCGCTTCGTGAAAATCGTCGGCTGGTACGACAACGAGTGGGGCTACAGCAATCGCTGCGTGGAAATGCTGGAACTGATTTCGAAATAGGCACTGGCGCTATTGACTCGTGCTCAGACGTACCGATTGACCTAAATTAATTATGGCGAAGCTCGCTCTGCGTGATCTTGATATCCGGGGGAAACGCGTGCTGGTGCGAGTCGATTTCAATGTGCCGGTCGAGTTGCGCGGCGGAAAAATCCGCATCACCGACGACACCCGCATCCGCGAAAGCCTGCCGACGATCAATTACCTGCGCAAACACGGCGCGAAGACAATTTTAATGTCGCACTTTGGCCGGCCGAAAGGCAAACATATCGAAAAATACTCGCTCCGGCCGATCGGTGATTATTTGCATTCGCTTATCCATCAGCCGGTCATCTTTAGTCACGATACGATTGGAGAAGTACCGGAAAAAATCATCAGTCACATGGAGAACGGCGACGTAGCCCTACTTGAGAACGTCCGGTTCCAGCCGGAAGAGGAAGCGAACGATCCGAAATTTGCGGAAGCGCTCGCGAAACTCGGCGATCTGTATGTGAACGACGCCTTTGGCACGGCGCATCGTGCGCATGCATCGACAACTGGCATCACAAAGTTCGTAGCGAAATCGGCCATGGGTCTTCTGATGGAGAAGGAGCTGAAACATTTACGCGAGGGCCTCGACAAACCGACCAAGCCGTTCGTTGTCGTTTTAGGCGGATCGAAGGTTTCCGATAAGATCGGCGTTTTGAAAGCGCTGATGGAGAAAGCCGACACAATTTTGATCGGCGGCGCGATGGCGAACACATTTCTCAAAGCCCGAGGAATCCCGGTCGGAGCGAGCCGCGTCGAGTCGGACAAGGTGGATCTGGCGCGTGAAATCCTCGATCTGGCGAAGAAACGCGGTGTGAAATTTCTGCTTCCGATTGACGCGCTGGAGGCGGAGGAGATTCGCGCCGGCGTGCCGATTCGAAACACGAGCCGGCTCTCGCCACAACACGGCATCAACGACGGGTGGCAGGCAGTTGATATCGGCGCCGCGACGATTGCGCTTTACCAGGAGGAATTAGCAAAAGCGGAAACGATCCTATGGAATGGTCCCGTCGGCATTTTTGAAATTCCCGATTTCGCGGAAGGAACCATCGCGATCGCCGAAGCGCTGGCCCAATCGGGTGCGACGACCATCATCGGCGGCGGCGATTCCGTTACTGCGGTGAAACAGGCTGGGCTTGCCGATAAGATGACATTCATCTCCACCGGCGGGGGCGCTTCCCTGGAATTACTCGAAGGCAAAGAATTGCCCGGCGTCGCTGCGTTAACGGACAAAAAATAATGCGCAAGAAGATCGTCGCTGCCAATTGGAAGATGAACATGATGCAGGCGAGGTCGGCGCGTTTTGTCGAGTCGCTGTTGCTTGAAATCGGCGACATATCTGATGTCGAGGTTGTGATCCTGCCGCCGTTCACCGCGATCGTGAAAGTGATGGAGGCGCTTGGCACCGCTCCGAACATCAAGGTCGGTGCGCAGAACATGTATTGGGAACGCAGCGGCGCCTTCACTGGCGAGATCAGCGCTGCGCTCTTGCGCGACCTGTTTGTCCACTACGTATTGCTTGGGCACAGCGAACGCCGCAGACTGTTTGGTGAGACCGATGAAATTGTAAATCGCAAGGTGCGCGCCGCGCACGAGGCAAGCTTGCGCCCGATCGTTTGCGTAGGCGAAACGCTTAAGCAACGTGACAGAGGCAACGTCGAAAAAATCTTGTCGATCCAATTGCGTGGCAGCTTGGCCGGTCTGAGTCCTAAGGAATTGCAGGAAACGGTGATTGCGTATGAGCCGGTTTGGGCGATCGGCACCGGCCGTAACGCCACGCCGGATCAAGCGCAGGAAGCGCACACGTTTATTCGTCACACGTTGTGTACCATCGCTGATGACACAACGGCCGAGCGTGTTCGCATTCAATACGGCGGCAGTGTTAAACCGGAGAATGCGCGCGAACTAATGAGCCAGCCGGACATCGATGGTGCCCTCGTCGGTAGCGCCAGCCTCGACCCGCGCAGCTTTGCTCAAATCGTGCAGGCCGCCCGCGAAGAAGGATAGGGCAATTGACCTCAATCGCCTTTGCCCGGCGATGATCGAAACTGAGGCGGTTCAGTGAACCGCCTCTACAATTCATTTTTTGATTTCGAGATAGGTGCGCGATTGCGCATGATTCGTGCCGGGCTGCAATTCCTCGATCCGCATTTGTTTTAGGAACCAGCGATTGTCGATCTTTTGCGCGGAGACCACTTCAAACCGCTTAACGATCTGAGCGTTCCAATCGTAACCCTCCATCCGCATAAGCGCCCCGCTCGCCTTGTCGATCCACAAGAGAACATTGGAATACTGGGACTCGCGGGAAGGCGCACGCAATTGCAGCTTCCAGCAGTTGCGAGTCCGAACATTCTCCTCACCCAGGACACGCGCGGTTTGCCAGTAGAGAAATTTAAACGCGAGATCCTCGTAGGTAAGACCGGTACCGCGGATTTTCTGATTGAGCTTTTCTGCGGCAAATTTTTCCGTTCCGGTATCAGTAACGAGATCCAGCCGCGAGCTATTTTGCCCGAGTCGCAATTGGAAAACTTCGTCCGGATTAGTGAATGAATAGCGAATCAGCGGGCCGTTTTGGATAAGGCGGAACGGGACAACGAGATCGTTTTCACGGAGCTGACCTTGGAGATCGATTTGCTGGCGCGCTTCGATCATTCGAACCGAAGCCAGAATCTCCTGCGCGGAGGGCGCAGGCTGGCCGAAGATTGGCGACGTCGCAAACGCAAACCAAATGACAAATGAATGACGAAGCCGGAATGACAAAAGGAAAGGCCCGGATCGAACATTCGTCATTTGAGCATTCGAGCTCGTTTTGTCATTCGTCATTCGTGCTTCGTCATTGTATCGCATTTGTTTATTAGAAAGTAGCGATTAAAGCTTAAGCGCCGCTTTGTTTCGATCGCGAATGGACCAGACCCTGTTTCATCTCATTAACGGACAGTGGACGGGTCCGGCGCTCGATTTGTTCATGGCGGTTCTTAGCGATAGCGAGATTTGGAACCCGTTCCTCATCGCAATTGTGCTCGGCGCGCTCTTTTTTGGCGGATTCAAGGCGCGAGCGTTCATGGTATGCTTGCTTTTGTCTTTGCTGATCGGGGAGCTGTTTACAAGCGCTTTGAAATCGGCCATTGATCGTCGTCGTCCGAAGCAAGTGCAGGACGTGCGAATGGTCGAATTGCAAAAGGCGCGTCCGAAATTCATGACGTTGTTCAAGAAACCAACCATCCGATTTTCCGGGCAGTCCGATCGAAACCGCTCCGGGCCATCGTTTCCATCGGGGCATGTCACGAACAACGCGATCATCGCGGTATATTTGACGCTCTTTTATCCGCGACGTGGCTGGCTCTATTGGATGGTGGCGGCAGCCGTTGGTTATTCGAGAATTTACCTCGGGGCGCATTGGCCGAGCGACGTGATCGCGACCCTGTTTTTGGCAACGGGTGAAGCCTTGGTCTTGCTCGGTTTGTTTGAATTAATTTGGAGAACAGTGGCGCGAAGATGGGCGCCGGGCGTTTACGCCCGCCATCCGAGTTTGATCTCGACAGGGAGACGAATCTCCGCGTTCACTAGTCCGGATCCGGAAGTCGGAAGCTCGCGCCACATCTCATGAGCACGACGCGCTCGGTCTATTTTTTTGTCATCGCGTTAACGGTGATTCGATTGTCGATGTTAGCGACGACCGACCTTGAATTCGACGAAGCGCATTACTGGATGTGGTCAGAGCGCCTGGCGCCAGCGTATTTCAGCAAAGGACCGGGCATCGCTTTCGCGATGCGCGCAAGCACCGCAATCTTCGGCGCGAACGAATTCGGTGTCCGCTTTTTTAGTCCAATCCTGGCAGCGGGCACGAGCCTGCTCATGTTTTATTTTGCGCGGCGATTGTTCAGCGCGAGCGCGGGATTATGGACAGTCGTTGCCTTAAACGTCACACCGATTTTCAACATCGGCGCCTTCGTCATGACCATTGATTCCTTATCGGTCTTTTTCTGGTTAGCGGGGATGTTCACATTCTGGCTCGCACTGGAACGAAGCCCGCGATTCTCGTGGCACTGGCCGCTCACCGGATTATTGATTGGCCTTGGATTTCTCTCCAAATACACGAATGCGCTTGAGCTTGTTTCGATTTTGCTCGTGCTTGCGCTGGCTCGCCGGCTCAGACAGGAGTTTGCGCGGCCTGGCTTATATTTATTGCTTACCGTCTTCGCTCTTTGCACGGTCCCGCCGATTCTCTGGAACGCGCAGCACGCCTGGATTACGCTGACTCATCTGCGGTCTCGCGGGGGGATTGAACAGGGCTTTGGCTTCCATCCACCCGAGATAATGTCGTTTCTTGGCGAGCATTTTTTGGCCTATTCGCCATTCCTGTTTCTCGCACTTGCCTGGGGCGTGATCGCCAGCTGGCGGCGCGTGAACCAACAATTCAAAGTGTTGTTTCTAATGTGGTTTGGTTTGCCGGTGTTCGCTTTTTACTTCCTCTTGTCGATGAACAAAAGTGCCGCGCCGAACTGGGACGCACTCGCCTTCCCGGGTTTCGGCTTGCTGGCAATTTATTTCTGGTGGGAGCGCCTCCAAAGGAGCTTGGTCTTGCGACTCTGCGCCGGTGCGGCGTTGCTGGTCGGCTTAATCATGAGCGTGATCGCACTGGACACAGACTTGTTGCGCACAGCGGGTGTCGAGTTGCAGCGAAGTGATCCGAGCGACCGGATGCGCGGATGGAAAAGCGCGACCAGCGCGGTCGAAAAGACGCGCAACAGTCTCGAAGCGAAACTGGGAGAGAAATTGTTTCTCATCGCCGATGCACGCGATCGAGCGTCAGAAATTTCTTTTTATCTGCGCGATAAACGGCCAGAGGGTCCGGGTCATCCGCCCGTTTACATCATCGAATCACAGGACATGGTAAATCAGTTTTCGTTCTGGCCGCGCTACGATGAATTTGTCGAGATCAAGCCCGGTACACCCCGCCCGGAAGGTGAGGTTTACACTGAGGAGAACGGCATTAATCCATTCGTTGGGCGCAGCGCGCTCTTCATTCGAGAGGGCGAAAAAGAGGGCGTGCCGCACAATATCCGGGCCGGGTTTCAATCGACTGAACCGGTTGGCACAATTGAAGTGCGCCGTTACGGCAAGCTGCTGCGCATCTGGCAGGTTTTTCTTTGCCGAAATTATCGCACGCTTCCGCTATGACGGAGACGACAAAATTACCCGCTGTGTCCGTGATCGTGCCGCTTTTCAATGAGGAAGAGAACGTGTCAATCTTGCAATCGGAGTTGAATGCGACGCTGGGTGGAATTGATCACGAAATCATTTTTGTCGACGACGGATCGGTCGATCGCACGGTCGAGCGAATCCTACCTGCACCGAACATTCGAGTGATTCGTTTCGGAAAAAATACGGGACAAAGCGCCGCCATTTACGCTGGTCTCGAGGCAGCTCGCGGCGCGATCGCTGTTCTCATCGATGGCGATTTGCAGAATGACCCTGCCGACATTCCGCGACTTCTCGCAGAAATTGACCGCGGCGCCGATCTCGTTTGTGGTTATCGCGCGCAACGCAAAGACACACTGGTGAAACGGTTGACAAGCCGGATCGCCAATTTTGTTCGCAGCCGTTTTACAAAGGATGGCGTGCGCGATACAGGCTGCACACTGAAGGCAATGCGGTGCGAATGCGCGAACGTATTGGTCCCATTTAAAGGCATGCACCGTTTCATCCCTGCGCTCGTTAAGGCCGCCGGATATCGGCTTGTGGAGGTTCCCGTCAATCATCGTCCGCGTCGCTTCGGTCACAGTAAGTATGGCCTGGGTAACCGCGCCCTCCGTGCCACCGTCGACATGTTCGGGGTGCGCTGGCTGCTTTCGCGCAGATTGAACTACAAAATACGTAGCTCGTAATCGCGGCCGCCAGGGCGGAAATCCCGCTTGTCAACCTACCCGCCCCCGCTAAGCTTCCGCTCCCGACGGGGATTTCTGCATGTCCTTGGACAATTTATTATCCGCCGAGCAAATCGTCCCGGAGATGAAGGCAACGGAGCGTTGGCCGGCCATTGTCGAGCTGATCGACTTGCTCGTTGGGTTGGCCAAAATCAAAACCGCGGACCGGGAGAGCATTCTGACGTCGCTCAAACAGCGCGAGGAAACGATGAGCACCGGCATCGGCTTCGGGATAGCCATTCCGCACTGCTCATCCGATCGCATTGAGGAAGTGGTGGCGGCATTTGGAAGGTCGACAAGCGGAATTGAGTTTGACGCGCTGGATAATGCACCGGTGAAATTCGTTGTCTTGTTTATCGTGCCAAAAAATCAGTTTCAGACGCATCTGCGCACGCTGGCTTCGATCGCAAAGTTCTTGAATGATCGCGCCACGCGTGAGCGTCTGGCTGAGGCGAAATCAGCTGACGAAATCTTGTCGATCTTTCGCGACCGCTCGCAAAAGGTTTAGTAGTACTGGGCTTTCTCGCCGCAGGACGAGTCGATCCGATTGGTGGATAACCCGTGAACTTCAGCGGCAAGATGCCGATCCCACGAAAATGTGTGAATCTGTGGCTCACGAATCCATGGAGACATTCCAAACACTTCTCGCAAACAGACTTTCGGATGCAATGGCAAAGGCTGGCTTATCGACAGCAGGCGAATTGACGCCGGCGACGGACCCGCGTTTCGGCGATTATCAGACGAATGCCGCTCTCGTGCTGGGCAAGCAGCGGGGCGAAAATCCGAGAATTCTCGCCGAGAAAATTCTCGCCGGTATTGATGTTAGCGATCTTTGCGAACCGCCCACCGTCGCGGGCGCCGGCTTCATCAATTTCACGTTACGGAGTGATGCGGTCGCAAAAAAAGCGGGCGAGCTTCTGCCAGACGAACGACTTGGTGTGGCAAAGGCAAGCTCGACAAAGAGGATCGTGATCGATTTCGGATCGCCCAACGTGGCCAAGCCGATGCACGTCGGTCATATCCGCAGCACTGTGCTCGGCGATGCCCTGGCGCGTGTCGCAAGTTTTCTCGGTCACGAAGTCATTCGGGACAATCACATCGGGGATTGGGGGACACAGTTTGGGATGGTGATCTACGGCTGGAAAAATCTGTTGGATCAACAATCACTCCAGCGCGATCCGCTCGCCGAGATCGTTCGCATTTACAAGGAGACGAATGAAAGAGCGACAGGCGATCCTCAAGTCCGCGAAGCGTGTCGGCAGGAACTGGTCAAGCTGCAAGCCGGGGACAAAGAAAATATCGACATCTGGAACGAGTGCGTCGCGTTCTCCATGCAGGATTTCGATCACGTTTACAGATTGCTCGACATTCATTTCGATATCCAATGCGGCGAAAGTTTTTACAACGATCGCTTGCCCGGGGTCGTGGATCGCTTGCTCAAATCCGGCATCGCGGAAATTAGTGAAGGCGCAGTCTGCGTTTTCTTTCGCGACATTCCCCAGCTGGCGGACAAGCCGTGCATCATTCGCAAACGCGACGGCGGCTTCAATTATGCGACAACCGATGTAGCGACCGTCGATTATCGCATCAACGATTTAAAAGCCGACACGGTGTGGATCGTGACCGGTGCGCCGCAAATTTTGCATTTCCGGCAGATTTTTGAAATCGCGCGACGCGAAGGGTACAAAGCAGATTTTCGCACAAAGCAGATTTTCGCCACATTACACACGGCAGCATTCTGGGCGAGGACCGCAAGCTGATGAAAACGCGCTCGGGCGAGAACGTTCCATTGCGTGAACTTCTCGATGAGGCGTGCAAACGCGCCCGCAAGATTATTGAGGAAAAGAATCCCGATTTCAGTGAAGCGGACAAGGCCGACATTGCGCAAAAGATTGGGATTGCTGCGGTTAAGTACGCCGATCTCTCGCAGTACCGGATGACCGATTACGTGTTTTCCTGGGACAGAATGCTTTCACTGCAGGGAAACACGGCGCCATATTTACAAAACGCTTATGTGCGGATTCGCTCGATTTTTCGGAAATCCGGCGAACCCGCGCCGAAGGTCGACAAGTTGATTCTTCGCGATCCCAGCGAGATCAATCTCGCCAAACGTATCTGCCAGTTTGCGGAAATTGTCCCGC
>WNFQ01004357.1_pt1 | contig 17760 bp, 17 predicted proteins | sample 5400171 | NCBI WGS metagenome assembly WNFQ01 (sample SAMN13153356, study PRJNA577476) | soil metagenome | isolation source: 20 cm soil under Madrone tree | place: USA:California | collected 2016-06-14 | reverse complement strand
GGCGGACTAGAGACCGCCATTCCTTGTGGTCACAGTTCGCGCTTTTGAGTAATAATCGATCAGCCCATCCGCAACGCTGTCGGCGTACTCGCGGAAGATACTTTTGCGGTCGACGCCATTGACGCTGCGCATTCCTTCGTAATCTCCGGCTTCAATCCGAGCGAACACGTCCTTGCTGTTCATGACGTAGGGCTCGCAATAAACTACCGGACATCGATAAAGCCGCGTGGCGAGCAAATTGCGCGCATACACGTAAGCGCTGCTGCCAACCTTGGTCGTGCTGTTCGTAGTGGGATATTGATAAGGCGGGAGGCCGGTCGCGTGAGCCATTGCCACTGCAATTGTGTCCGCCAGCGGCAATTCCTCATCATAAGCGCGGCTCAACAGCCGCCGAATCATTTCGAAACGTTCATCGTCAAATTCGAGCTCCTCTGCCAAATAGGAGCCGTTCACGAGCAGGTGAAGATGATTGGCATCGGTCAAGCTCGGACTATTCGGATCGCCCCAACCTTCCGCATTGAAATGCAAACAAAGCACAAGATCAGGATGCAATTTGAAGTTCACCAGAGCAGCCCGGCGTCGGATCTCGCTGTAGCGGTAAAACAAAATCTCGCTCTGCCAGCGAATCGTTTCCTCTTTGGCGGGATCGTTTGGATCAAGAACGTCGGCGCGCGGCTGTGGTACACCGTTCTTGATCAGAATTTTTCTTGCAAGCTCCCGAAAATCATCCGGCCGTTTCGCGGTAATTGGTTCGTTGCTGTTCCGCACGAACGAAACTTTTGCGCCAAGTTCACGCAGCCGCGGGGCCAACAGTCGCGCCACGCGCAAAGCCAGATCGCCTTCCTGTACCGGCTGGCTGCTACCCACCTGAAACCAGCGCTCCTCCATCTTTGCCCATTTGCCACCGAGATGGCCCGGATCGAGCGCGATCTTCACACCGAGAAGAGGTTTGTTCGGCCTCGCTGGCGGTAATGACTTCGCTGGCCGCCAAAGCCGAGGGACGGATTTGCGCGTGATGTCTTTCTCCGCAAATCGCAGCGTAAGAAATTTCTGCGACCCACGGTTCATCAAGACACGCGCTGCTTTCTCGTTTATCTCGATCAAATCGGGGGCGAACCGGTGAGTGCAATAAACGTCCTGAATCAGGCGACTGAATTCATCACGCGTAATCGTTTCCTGATATTTCTCCAGTACGTTCCACCGCGGATTCGCTCCGAGAATGCCGAGATTGTCCCCGCCGCGACTGGCTGCGGGAAAGATCGAAAGAAAGACAAGAAGAAGTGACGAAGCTCGGATGACGAATGACGAAAGAATGACGAAGCCTGAATGGCGAAACGCCACCCTTCGAGCGCCGTCATTCGTCATTTGGATTTTGTCATTAATTTTCACATCGACGTTTCAAACCGCTTTAATACGATGCTCGCAGAATGCTAACCGTTCTTTTTCTTGGTGACATTGTTGGTGAGCCGGGACGCACAGCAGTGATTGCCCGGCTAGCGGAGCTGAAGTCGAAGTACGGTTTGGATTTTGTCATCGTAAACGGCGAGAACGCGGCAGGCGGTCGCGGGATAACAGGAAAAATTACGATTGATCTCTTGCGAGCAGGCGTCTCAGTCATCACGACGGGCGATCACATTTGGGATCAGAAAGAGATTCTTTCATTCATCGACACCGAACCGCGTTTGTTGCGTCCGGTGAATTATCCCGACGGCGCGCCGGGAAGTGGATCAATCGTCTTGGAAACCGCCAAGGGCAAAATCGGCGTCATCAATGTGCAGGCACGCACGTTTATGCAGCCGATTTTGGAAAATCCGTTTCGTGCCGTGGAAATAGCGGTGATGAAAGTGCGTGAGGAAACCCCGAACATCGTCGTCGACATGCACGGTGAAACCACAAGCGAGAAAATCGCCATGGGCCGTTTTCTCGACGGAAAAGTCTCCGCTGTGATCGGCACGCACACTCATGTGCAGACAGCGGACGAGCAAATCTTCCCCGGCGGCACAGCTTTTTTATGCGACGCCGGAATGTGCGGGCCGGTGAATTCGATTTTAGGCCGTGCCATTGATCCCATCATGAACCGGTTCATCTCGAATCTGCCGGCATCTTTCCCCGTTGCCGGTGGCCAAGTGCGGCTGCGAGGAGCGCTAATCGAAATCGATGAGACCAGTGGCCGCGCCCTGCGCATCATGCGCGTCGATGAGCCCGGTCTCGGTGAGCCTGCTCCAGCCGAGGCCGAGCCAAAGATAGATATCGAACAGGCGCATTCTCCGGAACGGACTTGAAACTGTTGAGCTTACAGCCAACTATTGACCTCCTCAGTTTCGAATTGTCTAAGAAGATTAACGTCCAACAGAAACCATGAAAAAAACTTTTACCTTTACTCTCATCACTGCTCTGGCTCTTTGCGTTTCACAGGTGTGCCAGGGACAGGCGAAGAAAACCTCGAATGAAGCAAACAAGCTGGCTCGGGAAGGCGCGGAGGCTGCGAAGAACCAGGACTGGGACAAAGCCGTTGAGCTACTTCGCAAAGCCACCGCTCTCGATCACAAGTACTCGGATGAACTCGCGGCTGTTTACCAACGACGCGGATACGCAGACGCCAGCGAACAGAAGTACCAAGATGCCATCACGGAATACGGCGAAGCGCTCAAACTTACTCCGCAAGATGTGCGCATCTACGAACAACGCGCCGCGGTTGAAATGAAAATAAATGATTACGACAAGGCGCTCGCCGATTACTCCGAAGCCATCAAGCTCAAACCAAATGAAGTCCGTTACTACAACTACCGCGCGTACATCTATGAGTTAAAGAACGACTTGAAGAATTCGATGGCGGATACCGAAAAAGTTTTGAAGGCGAATCCCAACAATCAGGAGGCAAAAGCGCGGAAGCAACGAATAGAGCAGAAGCTGGCGGCAACCGAGCCGTTGTTGACTCCTCCTCCATCAGCCCGCAGCGCGCCTAAAACGTCGCCGGAAGGGAAAAAGAAACCCTGAGTTTTAGTTTTTGGATTAGCTGTCCACGGGTGCGCTGGCGTTCTCGCTTTCTTCGGGTGTTTGAGGCGCTGCCGTGAATTTTCGTTTGCGGCGGTTTGCCGGTAGAGGAGCCAGGGTCATGGTGATATTACGCCCGGTGATCTTGGGATCCATCTCTACCTGCGACATGCCGGAAAGATCGTCGCGCACCTTCTGCACGAGCTGCATCCCAAATTCCTGATGCGCCATTTCGCGGCCGCGAAATTGCAGCTGCACACGCACCTTATTTCCCCGGTCCAGGAATTCTTCGCCGTGCCGGATTTTGGTAAGATAATCGTGCTCATCGATATTAACGCGAAACTTGATTTCCTTTAGTCTTGAGCTGGCCGGCTTTTTGTCCTTGGTGTGTTTGGAGATATCGTATCGGAACTTTCCAAAATCGATAATCTTGCACACTGGCGGGTTAGCAGTTGGCGCGATTTCGACCAGGTCGAGCCCCAGACTTTGAGCTCTGCGCAAGGCGTCGCTTAATTTCAGGACGCCAAGCTGTTCGCCGGTGGACCCCATAATGACCCGGACTTCGCGGGCGCGAATCCGACCGTTTACACGAATTTGTGGTTGCAGATTAGATCAAGCTCCTGGCCGGTGAAACGGGAGTGCGCCGCGCCACCGTATTTCCATTTATCGCAATTCCCAGCCTCAGCATTCGCATGCGCCGGGGCACTCTGGCTTCGCCACGGATGCGATTCACCGCGACGAAGTGCTTGCATTAATAATCGCAAGCCGAATGGAAGTTGTAGGCAACAATCCCGCACTGGCAAGATCAATCTCGTCACTTTGCGGGCGGCTCACCAAAATGCGCCTTGTGCGCTGCGTACGCACCTGCGTCGTCAAGCACCGAATCGATTGTAGCTGCCAACGGCTCGAATTTCACAATGCCGGAAAAGACCGCGCGGTCGCCAATTTCGGTATCGATCGCAAAAGCCGGGCGCTGCGTGAGTTGGAGCGCATGAAATTCCGCTGTCGATGCTCGCACGCGCTGTTCGATTTCCGCCGATTTCGCACGCTCCAGCAATTTCGGGGTTTCAATTTCAGCTGCTTCAGCGCCGACTTGCGCGGCAACATCCCAGTCAGCGATTTCTTTCCCTTCGCGCAACGCCGCACGAGCGAGCGCAAGACGCACGCGATCATCGGTAAAGCCGAAGTCTTTCGCCGCTTCGGCCACGCAATTCGGCGCGAGCCACTCCGGGAGGCCTGGATCGTACCAGTCGGTATTGAGCATGAATGGCGAACGCATCATCATTCCGCTGCGCCGGTAGAACCATTGCTCCTGGTCGCGCGACGTAGGCAAACCACTCGAATCCATCAACGCGATCTTCCACTGAAATTTAACTCGGCCTTCGTATCGCTTTTTCAATTCAGCCCATGTCGGCTCGGACCAAAAACACCACGATGAAACGACATCAAGATAATCAGTGACAGTGATGAGCATGGTTAAATGTTAAAAAGGTTAAAAAAGTTACAAGGTGGAAAAGGTTACAAGGCTGCATCGTTGAATCATCAAATCGGCTCTGCGTTGTAACGTTGTAACGCTTTAAGGAATCACGAAGTCACGATTTGGGCGAACGATGCAATCCTTTGTAACGATGTGTAACTCTTTTAACTTTGATCGTGAATCTGAATCACATTCTGCTTTTTCTCGCAATCGTTTCGCCTCTGGTAGTGTTGGCGCGGGCATGGCGCCCCAGCGCCCCGTATCATGGCTGGCGCATTGCCGCGCTTATCGTTCTGGCAATTACGGCCATAGCCTGGCTTTTTTTGCGTGACGCCGCCGGATACATCGGCGCCTGCGCATGGTTTGTTCTCCTATTTCTTCCGGCAATTGGGTTGCGCAAAATGACCGAACTCGCAGCCCAGAGACGTTACAGATCAGCCAGAAAACTCGGGGCTGCTCTTCAAATTCTCCATCCCACCAGTGAATTGCGCGACCAGGTACAGTTGTTTCGCGAGTTGGAATCTCAAGTCCACCATCGAACTGGATTCCATTCAGCTCCCGTTGGGTACGAAACTCCGCCTCGCGCTCGTCATAGTCAGCTCCGAAGCGCTCCGGCTGTTTTCATCCTTATTCTCCTGAACGCGGCTGCGTTCCTTCTCGAGATTTCCGTTGGCGATTGGAACGACCCGGAAGTTCTGCATCGGATCGGCGCGCTCGAGCCTTATTCGGTTGTCGTGCAGCACGAATACTGGCGTTTTTTCACAGCGCTATTCCTGCATGGCGGTTTCATCCATCTGCTTTTCAATGTTTTTGCGCTTTATATTCTTGGCCCGCCGCTTGAACGATCTATCGGCACGATGCGCTTCGTCGTGTGTTATCTGATTTCGGGCCTTGCCTCCGGCGCGGGCGTTGTGGGTTTGACCTTAATGGGTCTGGTGCAACCGGCTCAGCTCATCGGTGCGTCGGGCTCGATCATGGGCATCGTCGGCGCGTGGGCGGGATTTCTGATGCGACATCGCCACGCACCACATGCCAAGCAACGATTAGGAAACGTAGTAATGATTGTTGTGATCCAAATCGCGTTCGATCTTTCAACGCCACAGGTCAGTATGGCGGCGCATCTGTGCGGATTAATCGCCGGCTTCTTTCTCGGGCTAATTCTTACGCCGCGACCTGTAACCGGAGTTGATAGCCCCGAAGGAGCTGACTAGTTGTCCGAAACACAATACGATCCGCGCTGGTTCGGTTCGAGACTTGCCGGATCAAGTTTTCCTGATTAACTGCGGCTCTGTTCGCTGGGGTGTTCGCGTGAGACGCTTTGATCTATAATTGGGCTGGCTCGCCTCGCACGGGGAGGTGGCTACAGGAATCCGTATGCCGACTTTTCAAACTTACAATGTGACTCCCATCTTGCCGGCCGCGCTGGAGCCGCTGCGGGAGATGAGTTTTAACCTGTGGTGGACGTGGGAGCCGGCCGCGCGTCGCTTGTTTCGGCATCTTGATCCCGAGCTTTGGGATCGCACAAATCATAATCCCATCCGCATGCTGCAACTTTCGCGGCAATCCCGGTTGGAAGAACTCGCTCAGGACAAAAATTTTCTCCGCGACCTCAACCAGGTTTTTGAAGAATTCGAGAAATATCTCGGACGCCACGATACCTATGGAAAAACGGGCGCCGGTAGCGCAATCAAGAATCCCATCGCTTATTTTTCCGCCGAATTCGGTTTTCACGAATCGATTCCGAATTACTCCGGTGGCTTGGGCATCCTTGCCGGCGACCATTGCAAATCGGCCAGCGATCTCGATCTGAATTTCGTTGCGATCGGTCTGCTCTATCGACACGGCTATTTCCGACAGCAGATCGATAAGGAAGGCGCTCAGGAAGCGATCAACCTCAATCAGAACTTTTATCACCTGCCTATCCGCGAGGTACGTCGGGGCGATACAAAGTTTTTGATTTCAGTGCCAATCCTGGAGCGGCAAGTTTTCGCAAGGCTGTGGGAATTGCGCGTGGGTCGGGTAAACGTCTACCTGCTCGATACCGATATTCCGGAAAACAGCGGCGAAGACCGATTGATCACTGCCGAGCTTTATGGCGGCGATCTCGAGATGCGGATGCGTCAGGAGATCATGCTCGGGATCGGCGGCGTGAAAGCGCTCAGCGCACTCGGTATCCAGCCGGACGTGTTTCACATGAACGAGGGCCACTCGGCTTTCCTCGCGCTGGAGCGGATCCGTCTCAATGTCGTGGAGAAAAAGCTCGATTTTTATTCGGCACTTCAGGTCGTCGCGGCCGCCAACGTTTTTAGCACGCATACTCCAGTTCCTGCCGGCCAGGACTCATTCCCGCGCGAGATGATGCAAAAATACTTCGCCAAATTCGTGAAGGAACTAAACATTCCTTTCGACGAGTTTTTTTCCTTTGGCCACACGCGACTCGATCCAAACGATCCCTTCAGCATGACCATCCTGGCGTTGCGTCTCAGCCGCCACGCGAATGGCGTTAGCAAATTGCATGGTGAGGTTACTCGATCCCTTTGGAAACATGTCTGGTCAGGAATTCCGATCCACGAAGTGCCGATTGCGAGCATCACGAATGGCATACACACCAAGACGTGGATGGCGCCGGAGTTTGCCGCCCTTTATCAAAAGCACCTTGGCGACTGGGAGGAACACCTGACTGAGCCTGAATTTTGGCGCGGCGTTATCGATATTCCCGATGCGCAACTTTGGGAGACACATCAAAGGCTCAAACGTCGCTTGATTGACTTTGTTCGCGACCGAGAGCGACAGCGCCGTGAGCGAATGGGCGAATCCCCAGAGTCAATTCGCAAAGTCAATCGCGTGCTTGACCCGGAAATTTTGACGATCGGTTTTGCGCGCCGTTTCGCCACTTACAAACGCGGCACGCTTTTGTTCAGCGATAAGGAACGATTGAAACGCTTGGTAAACGATGCCACTCGCCCTGTGCAATTCATCTTCGCGGGCTGGAAGCAAGCGGCACCAGCGGAATGAAATCGGCGCCGAATGGCGGGATTAACCTGAGTGTCCTCGATGGCTGGTGGCGCGAAGGTTACAACGGCAGCAACGGTTGGGCCATCGGCGCTGAGATCGATAATGGCACCAACGAGTTTCAAAACGAAGTGGACGCGAGCAGTCTTTATCAATTGCTCGAGAACCAAATCGTTCCGCTCTATTACGCGAAACCGGACGGCAAACTTCCCCTCGCCTGGCTTCAACTGATGCGCGAATCGATTCGCAGCGTGACGCCCGTGTTCAACACCCAACGGATGGTTAAGGAATATACCGAGCAGCTTTATATTCCCGCAGCCCAGGCGTACCAGAATTTTTCCCATGACGGCTGCGGCGCTGCAACGCAATTGAGCCAGTGGAAAGCACGGATACGAAAGGACTGGCCGCAAGTACAGATTTCCGATGTGCAAGTGGCCAACAAAGATCGACAGACCATTTTGGTTGGCGAATCATTGCAGATCAGAGCGCGCGTGCATCTCGGCGCAGTCGATCCGCAACATGTGCGCGTGGAAGCCTATCACGGTGAACTCGACGATGGGGACATCCGCAATCCCGCTGCCACAGTCCTGAATCAAGGCAGCCAGCCCGATGGGAACGGCAATTACATTTACCAAGGAAGCGTTCCCGCAACTGAAAGCGGCACGTACGGCTTCAGCGTGCGCGTCGTGCCCACGCATCCCTGCCTGATGCAAGCGCACGAACTTCGTTTGATCACCTGGTCCTAGCCCTGCGGCCTCGCGCCTGCGCGCTCCATTCGGGGGTACGCCTCCGCGACTTACGCCAAACATCGATATTGCGTTTGTTTTGATCGCTCAAATTTTTGCTGAATCTTTCGAGAAATTCGCTCCACAAATCCGGGAGCGGCGCCGAACGCGGCAAGATTCAATACGATCAGGACCAGCGCGAAAAGATACATTCCCATGGTGATCCCGATGGCGATATGCATCCCCACAATGCAGCCTAACCAAATGAACCGGGTCTTTTTCATCCAAATGAAAAATACATAGCCAAGTTCGATCAGAACGATTGAAATTCCGAGGATTGGCAGAAGGTATTTGAATCGAATAAGAATATCCGGTGAAATGATGTCAAAAGGCGGTCGCGTCAGCGCTCGCCAGAGATTTGATCCGTCCCACCAACCGCTGCCGAGGGATTTTCCCAAGCCCCCAAAAAAGTAAACCAGGCAGAGATGCAACTGCAAAACGCGCCGCCAAAAGCCCAAGAGTTGTGGGTCCTTCGGCTTTGTTTTCACCAGCCGGTGATCAAAGGAGAACCGATCGGGCAGCGGCGACAACATCAAGTAAAAGAGTCCCATCGTCATAAAGTTATCGGCGCCGTATGCCAGCAATCCCCCACTCTGGGCTGCGCAGAGGTGAAGGAACCAAGCAATTATCGCTGCCGGGCGGCAGAAAAGTCCCAGCAACAAACAACATCCCGCCACCAGCAAGCAGGCCCACGCAACCGAAAGTACTGTTTCTTCCGCGACGTTGACGTAGCCGCCGAGCGCAACAAGCCAGCCAAGTTTCGGAATGAAAGGACTATCGAAAGAGATAATGGCCTCGCCCAATTCGCGGCTGACAAGACCCTTGCCAGTCCCAGCGAACAAGTAGTGCCAGTCACTCTTTAAGAACAGCGTGTAGACCGTTACTTGCAGACCCAGGCCGATGCGCAAAATGGCAAGCCACTTGTCGCTTTCTGACGGAAACAGAAATTCCATGAATCGTTTCCATAATCGCCGTAGCCGCGTCATTGCGTTGTTCACTCGTTTTCTTCGTTACGAAGGCTGAAATCGTACCTGAACAGAGGTTGGAACGATTCGCTTTTTCCTTGTTCAAAGTCACTGATACTTGGCGGTGTGACCGACCCGAAAATGGCCCGAATTTTTTTCACACCAGGGCGCTCTCGCCAGACTGAGAACGCGAGCATTTTGATCACCACCTCCCGTATTGGCTCGTAGCGATTGTCTGCCAACCGGTTTAACAGGCTGTCCAAGCGGAGAGCGGCCGCTTTTCCGCTCACGCGCGGCGACTCATATTCTACACGTCCGTCTTCATAATTTAGTTCCAAGCTTAAATGGTAGTAACCTGGAACATTCGGCGCAAAAAACGTGTACCCCGATTGGCTGCCCGCAGCGTACAGGTAGGTAGCGATTCCTCGCCGCACCGGACTGGACTCAACTGCTTCCTTTCCCAAAACGAATGCCGCAATCAGCTCAGCCTTGCGAGCGTACTTATCTAGCACTGACGGCAACATGGTCGTGCCCTCGGCGACCAGGGAGAATATCCCAGCAAAACAAACTGCTGTTATCAGGAAGAAATGTAGGACGAACCAGGCCGCGTAAATGCGCTTGGAAGTCATCCATTAACGCTAAGGCATTTTAGGTCTTTGGCGATGGCGCAGCTTGTTTGCGTCAGTTTGCGTGATTCGCTGGCAGCTGAAATTCGTCGGACATTAGCCGGTTGTGCAAACGACCAATAACAGATCGTTGAACACAATTAGCCCAGCGCAGCGGATAAGCACGCCACTTTTGTTGTCTGAATACGCTGGCTGGCAGCGGTGCCAGTCGACAACGTGACCAGTCCCGAAAGCCTTCGGGACCGGCATACTGATTCGTTACCTAAAGCAGCAGGCTTAAAGGGCCGCTGCGATCGACTTCAAGTTCTCAGTCGCGGCCTTGCTGCCGCTGGTTCCTGGCAGGACTTGCTCCACGAAGTAACATCCCATCGGGGAGGCGCTCGCGTAAAGCGTTGTCGTTCTGTCGGTTTGAATGCTCTTCAAGGAACGAGCCAGAGAATTTTGGTTCTGAGTGGGCGCATGCACTGCAAAGGCACTAAGACCGATAATAGCCACAGTTACCAGCATTGCCGCGACCAAACGTGTTCTGATTTGACTTTGATTCTTCATAAGTCGCACGCATACGGGCAATGCTGGTGACTGTCAACAGCAAAAATAAAACAGCCATCGTGACACTTTGGGCAGTGCTGGCCAAGTTGACGGGACCTGCTCAGGGCAAAGAACCAACGCGAAAGGTAGGGCGCGCCAGTCCCCTGCGCGCCGCTTCATCTATCCGAGCAGAGGAGGTAGACGATCGTTTGGCCGGTAAACCCACATCCATTCCTCCGCCCGTTCACATAAACCCTTCCGGACCGGATTCATTAAAATGTAGCTCGTCTTCTCATCCCCTTCGTAATGGTCGCGCAGACGATGATCGAAGAAATCGCGTTGCCAATATTCAAGCGATATTTCCCGGACACATACTTCTTCCAGTTCTTAATCGTTGTTGCCATTCGGGGTTCGCGCGGGAAGGCGAGGATGGCGTGCAGATGATCCGGCATGAGCAGGCACAGCCGGCAATGCCACGCGAGCTTCTCGTGATTGTGTCTAATCGCCGCCAGCACAGCATCGCCGATATTCGCGCGGCATAATTGGTTTTTATGCCTGGGCACACAATTAATCGTGATGAAAAACCAACTGCCCTCAGCGGCCCACTGCCGAATTGCATGCGGCAGTTTTTTGCGAACGGGCAAATCCATGTGTGGAGTGTAACCAGATCGGTCAACCAATTAAACACGAAAGCCAGCGTGCGAATTTGGCAGGGCTAGCAGTTCTCAGCACGCCGTTCCCTTCGATCGACAACGGCGCGCACGGAGTGACGCGCCCTACCGAGCTTGGCTCACCTTGGCGCGAGCGAAGCGACGATTGCCTCGAAGCGCGGGTCGCCACGCAGCGGGTCCCACAGCGGGTGAAGACGCAAATGTCCGTAGCTCATATGACTCCCCGCCAGCTTCGCTACCTCAGCCAATCGTTCAATTGCGCGATCCTTTTCGCCCGTCCATGCATAAATGACAGCCAGGTATTGGGTCAACATCGCACCCTCGATGGGGCTTTTGCTGATGGGCAGCAGCTCGACCGCGCGCTGGCCTTCGCGGATGGCGTCCTCCTTATTTCCAAGAGCAGCATCAACCACACCGAGGGCGCAGAGAGCCGCTGCATAGTCGCGTTGATCGCGCATCATTTGCTCGAGCTCCATTCGCGCGTTGATGAACGCGGCACGAGCTGCCGGCTCATCGCCACGGAGCCGGGCGGCAAGACCCTCGCACCAACCGTTAGGGAATGGAATGTTTTCGTCGAAATACCCGCTGCCACCAGCCGGCATGTTGGCCAGTGCGCGGTTGGCTGCGTCGGAATCGCGCTCGCGTAAGGCAAGAAAGAGCCATTCGACAGCGAGAGCAGGCGCCGCGTTTGGATCCCCGGCCAGAATCGTCTGAATTACCGCATGTAACGGTTTTGGATTTGCGCGCGATTCGAGATCAATCCAGGCGCGCCTTACCTGGCTGGGAATGTCTTTCGGAGCCATGGCCAGCACGCGATCCAGAGTGGCGGCCATCTCATTGTAGCGGCGCAAAGCTTGATAAGTAAGAGAGATTTGCTGAAGTATGGAAAAATTGCGCGGGTCCAACTCCAGCGCCTGCTTCATTTCCTCGAGGGACTTCTCCCAGCGACCCTGGCGCCGGTCAACGTAACCAGCCATAAGAGGAATTCGCGATTCGTTCGGCAGCATACGTCGCGCGGCAGCCAGCTCCTCTCGGGCTCGGTCGTAGTCCCGATATGCCCAGTAAAGATGCTGAGCGACGCCCAAATGTGCCTCCCCCGAGTCGGGGCGCAGGCTGCGGATCGATTGAATGGCTGTTTCGGCCAATTTGAGGCGTGCCTCACTGTGGTCGATGCCAAGGAAATAAATCCGGTCATGCGCCTCGGCGAGCCGGCAATAGCCATCAAAGAACGACGCGTCGCGTGCTACAGCTTGGTCAAGCAGTTGCACGGCTTGGAACAGATCGTCTTTTGCCCGCGTGCTAAAGGAAATTCCGTCGATGAGGTCTTTGGCACGCAGGTAGACATCGTAGGCAACAAGATCCGTGGTCGGTGGCTCTTCGATTGCGGCTTTCGCAACAGACGAGACTTTCGCTCCAAGCTGATCTGCGACCTTTTGCGCGATCTCGCTTTGGAGTGTGAACACATCATTCAAATCGCGATCGTATTTCTCCGCCCACACATGAGCGTCGGTGCGCGTATCAATCAACTGGGCGTCAAGATGAATCCTGCCCGCATCCCTGCGCACGCTTCCCTGAAGCACATAAGACACATTCAACGCGCGACCGATTTCCTGTGTATTCCGCGCGCCGCGATATTTTGCCACGCTGTTGTGGCTGATCACCTTCAGATCGGCGACCTTCGCCAGCTTCGTGGAAACGCCGTCGTAAACGCCGTCCGCAAAAAACGCGTTTTCTTTATCTGCACTTAGACTCTCGAACGGCAGGATGGCGATGCCACTGGCTGCTGCCGGGGTCGCCATTTCGACCTGCCAACTCATCACGGCCACCGCCGATGCCAATGCGATCAGGAGCGCAGCCATTGCTGTAACAATTGGATTGCGCCGCGACCAGCGCCAGATGCGGGCCGGGGGGGAAACAGGACGCGCTATGATGTGGCGGCCGTCCAGCCAGCGTTCAAGGTCTTCGGCCAGAGCGCCCGCAGAGCGATAACGCGCATCTGGTTCACCCTCCAAACATTTCGCACAAATTGTTTCCAAGTCGCGATCGAGCGTTGGGACCAGCGTACGCAACTTCGGCGCGGGCCTCTCGGACGCCTGCTGGATCGCGGCCAGGGCGTGCTCGCCTGAAAACGGCGGACCGCCAGTCAATAGATCAAAAAGAATTGCGCCAAGACTGTAAACATCCGCCGCCGCCGTGAGCTTTGCCGCCGGTCCCCTCACCTGCTCAGGCGCAATGTAACCTGGCGTGCCGAAAACGGTGGGTGTGCGTGTCAGGTCGTCTGTAGTGTCCAGCCACTTGGCCAAACCGAAATCGCTCACCAAGGGTTCATCGTGCCCATCGAGCACGACATTCCCCGGTTTAAGATCGCGATGCAATATGCCTCGGGAGTGTGCGTGTTGCACCGCGCGCGCGACCTTTTCCATCAGCGCCACGGCACGGCGCGGCTCGCTTCGCAGAGCCGGAGCGGCATCGAGCAGGCTGCCGCCGGCAGCGAATTTCATACTGAAAAACGGGAGGCCGTCCTCGCTCTCGCTTACCTCATAGATCGGCAGAATATTAGGATGATCGAGGCTCGCTGCGGCTTCGGCTTCGCGACGAAAGCGGGCCAGCGTTTTCTGCGAATCGGCATGATATGATAAAATCCGTTTCAGCGCCACGATGCGTCGCGAATGCCGCTGTCGCGCCCGATAAATCACGCCCATACCGCCGCGCCCGATTTCTTCCAGCACCTGATAATTGCCCATCCGCCAATCGGCCTGGCGCACATCGAGTTTGCCGAGCACATCATCAAGCGTTTGACCCGAGTGAGGCGGGGGCACTCGATCATTCAGGCCCTGGGCAAGGAGACAACTCAGGCACAGACCACGTCCGACGCGCGATGCCGATCCACAGGCCGGGCAGACCGATTCCGTTGGAAGATCAACAGGAATGCCGGGTGCAGCCATTAGAAAGTCAGGGAGGAAGACAGGATGTTAGATGAACTTTCCAAATCTGCCAATTAAAAATGGAAAAATTTCTGTTAACTTATTCACACGATCCGTAATCGCTGCCGCTTCGAATCGAGTTCGCATGAAGTGCTTTTCACTCGCGAAAGCTTTCGGAGTTGAAGTGCGATGCGTCTTCCTCATCTAGGGAGGATTGAATCGAGGCGGCGATGCCAAAAACGCGACGACGCGAATATGTTTTTCACCTGTTTTGGCGCCTCCTTCGCCGCGAGCGAAGCAATGATCGCCTCAAAGCATGGGTCGCTGCGCAGCGGGTCCCGAAATAGCAAAAGTTTTAATTGACCATAGCTGGCCGTCCGCGATGGGCGAACAGCGATGGTATTGCTGGCACGCAGATCTTTGTCCTACACCCATGCGGCGATCATCGCCGCACAACTCAGCCAATCATTGGCGACTCGGCAGCGCGCCCGGATTCGTGGAGCGGTATCGGCTTTCTAACGAAATTGTACGGGCGCACCTATTCTGCGGCGCTCAACGCCGCACAGAGATAACGCAATTCATCATCGATCTCGTTAGGTTCTTCGACAGTTTGAGCAACTTCTTCGCGGAGCAGCGCGCGATAGCGTTCACGCAGTAGGTGCACCAGGCGTTTCACTGCCGCTTCCTGCAGGCCGAGCGTTTTTGCGAATTTGGCATAGGATACAGCTTCTCGCTTGTCGGCAACACAGGCGTTCAACACATCAAAAACACGGCGCCGGCCACGTTTTTCGCATTCATCGCCCAATCGCCGCAACGCGCGCTCCACCACTGTCGCCGCCCAGCGCACATCGAAAATCCTTTCCGGCGACCAATTCTCTGATTGCTGTTCTGGAATCGACAAGTGCGGTGGCGCCTCCGCCATCCAATCGTCCCACGAAACAAATTGCACGTCGCCACCACGTTTCTGCGTTTCGCGTTTGTCGGCGGCGTCGTGCAAGAAATCCTGCAGCGCCTTGAGCACGAGTGAGCGGAACCTTCCCCGGCTCCGATCGGCCCGCTGCAGGAGACGTCCTTTAAGTACCATGGCGAAAAAATCCTGGGTCAGGTCCTGGGCATCTGGAACGGAGTGGCCCTGGCGACAGATGAATGCAAAGACCGGCCGCCAATAAATTTTGCAAAGCTCGGCGAGCGCGACTTGCGCCTTCTCTTCGTCGCTTCCTGAATCCGTGCACGACAAAACGACGCTCCACCGCGTCGTCACGAAGCGATCCGGGCTGCGTTGTCCATCGGTAACCATCTGGGGTTTTACAGGGTGCCCACCATATTATTTACGCGATTCGTAAGCAAGCATTTAAATGCGACATGGATGTTCGCCTTGCAGCCGCGTTGAGTAACCGCGGCCTGTGCTTGGTTTTATCCGGTATCTGCAATCCAACATCGAGCATCCGTCCGGTGCCTCTCCACAAATGTTCTCCGAACATCGCGAGGCCACGTTCCTAGAGAGCTTGAAAATCTTAAGGACCCCGAATTTCGGAGATTTTTCGGCCGAAAACGCAGAAGTTCGGAGAGCGACCGTAACTATCAGGTGTATTGGATCGTCGCAGTGTCGGCGTCTTTCATCTGTAGCCGCATTTCGCCGTGCTTCCAAATGAGAAAGGCTATGATATTTAGAATGTGTTTAGCGCCAACGGCGCAGCATTCAATCTTGAGCCTGGGGCAACGCCCCAGGGCTTCGTGAAATGAAAAAAAAACGTAGCGCTGAAAGCGCGTTTCAATTTTCGGGATGCTCCGAGGATTTGGTAGCGTGGGTCCCGATAGATCGGGACATGCCGCGTTGGTAGGTTCCGCAACGGCGCGCACGGAGTGACGCGCCTTACCAAAGACAACGGCGCGCGTTTGGTAGGGCAGGCGGTCCTCTGCCCGCCGCTTCCCGCGCCCTACCAGCGTCTGTTCGCGCTGTATTAAATTCCCGGGGCGTCGCCCCAGACTCGCCACGACGAATCCGTTTCGCCTGCGGACGAATCCGCCCTGTGTGCGGACCAGTGGCGGACTTGAATGAGAGCGCGCCTATGCGCTAAGCGCCGTCGACGTCAGCGGAACGCTTCAGCATTTCGATCGAAAAGCCAAAGATTGGGTTCATCGAGGTGAGATTGTTTCCTTTCATCGCGCTTAAACTGTAGCCGCTTCGCTGCCTGCCGCGCCGTAGGTCGCCGCGGCGACAAGGCGGGCCCGAAGCGTGCGCGTCGCCCACCCGTTTTCGGTCGCCGCCGCGACTTACAACGTGGCAGGCAGGGCGACGGCTACAAAAGCAAAAAGGGCTCCGCGGTTTCCCGCGGAGCCCTCATGCTGGGGGTACAAATGTTTGTATTTCCGTCGTTACTGGCGCGACAAATGGCAGCTTCGGTTGGCGGCCGGCGCTGCGGAAAATATACTCTTCCGAGCTGAGGCTTTGCTCCACCCATTTAGCTGCGCGCCTGCGCAACTCGCCGCTAGAGTTTAGACGAAGCTTGTGTTTGATGTTTTCGCCGTGGCTCTCGATCGTCTTGACGCTCAAATCCAACGATGCCGCGATCTGCTTCTTGGTAAGCCCCGAGCCGAGCAACTGGAAAATGTGCATCTCGCGATCGGACAACACTTCCAGATAAGTAGCTGATCTCAGCGCACGACTATTTTTCTGCCGCCCGAGCGATTTCCGAAATGCGCTTAGAGCCACCTCCCGGCTCACATAAATCCCACCCTTCACAAGATCACGAATGGCAGCCGCCAACTTTTCAATAGCAGCTTGTTTCATCACGTAACCATTCGCGCCCGCGCGCATAGCACGCTCGGCGAAAATATTTTCGTCGTACGCGGAGTACACCAGAATGCGCAGCCCCGCGTTTTCGGTCCTTAGCTTTTTGATCATTTTCAGGATGTCTTCTGCGCCGAGCCGCAGCGCGGTCACCAGCAATTGTGGCTGGTATTCGGCGATTTTATTCGGCACATCCAAAATAGTAGCCGCCTCACAGCAAACCATCATGTCCGGCTGCGAATTGAGAAAAGCGCTGATGCCGCAACGGAGCAGCGGCTGGTCGTCCAGCACCAGGATTCGTATTTTAGCCGGTTGGTCGCCTGAATCAGCGTCGGTAGGGCGTGTCACTCCGTGCGCGCCGAATTCCCGCACGGTGTGCAGAGGACTGCCCGCCCTACCTTCTGGCTTCGGCGCGACGGACAGCGGGGCGGCTACAGCCTCCGACCCAGTACCACCGATCTCCAGGTTCGTGTCCATTAATGTTTCATCCGCCGTTAGCGTTTGTTATAAGCTATAAAGCACAAAGGGCTCCGGGTTTCCCGCGGAGCCCTCATGCTGGGGGTTAATTGTTATGCTTTCGTTGTTACCATCTTTCTCCAGGAACGGCCGGACGAAGTTCTGAGAAAATTTTCATGTGGTGGTGTTTGTTCCTTCTAAACGGCAAATAAATTTCAAATGATTCCCAAAGGGAATGGAGCGGGCGAGGTCGCGGCAGAAATGGCATCAAGAAGAATACTGTCGTGCGCTGGTTTGCGAAGGAAAGCTGATGCGCCGCCCGCCATGGCGCGCTCGCGGGCGTCCGGCAGATCGTGGCCGGTGAAAATGATGACAGGAAGTGCTGCGCATTTCCGCGCGAGATGCGCTTGCACGTTGAACCCGTTCATGTGCGGCATGTTCAGATCGAGAACGACGCAATCCGGCAGGCGCGTATCGAGCGATTTCAAAAATTCCCCACCCGAGGCGAATGTCTCCACACTCAGGCCGGCG
>WNFQ01003917.1_pt1 | contig 17761 bp, 15 predicted proteins | sample 5400171 | NCBI WGS metagenome assembly WNFQ01 (sample SAMN13153356, study PRJNA577476) | soil metagenome | isolation source: 20 cm soil under Madrone tree | place: USA:California | collected 2016-06-14 | reverse complement strand
AACACGGCAGAGGGCGAGCCGCTCGCAATGAATGTGGCTAAATCCATCCAAGCGATGCCCGGCCCAGACGCCTGGATTTCCGCGCAATTCGAACTCGAAGCCATGGCGCGTAGCGCTCGCAATGCCGGCGACTGGCAGCTGGCGGGCTTCCTGGCACAGCAAATGATCCTGCACAACCTAAATTACGCGGGAGGGCACTATGCTTATGGACTCGCCGCGGAGCACGCCGGCAATGCGGCCGAGGCCCGCCAGGCGCTTGCCGCTGCTGAAAAGCTCTGGGGCAAGGCAGACCGTGATTTGCCCGAGCTGCAACAAATTCACAAGCAACTTGCCGCAGGCCGCTGAGTCAGAAATCCCGTTTTCGCAATTCGAATGGGGATCTCTTCGGCGGTTACGCCGGCTTTCCACTTCGTACAGTCGCACACAGTTTCCGCACGAAGCCAAGAAAAACGATAGACTCTTGACATAACCGCTGGACTCGTTTACATGCTGAATATTATGACGTCCGGATTACTTCCCTCTCGCTTCCTCACTTATCCGCTTACTCTACTGCTCTTATCGCATTCCGCCGTGGCCGCAGACAACTGGATCGAGGTGCGTAGCCCGCACTTCACAGTCCAGACTAACGCTGGCGAGAAGGAGGCGCGAAGGGTCGCGGACCAGTTCGAGCAGATTCGCAACATGTTTCACAGCGCTTTCTCCTCAATGCGCGTGGACCCCGGGCAACCGATCGTCATTGTGGCCGCAAAAAACGAGAACACACTGAAACTGTTCCTTCCCGAGGAATGGGAGGCAAAAGGCCACATTCATCATGCGGGCTTGTATCAGCCGGGTGAGGACAAAGACTATGTGGTCATGCGGCTGGATTCGGAGGGCGAGAACCCATTTCACACCCTGTACCATGAATATACGCACGCCCTCTTACGGCTGAATTTTAGTAACTTGCCGCTGTGGTTCAACGAAGGACTCGCGGAATTCTTTGGAAATTCGACCCTGGGCGACAAAGAGATAAGAACGGGAACGATCGATCCCGGGCATTTGTACCTGTTAAATCAAAGCAAACTGATTCCGATTGAGACGTTGCTGGAAGTGGATCACAACTCTCCTTATTACCACGAATCGAACCGCGCTTCCGTGTTCTACGCTGAATCCTGGGCGGTCGTTCATTACCTGATGCTCGATGAAGACGCTCGGAAAAAGGAGCTCCTGAAGAATTTCCTCGCCGCATGGACAAAATCCGGCAACCAGATTGACGCTGCTCGTGAGACTTTTGGTGATCTGAAACAATTCGGAAAAAAAATCGAGACGTACTCCAGACAGGGGAGTTTCCGCATCGGTATCATAAAGGCCGGTCAAGCTGCAGCCGAAAAGTCCTATACGGTACGCAACGTTTCACCGGGCGAAGCGATCGCCCTAAGGGGCGATTTTTTCACCCATCACTATCGAGGGGAGGAGGCCCAGCCCGTGCTCGAAGGGGCGCTTAAGACCGAGCCCAATTTGCCTTTCGTGCATGAGTCACTCGGCTTCTACCACTACCGGCGGCATGAAACCGAGGAAGCCGACAAAGAAATGCAGTTGGCCATCAAGCTAGGATCGACCGGTTTTGCTCCGCAATATTTTCACGGATTCCTCTTGATGCAAGAGAGCGGCTACGAGGCAGAATCCTCGCTGGAGGCCAAGAGCAGTCTGGAGAAGGCCGTACAACTCAACCACGAGTTCGCGCCGGCCTACGAAGCGCTCTCGCGGGCCTATTCGCGTTCGCCGGACACACAGAAGCAAGCCGTAAACGCGGCGATCAAGGCCGTTCAATTGGATCCTGCACAGCTCGCCTATAGCATCAATCTGGCATATCTGCTGTTGAACAACAGCCGGTTTTCGGAAGCCCGCATCATGGCCAATAGAATTCTAGCGGCTGCCACTAGCACGGGAGAAAAGAATGTCGCTAACACTATACTTCAACATATTCAGGAGGCGGAAGAACGGACGGCACAGAGAACAACGGCTCCTTCTTCGGTGCAAGGCGATCGAATTTCACAAACTGTCGCAGTAAACCCCGGGCCTGCGGAGATCACGGGACCAGGAGCGTTACCGGGCGTGCCTGTCGAGCTGAAGAGGCGCGGAGTGCTTGCCGCCGATGGGCCCATCAGCGCCCTCGAATGTGGCAAAAAGACAGAGGTCATGATCAACGTGGACCTCCCCAGCGGCCCCGTCACCTTTTACGCTCCTGATTTTGCCAAGGTCACCGTGAGCTGGGCCGACGGTGTGCCCGAGCCCAAGCTGAGCGGTTGCAGGGAGTGGAAAGGCCGCCATGTAAAATTGTGGTTCTCGCCGACACCAGGAAAGGAATACGCTGGCGAAATTTCAAAGATGTACTTTTTTTGATTCAATTCGTAGTCTTGTGCAAGTTTGGGAAGGACTCCTGCAGCACGATGCTATTGGCCAGCCGAGTACACTGTGCGGCCGCCGACGACGGTGCGGAGGACGCGCGTCTTGGTGAATTGGGCAGGGGGAACTTTGGTAAGGTCGTTGGAAAGAATGACGTAATCGGCGTACTCGCCCGGTTTCAGCTCACCCTTCTTACCTTCTTCGAACTCGGCATACGCGGAACCTGATGTGTATGCGCGGAGGCAGTCATCCAACGAGATTTTCTCTCGCGGCTCCCAGCCGTTTTTCGGACCGCCATCGGGGCGTTCGCGAGTAACGCAAGCGTACAACCCGCGGAACGGGCTGATAACTTCCACGCTGTAGTCGGTGCCGAAAGCAAGGCGAACACCATTTTTAAGCATGGTTGACCATGCGTAGGCGCCCTTGATTCGCTGGGGCCCTATGCGGTCCTCCGCCCAGCGCATGTCCGTGGTCTGATGCGAGGGCTGCATGGAGGCGATGACTTTGAGTTGCCCAAAACGGACGAAGTCCATGGGCTCGACGACTTGCGCATGTTCGATGCGGTCACGGCGATCGCGGGGGCCGTTGGCTTTCAGTACGGCTTCGAAGACGTCGAGAGCAATGCGATTGGCGCGGTCGCCGATGGCGTGGAAATTGAGCTGGAAGCCGGCCTTGTCCCGCTCGATAGCCATGACGCGCAGTTTTTCTGGATCGTAAATGAGGATTCCGGTGGTGGAAGGATCGTCGGAATACGGCTCCAGCATTGCGGCCGTGCGCGAGCCGAGAGCGCCATCCGTAACGGCTTTGAGCGCGCCGGTCTTCAGCCAGGGATCCCTGGTGCCGCCCTGCGCCTGCATGTTCTGTAACTCATTGAGCGGCAGATTGAACGGCAGCCACTCCGTGATGCGCACGGTAAGTTTGCCGTCCTCTTTGAGCTGCTTGTAAACCTCAAAATCCTCCCAAGCCGAATTGTCCTGGACGGAAGTGACTCCATTCTTGGCGACGTTTTGGAGGACCAGTTCGATTCCGCGGCGGCGCTGCTCCGGCGAGGGATCGGGAATCCGCACTCTAACCAGCGACATCGCCGCGTCCTCTTTCAACATCCCTGTGGGTTCACCGAGTGCATCATGCTCAATTTCGCCCCCCGGCGGATTCGGAGTGCTCTTGACGATCTCCGCGCTCTTGAGCGCGAGAGAATTCGCGACCGCAACGTGGCCGGAGATATGTGTGAGGATCACGGGGTTCCTGGGCGCGACGGCGTCGAGCTGCCGGCGATTGGGAAATCGTTTTTCTGGCCAGATGGTGTGGTCCCACCCGCCGCCAGTAATCCATTCACCCGGTTTGTGATGCGCGACAGCCTCCGCAACACGTTTCTGCATCTCTTCGGGCGACGATACGCCCATCAAAGGGACTGCAAGCTCATCTGCTGCGGCCATGCCCAAATGTACGTGCGCGTCATTGAAGCCGGGCATCACGAATTGGCCTCTGAGATTGAGGGTGTCAACGCCTTCCTGCCCCCCTCCACAATCCGTCAGCACGTGGTCCATCTTGCCAATGCAAGTGATTCTCCCCTCGCTGACCGCCATGGCCTCGGCCCAAGGATGCTCGGGGTCGTTGGTATAAATGCGGCCGTGCGTGTAATAGGACGTGCTTGGCCCTTTTTGTGCCGCGCCCGATTTCGCATGATATGGCAGAAGGCCAGCGGCAGTAAAAACCGGGAGAATCCAGAGAAGCAACTGGATACGCTTCTGCCGGGTCTTCATCGAGCTTTCTCCTCGGCGACTCCGGAAATTCCCAGGATGGTAAGGAGTGCGCGCTTCATACCGGTTTCACGGCCGGCAGAGTCATACCATTCCTGCAACGAATGCGCACCTCCGCCACTGCCTCCGGCGCCGATGGAGATGGCGTCGATCCCGAGTGAAAGAGGGATATTCGCATCGGTCGAAGAGCGCTCGACGCGCGACTCATTGCCTACAATTTCATCGGCGGCGCGAAGCGCGGCCAAGAGCGGAGAATCCGATGGCAATTCCCCACCCGGACGGCTCCCGAGCAATTCAACCTTCCACTCCAGTTTTCCCTTGGAACGGTCGCGTGCAGAATCCATCTCGTCACGAACGCCGGCGATGATGCATTCCCGCAGCGCGGATTCGAGGCGCGTCAGTTCGTCCTCGCTCTCCGAGCGGATGTCGACTTTCAAGCGCGCTTCGTGAGGAATGGAATTCACCGAGGTGCCGCCTTCGATTTGGCCGATGTTAAACGTAGTGCGCGGACTGGCGGGAACTTTGGTGTTGATAAAGCGCACCGAGCTGCGCACCAGGGCATTGATCGGGTTGGGCATGCCGAAGTCAGACCAACTATGACCGCCCGGACCGGTGATCAGGGCTTCGAGCCGCCGCGAAGCGAGCGCTTTGGTGGTCACGTGATCGGTGCCGGAGCCATCGAGAACCACAACGGCCTTGAGTCTCTCGCGGTAGTTGTCCACAATCGCGCGCATGCCGCGCAAGTTGCCTTCGCCCTCTTCGCCAACGTCGCTAACGAACAGAAGTGTGCGCTCCGGCTTTACGCGCGCGAACTGCAGCGCGCGCGCCAGAGCCAGCAGTGCCGCCACACCGCTGCCATTGTCGGAGATTCCTGGCGCGGTCATGCGGCTGCCGTCGCGGTGAACTTTCACGTCCGTACCAGGAGGAAAAACGGTGTCCAGGTGCGCCGCAACGACGACAATCTCTTTTTCATTCGCGCCCCGCAGCTCCCCGACGACGTTGCCGGCCTTATCGATCTGCACCGCCAAGCCGGCATCGCCCAGCAATTCTTTGACTACCGCGGCACGCAGCGCTTCCTGAAAAGGCGGCGCAGGGATTTCCGTGATGCGTGCTTGCTGGTCGTTGACCCAGGAAATGTTGGGTGTGAACCAATCGAGAGCGGCGCGCACTCGCGCGTTGTCGGTAAGCCGGGAACCTGGGGCCTGGCGAGGCGAATGGGAAGAGACCACGGAGCGAGCCGGCATAGCCAAGAGAATAACCCAAACAAGGGCGTGTTTCACCGTCAGCTTAGCACGCGGTTTTCGTTTCAATTGCGTGCGGCCTCGGTGCAAAGTGCGAAAACTTCGGCATCGGAGAGGACGCGTGGAGATTGTTTGGCGGCGTCAAAGATGCGCGAGACGGTGGCCTCGTCAGCGGGAATGCGGTGCTTCTCCAGCCAGAACAGCACGTTGGACTTTCCGCTCATCGGGCCGATCTCGATTACCTGGTCGAGGCCGAAAAGATGCGCGGGCACGCCACTGTAGACGGCGTTGGCAAGCTCGAGATCATTTTTTCGAAATGCTTTGATGAGCGCGGCGGCGTGAACTCCCGTTGCGGTGCGAAACGCGTCATGGCCGACGACGGGATAGTTCAGCGGAATCGATGTGTGGGTAGCCTTAGCCACTTTCTCGCAATACTCCTTGAGCCGCGAGAGATCCTGTTGCACGAGGCCCATGAGGCGAAGATTGACGAGCATTAATTCCATGGGCGTGTTACCAACGCGTTCACCGAGGGCGTTGGCGGCAGCGTGAACCTGGTGCGCACCGCCCGCGACAGCCGCAAGCGAGTTGGCAATGGAAAGGCCGCGGTCATTATGGCCATGCCAATCGACGCGAATTTTCTCGCCCGACGGCTTCACGACTTCGTCGACGGCAAACTTCACCAGGTTGAACGCGCCATTGGGCGTCGCATGGCCCACGGTGTCGCAGAGAACAATCGCGCGCGCGCCGTTTCGAATGGCCGCCGAGTACAACCGCTTCACCGTTTCGGGATCCGTGCGAATGGTGTCTTCCGTGACGTACATGGACGGAAGCCCGTTCTCGACTGCGAACTTCACCGCTTTTTCAGTGGTGCGTTCGAGGTGATCGACCGTCCAGTCTTCCACGAGGCGGCGGATTGGGCTGGAGCCAAGGAACGTTGCCGCTTCAATCGCCATGCCCACGCTCTGCGAGATTTCCACGATGGGGCGAATGTCATTTTCATGCGTGCGCGCCGCGCAGTTGGGCTTGACCTTCATTCGCTGCGTGGCGATTTCCCGCGCCAGAGCTTCGGTGTGGGCGAAGGCGCGCGGCCCGGCACCCGGCAAGCCGATGTTGACGGCGTCTATTCCCAGCGCTTCCATGAGATGGAGGATTTCGATCTTTTCCTCGATGCTGGGATCGAACACAGAAGGATTCTGCAAGCCGTCGCGCAGCGTCTCATCATTCATCAGTACGCGCGTGCCCGCGGGAATGGCCGGCGGCGTGGCGGTGTTCCAGTCATAGATCCATTCATTCTGCTGCAAGGCGGGCCTCGTTCGCTCGGAAGTCAAGTACGCTAGTTGCGCAAAGTGTAGCTCTGCGGCTGCTGCGCGGGATCCGGGCGGTAAAGGGTCTTGCAGAATTCGCAGCGGTAAATTTCCGCTTTCGGACCGATGATCGCCGCCACTTCCTTCGGATAATCGTAGTAGCGCTTCAGATGGCCGTTGCAGAGCTTACCCTTCTCATCCTTTTCATCGCAGGCTCGCTGTTTGGGCTTGCGCGTTTTGATTTTGGGTGAAGCGGCGGTCTCTTCTGGCATGGCGTTCCTCTCTACAATCCGTGCTCGCGGAAAAAAGTTTTCATGGCCCTGCGGGCGTTTCGCAACTTTGCGCCGATGCCCCCGGAAAATTCAAATCGGAGAAAAGCGTCCGCAGCGCGCTCCAAGTCCGAGCCGTAGCGGTACCACCAGGGCTTCTCGCTGCTTGGCAAGCCGTCCACATCAATATATTTCATTTGCACCATTTCGAGCAGCCCGGCCTTCCCGTGTGTGCGGCCCCAGCCGCTGGCACCACCGCCGCCGTGCGGCGCCTCCGCGATTCCGAAATAGCTGATGGCATCGTTGACCATGACTGCTCCTGCGCGGAGTTCAGTCGCGAGGGCTATTCCTCGAGTTTTGTCTTTTGTCCAGATACTCGCCGCGAGCGCGAACGGCGAATCGTTGGCCTGCGCAATCGCTTCTTTCGCATCCTTCACGACTTGAATCGCGAGGATCGGCCCAAAGGTCTCTTCTTGAAATAATTTCATGGTGGAATCAACGCCAGTGATGACCGTGGGTTCGAAAAAATTGGCCCCAAGCTCCGGACGCGCGCTGCCGCCGCACAGAACGCTGGCTCCACGCGAAGCGGCATCGTCGACGAGATCGATCATGCGCCGCACATGCTGCGGCCGGATAAGCGGGCCGACGTCGGTTACTGGATCGTTGCCTGGACCGATTCGCAGCTTTTTTGTTTTTTCCACGCACTGCGCCGTGAATTTTTCCGCTACGGTTCGCTCTACGAACAACCGTTCCACGGAAAGGCAGACCTGCCCGCAATTTGTGTAGCTGCCCCAAACCGCCGCGCTGGAGGCCACCTCCAAGTTCGCGTCCGCCAGCACGATCATGGCGTCTTTGCCGCCAAGTTCAAGCACGGAAGGGATTAGCTTCTTGGCGCATGCTTCGGCTACGCGACGGCCAGTCGCAACACTGCCGGTGAACATGACCTTGTCCGGCGAGGCGTCGATCAATGCCTGGCCGACTTCCCCACCGCCCTGAACTACCGTAACAAGATTTCTCTGGAATCCCGAGTCACTGAAAAGTTTCTCGATCAGCGTGCCGCACTCTGGCGTGAAGTCGCTAGTCTTGCATACCACGGCATTTCCAGCGGCAACGGCTGGAATTATCTCGCTGATCGGAATCGCCAGCGGATAGTTCCAGGAAGAAATGATACCGATGACGCCCAGCGGCTCGTAAGCGAGATATCCGCGCTTCGCTTTCGCGGCGATGCTGTGATGGGGAACCCGCTGCCTGCGCAGCGCGCGCGCGGCGTTTCTGGACCAGTATTCCGCGGAATCGAGAGCCACGAAAATATCTGCAAAGAGGGCTTCCACACGCGGCTTACCGGATTCGCGCACAACGGCATCCGCCAATTCATTGCGCGAGGCCATCATTCGTTCGCGAAGCCCACGTAACTTCGCACATCGATCGCGAATGGAAACCTTCGCCCACTCTTCTTGAACGACACGTGCGCGCGAAACGATCTCCGGCAACAGGGATGCGGGAGTTCTCTCGATGTGGGCAAGCACTTCCCCCGTAGCCGGGTTGATCGAAGGAAGTGAATCGACGGGAATGGCTGTGGCCGCCATAAGCGGGATTCTAACCGATTTTGAGGCCGTAAGGTTACGGCGCCCTGGTGCTGCAACTACCAGCTAGGCAGACGGCTGCTAGAACAGCGCATCTCGCTCATAGGTGCCAGGCCTCTTCGTGTTGCACTTCGACCATGACGAGGCCGTGCGGAGGCACGGTTGGACCGGATTTCGAGCGGTCTCGCAGTTCGTACAAGCGATTAATATCCTCGGGGGCAAGTTTCCCGCGCCCTACGTCGAGCAACGTGCCCACCATTTTGCGCACCATATAACGAAGGAACGAGCGTCCGCGAACTGTAAAGACTAACTCTTCGTTGTCCGCCGTGCGCACTAACTCGGTCGAAAAGATTTCGCGCTCCGTGGCCCTCTCTTTGTCGTCCTCTTCGGAACCCGCCGAAGCCGCGAACGAAGCAAAGTCGTGCGTGCCGACAAATCGCGCGGCAGCATCGCGCATGGCGTCTTCATCGAGCGGAAAGGGGTAGTGCAGAACGTATCGCCAGATCATCGGCGGCACGACTCTCCCGCGATACAACCGGTAGCGGTAGGTCTTGCCTCTCGCCGACCAGCGCGCGTTGAAGTCCGGCCCGACTTCATCCGCGCCCACGATGCGAATCGCGGGCGGAAGCAGCGCGTTCAGCGCGCGCTGAAAATCCTGCGCCGAGAGACGCGATTGCGTTCGGAAACTCCCCACTTGGCCAAGCGCGTGAACCCCGGCGTCCGTTCGCCCTGTCCCGTGCAAAACGACATGTTCCTGCGTCAGCCGGCGCAAAACTTCAACAATTTCGCCTTGGATTGTGGGCTTGCCCGCTTGAATCTGCCAGCCGTGAAAATCCGTGCCGTCGTACGCGATGGTGAGCTTGAAATAGCGCATGCCAAGCCGGGGACTAGGCATCACAACGCGCTGCGAACGAAGCGGCTCCCCGGCTTCACCGCTACACTGCCGCCGCGGCAGAGCGGGCAATCTTCTTCCTCATAGCTGGCGATGGGCAATTGGATCAACGACTGAGTGTCAACTTCGAAGTCGATCTTCCCGCCGCTGCGATCGATCAACGCGCCGGCAGCAACCACGCGCGCGCCGGCCTCTTCCACCACGCGAATGGCTTCCTGCGTCGAGCCCCCTGTCGTCCAAACGTCTTCGACGACCAGCACATGCTGGTCGGGAGCGAGGGAAAATCCGCGCCGGAGCGTCATCATCCCGCTGGCATCGCGCTCCACGAAAAGTGCACGTGTCCCTCCGCCGGACGAACTCTTCTGCTCGGGCAGCGCTCGAGCAACCTCCTGCCCGATGATGAGCCCGCCCATCGCTGGCGAGACCACCGCGTCAATCCTGGCGTCTGAAAAGAGTGCTGCCAGCGCTTGTCCTAGCTTTTCCGCGAAACGCGGATATTGCAATACCAGCGCGCACTGGACGTAAGTGCCGCTGTGCAACCCGCTGGACAGCTCAAAGTGTCCATGACGGATGGCCCCCGCGGTCTCAAATAGCTTTAACAGCTCTTCACCCTTCAGCATTCCGCCCAGCTAACCGCCGCCGGCTCCTAACCGTCGAAATGTCAGCAGCCTAGCCGCCGCCTCTCGCGTTGTCAAGGATGCAAGCCCCTGCTAGACTGCTTTCTTCGCCCGGTCGGTGTGAAGCGGCCTTCAGGATGACTTCCAGATCCTCCTGTAGGCGTGGCCGCAAAGCGGTCAGATTTCAGTCTTGACCTCGAAACGGTCAACTTCTTGAATTCGTGAAACAAATTCCATTCTCAGAACGTTTTACAGAGTTGAGTACACGTAAATCAAGCCCCTTAGGGGATGAAATCTTGAGGGTAAGGAGCACTATGAAGACGTTGTATGCTCGACCGCTGTTGGCCGCCATACTGGCCGTAACGCTCGTGGGAGGACCCATTTCCCCAGCCTTCGGGCAGGACACGCCGCAAGCTCCGCAAGCAGCGCCCGCCAAGAGCGCCACGCCAATCGTGCCGGTTTCCCTTGGCTCCGCGAAATACAATTACACCCGTGCGCCCAGGCCCTTTCCCAACCTGTTTGCTCCCTACAGCCCCATCAAGATCCAAGCGGTTGGGCTCACAAATTCACCGCGTGTCGACCAGCTTATCCATGACGGAAAGCTCGAGCTGAGCAGTGCAGCGGTATAACCCGTGGTTCGCGGACACCGGGATCCTGAAAGCGGAGTCCGGTGGCTTTGGCGGCACTACTCCCGGCGCGGTGTTTGGCGGCTCCACGGCAAGTAATCCACTGCTGAACTATGATCCACTAATTACGACCAACCTGAGCTTCGATGACCGCAATGTCCCGGTCAACAACCCGTTGACTTCCGGTACAGGTACCGGACTACTTGCGCTTACTGCCCTGGTTTTGCACAGTTCCGTGTACAACTTCCAGTATTCCCAGGGATTCCAGACCGGAACCACATTCTTCACCGCGTGGAACAACACGCGGTCTTCCTCCACTTCGGCGGCAAACCTGTTCAATCCCTCCGTGAATTCAACGATTTTCGCTGGGTTCCAGCAGCAGTTACTGAACGGGTTCGGGCGTGCCGTCAACACACGAAACATCCGCATCGCCAAGAACAACCGCAAAATCGCCGATTGGGCCTTCACCCAGCAGGCTATCACCACAGTCACGAACACCATCAACTCTTATTGGGAACTGGTCTTCGCCCGGGAAAACGTAAAAGTCCAGCAACAGGCCGTCACTGTGGCCGAAAAACTCTATAACGACAACAAAAAGCAATTGGAAATCGGGACGATGGCGCCGCTCGACGTCACTCGCGCTGAGTCCGAGCTCGCTACGAACCGCCAGAACTTGATTGTGGCGCAGACCTTGCAGCTTCAAGATCAACAAGTTTTAAAAAATGCCATCAGCAAGAACCCTCTGGGGCCTAATTTCGTGAACGTGGAAGTTATCACCACGGATTCACCATCCCGCCCGGAGGCCATCGAAGCGCCAACATTTGAGGAAGCGGTTAAGGAAGCTTTTGCGAAGAGGCCGGAATTACAGGAACTGACCGCGCAATACAGCTCGGTCGGACTCGCCGGCAACCAGAGATCGTTCACCTCTGCTACTGTGGCTGGAGCCCCGGTGGTTGACGCGAACGGAAATCCGATTCCGGGTTTCTTTCTCCCTGGGACACAGGTGACGCAGGGTCCCACGTCACAGGCCGGCTTCGGCGACGCCTTGAGCTCTGCCTTTCACAATAATTTCCCGGATTATCAGGTGGCTTTGAACGTGCAAATCCCGATCCGCAACCGTTCGGCGCAGGCGGACAACCAACGCGCTATCCTCACCCAGCGCTATCTCGAAGCACAATTGCAGCAAATGAAGAATGCGGCCTTGCTCGACGTCCGCAATACTTACATCTTGCTTACCCAAGACCGCGCCCAAGTCGATGCCGCCAGTAAGGCGCGCGAACTGCAACAGCAGACCTTCGATGCCGAGCAGAAAAAGTATCAGCTGGGCGCATCGACCGTATACCTGGTCATTCAGACGCAACGCGACCTGATCAACGCGCAGGGCACGGAACTTCGCGCGCTGGCCAACCTCGCCGAGGCCAAGGCCAATTACGAGCGCGCCATAGGACGCACGCTGGAAGTCAATCAGGTCACCATCGCCGACGCCAAGTCCGGCGAAGCCGAGCGCGAGACGCTCATTCCCGGGACCTTGCACGGCCAAGTTGTAGGCACAGAGAAACTTTCCTTCAACGCCGACCTAAAGTAGTTCTGACAATTACTCACTTTCCGCGGCCCGGGCTCTTGCCTGGGCCGTTTTTTTTTGGGGGGGATCTCGCCGCAACTAGTTTCTTCCGCTCACCACGGTATCCACGCCAGGCTTGCCCCTTCCGGGCCTTTCGCATAGCATTAATATTGGTGATGTAGCGATTCATTTTTAGGCTTCCAATCGGGGGCGATGAGCATGAGCCAAAAATCCAAAGGCACGACGCAGGCTGCCCCACCGCTGGAAATGCCATCGACGGATCGCAAACCCTCCCAAAAAGAACAAGCCTGGGAGAAGAATACCCTCCAGCCGGCACTGGAAAAAGGCCCCGAGAGACAGTCCGAATTCACTACCATTTCCGGATATCCAATTCGCAGGCTATACACCAAAGCAGATTTGCCCAACTGGGATCCCGACCGCGATCTCGGCTTCCCTGGCGAGCCGCCATATACCCGCGGCATTCATCCCACGATGCACCGCAGCCGCCTCTGGACCATGCGGCAGTTCGCCGGCTTCGGTACCGCCGAGGACACTAACCAGCGCTTCCGCTATCTCCTCGCGCAGGGCCAGACCGGCCTCTCCACCGCCTTCGACCTGCCCACGCTCATGGGCTACGATTCCGATCACGCACTCTCCGAAGGAGAAGTCGGCAAGTGCGGCGTGGCCATCAGCTCGCTCGCCGACATGGAAGTGCTCTTCGACAAAATTCCCCTCGCCAGTGTCACCACTTCGATGACCATCAATTCTCCCGCCGCGGTCATCTGGGCGATGTACCTGGCCGTCGCCGAAAAGCAGGGCGCCGACTGGAAAACAATATCGGGCACGCTGCAGAACGACATCCTCAAGGAATACATCGCGCAAAAGGAATACATCTACCCGCCGGAACCCTCGATGCGCCTGGTGATTGACACGTTCGAGTTCGGTGTCAAGAACACGCCCAAGTTCAACACCATTTCCATCAGTGGCTATCACATCCGCGAAGCCGGCTCGACCGCCATCCAGGAATTGGCCTTCACCCTGCGCGACGGCCTCGAGTACGTCGAATGGGGGATGCGCCGCGGCCTCGACGTGGACCAGTTTGTCCCACAGCTGTCCTTCTTCTTCAACGCGCACAACGATTTCTTCGAGGAGATCGCCAAGTACCGCGCAGCTCGCCGCATCTGGCACAAAGCCATGGTCGAGCGCTACAAGTCCAAGAATCCGCGTTCCTGGGCCCTGCGTTTCCACACGCAGACCGCCGGCTGTTCTTTGACCGCGCAACAGCCGTACAACAATGTCGTTCGCACCGCGCTTCAAGCGCTCGCCGCGGTGCTCGGCGGCACGCAGTCTCTTCACACCAATTCGCTCGACGAAGCCTGGGCCTTGCCCACGGAATTCGCCGCCACCATCGCCCTTCGCACGCAGCAGATCATCGCCCACGAAACCGGCGTCACCAACGCCGTCGACCCGCTAGGCGGCTCCTACTTTGTCGAAACACTCACCAACGAAGTCGAGCGCGGCGCCTGGGAATACATCGAACGCATCGACGCCATGGGCGGTATGGTCGCTGCCATCGAGCGCAGCTACCCGCAGCGCGAGATCGCCGAAGCCTCTTACCGCTACCAGGTGGCCGTGGACAAAAAAGAAAAGATCATCGTCGGCGTAAACGATTTCGTAGCCGAAGAGAAGCCTCTCGACATTCTGCAAATTGACGAAACCGTGGCGGAACGCCAAGCGGTGCGCCTGAAAAAACTCCGCGGCGACCGCTCCCAAGCCGAAGTCGATCGACGCCTCCATGCCTTGCGCACCGCGGCCAAAGGCACCGACAATCTCATGCCCTTCCTTTACGAAGCTGTGAAATCCTACGCCACCCTCGGCGAAATTTGCGACGCCCTCCGCGACGTCTTCGGCACCTACGAAGAAGTGGCCATTACTTAAACGCGGCCAACGTGTCTTGAAGATGATGCACAGCCCGGGCAGACGCGCTCTAATGGGGTTTGAGGTGCCGGTCCATGTCGCTTCTAAAAAAATACCTTGGTTTGATCGTCGGTCTAGCCGTGGTTGCGTTGATCGTCGTCATCTGGTATGAAACCGCGAAAATTACTGGCGAGGTGTCCGCGGTCGGGCCAACTGGGGCCGCAGTGGCGCTCGCGGGTGCACGCGTCACCCTTTACGAGGTGACCGAAGAACAGGGGCAGCGCATCTCTGCCACGCTTGCTAACTTGCAGCAAGAGAGCCAGCAGGAGAAAACCGATAACGCTCGCGTTTACTCCGCCGCGAGTACGGACGAAATGACTCACTCAAACTTAGTGAATTTCAACAACCTCTCGGATACCAAACACTGCTTCGCTCTCGAAAAAGTTGTGGATGAAATCCGCAAGTCCGCCGTGCGCAAGGAGACCACGGATAGTCAAGGCCACTTTGGATTCCGTGCCTTGCCGGGCCACTATGTCCTTGAAATTGTCGGCCAGCCAACTGGCCAATATGTCGTGTTCGTCGAGCACGTCGAACCAAAGTGGCACACGGTCTTCAAGCTCGCCGAGCCAACCTGCCATTACAGTCTGTCAAACTGACAAGCGTGGTTTCTGCGAATTCCATGGCATAGTGATACTTGCTTATGACGCAAAAGAAGATTCGTGTGCTGATCGCCAAGCCGGGCCTCGATGGCCATGACCGCGGCGCAAAAATAATCGCCCGCGCTTTGCGCGACGCCGGCATGGAAGTCGTCTACACCGGCTTGCGCCAGACTCCAGAGATGATCGCCTCCGCCGCTGTGCAGGAAGACGTCGACGTCATCGGCCTCTCCATCCTCTCCGGCGCGCACAATACCATCTGCCCCCAACTCATGAAGCTTCTCCACGACAAGGGCATGAACGACGTCACCGTTCTCGTCGGCGGCATCATTCCCGAAGCCGATATCCCCGCCCTGAAGCAATCCGGCATCGCAGAAATCTTCCTTCCCGGCACCTCCACGCAAGAGATCGTCGACTTCATCCACAAACGCCTCGCGCTTTCCTAGTTCTCTCGACGTGACCTGATAGCAGAAGATCAGGACCGAAGCATCACCGCTTTCCCCCATCTCTTTCTCTCTGCTGGTATTTCTGCCGCGCCGCTCGATGAATTTCCTTCCATTGCTCTTTTTGTTCCTGCTGTGCTTCGGGATCGACTTTCCGTCGCAAGAATTCCTGCTCGCGCAAGAGTGTCCGCCGGTTTTCGAGCCGCGCCCGATCTAACATTCCCGCATCCAACGCCGCCTGCACGGCGCATCCCGGCTCGCCTTCATGACGGCAATCGCCGAACCGGCACTGCGCCGCCAGCCCAGCAATGTCCGCAAATGCTTGAGCAACACCTTGCTCCGCGTCCCACAGTTGCATCTCGCGCAAGCCCGGCGTGTCCATCAGTAGTGCTCCGCCCGGCAAGACGAATAGTTCGCGCGAGGTGGTTGTGTGCCGGCCGCGGCTATCGCTCTGGCGAACGGCTTGTACTTCTTGTACGTTCTGTCTAAGTAGCCGGTTCGCAATCGTCGACTTGCCCACCCCGGAAGAGCCCAGCAGCACCAATGTGCTTCCCGGCCTAAGAACCTCTTCTAGTTCAGGGAAGCCTTGCCCCGTCATGGCGCTGACCACGCACACCTCCGTGCCGATCGCCACCCGTTCCATCTCCGCAGCTTTCACGTGCGCGTCCTCGCAACCATCCGCCTTGTTCAATATGATCACCGGCCGCGCCCCGGACTCCCAGCATTGTGCCAAATACCGTTCCACGCGCCGGGGATTGAAATCGCCATCCAGGGCGGACACCAGTAGCGCCGTGTCCACATTCGCCGCGATCACCTGGTCTCCGATCTTCTTCCCTGGCACCTTGCGGACGAATTTACTCCGCCTCGGCAAAACCTCATGGATCACCACGTTCGTATCGATACTATGAAACTCCGCCACCACCCAATCGCCCACTGCCGGCCAATCTGCGCCTACGTCAGCGGCCAGGCGCAGTTTCCCGCTCACTTCCGCCCAGCATTCGCCTAAGTCACCCGCAACGCGCCAGAATTTCCGTTGCTGCCCAACCACCCGCGCCGGGACCGCATTTTTCCAATCCCCGCCGCACCAAAACGCTTCAAAGTAGGAATTCCATCCCCAACTTGTGAGAGATCTCGTAATCGACACGGATAAATCCTCCCCAGCCATTCACCGCTTCGCGATGATGCCTTCAATCGTCAAACACCCGTTTGCCGTTAGCATTGCAACCCAGGAAAGACTCCCAACAGTTGGCCCTGCGCATCGCGCCGTAGGGGCGGGGCTTGCCCCGCCCGGGGACGGGCGACACTACGCCGAAGTCAAAACAAAACAGCCGAGATTTGTTTGGCTTGGAATTGCGGCAGGGGTGACGCGATCAGCTCTTGCAAACCGCGGAGGCACACCCACCCGCGAGAACTTTGCTAGTGGTTCGCACAGGCGCCTCCGTGGCGGAATTAGGCGATGCCGCACTGTCGCGCGGCACTACCCGAATCTAAATCCTAGCGAAGCTCTCGGTCCCTGTCAAAGAGAGTTTCCCACTTCCGGAAATTACTGATTAGAGTGAGGTTTGCCCTGGCCACGGACGTGATCACGGATGTGTCGTCTATCAACCCCAGAACGGGAATGGAATCGGGAATGAGATCAAACGGACTCACAAAGTAGATAACAGCGGCGATGGCCATGAGAATCGCGTCGGCTGGCGCACAAAACTTGCCCATCAACTGGGCACCAAGAAGACGAAGAAGTATTTGCAGGCTCTCCCAAGGAGCAAGAAGAAATTCGTAGCAGCGCTTTGATTTGCGAGTGGCTTTCTCAATAAGCCAACCTAGTTGCCCTTGGTGTCCAACATACGCCTTGGCTTCTATCTTTGCTTGCCCAAACGTCAGGGCCGCTTTCCTCTCCATAAATGGCCTTTCCACATCCACCATTTCACCAATAGATTCAGATACCGCCAACCTCCCGATCAAGTTTCCATCTCCCATGACCCGGACCGTAAGCCCTGATCGGAAACTGCTCCCTAAAGTGTCCCCCGATCAGCGAACAACCTTCCCATCCGTGTCCCGAATCTCCACCTTCCCAAGATTCAGCTTCTTCATGTCCTCTTCGATCTTTGCACGGTCGCCGACCGCAAGAACGACCATGTTCTCCGGCAAGATATACTTCTTCGCCATCGATTGCGCTTGCTCAGTGGTCACGGCATTGATGCGTTCCGGCAGCGTCGAAAAATAGTTCAGCGACATATCGTAAGTGAAAAGTTCCGCAAAGGTCGCCGCCGCATCCGTGCCGCGCTCGAATCGCCCGGGCAACGACCGCGCGATGGAATCCTTCGAGAGCAGCAGTTCCGCCGGCGTCATCTGTGTGTCGCGCATGCGTTTCAGTTCGTTGAACACTTCCGAAGTCGCCGGAGCGGTCACGTCCGTCCGCACGTCGGAAAACACGATGAACGGCCCCGGGGAGCGGTGATAACTAAAGAACGATCCTGCCCCGTAGGTGTACCCGTGCGCTTCCCGCA
>WNFQ01001263.1_pt1 | contig 17770 bp, 15 predicted proteins | sample 5400171 | NCBI WGS metagenome assembly WNFQ01 (sample SAMN13153356, study PRJNA577476) | soil metagenome | isolation source: 20 cm soil under Madrone tree | place: USA:California | collected 2016-06-14 | reverse complement strand
CTCAATTTTGAAGCTGCAGGACGGCATCTTTGAAGTGATCGCCACCAACGGTGACACGCACCTCGGCGGCGACGACATCGACAATCTGCTGATCACAATCGCGCTCGACGACATTGGCGGTGACATGGGCCTCGATCTTCGTCGTAGCGGCGAGGGCGTGCAGACGATTCGCAAGGCCGTCATTGAAGCCAAGATTGCACTGTCGGAGCAGAGTTCTACCAAGCTCGACATTGAATTGTCAGGCGGCAAGCGCTACCAGCGTGAGATCAGTCGCGAACAGTTCGAACAACTGATCCGACCGATACTCGACCGAACCGTCAGTCCCTGCAAACAGGCGATGAAAGACGCAGGCCTGAAGCCCGAGCAGATCGACGAGGTGGTGCTGGTCGGCGGCTCGACCCGCATACCGAAAGTTCGCACACTGGTTCAGGAACTGTTCAAGCGCACTCCCCACACGGATCTGAATCCCGACGAAGTCGTGGCCTTGGGCGCCGCCGTGCAAGCCAACATTCTGGGCGGAGGTTCCGAAGCCACCAAGGAAATGCTGCTGCTGGACGTGACGCCGTTGTCGCTCGGCATCGAAGTCGCCGGAGGCGTGACCGACAAGATCATTCTGCGCAACTCCACAATCCCGGCGTCGGCTACGCAGTTTTATACGACGCAGGTGGAAGGCCAGACCAATGTGGCCATCCACGTCCTGCAAGGCGAACGGGAACTCGCGAAAGACTGCCGTTCGCTCGCCCGCTTCGATCTGAGGGGCATCCCGCCCATGGTCGCAGGCATGCCACGCATTGAGGTGAAGTTCCTGATCGATGCCAACGGCATCCTGCACGTTTCGGCGCGCGAACAACGCAGCGGCAAGGAGACCGAGATCGAAGTTCAGCCTAGCTATGGTCTGACGGACGACCAGGTCGAGAGCATGTTGCTCGAGTCCTTCGATTATGCCGAGGAAGACTTCCGGCAGCGCCAGGTGATCGAAGCACGCAACCAAGCAGAAACGATCCTGGCCGCGTTGGAAAAGGGCCGCCGAAGCCCGGCTTGGGGACAGCTCTCCTCCCAGGAGCACACGCGCATCTCCAAACTGGTGAAAGCTCTGGACGAAGTGAAAACGCAGGAAGACTACCAGGCGATCCGCAAAGCCGTCGATGACCTGAATCACGGCACGATGCGCCTCGCGGAACTGATGATGGACTCCGCCGTTTCGAGCGCCCTCAAGGGTAAGACCATGGACGAGGCCGACCTGGGCGAAGGCCCGGCCGCGCCTCATCCGGTGGCGAAGGCAGACTTTGAGTAGCAGGTGTTGGGTCTCAGGTTAGGTCTTAGGGTTACGGGCCGTTACGCGCGACCATCAACTGAAACGCTGTCGCGAGGGCATAAGGCCTAACACCCAAAACCTAAGACCTGATTCGGAGAATCTATGGCTGACGAAAAAACGCAGAGCACGGGCGCCGCGACTATCGACGCTCCCGGCGAAAACACGGTTCAGGTGACCTTCCTGCCTGAAGGCAAGACGGTCCAGTTCGAGCACGGCAAGTTGCCGTACAAAGACCATGGCAAAGAGCAGTCCCTTCTTGACGTCGCGCTGAACAACGGCGTTCGTCTCGATCACGCGTGCGGCGGCAACTGCGCCTGTACGACCTGCCATGTTTGGGTGAAAGAGGGGGCGGAGAATCTCTCCGACATGGACGACGACGAAGCCGACCGTCTCGACATGGCCGCCGATCTGCAATTAAACTCACGTCTCGGGTGTCAGGCCGTAATCAACAAGCCGGGCAAAGTCGTGGTGGAGATTCCTGCGTGGAATCGGAATTACGTTTCGGAAGAACACTAGAGGGCAGCGGTTGGGCCTTAGCATTTCGCTAAGGGCCAATGGCTAAGCGCCAAGAGCTGACTTCCAAGGAGCTTGAATGCCGAAAGACTTGACTTGGGACGATGCCGAAGATCTTGGCATCCTTCTATCCGAGAAGCACGTGGACGTCGATCCGCTTGCTGTCCGCTTCACCGACTTGCATCGCTACGTGATCGAACTCGCCGAGTTCAAAGGCGATCCCAAGAAATCGAACGAGTCCAAGCTGGAAGCAATCCAGATGGCTTGGCACGAGGAGTTCCTCGATAAAACCCAGGGCTAGCAAGTGGAACGTTTCGCTGCCGGTCTGCGCAGGCACAGCGGTTCCTGCCTAAGTGCCAAGCGCCAAGTGCAAATGCCCGAGGCACAAGCCTCAATTACTTCGAGGCGGAATCCTTCATTTCTCGATAGAATTTCTGCAAGACATTAAATGCCAGCTTGTGTTGACCCGTGTTTGAAACCAGTCCCTTGCGGTTGTAGTAGTCCTGAATTCCAGGCAATAGCCTCCGCGGCGAGTGGAAGTCCATCAGCACCCACGGGCAGACGCCCGCAAAGCCAGGAATCTTTCGGATCATCGCCAACTGGTGGACATAGAGGTTCGCCTGATACTCCTCGGTCCAGGGGACCGAAGCATCGCCGTGCTTGCCGTAAGGCGCTTCGCCACCAAACTCGCTGACGATGAGCGGCTTGGCATACTTGCTTTCCCACTGCCGGCGGTCGGCGTCCTCAGGATGACCACCATACCAGCCGAGATATTCGTTGAGCCCCAGCACATCGAGCGATTCGCCCAGTGGATCGTCGAGAATACGCTTGTTCGGCCCTGCCTCGGTCACATGATTCATGGCGGAAGTGATCAGGCGAGTCGAGTCGAGCTGTCGGGCGTCCTCAGCCAGCTTCTGCAGGAAGATGAGACGATCCGGGTCCAAGGGCGTTTCATTCGAAAGCGACCAGAAAATCACCGCCGCCCGATTGTGATCGCGCGCGATCATATCGCGCAGCTGTGATTCCGCATTGGCCAGCGTGGCCGGATTCTGCCAGGCAATATTCCAGTACACCGGGATCTCCGACCACAACAGCAGGCCCAGCCGATCGGCGAGGCGAACCTCATTCTCGTTGTGCGGATAATGCGTGAGGCGCACCAAGTTGCATCCCAATTCCTTTGCCCAATCGAACAAAGTCTGCGCGTCTTGAGTGCTGTAAGCCCGTCCGCCGCGCTCGGGCGCTTCTTCGTGCATCGAGATGCCGCGCAAGAAGGTCGGTTTCCCATTGATGACAATCTGCGTGCCCTTCACCTCAATCGTGCGGAAGCCGATCGAGTCGTGCACGGTGTCAGCGCCGCAGGAGATGACGACGTCATAGAGTTTGGGATTTTCCGGCGACCACAAGTCGAGCTTGGCAGGAAAGTGGAACTCCACTCGTCCGCCTGCATCTGGGCTGAAAGTTTTTCGAATGCCCGCGACCGGGATCTCGACGGTCACGGTCTGGGGGCGCGTACTTCCATCCACCTGCACCCAGCCCGCGATTTCGCCTTGCGCTCCCGTGGCAAGCTGAACGGAGTAATCCCGCACAAAGGCCTCTGGCACTTCCACCAGCAGAACATCGCGTGTGAGTCCACCGTAATTCCACCAGTCCGTATTCAGCGCCGGTACTGCATCCGCTCGACGCGCGTTGTTCACTTCCACAACAAGAAAGTTCTCGCCTTCCGCCAGCGTGCTCGTCACTTCAAAATTAAAAGGAGTGAATCCGCCCTCGTGCTCACCCAGCGGCTTGCCATTCAAGTACACACGCGCAAAGTAGTTGGCTGCCCCGAAATAAACGAACACGCGTCTGTTCTCGTGGCGCTTGTACGAAAATCTGCGCTCGTACCAGACCGGCCCCTCGTAGAAGAACAGCTTTTCCTTCTGCGTGTTCCAGTCGCCGGGTACGTTCAGGGTCTCAGAGGCCTCGAAGTTGTATTCAATCGGCCCTGCTCCAGGCGTCTCGGACGTGGCGTTTTCGTAGAAACGGGCATGAAGACCCGTTTCGTAGGGATCGATGATCACATGCCAGGCGCCGTCCAAGCTGGTCGTCTTTCTTCCGGGAATGTTGCCTAGAAGTGGAGGAGAGGAAGAGGAATGAGCGCACGCTAAACCACTGAAAAATAGGAGGAAAGCGATCCATTGCCGCATAGTATGCCTCGCACCTCGCCAATACAGTCAAGCCCGCGTCCCGGTACCTCTTCCACCCGCGCTTTTACAAGTCGGTGACAACTTTACGGGAGGCCTGCCCTAGACTGTCGCAAAACTTGAACGGCGATTGCCCCCGGAGCGTTCACAGGACGGCAAGGTATGCGCGCTTCGTTTTGGGAGGGCCTCCCAGCCGGGCGTCCCGCTTCGAGTTTGGTCTCTCTCACAAACTGAAAAGGGCACGCCCTTGGGGGAGTGTGCCCTATTTTTTCGCCTGGATCTAAGAGATCCATCTTAACCGACCGTAGCCGACACCAACTCTTCCACGCTGGCTTCCCGTAAAAACCGCGCCGCTTCTTCCGGCGGCGTCGGATTAATGTAGAACCCGGTCCCCCACTCGAAGCCCGCTGTCTTCGTGAGCTTGGGCATGAACTCAATGTGCCAGTGATAGTGGTCATTGGTCGGGTCCTGCACCGGCGAGCTGTGGATGACCAGGTTGTAAGGTGGATTGTCCAGCACGCGGTCCGCTTTCATCAGCAGGGTTTTGAGCGCCTTCGCAAGATTCTCGAACATGTGGGACGACGAATTCTCAAACGCCGACTCGTGCTCCTTGGGCAAAATCCAGGTCTCGAAAGGGAACCGCGGCGCGTACGGGGCCAGAGTGATGAAGTCATCGTTCTCGGCCACTACGCGAGTTCCATTTTCGCCTTCCTGACGGATCACGTCGCAGAACACACAGCGTTCTTTAAAAATGTAGTACTGCTTGGCGCCCTCGATTTCCTCCGACACGTAAATCGGGAGAATGGGCAGCGCGATGAGCTGGCAGTGTCCATGCTCGAGCGACGCACCCGCCGGCTCGCCGTGATTCTTAAAGATCAAGATGTACTTGAAACGCCTGTCTTTTTTCAGGTCAAGGATGCGATCCCGGAAGGTCCACAGCATGTCTTCGATACGCTTCGGGGGCATCGTGGCCAGCGTGGACGAGTGGTCGGGCGTCTCGATGATCACCTCGTGCGCACCAATGCCGTTCATCTTGTCAAACATGCCCTCGGCTTGCCGGTTCAGATTGCCTTCGATACCAAGCGCGGGGAACTTGTTAGGGACGACCCGCACCGTCCAGCCCGGAGAATCGCGTTGGGTAGGCGGACCGCCGTTGGGATTGGGACGATAGGCCTGGATCTCGGGAGGCGTTTTGCTTTCATTCCCCGGACAAAAGGGACAAAAGCCACCCTTGATCTTTACTCCCTCACGCACAAAATCAGTGGGCCGCTTGGCGCGATCGGTGGAAATGATCACCCAGCGGCCGACGATCGGATCTTTCCTGAGTTCGGGCAATTACTAAATCCTTTCAATGAGCACTCGAATTCGACATTTTACGACACAGGGAAGGCATTTTTTGAACAATTCCATCTGGAATTCGCCGGATCGTTGGTCATGGTACACAGCAATTACGTCGAATCTCCACGTTGGGACGACACGCAGATGCCGCAAGTATTCCCGTGCCACTCCGCAGGGTTCGTGCTGCTTACCGTGATTCACCGCGGCCTCGGCGGGTTTGACGTCATGCGTGGTGCGAGTCTTGACCTCGATGAAACACAAAACATCGCGCTCCCAGCCAATGAGATTAATCTCACCCTGGCGCCTTGCGGAACGGTAATTTCGGGCGACCATCACGTAACCGAGCTTCCTTAAATAGAAATAGGCCTCTTCTTTGCCCAATCGACCCGTACGCTGATGAGCTGGAACGTCTTTTCAGGCAGTGGTGTGAGCCAGCACGCGATCAAGCAGAGGAAAGGCGCCATGAGTCAATGGAGCAAGCATCGAGGGAGGATCCTGCAGGTCCTGTTACCGATCGTAGGCGGGATACGGCAAGTGGGAATGTGACCATCCTTACACGGGCCGGTTCAGGCGAGCACATTCAGGCGTCGTTTTCCGTCGCACGTCTTCAGTCGCAAGTCGTCCACAATCGTGCTCTCTCCAGTGTTGCTATCTTAAATCCTAGTCATTCCAAGGAGCGTAGCGACGAGCCAACGTGAATGACGCCTTGTGTCAAGATCTGCGCCCGCAATCCTCCCCGATGACGCAAGCCCTTGATCAAAGGCAGCCCGGTGATGGCCTCCAGGTGGCCGCAGGGCTCACACAAGCGAATGCCGCGGATCTTCACAGGACCGATTGTGAATTCTCGCCCGACGAGATGATTGAGTGGGACCCCGTGGGTGACCACATTGCGGCGTGCCTCGCCCGCGGCCATAGTGAGTTTGTACTCGCGCAGGATCGCGTCGATCGCCTCAGCCTCGATCAGGGTGAGTTCGAAATCAGGCTCCGGCTTATAGAACGTCCCTGTTTTCAACGCGTAGCGATCGCCCTCCAAGCCCACGCCGGGAATGGCTACGACCTGATCGACGGCCTGCATGGGCGCCTTGGCCGCCGACGCGATGTGGATGGAGTCCACCCGACCGCTCCACATAGAAATGCTCCTTTGAGGATAGTCCGAAGCGTGAACCGATGATGCGCTCGTTGCCAGAGATCACCCATCCAAAAAGCCTTTAACCGCAAAGGCCGCCAGGTCGCGTTAAGAACGCGAAGAGTTTCTTTGCGAACCGTGCGCGTCCTTTGCGATCTTCGCGATCAAATATCTTTGAAGTACGCGGGCCGTGATTTACGCCTTGCCGACAATCTCGATGCACTCTTCAAGCACGTCGATCGCCGCGTCGGCTTCGTCCTTGCTGACCACCAGCGCGGGCGAGATGCGCACCGTGCTGGGGCCGCAGCCCAGGAAGAGCATCCCGCGTTCGAACGCCAGCTCCACAATGCGATCGCGTTCTTCGTTCGCGTACTCCTTGGTCACTTTGTCCTTCACGATCTCGACGCCGATCATCAGGCCGCGTCCGCGCACGTCGCCCACCAAGCGATGCTTAGAAGGCCAATCCGTCATGCGCTTCTGCATGTGATTGCCAACTTCGGTCGCGTTGGTGAGAAGACTCTCGTTCTCGATCACGTCGAGCGTTGCGAGGGCGGCCGCAATGCACACCGGGTTGCCGCCAAAGGTCGAAGCATGCGACCCAGGGACCCAGTCCATGATGTCAGCCCGGCTGATGGTGACCCCCAGAGGCATGCCCGAGGCAATGCCCTTCGCGCTGCAAACGATGTCCGGATGAACACCAGTGTGCTCCACCGCCCACCATTTCCCGGTGCGTCCGACGCCGCTTTGCACCTCGTCCACCACGAGCAGAATGCCGTGACGGTCGCAGATCCGCCGCAACTCCTGCATGAAGGACGTGGGCGCAACCACGTAGCCGCCCTCTCCCTGCACCGGCTCGACGAAGATGGCCGCCACTTCCTCAGGCGGAAGCGTGGTCGTGAAGAGCTTCTCTTCGATGAAACGCGCGCAACCGAGCGCGAACTCTTCCGCATCCTGCGCGCCGCCTGAACAGCCACGATAGACGTCGGGATAACGCACATGGGTGACGCCGGGCACCAGCGGGGCGAAACGCCGCTTCTGCTGCGGTTTTGAGGCGGTCAGCGAGAGCGCACCCATGGTGCGTCCATGGAACGCGCCGAAGAACGCGATGATGTTCGGCCGTTTGGTGTGGTAGCGGGCAAGCTTCAGCGCCGCTTCCACCGCCTCAGCGCCCGAGTTCCCGTAGTAGACGCGGTGCGGCCCGGGCATAGGCGCGATCTTCGAGAGCCGCTCCGCCAGTTGCACCATCCCCTCGTAGTAAAAATCCGTGCCCGACATGTGGATGAGTTCGGCCGCTTGCTTCTGAATCGCGGCGACGACATCTGGATGGCAATGGCCGGTCGACGTCACAGCAATGCCGGCGGAGAAGTCAAAGAACTCATTGTCGTCGACATCGGTAACCACGAGCCCGCGCCCGCTCTTGGCAACCAGCGGGTAGGAGCGCGTGTACGACGGCGAAACATATTTGTCATCACCCGCCAGGATGCGCTTGGCATTGGGGCCGGGCAGGGCGGTCTTAATCTTGGGTCCGACAGTCAAAGCCTTGGTCGACATTGGATCCTCCAAAAGCAGTCATTGGTCGTTCGTCACGGGTCGTTAGCTTCGGGTCGAATGGGGTCGCTAAGCTCATTTCGAAGTCCACAGGAGACGGACCACGTCCCGAAGAAAAATTCCACAGGGAGGATCGGAGTTAGTCGCTTCCGAAAAGGCTGGGACGAACCTGGGAAGGCAGTACTGCCAGATGACGGCGAGGGCAGCAAAGCTGATACAGCCAGCATATGGGCAGGTGCGAATTAGGGCTTTGCAGGTTCATGAACTCACACGTTTCTTATGCATTATAGCCTGAAAAGATGCGGGGCGGAACGACAAAGGCAGTTCTTTCGGGCGTGGGTCTGAGGCTCCGGTCTTAGTCTCAGTCGCAGGTGTCAGGAAAAGCTCCGCTTTTTTCGAGCTTGCCGGTCTTGGGACTTAGATCTGGTCCGCACGTGGCACTTGGGGCCCATTGCGCAATTTCCGTAGGCCCTGACAGTCCGGTACAATTCCCAGGACCCAACTCCTGCCATCTGAGACCTGTCACCCGCCACCCGCTCTCCTGCTATCCTTTGCATTCCTTCCCATGACCCAAGCACACCAGAACCGTTGGAGCGTAATCCTTGCCTTCGCGCTGGTCTACCTCTTCTGGGGATCGACGTATCTGGGCATCGCGATCGCGGTTGAACATCTTCCTCCGGCGTTGATGTGCGCCACGCGCTTTCTAATCGCGGGTACCCTGATGCTTGCCTACTGTGCATTCCGCGGCCGCCGGGTCTGGTATAGCCCACGTCAACTGGCGCACATGGCGGTCGTGGGTACTCTGCTTCTAATGGGCGGAAACCTCACCCTTTCCTATGCCGAGCGCGTTGTGCCTTCGGGTCTTTCGGCTTTGCTGATCGCCGTCACGCCGCTATGGTTTCTCGTCCTTGACGCCTGGCTCGTGGGAGATCACCACATATCCCGCCGAGGGCTGGCTGGACTGGGGCTTGGAATTGTTGGGATGGTTATCCTGCTGTGGCCGAAGGTGATTGCCGCCAGCTCCATCGGACGGCGCGAACTGTGGTTCTCACTGAGCCTGCTGGCGGGTTCGTTCAGTTGGGCCCTGGGTTCAGTGCTCTCAAAAGTCTGGCAATCCGGGGAAGACCCTTTCAGCGCTACCGCCTGGCAGGTCATCTTTGCGGGCGTCGCCAACCTGATCTTCGCGGTCCTCAACCAGGATTTCACACGCGTAGTCTGGACCGCGCGTGGCATCGGCGCCGTGCTGTATCTCGTGGTTGGGGGTTCCTGGATCGGCTACACCTCTTACATCTGGTTACTGCGGAACGTCCCTAGTTCCAAGGTTTCTACCTACGCCTACGTGAATCCCGTGGTCGCGGTGTTCCTGGGCTGGCTGGTTCTTCACGAAGCTATTGATCGCTACATTCTGATCGGGAGTGCAATCGTGGTTGCTTCGGTGATCTTGGTTACGAGCGCCAAGGTCACCGCCAAGACGGTCGCCGAAGAATTACCGGCGGTAGAGACCGCAGGAGACTGAAGCAGTCGCCCAGTGATGTCTGAGTAGGGCCGGCATCTTGCCGGCTGTCCCGAGGGCGTCTCGCCCGCGCTGCGGGCAACTCCAAATCCAGAACGCAGTCTGTAGTTATCTGGGCACAGCCTGCTCTTCCGCATCGTCGTTCACGAGCTCGACCACCCGGCCTCGCACGGAGAACGTCACCCTCGGCGCGTGCTTCGGCGTAAAGGTCACACGCGTCGGCGCCCGCTGCCGGTCGGGTGCGGAACACTCTGAATCGGGCACATCGTTGCCCGCGGCTTCGCCCAGCGTTTTCTTCGGGATGGTTTGCGCCGTGCAAGCTGCGCGACGATGCAAACAACTTCTTGCCATCGTCCGACCCTCCACAATACGCGGTGTAGTCGCGATACCAGCTGGCGCTCGAATAGAACGGATCGAACTCAGGCAGAGCGATCGGCGCTACTGGCCCCCGGTAACCTGATCGACCTGAAGGCATCCACCCTGCTGCCACCGCCAGTGAGGCGTTCCACCGGGCTCGTCGGGCAAGCTGTCGTTCCGGCGGAAACACAGGTTGCACCAGAAAGAGTCGATCGGTTACCTCGGGCGGTGCCCGGGTGGTGTATTCCTTCAGGCGCGTATCGACGTAGAGTGCGCGAATCTTCAGATCCACCGGCCTGTCCTCGTCCGCACCAGCCAGCCATTTCACAGTCGTCCATTGCCGAAGCGGATGACATGGGGCTTGACGACCGCCAATCCGGGAACTGCCCACAGGAAAAGAATGACGCAAAGAACCTATGAAATTTAATGCGCATTGGACCAGCCTATGCAAGGGCCGCCGGTAAGAACGAGGTCACTCAGCACATAGGCAAGGCGCGAATTCCCAGGGAGGGAAACCCCACAACCGCTTGAAGATAATCGATCTTTCTCCTGGAAAGTGTCTTCAACTGCGACCCATCTCCGCTACAATATCGAACAGTTTGCCGGGACATCTTGCTGCCCCTTGCAACTATTTTGCGCGGGCCGCATTCTATGGAGGAATATGGGCGAGCTCTTGATCCATCGCCGCATCCCTCGAATTCTGGTCGTGGATGACAATCCCGACATGATCGACCTGATGCGGGAGTTGCTCGTCAGCCGCGGCTACGAGGTGGTTACCGTCCCAGATGCGGCGCTCGCCGAAGTGGAAGTCCATCGTCATCCGCCGGACCTGATCCTTTCCGATGTGGTCATGCCCGGTCGATCGGGATACGAACTGTGCCACCAGCTGAAGGAAGATCCAGCCACCCGTCTGATCCCATTCCTGCTCATCACCGGCCTCAGTGATCGCGAGGACAAGGTGAAAGGCATCGAGGCTGGTGCGGACGATTTCCTCAACAAGCCGATCTTCCCCGCCGAGCTTTTCGCTCGCGTCAAATCCTTACTCAAGCTGAAGGAATTTACCGACGAACTGGAAACGGCCGAATCGGTGCTATGCACCCTGGGTCTGAGCGTGGAAGCCCGCGATCCCTACACCGAGGGACATTGCGACCGCCTCTCGCAGCGCGCGGCAGCGCTCGGACGGCACCTCGGACTCGACGAAGATTCGATCGTTGCGCTGCGTCGGGGCGGCTATTTGCACGATCTGGGCAAGATCGCAGTGCCGGACGAGATTCTCAAGAAAGGCTCCAACCTAACCCCCGAGGAGTGGGCCGTCATGAAGAGGCATCCTCTCACCGGGGAGAACATCTGCAAGCCCCTGAAGTCTCTCCGTCTCGTGCTGCCGATTATTCGTTTTCATCACGAGCACTCCGACGGCACGGGATATCCCGACGGATTACACAAAGACCAAATTCCGTTGCTGCCGCGCATCTTGCAGGTCGTGGACGTATACGATGCTCTGCGCACGGCGCGTCCCTACAAACCGGCACTCAGTCACGAGCAAGCGGCGCTCACTATGCGCATCGAGGCCCAAAACGGTCTTTGGGACGACGAACTGGTCGCCGAGTTCTTCTCTATGCTCGCCAAACGGCAGGTCGCGTAGTACCCTACGCGAGGCCGTTCGGCCCCAGACATGTTCGGTGTTTCAAACGCAGCTGCGCAACTGAGTCTCGCGTTTCGGGTTTGTAGAAAATAACAGGCTGAGAATCAACCTTGGCGCCCAACTACAGCATCGTCATCCCGGCTTATAACGAGAGTGTGCGCATCCGCAGCACGATCGAGAAGATCCTCGCGCACATAGAGCGCCGGGATTGGAACGCTGAAGTGCTCGTCGTAAACGACGGGTCCACAGACGACACCGCGCAGATCGTCCAGAGTTATGGCGTTCACAATCCAGTCCTGCATCTCATCGATAACCCGGGCAATCGCGGCAAGGGCTATAGCGTGCGGAACGGCATGCTGCACGCAAGTGGGGAAGTGATCCTGTTCAGCGACGCCGACCTTTCCTCCCCGATCGAAGAAGCAGACAAGTTGTTCGCCGCTGTTCAAGCCGGCGCGGACGTGGCCATGGGTTCCCGTTGGCTGCGCAGCGAACTGCAGACCGAGCGGCAGCCACTCTACCGCCAGCTGTTCGGCCGCATCTTCAACCTGGCTTTGCGAATCCTCCTGGGCTTGCATTACCAGGACACGCAGTGCGGATTCAAGGCCTTCACCCGGCGCGCGGCCCAATCCATCTTTCCGCTGCAACACATCGAGCGCTGGGGATTTGATCCCGAAATCCTCTACCTGGCCCGAAGGTTTGGATTCAGGATCGAGGAAGTGCCCGTAAAGTGGGCACACCGCGCCGGCACGCGCATCCGTCCCTTGCGCGACGGCATGCGGATGTTCATGGACATCCTGAAGATCCGCCGGTACTCCCTCAGTGGAAAATACGACGCGGGTTCGCCCTCGGCGGTTGCGACTTCATGATGCTGCCTTAAGAAGGTCGGGCAACTGACGTGGGACAACGCCGCTTCCCTTGCGGCGGACGAGCGTCATCTTCGCCGCGCAACTCGTACACAACCAGAAAAACTCCACGCCTCTTGAATGTTTGTGCAGAGTGGTGTCGAAGCCCAGCAAAAGTTCAGTATCCTCTTTCGCCTCCCGCTCGAAGCGAAACAGTTTGCCCTCATGCAGATAAAAGAAGCGATTAGAACAAGCAGGATTCGCGCACTTCGAAATCATCGCAGTCTCCCGGCTTTGGCAAATCAATTGTGAGCGGATTAAACCCAGTTTACACCCGTGAAAAGTCAACGATGGCTGTGGAAAAGCAAAACCTGGACGAGATGTCCCACGTCATAACAGACAGGAAACGGAGGCTGACTTGATAGAGTCCTTGCCTCCGTTAAGGTCGCTGTGCTTTTGGAATGAACCCAGCTCTAGGGTGAGGGAACGGCCGTCCGGTTGCCGGGTACGATCTGCGGCTGATACGAGAAGACTTCGCGGCTGCGCGCGTCCACCATCACCTTGAGCCAGTGCACGTCGTTGATGCCGTTTTCCGCATGGTCGCCGAAAGTTTCCACGCGCGTAAAGTTCTCCAGCCGCGCCCCCGTGGAGCTCAGGAACGGTTTGTCGACCCGGAAGTAGTGTGAATCGCCGTGTACGTAGGCAACGGGCCTCGCAAAGGCGATGACCTGATCGCGCAGAGCGAGCAGGAACTCCTGGTAGCCGTCGGCCTGGCCATCGGTTTCGGCCAGCGTTTTCGGGTCGCGTACCGGCCCGCGGGTCGCGTCCGTCGTGTCGAATCCCGGATCGGCCTGCGAGACGAACATGATCGCTGCTGAGTGCCGCGCTATCGCCTCGGTGAAGGTCTGCTGCATCCATACGATGTCCGCCTGGTTACGCGCGCCGTATTCCGCCGGATCGGGCGCCGTGTCGCATAGGTTGTTGCACGACCCTTGAATGTTGAGCGTTGCATACGTAACCCCGCCCGCAGTCCAACGCCGGTTCTCCACGCAAGGCACGTTGCCGTTTACGCCTAGACAGAGCGGTGTCGACTGCACCTGCTGGCGCAGACGGCGCTGCCCCAGCGAGAAGGGTGTACTGAAGAACAGTGCCCGTTCCTTGTCGAGTTGCGCCAGCGACGAATACCCCGCCGTTCGATCGCAATCCGTCCAATCGTTGTCCCCCGGGGTGAAGGCCGCAGGTGCACGCAGCGAATTGAGATACCCGAGCGCCTGGGTGTAGACGGCGTCGGTGCACTCGCTCGACCCGCTCTTCAGATCGCCGTCGTGGGCAGTGAATGCGAGATTCTGACTGTTCATGTCAGCAATCAGGTTGGGTACGCCCACAGTCGCCTGCGCGGAGTTGTAAGGCAGGTCGCCCCACAGCCCAATCGCATACGGCGTACGGCCATCATCGCTTGCTGGCGCACTCGTGACAGTTATGACCACTACCGACAGCAGCGGCCAGAAATAGTTTCTGCACTCCCCTCGTAGGGCGATTCATCGGAAAATCCTGCTTTGTCATGCGCTTCTTTCTCCAGATGGCGTGGCCTCAAGCACCGCCGGAATGATTGATCGCGCCACTCTAGACGACGCTGTTGACGGGAATGTGAATGAGGGTTAAATCTGGATGAATATGGTCGAGCGCACTTCGATGGCGCCCGTTGCCTGCGTGAGGCTGCACCACCACCGAGGGCAGAGTCCGAATCTAAGCCCCGAATCGACGCCCGCCCTGGACGCCCAGAAGGGGCGACTGAGAATAGCCCGCCGATTCATCGCCGGGTTGGACCGAGGCAAGACCCGCGTCCCGTAAGGGACGCCTGAACCAAACGTCAACACACGGATCACTGAAACGCGCGGAACCAAATGCTGCTGGCAACCCACAATTCCGCTCATCAGGATAAAATCTCGCCCATGCGACGCCTCCTCTCCCTGCTGTTGCTCTCTCTCTCGACCGCCCAGGCGCAAGACCACCTCGTCCCGCTGCTCAAGGAACTCACCGAGGCCCCCGGCCCTCCCGGGTACGAGGAAGCCGTCCGCAAAGTGATGGTCGAGCATATGCACCCGTATGCCGACAAGATTTCCTACGACGGGCTTGGCTCCGTAATTGCCCAGCAGGGCAGCACCGGCCCGCGCATCATGATCGACGCCCACATGGATGAACTAGGCGGGATGATCCGACGCGTTCGTCCGGATGGCTTCCTCTCCATGCAGATGTTGGGCTACTGGCTGGACGCAGCCCTGCCTGATCAACGCTGGCTCATTCTGGGCTCCAAGAGACCGGTACTGGCCGTAACTGACCTCTGGGACGCGCACATCGCGCCCCGGGAAGTGCGTACTCGCCCAATCTCCGCCGATGATCTCCACTTGGACGTGGGCGCCCGCAATCCCGCGGACGTGGAAGCTCTCGGCATCTCGCCTGGCGATCCGGTCGTTCCGGTTTCCAGTTTCGAAGTTCTGGCGAACAATCGCTACCTCGCCAAGGCATGGGACGATCGTGTTGGTTGTGCCGTCATCCTCGAAATGATGCGCCGCCTGGCCCATGCGCCCCATCCGAACCAGCTCTTCTATGCCGCCACCGTCCAGGAAGAGGGCAGCATCGAAATGCGCGGCGCGCAAACGTCGGCGCACTCAATCAACCCTGACCTTGGAATCGCTCTGGAGGTTGGGATCGCCAATGACGTCCCAGGCATCGGACCGGAAGCGGCCCAGGAGGTTCTGGGCGGCGGTCCGGGAATGATGCTTTATACCTTCAGCGAACTTCCGAATCGCAAGCTGGTTACGTTCGTGAAACAGGTAGCCGCAGAGCAGCACATTCCCTTGCAGTTTGATTTTGTGCAGGGTTTCGGAGACGACGCGGGGGCCATCAAGTTGCACAACGGCGGCGTTCCGGTAACCACAGTGCTCGTTCCCACCCGCTCAACTCACGCGCACAACGGCATCCTCGATCGCGCCGATCTCGACCGCACCGTCGACTTGATGGTTGCCTTGGTCCAGAAACTCGACGCAGCCACGGTTTCTCGCCTACGAAGCTTCGAACCTTAGCGGGGACTGTGTTTGCACGGAAAGCCTTCTTGGCATGGGGAAAGGACCTCTGAATTTGGTTCTGCTTTGAAGGGGCTCGTCTTTAGCCGAGCCGTTATGGCCCACCGAATCAGTAGCGGCTTCAGCCGTTGAGGTCATGCCTCGGATCCGAAACAGTTCCTTCCGCAAGCTGTTTAGGCGTCCCATTAATAACGCAATATCAATGCGCCTGGGCGCCGCGCTGGATCGCGGGGCTATTCCGTTTACGAGTCAGGCGACCTTCACTACGGCCTGTTCCGCGACCTGGCGCCCCATTTCCGCAGTGCCCAAGACCGCTTGTCCGGGCTGGGCGAGATCCCGTGTCCGATGCCCCGTTGCCAACGTGGCCTGCACGGCCGACTCAATGCAGGCGGCTTCCCGTTCCAGGTGGAACGAGTGGCGCAACAGCATGGCCGCCGACAGAATCGCGCCGAGAGGATTGGCGATTCCTTTCCCCGCGATGTCGGGCGCGGAGCCATGAACCGGCTCATAGAGCCCGACCGGCCCACCGATGCTGGCCGAAGCAAGCGTCCCAAGTCCGCCCACCACTGCCCCCGCCTGGTCGGAGAGAATGTCGCCGAACATGTTTTCGGTGAGTATGACGTCGAACTCCGCAGGCTTCAACACCAGCAGCATGGCCGCCGAATCCACGTACTGGTGCGCCAGCTTCACGTCGGGATAGTCCGCGGACACGCGCGTGACCACTTCCCGCCAGAGCCGCGAGCACTCCAGCACGTTCGCTTTGTCCACCGACAGCACATGCCGCCGCCGTCCGCGCGCCAACTCGAACGCCACCCGCGCAATCCGCTCGATCTCCGCTTCCCCGTAGCGCATTGTGTTCAGCGCTTGTCGGGAACCGGCGTCGCCTTGAATCGAGCGCGGCTGCCCGAAGTAAAGCCCGCCCAGCAACTCTCGCACGATCAGGATGTCGGTCCCCTTCACGACTTCGGCGCGCAACGGAGAATTTTCCAGCAACGCGGGAAAGCAGACTGCCGGCCGAAGATTCGCGTAGGCTCCCAACTCGCGACGAAGTCGCAACAGCCCGGCCTCCGGGCGCAGATGGCCGGGATTCTTGTCGAAGGCCGGCGATCCCACCGCTCCCAGCAGTACCGCCCCTGCGCTGAGGCACGCTGCCAGAGTATCGGGCGGCAGTGGATCGTTGCTGGCCGTAAGGGCCGCTCCGCCGATGTTTTTGCGTGTGAGTTTGAGATCGTGACCAAACTCGCCAGCCACAACTTCCAACACGCGAATCGCTTCTTCCGTCACCTCCGGACCAATCCCGTCCCCGGCGACGATGGTCAGCTTGAGAAGCACAGAGTCCCCCCGCGTACTAAGACCCGAATTCTACAGAAATCTCATTCACTCATGAAATCGCCACGTTGTCATCGTGAGCGCATTCGAACGACCCCATGCCTGCGGCGAGTACCACAAACTCTGTCAACATTTCCGCCTCGAAACCACACCGAATTGACCGTGGAGTGACGGGCGTGCTCGCCCGTCTGGTCAGAGATTGCGTACAAAAATAAAAAGGCCCGGCGCAAAGCCGGGCCCAGAATCGAAAAAGACCTACACACCCCAGAGATAGTCTTCCTGCTCTGCGTGATGGTCGTGCGCCGAATGCAAGGTGATCTCGAGCGGATGCCGCTCCACCGCCGCCGGAACTGCGTAGCCCGTTCCCGTAGCGATCACCGCCGGAGAAATCTCGACGTGCGCGAGTGGAATGCGCGGCGTTTGCACCCTCGTCTCACGGATCAATTGCAACAGATGATGATCTTCGACATTCTTGATCTGGTCCGCGAGAACTACAAACTTGCGATACACCTCGTCCAGTTCGCGCCGCTCGAATTGATAGCCCAGTTGCTCGCAGCGCAGGCTGAGGGCGTGCCGGCCGGAATGTTTTCCCAGCACCAGGCGCGAGTCCGGAACGCCTACCGATTGCGGCGTCATAATCTCGTAGGTGAGGGGATTCTTCAAAACGCCATCCTGGTGGATGCCCGCCTCGTGCGCGAACGCGTTGCGTCCGATGATCGCCTTGTTGGGCTGTACCGGCGTGGCCGTGATCTCACTCAACATCTGGCTAGCCGGATAAAGATGCTCGCTCGCGACGGCGGTGTCGTACGGATACCGATCCGGCCGCACCCGCATCGCCATCACAATCTCTTCCAGGGAGGCATTGCCCGCGCGCTCGCCGATCCCATTGATGGTGCACTCCACCTGGCGCGCACCCGCGGCGATTGCCGCCATGGTATTCGCCACCGCCAGACCCAGGTCATTGTGGCAGTGCGTTGAAAT
>WNFQ01001962.1_pt1 | contig 17771 bp, 12 predicted proteins | sample 5400171 | NCBI WGS metagenome assembly WNFQ01 (sample SAMN13153356, study PRJNA577476) | soil metagenome | isolation source: 20 cm soil under Madrone tree | place: USA:California | collected 2016-06-14 | reverse complement strand
TGGGGCAGTGCACACGAACCGTGCGGGCCGGGAACGATCAGCTCGGATTTCGCACCATCGAGATGAGAGCTCCAATACGCCACAACACCATCAGTGCTGTTCGGTGAGTTGCCTTTCCCGCGATCGCCAATGATCGAGTGATACGGAACGCTGATCGGCGCACTATTAATGACGGACAACGCTGGATTCGACGGCTTCAATCCCCAGACGCTGTTCGGCAGACGTTTGGAACCGGTCAACTGCACCAGCTCCGAATCGCTCAGTGCGTCCTTGATTACCGCCGTGAGCTGTCCAGGGAGATTGATCAGGCTGATAGCAAATTTACCCAATCCGCCGCTGGCCATATCGCTGCCGCGATGTGGAGTACAGATAAACACAACACGCTTAATGCGGGGATTCGCTCGAAAAGTTGTCGCGCGTACGATCAAGCTGTCTTTAGGCTGCTGATCAAAAATCACTTTGGCCCTTTGGCCCATTTGCTTTTCCCACATCGCCCGAGTGACGGTAATGACTTGGTCGTGAGTCAGCATGCCCCCCATGCTGTGGCCGACCACGACGTACGGCTTATGGCTCGGGTAAACTTGATCCACCTTGGCCAATTCCTCGCGCAAACGGAATGCGGAATACAGAATCGGATAACCGGTCGGATAAGCGAACACCCAGAATTGATAATGCTTACGGATCTCGGGATCAGCCTGGAGTCCATTGATCGTTTCTACCCAGGTGAACGGGGTTGAAAAAAGGCCGTGCACAAAAATCAGTGGAATTCGATCGGGATCGTATGGCTGGAGAAAATAGAGCCCAATCCCTGCGGGGTAATGCGTGGCTTCGAATCCGCCGATCAATCCTCTAAGGGCAAGATTGGATGGCGGCTTGTAGTAGCTGATCGGAGCGGAGAAATTGGCAGCCAGGGGACGGACTTTTCCTTCAACACTCGCCGTCGGTTGTTTGGCCGGGCGATGCAGCGCGAGCGTGGCATCTTTCCCATGAAAATCTAGCGTGGCCGTAACCGGCGCCGTGATTCCCCTCGGTGGCGCGAACTTTTCACGTGGATTGAGGATTCGCACCCCGACCAGCGCACCGCCAACGCCCTCCTGGATGTTTGCCTTCCTGATCAGTTTCTCTTTGATCTGATCTGGGCTTTCGAAAGTCGTGAAGTAGCTCGGCGCCCAGACCGCATTACTGGCAGGTTCAAGCCGTAGATGATAAGGCGTGTTGCTTGCGCTGAGGGTGAGTGGATGGTTCCAAAGCCGTCCGCCTTCGCTGGAGCGAAGCAGCATCGTAAGTTCCCCGCAGGCCGCGTTGTAAGTATCACGCGCTGGTGTTTCTTGAGCGCCGGTGCCCAGCAACGGAGCGGTCATGGCAGCGACTTGCAAATAATCGGCGGCTCGTGTCTCCACCGGCACCTGCGGCGAGCGCGCCTCGCGCAGGATGCTGGCGGCAGGCGCGTATTGAAGGCGGCCTGCTGTTTGCGGCGTAGTCGCGCAGCCGACGAGAAATGCGACGCATGTTATCGCCGCGGTGATTCGAATTTGGATCGGAATTTTAGGTTCGTTAAAAATCATAGGATTTGAAGTTGAATAAATTGAAACTGGACAGGACGATCAGGGACACTTTCTTGATTCTACGAAACAACTCCAGCTCAGTTCAAGACACTGTTTATACGATGTTAGTCGTACATCAAAGCGGCAAAGCCTCCTTCGCTCTCGAGTCACGGTTGCAAACTGGAATCCGGGGGGAATACGGAGTCGCTAGAGTTGTAAAGCAACGCATCCGAAGGCACACCGGACGGGATAAGTCCAAAGTCCCATATTCAGTTGAGCACGACTCAGTCAATGTTGACTTAACGTGCGGCCAGGTTTTCCATTACGGAGTCCCCCCGCGCGAAGCTGGATATTGCTCGCTATCAACCATCGAGAGCCTATGAAAACAAAAGAGATCATCAAAAGAGCCAGCGAATTCGCGAGGCCATTCCGGATTGCTAAAGGTAAGGATTTCCGTCTGAAGGATGTCGATCCGAATGATACGCTTGAATTCACCAAGGAAGCAGACAAACCGCGAGCAAAGGAAGCGCTGAGCATGGGTGTCACAGCGCTGGCCGAGTTGCAGGACAAACTGTACGCTCAGGACAAATGGGCGGTGCTCCTGATCTTTCAGGCGATGGACGCCGCCGGCAAGGACGGCGCCATCAAGCACGTCATGTCAGGAGTGAATCCGCAGGGTTGCGAGGTGTATTCCTTCAAATCGCCCTCGGCCGAGGATCTGGACCATGATTATCTCTGGCGCTGCATGAAATGCCTGCCGAACCGTGGGCACATTGGAATTTTTAATCGCAGTTATTACGAAGAGGTGCTCGTCGTCCGGGTGCACCCCAACTTCCTGGCAAAGCAAAAGCTGCCTCCAAAACTCGTAGGCAAAAAGATTTGGGACGAACGTTTCGAAGACATCCGCAATTTCGAGCAATATCTGGCGAGAAATGGCGTAGTCGTGCGAAAATTCTTTCTCCACGTTTCAAAGAAGGAACAGAAGCGACGATTCCTCGAGCGAATCGATGATCCGCTGAAAAACTGGAAGTTCTCCTCCAACGACGCCAATGAGCGCGATTTCTGGGACGATTACATGGAAGCGTACGAAGAAATGATTCAGGGGACGGCGACGAAGTACGCGCCGTGGTATGTGGTGCCGGCGGATAACAAATGGTTTACGCGTGTCGTAGTTGCCGCAGCAGTGATCGAAACCCTCGCCTCGCTCGACCTGGCCTATCCCAAAGTAGACGATGCAAAGCTCAAAGAGCTCGCCGCTGCAAAAAAGAAGTTGCTGAGCAAATGAAATACGCCGCCGGAAAAGTGTTGACTCAGTAAACGGGATCGAAAATTATGACGATTGTGACAAAATATCCCACTACCTTCACCCTTAGTCTGATTTGCGCGTTGCTGATGCCGGACTGCATTATGGGTGCGCACGCTGGATGAAGTATCTTCAAGCGATAAAGCTGGAAGGCAGTTCGCAGGACGACTCGACTCGAATCTCGTTGTCAAAGGCAAGAGAGTGGCGTCTGCGGGCACTAAAGTGTATGGCCGCGTGGAATCGTCGAGGTCGGCGGGACGCGCGTTTGGAAAGTCGGAACTTTCCCTAAGCCTCACCCAAATCGTAGCCGGCGGACGCCCCGTGGCGATCACGACGGGGAACTACGAGGAATCAGGTCCGCGAAGTGGGCGCAAGACTGTCGCCAGAACAGCTGCGGGAGCAGCGGTTGGTGCTGCATTCGGCGGCCCCGCTGCCGGTGCCGCGATCGGCGCTGCAACTGGCCTTATCGGCCGAGGCAAATCGGTTGTGGCGCCAGCGGGAACGTTGTTTGAGTTTCGCCTGACCCAACCTGTTTCTCTATAAGCGAACAGTGGCCCTGAACGGATTCCAGCCCCGACTTCGTACGACCAAAGTGCAATATACGAGGCGCTCCAGATGCGAGTTTTATAGCGACGAGTGATGAAAGAAAAAGTCGCGCAGATTGCCACGATTGTCGCCCTGGTTTGCGCAGGTGGCGGAACAATTGCCCGCGCACAGACCGAGTCCGGCCTCCAGCAACCGCCCCCATCGGGTTTACCGGCCTCCTCTATCGAATCCACCGCCGTAAGCGCCGAAAAGTCTAAGGGCTTCCTGCTCTGGATGGATACCAGCCTCTCGATACTTTTTCGCTCCATTAAATAAACCCGGGTACCGCCTTCTCTTTATGACTAAAGAATACGGAAGATCGCTTATCGTCAGTCTCGCGCTGCTCGCTGCCGTTGGAATAACCGCGCCTGCGCGGGGCTCTGAACTCGACGAACTCAGAGCTAGCGTGCAAGCCATGCAAAAAAGCATGGAGCAAATGCAGAAAAAGATTGCAGAGTTGGAACAGGAAAATCACAAGCAGAAGCAACAAGCAGCCGCTTCCAGAGCTGCGCCGGCTGCCGTAACGCACGTACCAGCACCCGGTCCTACTTCGGAGAGCGTTAGCGGGGATCAGGTGGTCACTATTGCGCCAACCGCGGTGACAATCGAAGGGCACGCCAGCGAGGTAAAACAGCGTCCCGCATTGGACAATCAGCAGGAAGCCGCGCCTCGACCTAACGACCTGACGCTGGATCCGAAATATCGCGGCTTTGTTCCCATCCCAAATACGCCTGTGTTGATCAAATTTAACGCAAAGCCCCGAGTCGACTTCACGGATGATCCGCAGAACACGGGGAATAACGACCGTTTTGTCACCGCTCAGATCCCAGTCGAGGGTGACTTCTTCAAAGGCGGCGGCAATCAGTTCAACGTCAACGCTAAAGGGTCGCAATTAAGTATTGACGTGCGCGCGCCTGAACTTCCAGGAAGCCCTCGGTTCTATTACCAAAATGACTTCTTTGGTGGCGGCGGAGGGGAACTTCCGTTCCGGGTCCGCCAGCTTTACGGACAAATTTACAATGTCGTGCTTGGACAGACTTTCAGCGTTTTCGAAGATCCCGACGCCTGGCCGGATACAGTTGATTACGAAGGGCCAAACTCCGCAATTTTTGCGCGGCGTCCGCTGGTCCGTTATCAATTGCCATTAACCAAGAAATGGCAGCTAAACTTCGGCCTGGAAAAACCCGGCGCGGAAGTCGATACCTCGATTGATCCAGATGCCAAATCGGTCAATCACGCTCCCGACGGTGGTTTAAACGTTAGATGGGAAGACTCGAAAATCGGTCACGTGCAATTCGGGGCAATCGTCCGCGATATCGGCGCCAAGGGCCCAATCGTGGGTAATCAAAGCACTTTCGGCTGGGGCGTGAACCTGTCGAGTTCGCTAAATGTTTTCGACCGCGATTCGGTCCAGACACAATTGACGTACGGCGAAGGACTTTTCCGCTACTTCAATGACGATTTCGTCAACAACGACGCCGCCTTCGACGGTTCGGGAAATCTAACGGCGATTCCTGCTTTCGGAGCGATGATTGGTTACACCCACAAATGGACCGACAACCTGCGCTCAACGGCGAGCTACGGATACGTCCATTTGGATAACCAGTTCTCACAAGGACCTGACGCCTACCATCAGACACACTACGCAAGCGTGAATCTTATATGGCAGGCGCGAAAGCGTCTTAGCATTGGGTTTGAAGGACTGTACGGCCATAAGGAGGAAAAGAGTGGCGCTGACGGAGACGCGTTCCGCCTTCAAATTGGCGCAGTGTATTCAATATTTGATTAGGAAGACATCGAGCTACAAGCACGGGCTACGGGAATCTGCGTGTGATTACGGCGCAACCATAAGACCAAAGTCCAATATGCCAGCCGGACGTACCGTCAGACATTGGAAGCGTTGCAAACGGGATTGATCATGGACGCCGCAGGCTTTATCAAGGAACGCGTTGGTCTGTTCAAAGACTTCAGTGCCGAGCGCATCAAACAATTGGTGGATGGCTCGCTGACCAGGTCGTTTGAGACCAACGAAGCGATCGCCCATCAGGGTGCAGAAGCTACTCACTTCGGCGTTGTGTTAAGCGGAACAGTAGCGGCCTCAGCGGTGACGAACGGTATGCGGCAATCGCTGGGGCAGTTGAAGGCAGGCGAAACATTCGCTGAAGCGGCGTTGATGACGGGCAATCCGTTGCTCGCGGACTTCATCGCCGAGTCACACTGCGAAGTCTTGCTTATTCCGGTCTCGCTCTTTCAATCGGTCATTGTCGCCGAGCCGGGCGCGGTGCGCCACATTACGCGAACCATCGCCGATCGAACAAAAATGCTTGCGGCCGATCCGGCGAAAACGAAGGCTGCACTTCGCCAGGGTAACGACCCTTACGGGCTCAACCTCAAGGGCGAGAGGCCCGAGAAAATTCTCGTCATTAACGTCGGTTCTTCTTCGCTGAAGTATTCATTTTACGATACGACGGATGAATCGCGCCACGCGAAAGGTCTTGTTGAGCGCATCGGCCTCGATGGCACTCGACTGAAGCATCGCGGACCGAAGGGCGAACTAAAGCGCGACCTGGAAAAAGCAGATCACGCGGCCGCCTTCAAGGCTATGGTGGCGGAACTCACTTCAAAGGAAACTGGCGTCATCAGTAGCGCGGCTGACGTGAGTGTTGTGGCGCATCGCGTTGTTCATGGGGGCGAAAAATTCACTGAAGCCACGCTCCTTAGTGACGAACTCCTCGCGGAAATGGAAAAACTCAATCCGCTCGCACCGCTGCATAATCCGGTGATCATCGCCGGCATTCGCGAGATGCGGAAGTCGTTCCCCGCTGTCCCTCACGTCGCCGTTTTCGATACCGCGTTTCATCACACGCTGCCGGCGTACGCGTTTCTCTACGGATTGCCGTACGAGTTTTATGAAAAGAAAGCGGTCCGCCGTTACGGCTTTCATGGCACGTCGCACAACTACGTCGCATTGCGGGCTGCGGAATTCTTAAAGCGGCGGCCTAACGAACTACGCCTTGTCAGCTGTCACCTTGGCAATGGCGCGTCAATGTGCGCAGTAGATCACGGGCGTTCAGTAGATACGACAATGGGTTTCACGCCGCTGGAAGGTCTAATCATGGGAACCCGGTGCGGCGACCTCGATCCGGGCGTGCTCGCATTCCTCGAACGCGAAGAGAAACTCACGGCTTCGAAAAGTGAAGAGTTGTTGAACAAGAAAAGCGGTTTGCTCGGCCTGTCCGGCGTATCGAGCGACATGCGCGAAATACTTAGAGCAGCCGATCAGGGCCATCAACGCGCCCTGCTCGCGCTGAAAGCGTATTGCTATCGCGTGCGTAAATACATCGGCGCTTATGTCGCATCGATGGGTGGACTCGACGCTGTGATTTTCACCGGCGGTGTCGGTCAGGGAAGCGCAGTGGTTCGCGCCCTAGCACTGCAGGGACTGGACTGCATGGAGATTACGCTTGACGACAAACGCAACCGTGAAGCCAGCGGCGACGAAATAAGCCGAATCTCAACCGACGACTCGAAAGTAACGGTGCTCGTTGTGCCGACCGACGAGGAATGTATGATGGCGCGCGAAGCGTTGCGTGCGTTAAGCCGTTCTTACATCACGCGCGTCTTGGAAGCGCAGAAGCAGCAGCCTTTTCTGGTCGAGATTTCCGCCCATCACATTCATCTCACACAGGAACACGTCGAGGCGTTGTTCGGCAAGGGACATCAACTCACCAAACACGCCGACCTCTCACAACCCGGTCAGTATGCCTGCAAGGAGCAGCTCACTATTGTTGGACCGAAAGGTGGCGTTGAGCGCGTCCGCATTCTTGGACCCGCGCGCAAATACACGCAGGTCGAGATTGCGATGACCGAGCAATTCAAACTCGGTATTCATCCTCCTATACGCGAAAGCGGCGACATCGCGGACACGCCCGGGTGCATACTCGAGAGTCCGACCGGCAGCGTCCAGATCGACCGCGGCGTTATTTGCGCGTTACGGCACGTTCACATGAGTCCGGAAGATGCGCTTCGCTACGGAGTCCGCGATAAATCGTTCGTGCGGGTGCGCATCGCGGGAGACCGCGAACTTATTTTCGGAGACGTGCTAGTGCGGATGGATCCGAGTTTCAAACTTGCCATGCACATCGACACCGATGAAGGTAACGCTGCGAACGTTAAGACAGGCGCACAGGGGTACATCGACGGCATCCAAAGCGAGGGATACCAGAGCAGCTAAGAACGTCACCAGTTCACGCAGCAGAATCAAAAAAACGAATTCCTAACCAGCCAATAAATCCTATGAGCAAAACATCAAGCACCAACGACAACGTGTTTCCCGAACTACCCGCCGAATCAAACCTCCCTGAAAATATCGATCGCCGGACGTTCATCATGCGCAACGCCGTAATTGGCGCCGCCGCTGCGATGACCGGAACAGTTTGGACGACCGAAGCCCGTGCCCAACAAGCCGCCAAGGAAGCGGCGGAGAAATCTTCGTTGCCTCCGTTAGATTCTACCTCCATGTCGCCAGACTTGGATGTCGTGAAAAGGTCCAAGGGCCCAGTGATGACTGTGCTCGATGAATTCTATAAGGTCGGTCCCGGTCCCTCGAGTTCGCACACGATTGGACCGATGCGTATCACCTACGATTTCTATCAGCGCTGCACCAAACTCCCCGCCGATCAATTGAAACAGGCGACTGGACTGAAAGTTCATCTGTTCGGCAGCCTGAGCGCCACCGGCAAAGGTCACGGTACCGAGCGAGCGGCTCTCGCTGGTTTGTTAGGTAAGGAACCGGCGACTGTCGATCCGCTGTTCCTCGACGAGATGAAAGAGAAGCCGGACCAATCCTATCCGGTAAAGCTCGGCGATAAAACTTTCAATCTGTCGCTGAACGACATCATCTACGATACACCCAAAGGCGAATTCCCGCACCCGAACACGATGACGTGCAAACTGATGGGTGGGGACAAGCCGATCTACGAACTGGAGTATTACTCGCCTGGCGGCGGATTCTACGAGTGGAGGGGCTATACGCCGCCCAAGAAGGGTCAGCCTAAGTACCCGTATGGAACGATGAAGGAACTGCGTCAGCACGCAGAGAAAAACAAGCTTTCCATCGCGCAGGTCATTATGGCGAATGAGGTCGCTGTCTCCGGCAAGACCGAAGAACAGATCAACGCGTTTCTGGACAAAATCGCCGCCGCGATGGTCGCGACCGTGAAGGCGGGGCTCGCGGTGAAGGAAAGCGTACTACCCGGCCCGATTAAACTGCACTCAAAGGCGGCGACCGTTTGGGAACGGGCTCAGGACGACAAGTACGAGGCTGATCGCGCCATTGCATTGCTCTCCGCCTGTGCGCTGGCCGCTTCGGAAGAAAATGCCCGCGGCCATCTTGTTATCACCGCACCGACAGGAGGATCGGCCGGCGTGATGCCTGCGATCGTATATGCTCTCGTCGAAGGAAAGAGGAAAGCGCCCCAAGAAAAAATCCGCCAAGGTTTGCTTGGCGGTGCGGCCATTGGTTACTTGTGCAAGCACAACGCCACTCTCTCTGGTGCCGAAGGTGGTTGTCAGTCCGAAATCGGGGTTGCTTCAGCGATGTCGGCTGCGTTCATCGCTTCGGCGATGGATGCCTCACCTCTGGTGACAGAGAACGCTGCCGAGTCAGCGCTTCAGCATCATCTCGGGATGACGTGCGATCCTGTCGCCGGATATGTGCAGGTGCCCTGCATCGAACGTTGCGCATTCGGCGCAGTGAAGGCCTGGACCGCCTTCATGATCGCGACCAACGAGATTGCATCACGGCACCGGGTTGATCTCGACACAACGATTCAGACGCTCGCCGATACCGGCAAGGACATGAGCACAAAGTATAAGGAAACGAGCGAAGCAGGACTGGCCGCCAACCTTGTTCTTTGCTGAACCAGAAACTCGAGGGCGAATTCACGCGAATAAAATGGCAACAGAGGTCCTGACAAAACCGTCGAAAACACCGGCCGAGAAAAAAGCGGCAATCAAGGAGCCCGATACGAAAGAGGCATGGCGCGGATTCAAACCGGGCTTGTGGCAACGCGATATCAATGTGCGTTGGTTCCTTCAACAGAACTACACACCTTATGACGGCGACGATTCCTTCCTTGCGCCGGCAACTGAACGAACCAAGGGGATCTGGAAAAAACTGACAGACCTGTTCGTCGAGGAACGCAAGAAAAGCGTGCTCGACGTTTCGCTGATCCCGAGCTCGATCACCGCGCACGCGCCGGGTTACATCGACAAGGAGAACGAGGTCGTTGTCGGCCTTCAGACGGACGCGCCGCTGAAGCGCGCGATCATGCCTAACGGCGGCTGGCGAATGGTGCTGACTTCTCTCAAGACCTATGGCTATGAGGCGCCCCAGTCGGTGGTGGACACATTCACCAAGTATCGCAAAACGCATAATGAGGGAGTATTCGATGCCTACACTGCGGACATCCGCGCCTGTCGCAGTTCGCACATCCTGACTGGTTTGCCGGATGCTTACGGCCGGGGACGCATTATCGGAGACTATCGGCGAGTTGCGCTCTACGGCGTAGCGCGGTTGATCAGAGAGAAGGAACGCGAAAAAGCCGCTCTCGATGCCGAGATGTCAACCGAGAGTATCATCCGGGACCGAGAGGAATTGAGCGAGCAGACTCGTGCGCTAAAGGAATTGCAGGAGATGGCGAAAAGCTACGGCTTCGACATCTCGGGTCCGGCCCGCAACGGGAAGGAAGCAGTGCAATGGCTGTACTTCGCCTATCTGGCCGCGGTAAAAGAACAGAACGGCGCGGCCATGTCTTTAGGTCGGGTCTCGACATTTCTGGATATCTACTTCGAACGCGATCTCAAGGAAGGCACGCTGACTGAATCGCAGGCGCAGGAAATCATCGACGATTTTGTCATCAAGCTCCGCATCGTTCGTTTTCTGCGGACGCCCGAATACGACGATCTATTCGCGGGTGATCCGACGTGGGTGACGGAATCAATTGCGGGAATGGGCGACGATGGGCGGCCGCTGGTGACGAAAACCAGTTTCCGCTTCTTGCACACGCTTTACAATCTTGGACCTGCACCGGAACCGAATCTTACGATTTGGTATTCGCCTCGATTGCCGGACAACTTTCGCAAATTCGCGGCCAAAGTCGCCATCGATACGAGCGCGTTGCAATTCGAGAGCGACTCGCTCATGCGTGGCGCGTGGGGCGACGACGGTGCGATCGCGTGCTGCGTCTCGCCCATGCTCATGGGAAAACAGATGCAGTTTTTCGGCGCACGCGCCAATCTCGCCAAGTGCTTGCTTTACGCTATTAACGGCGGGCGCGACGAAATTAGCGGCAAGCAAGTCGGGCCAAAGGTTGACCCGGGTAAAGGCGACTATCTCGATTTCGATGACGTCGCGGCAAAGTTTGAGCGAATGATGGAATGGCTCGCGGGCGTGTACGTGAACGCCATGAACGTCATCCATTACATGCATGACAAATATTCCTACGAACGCATCGAGATGGCGCTGCACGATTACGCGCCGGTGCGCACGATGGCGTTTGGGATCGCGGGCTTATCGGTGATTGCGGACAGCTTGTCAGCTATTCGTTATGCGCGCGTGAAAGTGATCCGCGACGAAACGGGACTCGTTGTCGATTACCAAACGGAAGGCGAGTTTCCGATGTTCGGTAATAATGATAATCGAGTGGATCAACTCGCCGCGACCGTTGTGTCGATGTTCATGAGCAAACTGCGAAAACATCCCACCTATCGCAATGCGATTCACACTCAATCGGTGCTGACCATCACGTCGAATGTCGTGTACGGAAAGAACACCGGCCACACGCCAGACGGACGGCGTAAAGGTGAGCCCTTTGGTCCGGGCGCAAATCCGATGCATGGCCGCGACTCCCATGGGATCATGGCTTCCGCCGCGTCGGTCTCAAAGATTCCATATCGCGACGCCGCGGACGGCATTTCCCTAACGACCACGATGGTGCCAGAGGGCCTGGGGCGCACGTCGGAAGACCAGACTAATAACCTCGTGGGTGTATTGGATGCATTTTTCGGCGCGAGCGGCTACCACATGAATGTGAATGTCCTCAATCGCGCAATGCTCCTCGACGCGGTGGAACATCCGGAGAAGTATCCATCGCTTACCATCCGGGTTTCTGGTTACGCGGTGAACTTCGTGCGACTGACTCGCGAACAGCAAATGGATGTGATCAATCGCACTTTTCACGGCGCGGCGTAACATTAATCAAATGAAGCTGGAAACGCTGGAGCCAGAAGCTCCGCCGATCGGCAGCCCTTTCGATCTGCGCGTAGGAGTCAGCGAAAAAGTCGACGAAACGGATATTCGGTCGGCGATGGAAAGCGGAGATTGGGGATTTATCCATTCATTTACGACCGGATCAGCCGTCGACGGACCAGGCGTACGCATCGTCGCGTGGCTCAGTGGTTGCCAATTTCGCTGTGTCTTCTGCCATAACCCGGACACGTGGAAGGTAACTAACGGTACTCCCGTGCGCCTGGAACGCGCGGTCGAAGTCGTAGCTCAGTATCGCCAGGGCCTCCGCACGATGAAAGGCGGCCTCACGATTAGTGGAGGTGAGCCGCTGCTCCAGTATCGATTCCTTTCCAAATTATTTCCGGCCGTGCACGAACGCGGAGTCCACACTGCGCTCGAAACGAATGGTTATTTGGGCGCGCGCCTTACGGATGATGATCTCGCGTCGATCGATCTGGTGATGCTCGGACTCAAAGCGATAGAACCCGATTTACATCGGCGGTTGACCGGAATGGACACGAAGCCCGTTCATGAATTCGCGCGCCGGCTCGCGGCGCGAAAACATCCGGTTTGGATTCGTTTTGTTATCGTGCCTGGTTGGACCGACAACATGGAAGAGGTGGATCGCATGGCGCATTTCGCGGCCAGTTTGGGCAACGTCGAGCGCGTGGACGTCTTGCCGTTCCACCAAATGGGCCGTTTTAAATGGGAGAAGCTCGGGATGGATTATCAGATGCGTGACGCCCGACCGCCTTCGCGTGAAACAGTAGACGAAGTCGTTTCACGTTTTCGCGCAGTCGGATTGAAGGCAGTTTGAAACGGAAATCCGCGACATGAGTTCGAAACTTCCGGTCGCGGCAATCGGTGCGTGGTTACTGGTCGCACTGTATTACTTTTACCAATATGCGCTGCGCTCGGCGCCGAGCGTCATGATGCCGCAATTGACCGGAGCATTTGGAGTGAACGCGCTCGGAGTTTCCGCCATCGTCGGCATGTTCTATTACGGTTATTCCCCGTTTAGTCTCGTCGCCGGAACTTCAATAGACCGTTTTGGTGCGAAGCGAATCATTCCGATCGGCGCCGCTGTTGTTGGAGTTGGCGCGCTTTTGTTCGGCACAGGAAATGTGGCGCTTGCAAACATTGGGCGATTTCTGCAAGGCGCGGGCGGCGCGTTCGCACTCATCGGTGCGGTTTATCTGATCACAAAAAATTTTCCTGGTTCGGTCGCCGCGTCGTTCATCGGCGTGACACAAATGTTTGGTATGGCTGGCGGATCAGCCGGCCAGTTCCTGGTTGGGCCGATCATCAAAGGCGGAATTTCCTGGGATCGATTCTGGATCTACGCCGGCTGCCTCGGTCTGGTTATCAGCGGAGTGCTGCTGATTCTCCTGCCGAAAGAAACTCCAAAGACAACCGCGAGCGGGCGCAGCGCCTTCGCCACATTGCTTCGTGCGTTAGGCGAAGTTTTTCGCAATCCGCAATCCATTCTCTGCGGTCTCATTTCGGGTTTGCTCTTTATTCCCACGACCATCCTGGGCATGACATGGGGTGTGCGTTTCCTGCAGGAGGCGCGCGGCCGCGAATTTGAAGCCGCCGTCACATTGGCCGCCGCAGTCCCTCTCGGATGGATGATTGGTTGTCCGCTGCTCGGGTTCATCTCGGATCGGATCGGCCGCCGCAAGCCGGTGATCTTCGGTGGTACGATCATGCTGTTGGCTGTCGTGACCTGGGTTTTGTTCGGTAACCCGGAAATCCTTCGCGGCCATACTGTCGGAATCCTGATGGGAATCGCTTCGGGCGCAGCGATGTTGCCATACTCGGTTATCAAAGAAGCGAATCCGCCGGAGCTCGGCGGCACAGCAACGGGAGTCGTCAACTTCCTTAATTTCACCTTCAGCGCATTGCTCGGCCCGGTATTCGGATCCCGGCTTGTTGAGATGCCTCAAGGCGATATCAATCTTGCGTTGGCGCACTACCAAGCCGGGTTCAAACCGTTGCTTTACGGAATCATCGCGGCATTGATCCTGACTTTTTTCCTGAAGGAAACAGGACCAGCGAGCAGGAAAACCTGAATTCAGTTCATTTGTCGACTTCCTGAAGCCACCGAGGGCGCGTACGACGAAAGCCTAATAGGTTTTTGCCGGGATAAGTGCGATCATTCTTCTTCCGGTGGCGACCAGTCTGTGCTTAATATGGAACTGTGAAACAAGCTTCATTCATTCAACCCATCTATAGCCAGCGTCGGTCTCGCGGCAGATATTTCGTTCCATTCATTGCTTTAACGTTCCTGGCGCTACCGTCGCGCGCGCACGCGTCGTTTCTCCACGGTGAGACGCTCGATTCAGTCGCGGACGTCATTGCGTGGTTCGCGTTCATCATCGTCCCGCCCGTCTTAATCGGGGTCTTCCTGCTGGTCCATATCCTCCCTGAAAAGGTTGCCGAAAAGCGGCACCATCCGCAGCTGGGGGCTATCAAGTGCCTGTGCCTGCTCTCGCTTTGCTTCGGCGGACTGCTCTGGCCGATCGCATGGCTTTGGGCCTACTCAAAGCCGGTTTTTCACAAGATGGCGTACGGCACGGATGTCGATCACTCGCACGAGCAGACGGGTGGGGAAAAATCCGCCGCGACTGAACTCGAACAACTCCGCGCCCGCGTCGCGGAACTCGAAACGGAGATTAAGGGAGGGAAGGCGTAATGGAAGTCATCCTGCTTGGCATCTACGGGTTCTTCGTCTGGCTCATTTTCTATAAATTCAAGTGGCTGCCCATGAACTTTACCGCGGCGGTCATTACCATCACGCTGCCCATCGTGGCAATGATGGCTCTTTTCCTCCTTCTGAACATTGCCGCGCCCGCAACTGACGACGTGCGCGCGATGAACTACGTGATTCCGATCGTTCCGCGCATAACCGGCCAGGTGACCGAGGTGCCGATTCAACCGAACCGGCCGATTAAGAAGGGCGACGTGCTATTCAAGATCGACCCGGTGCCCTTCGAGGCGGCGCTAAGAGCCGCCGAGGCCACGCTGCGGGGAGCGAACGATCAACTTAACAATGCCGCGAACAAAAAAGCCGCGTTGACTCCGCGGATTGATTTGGCGAAAAAACGCGTCGAGCAATTCACCGCCCTGGCCACAACTGGGGCTGGGAAGCGGGCCGACCTCGAGCAGGCGCAGTCCGACCTCGGAAATCTTGAAAGCGAATTCCTAGCCGCCGACGCCACGGAATCGCAGGCCAGAGCGCAGATCGCCAAGTCCGAGGCCGACCTCATCAATGCGAAATTCGACCTCGATGGCTGCGTCCACCTTGCTCCCTCGAACGGGCGCGTTGCCAACCTTGCCCTGCAACCCGGCGTGCGCGCGACCCAGTTCGCGACAATGCCCGTGATGAGCTTCATCCAGGAGGACGATCCGTGGCTGCTGGCATTCTACCGGCAAAACGAACTGCGCTACGTCGAACCCGGCGACGAAGCGGAAATCTTTATGAAGGTGTATCCGGGCCGCATCATCAAGTGCAAGGTCGATTCCATCCTTTGGGCGACGGCACAAGGCCAGCTGCCGATCAACGGCAACCTCCCCAACACCATGCCAGTGTCGGCGCCCGAACAGCGCATCGCAGTGCGACTCCTCACACAGGGGAAGGATAAAGACGTTTTCCTCGCTGCTGGTGCCCGCGGCGGGGGAGCGATCTACACGAACAATATTACGGCGATCCAGATCATCCGTCGCGTGATCGTCCGCATCACGGCCAAGTTCGACTGGTTCGTCATCAAACACCTCTCCGCTCTTTTCGGCGGACACTAGGACGAGAATGAAAGGGATAAAGGCCTTGCGCTCCACTGTGCTTCTTGCTGCCGCCAGCAGCCTCGTGCTGGCGGGCTGCGCTCTGAAAAATCCGCCCTTTGGTGCGGACATCATGCCTGAGTCTGCTCGCGCGAAGATCCCGGGAAGCTGGGCCGGCCCGCATCGCAGCGGCGCCGTGGTGCCGAACTGGATCCGTAATTTCGGCGACCCGGAGCTTAACGCGCTTGTCGCGGACGCCGTGGAGCGGAATCCCGATCTCAAGGCCGCCGCCGCCCGGGTGGAAGCATCGCGCGCTGCTGTGCGCATTGCAGCATCGTCGCTGTATCCGCGGATCGCGATGAAGGGATTGGGTGAGCGCCAGGGACAGGAACTTAGTGGCGCCGTCGGTCGCAACATTAATCCGCCGAGCTTCGGGGGTTCGGGAACAGAGGACAGCGGCGGCGCCGGACTCGACACCAGCACGGATAAATCATCACAGCGCTGGGTATATGGCATCGCCGCCGGCGCCGCATGGGAGGTCGACGTGTGGGGTCGCATTCGCTCGAAAAAAGCTGCCGCAAAGGCTGAAAGCGCAGCGCTGGAAGCCGACTACGAATTTGCCCGGCAATCTCTAGCCGCTGCGGTGGCGCGCGCGTATATCTCGACCATCGAGGCTGCGCAACAGGAAGCAAACGCACAGGAGACGCTCGGTATTTACCAGGAATACTCGAAACTCACCGACGTGCGCAAAGAGCAGGGCTTCGCGAGCGACTTCGACGTTTCGCAGATCAAGTCGCGCACCGCCGCCGCCGAGGATGCGCTCTACTCCGCACAGTCGGCGCGGGCGCAGACGATTCGCGCGATCGAGGTCGTGACCAGTCGCTACCCTGCCGGCAGGTTTGATGTGCGGCGCTCCTTCCCCGGCCAACCGAAGGCCGTGCCAGCCGGGCTGCCCGCGCAAATCCTCGAACGCCGCCCGGATCTCATCGCCAGCGAGCGCCGCTTCGCCGCCTCTTTTCACAGGGTGAACGAGGCGCGCACCGCGCGCCTGCCGCGCTTTGTGCTCAGTGCCACGAGTGGACTCGGAAGTGCGGACCTTGACTCAGTCGGCACGCTCAATGCCCTCGTCTGGAGTTTGGCCGGTGGAATTACTCAACCGATTTTCTTTGGCGGTGAACTCCAGGCTGCCCAAGACCTTCGCACTGCCGAGCAAAAAGCCGCTGCCGCAAGCTATGTGGGTTCCGCGTTGCGCGCGTTCGGAGAGGTCGAAGATTCTCTCGCCGGCGATTATTATCTGCGCAAACGCGAAGGCGCGCTGTCCGACGCGGTTTCGAGCAGTGCTGATTCGGTGAAGTTCAGCAGGGAGCAGCTCGAACAAGGACAGATCGACATGTTCACCGTCTTGCGTCTCACTGGGGAAAATCTTGCCGCGAAAGTCCAACTCACCCAAGTCCGCGCTTCCCGCCTCCGCGAACGCGTGAACCTATACCTAGCCCTCGGCGGTGATTTCGCGGGAACTGGCGCGCCAAAATGAAGACGACACTGCTCGGTGCGAGTAAATTGAAAAGACTTAAATCGCGGGCGTGATGCGAACGATCACCAACAACTATCGGGATACGCACGTTTTGAATTTAGGCTCTGGAGGCGAACGCGGTCCTTATCTGGTGACTCAAACAGGCGTCGCGCCAACCGATCCTTTGGCAAAGGAACGGATGTTTGTGCTGCGCCCCGATGGACGCTGGGTTGATTTCAATGCATACGCTTGCCAGGGCAATCCAGAAGCCATGGACGAGATTGTCTTCTCCACGACAACGGAAGTTATGGAAACATTCGCCAAGTTACTAGGCCAACCGAGAATTCTCGAACTGCCCGTTGATGAGGCGGGACTTAAGGCTTGGATTGAGCGTCAGAAAAGCGGCAATCCATTGGAAGCGGCTCGGGAATGGGCAGCAGGATACAACAAACGCCGCCGCAAAAAACGTCGCAGTTAGAGTGACTCGACATTATGGGCGAGGGGATTCCCCAGAGGCAACAGACTGCTGCTGATTTAGAACCGTCTGGTTTTGACTCGCGCGCGACGGCTCGCCAGAGGTGGTATAACATATTTCCAGCTCTCACGTGGTTGCGCGTCTACCAACCTAGGTGGCTCCGAGCGGATCTAATCGCCGGTGTTACCCTCGCAGCCTACCTGATGCCCGCTGGGCTAGCGGATGCTTCGCTTGCTAATCTGCCGCCCGAAGCTGGTCTTTATGCGTGCCTCTTTTCCGGA
>WNFQ01002100.1_pt1 | contig 17778 bp, 10 predicted proteins | sample 5400171 | NCBI WGS metagenome assembly WNFQ01 (sample SAMN13153356, study PRJNA577476) | soil metagenome | isolation source: 20 cm soil under Madrone tree | place: USA:California | collected 2016-06-14 | reverse complement strand
AAGCTAATAGATACTAAACGAAAGCAAAAATCAACGTGCGATGTTAGACTGGGCCGGCATGCAACGTCCCAACCTTGTGGTTTGCGCCGGGAGGGAGCTATTTGGTTCTTTCTTCCCGCCCCTTCTGCAGACGCAACTCTCCCGACAGTTTCGGTGGCACAGAGAGGGAGCGCGCCGAAGCAATCCGGTTCTCAGGCGGAGGTTAGCCACTGCTCAGGCACGGATCACTACCTGGGATAGTCCTCAGTTTTCAGAAGACTTGCCTCGCCTGGCGCCAAAGCTAAGAATCATCGCGCACTGCGGTGGGAAAGTGAAATCGCGCTTCCCCCGGTCGCTCTTTGATGAGTTGACCATCACGACGGCGCCAGTGCCCATGGCGCGCGCAACCGCCGAACTGGGCGCTGCCTTGCTGATGCCAGCATCGCCCTTCCACGCTTTGCCCACTGGTTTCGGGAGAATTGGGCTCCATGAATGAAAGCAGTAACGCGGTCTCGCGCAAGCTGCGTGCAAGCGACATTCCGGCCGCAGTGCAATTGTCGGCGGAAGCCGGCTGGAACCAGACGGAAGAGGATTGGCGCCTTCTGATCGATCTGGCTCCCGACGGCTGTCTGGCGATCGAAGTGGAAGGCGACCTTGCTGCAACTACAACGCTGCTGTGCTACGGAAAACGACTGGCATGGATCGGCATGGTGCTCACGAAAGTTCCCTATCGGGGACGGGGCTTTGCCCGCCGTTTGCTGACGGAGGCATTGACGCTGGCCGATCGTTTGGGAATTGAAACCGTGAAGCTGGACGCTACGGATCAGGGCCAGCCCCTTTACGAAAAGCTCGGCTTCCGTTGTGAACAGCCAATGGAACGCTGGTCGCGGCAAGGTTCGTCCGAGAGTCCCGGGCCGGATAGTTTCCTTGGCGCGGCGTCCGCGGGGAACTGGCATGTGGCGGATCACCGGGCATCCGGCGTGGACCGTTCGCAGTTGCTGGAGAAGCTTGCGGTACGCAATCCACCTTTCTCGATTGGGACTTCGTACTTGCTGACGCGGCCCGGGCGCCTGACTCGGTACCTGGGCCCCTGCGTGGCCGATAGTCCGCGAAGCGCTCAGGATTTGATTCAAGGCGCTGTACAGAATTCTGGCTCCGCATGGTCTTGGGACTTGTTGCCCGACAATGTACACGCCATCGCCATCGCCCGGGAGCTTTCGTTCGCGCCGAAGAGGCGCCTCCTGCGTATGGTTCGTGGCAAGGATTTACGCGCACAGGAAGAGGCGATTTACGCCATCGCCGGCTTTGAATTGGGATGAAGATGCAGATTCACAACGTGACAGATTTGGAAGAACGGCTCTCGCGCCCGGATGAGGCCGATGCCTCGGCGATGGCAGCCTTGGACGGAGACCTGTTGATTTTGGGCGTCGGCGGGAAGATGGGGCCGAGCCTGGCCAGGTTGGCGCGTCGCGCCGCGGATAGGGCTGGAAGCGGGAAGCACATCATCGCCGTAGCTCGATTCAGCAATAGCGGGTTACCGGCGGAACTGGCGGCTCAGGGAATTGAGACAATCACGAGCGATCTGCTCGAACCGGGAGCGCTCAGCCGTCTTCCGGAAATTCCTAACGTCGTTTTCATGGCGGCACGAAAATTCGGCACCGACGGAGAGGCACACCTGACTTGGGCGATGAACACATATTTGCCCGGGTTGGTGGCTGAACGGTATCGGCACTCTCGTGTCGTTGCATTTTCGACAGGCAACGTTTATCCATTGCGTTCGCGGATGGAGGGTGGGGCAGTGGAGTCGACGCCGATCAGTCCAGTTGGCGAGTATGCGCAGTCCGCACTGGGGCGTGAGCGAATGTTTGAGTATGGCTCGGCACGGTGGGGAACACTCGCGACCATCCTACGTCTGAATTATGCCGTCGAACTGCGCTATGGCGTTCTGGTCGATATCGGGCGAGCGGTGTTCGAGCGACGTCCCGTTTCTCTGAGCGTGCCCTTCGTCAATGTCATCTGGCAAAGGGACGCGAACGCCTGGTGCCTGCGCTCTTTCGCGCACTGCCAGGCACCGCCTTTCATATTGAACATCACCGGCAGCGAAACGCTTTCGGTGCGGGACATCGCGATGGAATTCGGCAAACATTTCGGAATTGAACCGACCTTCGTCTCCGACGAAGAAGGGTCCACGGCTCTGCTCAGCGACGCCAGCCAGGCAGCAACGCTCTTCGGCCGGCCCACGGTGAGTCCCACGGAGTTGGTCGAATTCACGGCGCAATGGATCCGGCAAGGTGGCGTGCTGTTGAATAAGCCCACGCACTTCCAGACCCGCGACGGGAAATTCTGATGCGACTGCGCCAGAAACTCCGCTCAGGGTGCGTAATCCCGGCTCACCCGCTCGCGCTCAACAGCAACCACAGGTTGGACGAGCGCAGGCAGCGAGCTCTCACGCGTTACTATCTCGCTGCGGGCGCTGGTGGGATCGCAGTCGGAGTACACACTACCCAGTTCGCGATTCGCGACCCGGAGGTTGGATTGTTGGAGCCCGTGCTCACGATCGCAAGCGAAGAAGGTCGGGGCCACGATGTTGTGAAGGTCGCGGGCGTGTGCGGGAAGCGCGACCAGGCTATGGCCGAGGCAGAACTTGCCGCACGACTGGGGTACGACATTGCACTTTTGAGCCTCGGCGACTTGCGCGACGCGAACATTGCCGAACTCGTCGAACATTCGAAATCGATCGCTTCCGTGATTCCAGTCATGGGGTTCTGCTTGCAGCCTTCGGTCGGAGGGCGCTTGCTACCCTACGAATTCTGGCGGCAGTTCCTCGAGATCGAGAATGTGGTGGCCATCAAGATTGCGCCCTTCAATCGCTATCAAACGATCGACGTGGAGCGCGCACTGGCCGAGTCGGGCCGCGCCCACGAGATTGCGTTGTACACCGGGAACGACGACAACCTCTTGAACGACCTGTGGACGCAGTTCGATTTCGGTACACAGCCAATTCGGATTGTTGGCGGCTTGTTAGGCCCCTGGGCGGTATGGACGAAGACGGCAGTCTCTCATCTGGATCTTGCGAAGAGCCATTCGAAAGCTGTGCCCAGCGAGATACTGACTCTTGCCGCTCAGATCACCGACGCCAATGCCGCGCTCTTCGATCCTGCGCACCAGTTTCGCGGATGCATTCCCGGCATCCATGAGATCCTGCGCCGCCCGGGCCTACTCGAAGGGCACTGCTGTCTTGACCCAGACGAGGAACTCTGCCCTGGTCAGATGGAGGAAATTGATCGGGTGTGTCGATCGTATCCGCATTTGCGGGACGACGCGTTCGTACAGGAGCATCTGGATGATTGGCTTCGTTAAGACTCTGGTCATAGTGCTGCTGGCTGCCGTTCGGGCGGTGGCCGCAGATAGTGCTGTCGTGAAGAGCACGTATGCCAACGAAGACGTTGCGTTGCAACTCGATCCAGGTGCGCCCTTCTGGAGCGCGTCTCCCTCCGTCTACATGGAGAAAGATACGTTCGGCAAGGCTGTGCCACGGCACCGCACCGAGATCCGCACGCGCTGGACGAAGGAGAACCTATATTTTCTGTTCATCTGTCCCTACGAAGAGCTGCATCTGAAACCCTCGCCGAACACGACGCAGGAGACCAATCAACTTTGGAACTGGGATGTGGCCGAGGTGTTTGTCGGTGCGGATTTCAGCGACATCAAACGCTACAAAGAATTCGAGGTTTCCCCGCAAGGCGAATGGATCGATCTGGACGTGAATCTGCACAATCCTCACCACGAGGATGGCTGGACCTGGAACTCCGGGTTTCAAGTGCTGGCCAGGATTGATCCGCAAAAACACGTCTGGTACGCCGAAATGCGTATCCCATGGTCTGCGATTGATACTCGAACTCCGACACCAGGAAACAAGTTGCGCTTGAACCTATTCCGCAGCCAAGGTCCTCCGGAGCATGCGCACGAGATCACCTGGCAACCGCCCTTCAGCAAAACGTTCCACGTTCCCGAGCGTTTTGGTCTGCTCAAACTGGTCAAAGAAAAACCATGAGGGAACGTCGCGGCTGAATGTTCAGGGTCGTGCAGGGATTCATAATTCCAGTAGTTGTTGATGCAGGAAGACCAAGCCGGCTGCGCCGAGTACTCCTCCGTAGCCGATCGCACTCTGAAAGACGATGGGCACCTCGCGGCCGAGCATGCACTGCGTCTGCCGTGCTACCGCCGAACGTAACGGAGCAAGCAATGGCTCGCCGGCGGTGGCGATGTTGCCGCCCACAATGAGGACCTCAGGATCGAACATGTGCAAGAGACTCACGACCGCCGCAATCAAGGATTCCAGCGCTCGGTCCAGCACGCGACGAGCACTCTCGTCCCCGTTGGCGGCCGCTTGAAAGATCGCTTCCGTGCTAGGCGTCTGGCCTTCACGGCCGACGCAAAGCGTGGCTGCAGCGGCGCGATGCAGATGCGCAAAATAATCCGCCTCGATCGCCCGCGAGGAAAATCGTGTCTCCAGGCAGCCATGATTTCCGCAGATGCAGAGTCCGCCCTGGAGATCGATGATCATGTGGCCGAAGTGCCCGGCGATCCCCGAGGCTCCATGCAAGATCACGCCATCCACCATGGCCGCGCCGCCGACTCCCGTCCCCAAGGTCAGCAAAACTACGTTGCGCTTCCCCCGGGCCGCTCCCCACAGCACTTCGGCTACCAGCGCTGTGCGCGCATCGTTGTCGGCTCGCACAGGCAGATCGCTTCCGACCAGGTCTCTCAGGACGCTTCCCTCGAGAAAATGCAGGTCGCCCGGCAGGCGATCAATCCGGGAAGATTCGGAATCGATGATTCCCTTGCAGCCGATTCCGATTCCCCGCAGCTCCGTCTTCGCGTGACGCAACGAGGAAAGCACGAAGTTGCGCAGGGATTCAGGAGAGCGCGGCGAGGGCGCCTGAAAACGCTCCAGCAGATCGCCACTCAGACCGACAACCCCTGCCTTCATCGCTGTTCCGCCGATGTCGACACCCAGCGCCAGTGGAGTTGTATAAGTTCTGGAACCAGTCTCGCTCACGATGATTTTGCATTATACGCACCGTATGCAATCCTACTGAGCGCACGCAGGCAGATCAGGATGCTGTGCGAGGAGAGAACCATGGAGAAGCGGGCAGATACGGGCGTGCCTCCTCAAGGAAAACCCACAGCTGCCTTGGAGTTTTTCGATCAAGCTCTGAGGCTGCTTGAGAAGTTGAAGCGCACCGAGAGTACGGTCATTCAGCAAGCGGCCGATCTGTGTGCCGATCGCATCGCGCGCGGCGGCCTGATCTTTTTATTTGGCAACGGCCATTCCCGCATGCTCTGCGAAGAGATGACGCCCAGACAAGGATGCTTTCCCGGTTTTGTGGCGCTGGTCGAGTTGGCACTATCGAATCAAGCGGCCATCATTGGCGCCAATGGGCTGCGGGCGCCGCTTTATCTGGAGAATTACGAAGGTTACGCTGAGCAAATCCTGCGCGGCTTTCACTTTGGTCCGGATGACGCTTTCATCGTCATTTCCACCAGCGGGATCCGGCCGGTCGTGGTCGAAATGGCCACGGGAGCTCAGCAGCGCGGACTGCCGGTGATCGCGATCACCTCCAAAACTCATTGTGAGCAGACGAAGGCGGCGCACTCTTCTGGCAAAAAGCTGACGGATTGCGCGGACATTGTGATCGACAATCAATGCCCTCCGGGAGATTGCGTGCTCCAGTTGGCCGGCCTCGATTGGGCGACGGGCCCGGTTTCCACGGTCACCGGCGCCATGATTATCAACATGATCCGCTGCGCCACCGCGGAAGGCTTGCTTTGCCGGGGAAAGATCCCGACTCTTCTCCCAAGTCACCAATATGTCGGGAATGCGAAGGCGGGAGAACAGCTGGAAGCGTTCTACGAGGCTTATCGCAAGAGTCTTGCCCATCTCTTCGAGTGACCGGCGGGCGGACGACTATACCGCGCAAGAAAGAACATCAATCAAGATGGAGTGAGCAAGGAGGCTGGCTATGCGGGTTCTTCACAAAGGCGTTCTGATTCTGGTATGCACAAGTCTGATGGTGGCGGCACGCTCCGCACACGCGGCCGACCTATACGCCGTGACGGTCGAGCACGGCGTTTCCGCGACCATGCGCGATGGCGCGATTCTTCACGCGGATGTTTACAGGCCAAAGGCCGACGGAACCTTTCCCGTTCTCCTGGAGCGAACGCCCTATGACAAGAGCGGCTCAGCCGGCTTCGGAGTAAAGGCCGCGGCCCGCGGCTACGTCGTTATCGTTCAAGACGTTCGTGGACGGTACACGTCCGAAGGCGAATGGTACCCCTTCAAGAACGAATCGAACGACGGATTCGATACGGTGGAGTGGGCCGCAACCTTGCCATACTCCAATGGCAAAATTGGAATGTTCGGCGGCTCCTACGTCGGTGCGACGCAAATGCTGACAGCCATCGCGCACCCGCCACATCTTGCCGGAATCTGCCCTGTGGTCACTGCGAGCAACTATCATGACGGTTGGACCTATCAGGGAGGAGCCTTTGAGCAATGGTTCAATGAATCGTGGACCTCAGGTCTGGCGCAGGACACGCTTAATCGCTTCGTGCGCAAGAACACGAATGCGCGCAACGGGATTTGGAAGCTTCCTCTCACGAGCTATCCCCTATTCGAATTGCCGCAAGCGTCCTCCGACCCGGATTTGACGCGCTCCCTGGCTCCCTATTTCCTCGATTGGCTGGCTCATCCCAACTACGACGAGTATTGGAAGCGCGTGTCGATCGAGGAGCATTTCGCCGACATCCAAGTCCCCATGCTGACGATCGCGGCCTGGTACGACATTTTTCTAGGCGGATCTTTGCGCAACTACACTGGCGTCAAACTGCACGGCGGAAGCGATGCAGCGCGCCAGGGCCAGAGATTGCTGGTGACGATCGGCGGACACGCCGGGTCGGGCCGCAAGATTGGAGACGTCGACTTTGGTCCAGCCTCCGAATTTGAGGAAGACGATGCCACCCTGGATTGGTACGACTACCTCTTCAAGAAGGCTGGAAACCGGTTTGCGGCAAAGCCCGTAAGAATTTTCGTGATGGGCGCCAATCAGTGGAGGGATGAGGAGGATTGGCCTTTGTCCCGTGCCCGCGAAACGAAATACTTTCTTCACTCCGCCGGCAAAGCAAACTCCGTGAGTGGAGACGGAACACTCACGAATGCAACGCCTCGTTCGGAATCGGCCGACCACTACACTTACGATCCCGCGAACCCGGCGCCTACGATCGGTGGGCCCTTGTGCTGCGACTCGCAGCATCTCAAGCCCGGCCCTCGCGATCAGAGAGCGGTCGAAGCGCGTGACGATGTACTGGTGTATTCCACTGCAGCGCTGGCGCAGAATCTCGAGGTGACTGGGCTCGTCCGGCTGGAGCTCTTCGCAAGTTCTTCAGCGGTTGACACTGATTTCACCGCAAAGCTGGTCGATGTTTGGCCCGACGGCTTCGCGCAAAACCTCACAGAAGGTATCGTTCGCGGCCGCTACCGTGATTCTCAAGAGCAGCCTGCCTTGATGAATCCAAATCAGACGTACAAGCTCACACTGGACCTGTGGTCAACCAGCAACATTTTTCGCAAGGGACACCGGCTGCGACTGGAAATCAGCAGCAGCAATTTCCCGCGTTTCGACAGAAATCTCAATACCGGGGAAGATAATGCGTCCGCGCGGAAAGGGATGTCCGCGACCAATACCGTCTACCATGACGCAGAGAATCCGTCGGCCTTGGTCCTGCCGATTGTGCCAACGCCATGATGTGCGGTGGCCGGAGTCGGGGTAGCGAACGTGCCGAAGGTTTGTCAACAACCATCCCGCGCTGCTTCTCAGTGAGTGTACGCACCGCCCGGAAGCAGGTACTGGATCGGCCACAACTCGATCTTGTTCTGCACAATTTCAGACCACTTGATGATTGGAACACCCGGCTGGTCGAAAAGTCTGACATTCGGAAGCGTTTCGGCAACCGCACTGGCCAGTGTGGAGGCATTGCCCGTTCCGGTGACCGTCAAGTCGGCCTGAGGGTCGATTTCCGACCTCACGAAGCGAACACTGATCTCCACATCCTCGATCATCTGCAGGAAATACGGTCTGCCAGTTAGCAAAGAGTTGTAAACGTAGTCGGCCATGACTCCGGAAATCGGGTTGACATAGGCGTGGTCAAAATCCAGTTGCGCCAGGGCAGGATCGTCCGGAGACATGGCTTTGTAAGGCATACGCGTTTCTCCCAACCCACGGGGATCAATGGAAACAATGTCGTATCCCGCGTCCAGATACTTGACCAGACCGGGCCAGTCCTGCGCACTCGCTTTGCCGTTTTCCCCCAGCCACAGCAATACCGGGCAGCCAGTACGGTTGGGCTTGTGGATATACACAAGCGGCAGCTCGAGATATCGGCTGTGATGCAGAAGATATCTGTCGATCGTGAAACCCGCGAACTGCGATTTTCCCCGGGCTTCCCAGCGAATTTCTTCGTGTCCGACAATCTCTCCTTGGAATTCCGCAAGATTCCACATTCCGATGCGCGGATAGGAGTCCGAAAAATAGAATTGTGTGATTGTCTCGGCTGATTTGTTTCCGTGCTCCAGATAGTAGTCGCGGATGACGTCCATCAGGGAACGTGCGTCCGCAAAGTCGAGCATCACCTGACCTGTCCGCGTGCACTGCAGAGTTTTGTCATCCAGCTCTTTGGCCAGCGGCAACCCTTGCCGCGAAGGCAGGCCGTTGAAATGATCCAGGAAATTCATCGCTGCTTCCTGGTTCTCAGGAGAGAACTGGTGATCGTGATATCCCTCCGCCATGGCAATGCGGTCGGCATGATGGAAGCGGGTGTAGAGATCCGTTACTTCCCGCACGGTGCTACGGGCACCCTCAATTGGGAAAAAGTCGAGTACAGCCGCTGACACAAAGACAGGCCGCGGGTACATCGTCAGCAAGAGTCCCGCATGGTCCACGTGATTTGAAATCATCCCGTACAGATCTTGCTCGGGGTCGCTGTCGGGATCCTTAAAGATACGGTTATACATCCGCATCGGCAGCGAGGTGATATAGCAAGACGGGGCTGCAACTTTAATCCGTCGATCCAGCGCGGCAATGTGCGCAGCCTGAAATCCTCCGCCGCTGGTACCCGTGATATTGATGCGCTCGGGATCAACATCGGGACGCGTCAGCAGGTAGTCGACCGCGCGGATTCCATCCCAAATCTCCCACCGCGCAAGGTTGGCGCCAGCCAGGTAGGCCAGGTTTCCCAACACGGCATGCTCGGCACAAATCAGGTTGTAGCGGCTCTTACCGGCCTTGGCATCCCAGAACTGACTGCGTTCGCCCTGCCCCATCGGATCCCAGCAGATCACAACGTATCCGTGCTGTACCAGCCGCTGGCACAGCGCCTGATAGCGGTTCTTGCCGTTGTAGGAATGCCCACTTGGAACAAGGATGGCGGGATGGCGCTTGCTCCCGTCATTAGGCACGTACACCAGGGCTGTCACATAAATCCCAGGTAAGCTTTCAAAGATCAATTTCTCGATCCGAAAACCTTCCATCTGGACCGTCCCTGTGACTTTGGAGTGCAGCGGTGTTCGCTCGGCAGGAAGGCCGCCGACCATGGCGAGTAGATCTTCTTCAATCTTTCGTTGAACGCGCTCGAGGTCGCGTTCGCTCTGTATCTGCCCCCAGGACTCGCGGCGCTGATCATCTTGCTGCCATGCCATCTCTGTCTGATATTTAAGATATGAAGTAATGACCGGCGCCTCTGCAACCGGCGAAAGCGCACGAAACGCTTCGGCAGGTGGTGTGTCGGCTGCGGCGGCAGCCAGGGCAGAAGCTAACGCCAATCCTACGAAGAAGATAGCTTTCATGTATGGCCCGTCCTCCAAGCCTCTGTTATATCCAAAAACCTGATGTGATCGCGCAAAGATTTGAATTCGACAGGCCGTTGATGTGTGACTAAACTTAAGGATCGTAACCTAGTTGGGGGTTTGTTGTCGCACATGAATCCACGAGCGATCAACGCGAAATCTGGGGAGGTGCGACTGCTTCTGCTCGCCCTTAGCGTGGCCATTCCTGGCCTGGCGCTTGCGCCCCCAACACGCGGTGGATGATGCAGCGATAAGACGAGCAATCTGAACAAGGATTTTCGGGCCATCATCCACAAACGGGTGATGGCCCTTTGACTTTGTGCGAACCAGATTGGGATCTGAATGGTCGGCCCTGGAGGAAACATTGTCAGACCGAGAGCACGTACGAATATTTGATACCACGCTTCGCGATGGAGAGCAGTCCCCCGGTTGCAGCATGAACGTCGCGGAAAAGCGGCGTCTCGCCCACCAACTCGAGCGCATGGGAGTGGACATCATCGAGGCAGGATTCCCGATTTCCTCCGACGGGGACTTTCAGTCGGTGCAGGCCGTCGCGCAAGATGTTCGGAGGCCCGTGATTGCCGCGCTGGCTCGCTGTTGCCAAGACGACATCGAGCGCGCCGGGCAAGCAGTGAAGTCAGCAGCCCGGCCTCGCATCCATACCTTCCTCGCAACTTCCGATATCCATCTCCAGCACAAACTTAGAATCTCGCGCCGTGAGTGTCTGGAGCGGGCACGAGATTCTGTGCGTCTCGCGAAGGCTTTGTGCGAGGACGTGGAATTTTCGCCAGAGGACGCCACTCGCTCGGACGTGGGTTTCCTCTGCGAAGTCTTGGAGGCGGTGATCGAGGCGGGGGCGACCACGGTAAACATTCCCGACACCGTCGGCTACGCGGTTCCTGAGGAATACGCCGACCTGATCCGCGCCTTACGGCAGCGAGTGCATGGGATCGCGCAAGTCACCATTTCGACGCACTGCCACAACGACCTTGGACTCGCGGTGGCGAATTCGCTTGCCGGTGTCAGTGCCGGTGCGCGACAGGTGGAATGCACGATCAACGGCATCGGAGAGCGCGCCGGGAACGCGTCGCTGGAAGAATTTGTGATGGCGATGCGCGTCCGGCCAGATCGGTATCCCTACAGCACGATTGTCGTCAGCGAGCAACTCTTCCCCGCGAGCCAACTGCTAACGCAGATCACGGGAGTACCGGTACAGCCTAACAAGGCAATCACCGGTCGAAACGCCTTCGCGCACGAAGCAGGGATCCACCAGGACGGCATGATCAAGAATGTCTTGACCTACGAGATTATGACGGCACAGTCGGTTGGAGTTCCGTCCACAAGATTGGTGCTGGGCAAACACTCTGGCCGCCATGCGCTGCGGCTGCGGTGCGAACAATTAGGCTTTCAACTCGACCGTCGCGAGCTCGACCTCGTTTACCGCCGTTTTCTCGCGCTGGCCGATTACATCAAAGTAGTTGATGACTACGGCATTTTGGACCTCGTCCGGCAAGCGCGGGTCGCTGTTTCGGCGAGCGCGGATACCGCTCAACGGTCGAGCGCGGAAGGGGCAAGCAACACCGATATCAATCCGACGTCTCCCGCGCATTCCTCAAACAGACCGGATCCGTTGTTGGTGTCTACGCTGCTTGCAACTGGGAATGAGGGCGAACAGCAGGAGGATTACTTGTGGGGTGTCTAAGAATCCACTAAGACATTACGTGGATGTGAAGTGGCACCCATTCGGCCGGGTGCCACTTCTTGTTGAGCGAAGAATCTGCCGCTTCGGCGGATTCTCTGACACGCCAGAAATCGGCGCAGGTCTCCAGGCCTTTTAGTTTCTTGTACTCCGAGCAAGGCCTTCTGCAATTCCCGCAGGGAATGACAAGACACATCGCCAGGGTATTTGTGATCACACGGCTTTCTCGTGGCTTCTACTGATTTCGGAATTCAACTTCCACAAGAAATTGGAGGCCCTTTGCTTCGCACTTGCGCTGACTCGTCGAGCAGAGCTTTTTCCTCGACCAAACCTGTCTTTCCCCAAACCAGCGCAACGGCACTCTTCCTGCATTAATGAATATCGATATTCCGGATAGACACCCAAGACAAGGAGTTCTGTCAATGCACCTGTTGAGGCGAGCGGTCGTGTTGAGCATCGTGTTCTTGCCCGCGCTCCTGGCGGCGCAAACGGGAACCATACAAGGGACCGTGACTGATTCCAGCGGCGCGGTAATCTCGGGGGCCAGAGTTACGGCCATCAGCACTTCGACCAATACCAGCCGCACGGTCGAGACTTCGGAGTCCGGTCTCTATTCGATTACCAACCTGGCGGTGGGCGAATACTCCGTCACCATCGATAAAGTCGGGTTCAATCCGATGAAATTGAACGACGTCATCGTGAGCGTTGCTCAGGTCGTTGCGCTGAGTGCCAAGCTGTCCGTCGGATCGGTTTCCGAGACTGTCACCGTCAGCAGCGAGACATTGGCACCCATCGAGACTGAGACTTCGCAGATCAGCAACCTGGTCGACGAACGACGTATTAAAGACCTGCCGCTGCTCACACGCAACCCCTACGAGTTGCTCCTGCTCTCTCCTGGCACCATCCAGACGATTAGCAGCCTGGCAGGAATTTCGGTGAACGGTTCGCGGGAACGTAACAACAACTTTCTGCTGGACGGCGTCGATAACAACGACACTTCAGTCCCGGGAATCATTGGCGGCGTGCTGGCGGCAAACCCTGACTCTACGGAAGAGTTCCGGGTCATCACCAACAACTTCAACGCAGAATATGGCCGCAATACCGGGGCCATCGTCGACGTCGTCACCAAGAGCGGGACCAACAGCCTGCACTTTGACGCCTACTGGTTTGGCCGTTACAACGGCTTGGGAGGCGCGCGTGACTGGTTCAATACGGTCGACCCAGCCACTGGGGCCGCCGAACCACAAAATCCATACGTGCGCAACCAGTTTGGTTATTCGGTAGGCGGGCCCATCTTCAAGAACAAAACATTCTTTTTCTTTAACAATGAATTCCAGCGCTTTCGCACCACCCTGACTGGCCACGCTAGTGTTCCTACACAGCAATTCAAGAATGGGCAATTCGTGTGGCACACTTTCGATCAGACAGATCCTCAGAATTCGGTGCCGGTCGACGTCAATGTCGATCTTACCCAGACTTCTACGCAGAACCTGAATGGCCTGCCGCTGGATCCAACGATGCAAGACCTGTTTGCGTTGTATCCGAATCCGACCTCACTCAATAGTGACGGATACACCGGCACAGTCGCGTTCCCCAGTTCATCGAATCAGGACAGTTATCAGACCGTTCTCAAGATCGATCATCACTTCTCCGATCGCGAATCTCTTAGCCTGCGCTATGGATACAACCACCTGGTGGACCCCAACCCATTTCACTACGACTTCCTGCCGGGCGGCATCGGCGCCATGGGAGAGAAAGGCATCGCGCAGAGCGGCGCGGCCACCCTGGTGTCGACCCTCAGTTCCAATCTGGTGAACAGCTTTAACTTCGGATGGAATCAGATCTATGCACCTTTTTACTGCGGCGGCTTGAGCACTCTGGACAATCCTAACGTCAACCTCGTCGATCCGTTCGGGAGAGGACGCGACTACATTTTCAACAGCTTTTCGAATTTTGGATGCGGGCCGCTGCTGTCGAATGGCCAGAATCGCACGACCGGCACGACGAGTTATGGGGATACCATCACGTGGGTGCGGGGCGCCCATACCTGGAAATTTGGCGCCGATTTCCGGATCATTCGTGAAACCGGACCAAACTCCTTCGATTCGCGCCGGCAGGTCGACACGCGGGGATTCTTCAACGGCTATTCGATTCTGGACATCCCGAACAGCGACAATCTGGCGAACTTCAGCACTCTGTCCGACGATGCTTCGGCGCTCTACGGTTTTGTCGGAGCGGATTTCTACTCCGAGTTTTTCAATCGCATGGGTACACGAGTCCCCGACGACAACAAGATCTTTCGACAACACGAATACAGTTTCTTCGGACAAGACAGCTGGAAGGTACGCCGCAACGTCACACTGAATCTTGGCCTGCGCTATCAATTCAATGGCGTTCCGTACGACGTGAACGGAAACATGTCCAACCTGTTTACCAATCCGGCGTCGTTTCCGGTTGTGTTCTCGCTGGTGGGACCGGGAACCGGGAAACAGCTCTTCAACGACGACTACTCGAATGTCGAGCCGCGGATCGGGTTTTCCTGGGATCCGTGGAGCGACGGCAAGACGGCTATTCGCGGCGCCTACGGAATCTTCCACGACCGCATCTTCGGAAATCTCTTCGGCAACGCTCGTGGCAATCCTCCCTTCCAGCAGGACTATTCGACGGGAGGAGGAGACACTCTCAATCTTCGGCGACCGTTCCCGAAGGTGCTTTCCTCGAGCCAACGCTGTTCGATCCGCATTTCCGGGATTCCTCCAGTCAGAACTGGAACTTCGGCGTGCAACGCGAACTTCCCGGCAACGTGGTATTCGATATGAACTATGTGGGGTCCAAGGGCACACATGTCTTCCGCGTGGTCGAAGCCAACCCGCCTGACCCGCCCCGAGTGGCGCAAATCGTGGACTATTGCACGACAACGGGGAATTGTGACCCTAATCAGGTGAATGGACCCGCCCTGTGGTTTGGTGGTACCTTCGGCTTCTGGCCCATCAACGCCGTAGAACACACGGCCTTCTTCCGCGCTTCGGCGCTCAACCGCTCGGTGGGCAATTCGAATTACAACGCTTTGCAGCTGAAGGTGACGCGGCGGTTCTCGCGCGGCGTCGAGATCCAGGGTGCGTATACATGGTCCCACGCGATCGACGATTCCAACGATCCACTCAACCCGGCCGGCGGCAACCCGGGCTTCCCGCGCGATACACGTCACCTGGAACTCGAGCGGGGCAACTCCGATAACGACATCCGCCACGCGGCGGTGATCAACTACATCTGGGAACTTCCCTTCGGAAAAGGAAAGTCTTACCTGAGCCAGGGCTTCGTGGGTCGTTTGCTGGAGGGCATCCAGCTTTCCGGGATCACCACCCTGCAGACCGGACACCCGTTTGATTTCCTGAGCGGCGTCGATACCGCGCGCACCGGACGCATCGGCCGCGTCGACCAACTGGGCGATCCCTTCGCCCCCGGCTCCAATGTTGCGCTGGCTGCTCAGTTGCATTACAAAGCTTTCTTCCGGAACCCGCAGGCCCTCGCGATCCCGCAGTTCGGCAGTCTGGGAGGCCTGGGCAAGAACCACTTCTATGGCCCCTCTTACATTAACTCGGACCTGTCGGTTGCCAAGAAAATGAAACTGGGAGAGCGGTTGGGACTGGAATTGCGCTTCGAGGGATACAACATCTTCAACCGTCCCCAGTTCAACGACCTGGGAACCGATTTGCAGGCCCTGGGAAATGTCCTCAATTCGCCGATTCCGGGCCTGATTACGAACACGCTGACTCGGTCCGACGGAACCACTTCGGCACGCCAACTTCAAGTAGCGATGAAGCTCACGTTCTGAGCGACACCGACGTCACGTCAACAGACCTCCGCGCGAGCGGAGGCCTGTGTTGTCCGCGGGAACTCGGGCCTGAATGCTCCTCAGGCACGCAGGCTTTGCACGCGGGGCTCGTTCTCGGGCGTGTTTTCGCCGCCGGTCGTCCCGCCTCCGACCTCTTCGTAGACTTTCAGAATGCGACGTACGGAGCTATCCCAGGAAAAGCGTTTCAACTGCTCGTAGCCTCGCGCTTTGAGCTTGTCACGCAAAAGCTGATCCACGAGTACGCGGTGCGTGGCACGCATGATTTCGAAGACGTTTTCGGGATTCACCAGCACAGCGGCATTGCCGACTACCTCAGGCAGGGATGAGGTGTTGGAAGTGATGACGGGGGTGCCGTGCGCCATCGCCTCCAACGGAGGAAGGCCGAAGCCTTCATACAGCGACGGAAAAATGAAGACGTTAGCCACGTCATAGAAAATTCGCAAAATATCGATGGGCACGAACCCAAGAAAGCGGACGTCGTTTTGCACCCCGCTTCGAATCACGGTGCGGCGTAAGTCCGGGTGGCCGGAGAGATCGTCCCCAATAATGATGAGCTTGAGATCCGGCAACTTCTGCTCTTTCTCCAATTCGCCGCGCAGCGCCGAAAACGCTTCAATGATGCGCACCAGGTTCTTGTGCGGGCTAATCCGGCCTGCGTAGAGCAGAAAGGGGTACGTCACCAGGTAGCGCTCCGCAATCAATTGACGATCAGCGGCACTGGCATGCCCGTGCAGAAAGCGTTCATCGATCGCGTTGTAGACAACGTCAATCTTCTGCGATGGAATACCGAACAGCTTCTCAATCTCGCTCTTAGAGAATTGCGAAACCGCGAAGATGCGGGCGGCTCCTTTCAGAACCCGGCGCGTGAGTTGATAGTGCATGGAACGGCGCAGACCGGACTTCCCCTTGGCTCCGGCCATGTGTTCCAGCAGGTCGTGAACGGTCATCACGTACGGGCAGGGCAGCGTTCGCGGCAGCCAGAACAGATGAGGAATGTGGACGAGGTCACAATCCAGGCGCTTGAGGATGGTACGGAATTCGAAATAACCCTTAGTGGTAGTGTCGGGCTCCAGCAAGGGCACAGTGTGGAAGTTCGCCGGTAGTGGGCCGATCTCTTTGACCTTCTCGGGAGAGCCGATCAGGAAGTACTTGGCCTGGCGGTCCAGGCGACCGAGTGTCCGCACCACGTTGCGGGTGTAGGTCCCGATGCCGAACTCCGTCATGCGACGGATGTCGATGGCAATTTTCACGGCACGATTTAACCACAGAGGATGCTGCGCGACCCAACGATTTCGGGCGTTTCAGTCTTTGCTGTGCGCGCCACGCCACCGCTCAAGCCCGGACCTCCGCCTGGGCTTTGGCTCGCCGTTCCGCATAAAGAGGGAAAGATTCCGCTAGTTCCAACACCTCCCGGCGAATCTTGCCCAGCACGGTCGAGTCCGTCCGCTGTTGCAGTGCTTGGGAGATCCAGCGCCCGATCTGTCGCATCTCCGTCTCTTTCATGCCGCGCGTTGTCAGAGCCGGACTTCCGATGCGAATGCCACTTGGCTTCAACGGCGGATTCGTGTCGAAAGGAATCGCATTCTTGTTCACGGTGATGGCGGCCTCCCCCAGCGCCTTCTCCGCCTCGCTGCCGAGCATGCCCTTGGCAAAGACATCGGCCAGCATCACATGCGTGTCCGTTCCACCAGAGATGATGCGGAAGCCCTCCGTCGCCAGGGTTTCGGCCAAAACCTTGGCATTGGTGACCACCTGCCGGGCGTAGTTTTTAAATTCGGGTTGCATGGCCTCGAGAAAGCAAACCGCCTTGGCGGCCATGATGTGCACCAAGGGACCGCCTTGCATGCCCGGAAAGACCGTCTTGTCAATCGCGGGGCCGAGATCCGCCTTCGACAGGATCATGCCCGAACGCGGCCCGCGCAGCGTCTTGTGCGTGGTCGAAGTCACGACCTGCGCATGGGGCACCGGCGACGGATGCACGCCTCCCGCGACAAGCCCCGCGAAGTGCGCCATGTCCACCAGGTAAATCGCTCCGACCTTGTTGGCGATCTGGCGCATCCGAGCGAAATCGATGATCCGGGGATAGGCGCTGCCTCCGCCGATGATCATCTTCGGTCGCTCTTTCTCGGCAAGACGTTCGAGTTCGTCATAGTCGATCGTTTCGGTTTCTTTAGTCACTCCATAGGGAACGATCTTGTAAGTCTTGCCGGAAAAATTCAGATGATGACCATGTGTGAGATGTCCGCCGTGAGCGAGATTGAGACCCAAAATCGTGTCGCCGGCCTGAAGTACGGCAGCGTACGCTGCCATGTTGGCCTGTGATCCCGCATGGGGCTGCAC
>WNFQ01003482.1_pt1 | contig 17788 bp, 13 predicted proteins | sample 5400171 | NCBI WGS metagenome assembly WNFQ01 (sample SAMN13153356, study PRJNA577476) | soil metagenome | isolation source: 20 cm soil under Madrone tree | place: USA:California | collected 2016-06-14 | reverse complement strand
ATGTCGCCAGGATGATGATTTTCGAGGCGATCCTCGGCTTTCTTGGGCTCGGCATACAACCACCGACGCCTAGCTTCGGAAGCATCATCGCCGATTCGCGCAAATATCTCATCAATGCCTGGTGGATCGCCACGAGCCCCGGCCTATTTCTGGCTCTCGCGTTGATGTCGATCAATCTCATGGGCTCGGCGCTCGAAAAAGCACGCAACAAGATTTTTGGAGGCGCGTGAGATGGACTCTTCCCTCATTCTGGAGGTACGCGATCTCGTGGTTGGCCGCGTGTCGAACTCCGATGCTCCTCTTCTGGACGGGATCAGCCTCCGTTTGCACGCTTCCGAGATATTTGGTGTCTATGGTGAGAGTGGTGCCGGCAAGACGGTCCTGAGTCGCGCGCTCGCAGACTGGCTTCCCGAAGGCTTAGTCTATCGGGCTGGCAGTGTCGCCTTTGCGGGGCAGAACATTTTGAAGCGCGGCGCGCGGAGCACCTATCGGATCGGACGGGACATCGCCTACATCGGTTCGAAGCCGCAAAGCGCGCTCGATCCGACTCAGCCGGTCGGAGTTCAGATCGCTGAGAAACTGCAAAGCGTTCGCCCTGAATGGAATAAGCGCGAATGCCGCGACCGGGTCATGCAGCTCCTTGCCGAGGTTCACATTCCCTCGCCGATGGAACGCTACTTTGAATATCCTTCGAGGTTTTCCGGCGGGATGATGCAGCGCGCAATGATCGTCGATGCGATCTGTGCGGAGCCGGCGGTTCTGATCGCCGACAACATCACCCAACCGCTTGATGTGACAATAGGAGCCCAGATCATCGCTTTGCTGCACGACCTTTGTCTGCGGCACAAGATGGCAACGATCTACCTGTCTTCGTCTCTAGCCACGCTTGGCCAATTCGGCCTGGAGACGGCCGTTCTGCATCAGGGCCGTCTCGTCGAGCAGCAGGCGTTTCCGAACCTGATTGCATCGCCGCGATCGGACTATACGAAGCGCGCAATCGAAAGCGTGCCGCGCATTTGGTCTCTGAGCGGCGGCCCGGTTGCGCGGCGAAGAGCCGATGACGCCCCCCTAATGCGGATCGAGAATGTACATCGCACCTACCTTGCGCGTAAGCGTGGCACGTTCAACACCTTCAATAGGATTCAGGCCGTGCGCGGTGTGAGCGTAGACATCATGCCGCGCGGGAATTTCGGTATTGTCGGGGAGTCGGGTTGCGGCAAGTCGACGCTAACCCGCTTGATCGCTTGGCTAGAGGTACCCGATCGGGGCGAGATATGGCTCAGCGGCGCTTCTTTGCGCGGCCTGTCGTCCAGCCAACTAATCACCAAGCGCAACGAGTTCCAGCTCCTGCTCCAGGATCCCTATAACGCGCTGCCGCCGCGCACGACGGTCGGCCGGATGATCGAGGAAGGCCTTCGCATTCGCGGCGGGACAACAAATATGCGGGCGCGGGTGATCTCGGCCATGAAGGAGGTGGGGTTGTCGCCCGATTTTTACGACGAATTGCCCAACGCACTTTCGACTGGCGAGCGTCAGCGCATCTCCATCGCACGGGCTCTGATCCTTGATCCGAAGCTGCTGATTCTCGACGAGACACTTTCTTCGCTGGATCAGCGGGAGCAGTCCAAGCTGATCGATCTGTTCTCGGAGCTCCAGGAGAAGAATGATCTTACCTATGTCTTCATTTCCCACGATTTGGCGATGGTTCGGAAGGTCTGCACCAGGATCGCGGTGATGTATCTCGGAGAGTTCGTAGAAGTCGCCGACAATCGCGATCTCTTCTTCGATCCTCAGCATCCCTATACGAAGGCGCTGTTGTCGGCGGCTCCGACGCTCGAAACGAAGCCGCAGGAAGCCAAGGATTACATCTTGGACGGGGAGCCACCAAGCCCGATCGACATTCCGCCGGGTTGCAGTTTTGCGTCGCGTTGCCCACATGCCTTTGCGCGCTGCCGGGTTGAGACGCCTCTCCTGCGCGAGCACAAGCCAGGACGGCTCGCGGCCTGTCACCTGTTCGATCAGGCGGATGCGGCCGCGGCGTAAGCCGCGATTTTAGACGAAGTTGCTCGTCATGTTACCATTAACAAGGAAGACGAAACGGTTAGGTTCGTCCGCCCACTAGGTCCATGCGTCATTACGCCCCGGTGGTTGGGTGCATTGGCCCGGTCTCAAGGGCCGCAGCTTTCAACTCGTGCGGTTGCTCGGCGCTGTGGTTGACGCTCGAATAACTTGTCCCTCCAAAAATCCATCGGATAGGACTAATGCCGCGCGTAATTTTGCGTGGCTGAGTCTGAGCAGAAAAAGATCGCATGTCTCTATACGGGCATCGTCACCATGCGCCAAAGCGTTTCGGAGAGCACAGCTAGTCCCTTGTCGAGCGCCGCCTCATCGGTAAACTCCCGGGCGTTATGACTAAGGCCGCCGCGACTTGGGACGAATATGAGCGAGGCTGGCGCACGCTTCTGCACAGCGAGGGCGTCATGTCCCGCTATGGTCTTGAGCGGGATGGCGGTGAGCCCCAGATCGGCAGTCACTTCATAGATTAGATCCGCGCCGGCGGGATCGAGCCGGGCGGGGCTCCTGCGCTCGTCGATCGCAATCTCGAGGGCGATCCCGATCGGGGCGCAAGCGGCAGTGACACGTTGGAGAAAGCGGTCGCCGACTATTCCAGTGACAGCCTCATCTTCATGACGGATTTCGAACCAGACCTGCACTCTGGCCGGAACGACGTTGGGCGAGTTTGGTGCAACGTCGATTCTCGCCGCCGAAGCATGGACACCGAGAGGCTCGCGTTCGACCTCATCGTAGAGAATGTCAATGGCGCGCGCCGCGCCCCGCAGCGCGTCGCGGCGCTGTGGCATCGGCGTCGGTCCGGTATGGGAGGCCTCACCCGAGAAGACGATCGATAGCTTGCGGGCCGCCCATGCGCTGGGCACGATGCCGATCTCGGCGCCCGCTTCCTCTAGCCTGGGGCCTTGCTCGACATGGAGTTCGACATAGTGCACGGGCTCCATCCCCAGCGACGCCGTTCCGCAATAGCCGATGGCTTCCAAAGCCTCTCCGAGTGTCACGCCGTTTCCGTCCGTCAGCGAACAGGCCACCTCGGCGGCCAATGTGCCGGCGAACACCGAACTCCCGGTGAGGCTCGGCTGAAAGCGGGCGCCTTCCTCGTTGGTCCAATTGACCAGCACAAGATTGCGCCTTGCCATGCCAGGATGTTTAGCCGCGCGAGCAAGCACGGCCTCAGTTGCCAGCAACCCCGCCAGCACGCCGTAAACGCCATCATACCTGCCGCCTGTGCGCTGGCTGTCGAGATGCGAGCCTACCAGCACGGCCTCGCCGGAGGCCGCGGCAAGGCGGGCCACACCGAACATATTGCCTATGGGATCGACGACCAGGGTGAGCCCCCGCGCGGCCATCTCCTCGGCGAGTTGGTCGCGGGCGGCTTTGTCATCGAGACTGCCAGTCAGACGGCAAACGCCGCCGTCGTCGGTCGCGCCGAAGCGAGCGAAGTCGGCAATCAGTTGATGCAGGGTTCGACCCAAGGCCAACGCCTCAGGCGCGGGGCGCCAGCGGCCAATCTATGGCCACCTCGCGCATGTCTTCGAGGGCTTTGGTGACTTGCAGCACGCCCAAATCGTCGAAGCGATGGCCGACCACCTGGACGCCGATCGGCAGACGCCGCTCGTCGAAGGCGGCGCAGACGGTGGAGGCAGGCTGTCCGGTCTGGTTGAACATCGCCGTGAACACGGTATGCGCGAGCGGCATTGAGCGATCCGGACCAGACGCTTCGGCGGGAAAGTTTACCATCGGCGTGGTGGGAGCGACGAGATAGTCATAGGGTTCGAAGGCGGTCAGTAGCATTGCTTTCATCTGTGCGATCTGTCCTAGCGCCTTGTAAACATCCGGCCCGCTGTATCTGGCGGCGCCGAGGGCCCAGTCACGCACACAGGCGTTGATGCCGTCTTCCCCATGCGGTGGCAATCCCCTGAATTCGACGAAACCGCGCACCTGCAAGAACACGTCGATCGGCGCGTAAGCGTCGAAATGCAGAGGCGAAACAAAAGGCTCGACGATAGCGCCGGCGCCGGCCAGGGCCTTGCCAGCCCATTCCACAGCGGCGCGCACCGCGGCCTCTGGCTTAGGACCAAAACCCATGTCGGTTAGCACCCCGATCCGCAGCCCCTTCATGTCCCGGTCCAACAGCTCGTGATAAGGTGTAGAATGGGCCGGAAAGCTCCAGGTGTCGCGTTCGTCCGGCCGCGTGAGCACCGTAAGCAGACGGGCGATGTCCTCAACGCTACGCCCCATCGGGCCTGCCATCCGCATTGTGTCCGGCGGTATATGCGCTATGCGATGGCCTATTCCGGCCGCGATCGACGCGCCGCCTCCGGAAGAAGAACCGCCTGTGTTCCAGGCGAGACCCCAAGGATTGCGCGTAACGCCGTGCATCGAACTAACGCCGGAGGCAAGCAGACCACAATCGGGCATGGTGGTTTTAGCGAAGATTGGCGCGCCGCTCTCTTGAAGCGCCAAGGCAGGTGGGGAATTGTAGGTGGAGGGCGGCAGATCCCTATTCGCCTTTATGCCGTGCGTAGAGTGCCAACCCTTAATCGCGACGCTATCCTTGACGGTCATCGGTATGCCATCGAGCAGGCCGAGAGGCTCCCTTGCTTTCCAGCGGGCCTCGGACGCCTTGGCGACGGCCAAGGCGTCTTCGGGATGGAAGCAGAACAGCGCATTGATAGTCGGATTCACAGATTCGGCGTGCGTCAAGGTCATCTTCAAAACCTCGACAGGCGATAAACTCCTCTTCGCATAGGCGCCGACAAGTTCGCCTACGCTCATCCTGACCAATTCTTCAATCGACATCCGCTATCCGCCAATTCTCTCGCGCTACACGGGCGCGCCATATATGGCTGCCGTCTTGCGCCAAGCCTTATCGTTGTTGTGATGGATTTACCGTATATTCTCCACCCGCCGATAGGTTGCCGGTCTGGCGGCAAAGCAATGGTAGAGCTACAGACATCCACTTTGTTCCGATCCTGATGAAACTGCAGGAAAGGAATGTCGTGTTGCATTTCATCGCCCGATCTTTGGAGTCCAAATTGCAATACGAGCACCAGACGAGCCCCAGAAGGGGAGACCTGAGGCAGGATGAGTAGATTCGAATTGGAATTGGCGCAGGTTCTGGCGGCAGTGCGTGCCGTGCCTGGCTGGGAAGGGCGGGCGGTCATCGCCGAGCCGGCCGTTCCGGTCCTGGCGTCGCCGAGTTGGCGCGGCGTTGACGGTTCGCCCTGGCGCGCTTCGGACAAAGCCAGTGGCGAAAGCCTCTTCGTCAAGATTATGGATTCCGATGCACAGTTTTACATCGACGTGGCCTGTGCGTTCGAGGCTGCGCGCCGCGCTTCTGATCTCGGCATCGGTCCGACCGTGATGTCGGCCGATCCGGCTTCAGGCGTGCTGGTGATGGACGATCTCAACGCGGGCTGGCGCGTCGGAACGCTGGAGCGGATGCTCGATCCGGCGCTGGTCGATGCCGCGCTTGCCACTCGCGAGACCTTTCAGAAGGGGCCACCTTTGCCGACCACGCGCGGTGTCTTCGAGGAGATAGAACATTTTCATGCGGCCGCCGTGGCGGCCGCGGCCGAACTCCCGCCCTACGCGGATTGGCTGCTGGCGGAATTGCGCTTCGCCGCTGAGGCAATGAAGGAAAGCGCGGGACTCCTCGTTCCCATTCATGGCGACGGCAATGTGTCCAATATGTTGATCGGCGATTCCGGCGAAGTTCGCCTGATCGATTGGGATCGCGCCACAAATGCAGATCCGCTCGAAGATCTCGGCAGCTTTCTGGTCGAAGCGTTCGACCAAGAGCCCGAGGCCTGGGATGCCTTTGTCCGCCATACGAGGCGTCCCGACGAGCACGCCTTTAATCGGGCGCGCGTATATGGGGTCGCGGACGATTTCCGTTGGGGATTGATCGGGGCTCTGTTGGCTGCCAAATCGTCGCGCAAGACTTACGAATTCTACAAATTCGCAAGCTGGCGTTTCCTGCGTTGCCGCATGGCTGTGAGCGAACCGCGCTTCGGCGAAATGCTACGGAGGATTCGATGAGCGTCCTGCGGCGTCTGGGCGAGGGGACATCGGCGCATGAGCGCGATCTGGAGCAAGGTGTTAGCCGCGTTCCGCAATGGCGTGGCCGCGATATCCGCTATGCCCCGATGGCTGGCGGTCTTACGAACCAGAACTGGATTGTCGACGTCGAGAATGATTCACGCAGATATTTTGTTAAAGTGCCGGGCGCCGGCTCCGAAGGGCTCGAGGTTACTGAATTCCTGGAGGGTTACCGCGCCTGCACCAATGCAGATTTTGCTGATCCAGCGATCCAGGGCGATGTTGTTGCGCTTTATAGCCGCCTTCACGCCGGCATAGCTCTAGGGACGACCAAAACCATCTTCGATATGATTGAGGAACATATCGATCAGGGGCGGCAGTTAGGGTCGCATTTTCCCGCCGATATGCCATGGATCGAGCATCGTTATCGCCAGGCGAAAGCGGCGTTCTTGGCGTCGGGTCTTGATCTGGTGCCCTGCTTCAACGATCCGATGCCCGGCAACTTCCTCGTAAGCGATGATATGACCATTCTGAAACCGATGAAGCTCATCGACTATGAGTACGCCTCCAACAATGAGCGAAGTTACGAACTGGGTGTGCTGTTCGCCGAGATGTTTTTCGACGAAAAGCTGATTGTAAGGCTTGTCGAGCAGTACGCAGGGACCGCCCGTCAGCAGTTCGTAGCTCGCGTGATGGTCAGTCGCGCTCTCGCGGATGTAAAATGGGCGACGTGGGCGGTGGTGAACCGCAAGCTGAAGGACTGGGACTTCGATTACCAAAAATATGGCGTCTGGAAATATAGGCGTGCCCACGACGTCATGTACGATGCACGCTGGGACAATTGGCTCCGCACGGTATAGCAATCCACCGGTCGCGAATGCACTAAATTATATTGCATCCTGCAGCGCGGGATGGAAAGCGTCGGCTAAAAAAGTGGCGTCGATATGGTCGGCGCCACCGCCGACGTTCTCCTGCTTGGTTGTTTTCTTTACCGGCGTCTCCGTGTTGCGATCAGCCAGACGAGGGGGTTGGCGGACATCCCGCGGCGCTATGCGGAACTGGCGGCTGAAGGTCCGGGAAAAATGGGAGACGTTCTTGAATCCAACCTCATAGGCGACCTCTGACACGGTGCGGTGGCCCCTTTGATCGGCGACTAGTAGCTCGTAGGCGCGCTGTAGCCGTCTTACCTGCACGAATTGCCCGACTGTCGTCTCATCGTCGTTGAAGAGGCTGTAAAGATAGCTCAGTGAAATGCGGCTGCTCGCCGCAATCTTCTTGGGCGAAAGATCCTGATCGCTTAGATGTTTTTCGATGAAATCGAAAATTCGACGCCTCAGATGGTAGCGCGAGTTGCGCACGTCCATTGCAGCGCCACGATCTTCCGCGCCGATCGTGAGAGCAATAAAGCTGATAACTTCAGTCGCAAGAGCTTCGGGATTCGGCGGAAGACGATCGCCGAAAATGTCGACTACGCCGCGAATCAGATCAACCAGAAGACGGCACATATGCTCGTTTGCGTTGAAGCGGCGGCTGAGATGATCGTCGACGGACGCGAGGCGGCCCCGTAGTTCCGTTGCAGGGATGTGTACAAGGATTAGCGTGGCGCCGCTCTCTGATGATAGTTCGTAAAATGCCCTCTGGCTCAGCAGGACATATTGGCCCGCGATGGCGACTCCGCTTCTGCTGTGCTGAGTAAAATTGAGGGAACCGGTAAGCGGGATCACGAGCAGATAGGAAGGATCGTTGGCGCTGCTCTCGCGGTCCTCATCGCGGACGAAGTGCCTCTCCGTAGCTGCGATGTCGATGGATAGGCGACCGATCTGGATCTGCCTCGCAATGATCAATTCGCTTCTGGCATCCGATACATGCATGGCGATTGGTTCCGTTCGATCGAGGGAATGGCCTGGTATGGACTTGATGTTCACTGCGTAACGCGTGGTCTCTTGATCCCTAAAATCCGTAATCTCGAAGCGCGATCCAACGAAGAACGAGGCCTCTCGCGATGGTGCGCCGGCGGCAAGCACCGTCGAGGCACAGCCTTGCCTTTAGCGACGGCTGCCGAGGCCCTCCGCGGTATTCTTAACCAACGCGAATTCCAGCCCCTCAAAGGGATAAGAATCCGGCTTGTGACACTTTGAAGGCAGGAAAGGTTGTGAGTCAACACTAAAGATGTGGCACATTCCACATTTTTGGTCAGGGCGCGACCAATAGAAGGGCACTGAGTGATGTGGCGCGAATCAGCTTGAAGCCTTTTTCAGCAGAAAATTGAAAATTGATAATTTAGATTCGACTGTTGGCGTTTGCAGCGGTTTTGGCAGGTTGCAATATCCCTGCCGAATTAGACAAGAATTGTGGGAAATTCCATATCGATGGAATTTCCCGGCGTTGGAGTTGGGTGGCCCCGGTTTGGAGAATAAAATCGTATCAAGGAGCCAAGCTTGCGCGCAGAAAACGAGACCCATGTGTTGGGCGCGTTCAACGAACAAATCGTTCGGGTGAAAGGACGGGAAGGCTGAGCAAGACGTCAAGCGCGACTTGCGCGGCAACTACTTCAATTCCTGGCGCAGAAGAAAGCAGAAATTGCCGAACTTGCCCTTGTGCATGTGGAATGCGAACTGTGAGGGGAATGACTGTTATGGCACATAACGGTCTTTGATCGGACTTGTTGTGCTTGCAAGCTAGTCAATCGACATGGGCCAATTGCAGGCGTTCCGTGCGGTCGTTCGGGGCGGGAGCCTTGCCGATTACGATAGTCTACGAGACCCACGAGTGACGCTGGCGCGATCACGTGAATAGCGCCAACGCAAATACCGTTGTGAGAAGACGTGTCACCAGCCGGGTCATTGGTCATGAAACATCTCCTTGACATGCCCCTCTCAAATAGCGGATGAGACTCGTCAACGCGGAAGAGACCGTCCAGTCGGCATCGATCGGACGGCGCCGAAGGAGCAACCGCCCCGGAAACTCTCAGGCAAAGAGACCGCGTCTAATTTTTGAACTCTGAAAAGCGGAGCCTTAGCTCCCGCCGATGGTGTAAATCGCTGCTCAGTTCGTGGGCAACGGTGAAGCTCTCAGGCCAATGACAGGGGGGGCGTTCAAACCCGCGCAGCGGGAGGGAGCGCCTATGAACAAATGTCACCCCAGTATTGCCGTGATCGGGGCAGGGATTACGGGCATCACCACAGCCTACAATCTCGTCAAGCGCGGCTGCAACGTGACGGTTTTCGATCGTCAGCCCTACGCAGCGATGGAGACATCTTTCGCGAATGGCGGGCAGCTATCGGCTTCCAATGCCGAGGTTTGGAATAGCTGGGCCACGGTGCTGAAGGGCATAAACTGGATGTTCGTGCCGGGCGCGCCGCTTCTAGTGAATCCGAAACCCTCTTGGCACAAGCTGTCCTGGATGGCCGAGTTCGTCGCGGCGATTCCGAAATATGAGGAAAACACTGTTACGACTGCTCGCCTCGCGATCGAGGCGCGAGGCCATCTAACCCGCATGGCAGCGGAAGAAAATATTGACTTCGATTGCGAAACCCGCGGCATCCTGCACTTCTACCACAACAAGGCTGACTTCGATTCGGCGGAACGTGTCTCGAAACTACTTGCGAAAGGCGGACTCGATCGCCGTGCGGTGACGCCCGACGAAATCAAATTCCTAGAGCCTGCGCTTAACGGCGCGTTCTATGGCGGGTTCTACACTGCCTCCGATTTCACCGGCGATATCCATAAGTTTACCAATGGCTTGGCGCGTGCTTGTGAGAGGCTTGGTGTGACCATGCGCTTTGCGACCGACGTCACGAGCATCGCGCCGTCCGACCGTGCCGTGACAATCCACAGCTGTTCCGCCGACGCATCATTGAGCGACGCCGTTGCGTCGGTTGAGGTCGCGAACTTCGACCAAGTCGTGATCTGCGCTGGAATTATGTCGCGCCAACTTGCTCAACAGGCCGGCGACCGGGTGAATGTCTATCCGGTAAAGGGCTATTCGATCACGGTGAACCTTCCCGAAAAAGCCGATCAAGATGCTGCCCCTTGGATGAGCTTACTCGATGACAAAGCCAAAGTCGTCACGAGCCGTCTGGGGCAGGCGAGATTCCGAGTTGCGGGGACGGCGGAATTTAATGGTGTAAACAAGGATATCCGAGCCGATCGCATCGCGCCACTCGTTGCATGGTGCCGGGCACATTTTCCTGGCATGAGCACTCGGCAGGTAGTGCCATGGGCGGGGCTGCGCCCGATGATGCCGGACATGTTGCCGCGTGTCATGCGCGGGCGCAGTCCACGCATTCTTTATAACACCGGCCATGGTCATCTGGGCTGGACCCTGTCGGCCGCTACGGCCGATGCGGTCGGTGCACTCGCCATGTAGCGCAGCAATGCGATCTGACGTGGCCGCACTGGTTTTGCACTTGGTCTACGGGCCGGAAGTGTCGCTTCGGCATATCATCAGTTCGAAGTCGCAAAGCACGCTCGATCCGACCCAGCCGGTCGAAGTTCAGATCGCTGACAAACTGCACAGCGTTCGCCCTGAATGGAATAGGCGCGAATGCCGCGACCGGCTCATCCAGCTCGTTGCCGAAGTTATGAATCCGTCGTGACGATACTGCGGTCTTGGCGCTCTGCAATTTCATTGCCGTGATTGTACAGGCATTGTGTAACATTCCCTATCGATGCAATTTCCGGGCGTTGGAGTTGGGTGCCCATCGACGGGCGTCCGGCTCCCATCGGTGAATCAAATCGCATCAAGGAGCCGGCTTGCGCGCAGAAAACGAGATCCCTGTGCTGAGCGCCTTCAACGGACAATTCGTTCGGGCGAAGGACGGGAGGCCTGAGCAGGACATCAAGCGCAATTTGCGTGGCGAACTACTTCAATGGCGGTGCTCTTCTGCCTCGAGTGGGCCGAAAGGCGTTCCTTTTTCGCGCATCGTGGCTCCCTTGAGAACCAGCGCGCCGCGGTCTGAAGATCTGTCACGAGCTTTGCGCTGATCCTTCAAGCCGTGAAAATAGGCGCGGTAAGCAATACGCAAGAGTTGGCAGTTGAGGAATGATTATGGATGCGAGGCAGGTAAAGACGGCCGTTGAGGCTCGAGAGATTGTAGAAAAACGCGGCCTCTCCCATGTAAAGGTGGGCTTCGTTGATCTCGATGGCGTGGTGCGCGGCAAGTATTTAGCGCGCAACAAGTTCTTCGCTTGTCTCGAATCTGGCGTGAAATTCTGCGACGTCGTGTTCGGCTGGGATTCGAACGATCAGCTCTACGATGCTTCGACCTTCACCGGTTGGCATACGGCCTTTCCGGATGCGACAATGCGGATCGACCCGACGACCTGCCGCAACGTGTCGGGGGAAGGCGACATGCTGTTCTTTCTCGGCGAGTTCGAGGACGGGGCGGCGGCGCTCTGCCCCCGGCGATTGCTCGGGCGGATCGTCGAGCGCGCCGCCGCCATGGGGTTCAAGGCGTCGGCCGCCGCGGAGTTCGAGTTTTTCGTCTTCGACGAGACGCCGCATAGCCTTCGCGACAAGAAGTACCGCGACCTCAAGAATCTGACGCCGGGCTGGTTCGGCTATTCGATGTTGCGCTCATCGGTGGAGTCGGAGTTTTATCATGCGTTGATCAAGCTCGGCATCGAGATGGATGCGCCGATCGAGGGCCTTCATACCGAGACGGGGCCCGGCGTTCTCGAAGCCGCGATCGCATATCCGGATGCGCTGGCGGCGGCCGATCGAGCCGTCGTGTTCAAGACCTTTTCCAAAGTGCTGGCCCAGCGCATGGGCAAGATGCTGACCTTCATGGCCAAATGGTCGAATTCCTATCCGGGACAGTCGGGCCATCTGCATCTGTCGCTGCGCGGGCTTGACGGAGCGCCCGTGTTTCACCAGGCGGGACGATCCGGCAACATGTCCGACGTGATGCGCTGGTTCGTGGGCGGTCAGCAGGCGCTGCTGCCGGAGCTGCTGGCGATGGTGGCCTCGACCGTGAACAGCTATTCCCGTCTCATCCCGGGATTCTGGGCGCCGACCGACGCGACCTGGGGCATCGAGAACCGCACCTGCGCGCTGCGTGTGATTCCGGGCTCGCCCTCGAGCCAGCGGGTGGAATACCGGGTCGCGGCGGCCGACATCAATCCGTATCTTGCGATCGCGGCGGCTCTCGGGTCCGGGCTGTGGGGCATCGAGAACCGAATCGAGCCCGATGCGCCTATCTCGGGCAATGCCTATGAGGGACCGCACGCGCCTGAGCGCGCCTTGCCGCGCCGGCTATCCGACGCGGCGGATCGGCTGGTTGCATCCAAGCCTGCGCGCGAATTGTTCGGCGATGCCTTCGTCGATCATTACGCGATGAGCCGGAAATGGGAGGAGCGCGAATTCCAGCGGGCCATCACGGATTGGGAACTGGCGCGCTATTTCGAGATCATCTGAATCGTTGAGGCCGAGCGGTTCGGCAATGGAGGCATCGTGAACGATATCGTCTGTATTTCCCCGGTCGACGGCAGCGAGGTTGCCCGTCGCACGCTTGCGTCGCGCGCCGACGTGGCGGCGGTTCTTTCCACTGCAAGGAAGGCGCAACGTCGATGGGCGGCCACTCCGCTTGCTGAACGCAAAGCCAAGATGGTAGAATTTCTTGCCGCGCTGCTTGCTCAAAATCAGGAAATCGTTCCCGAACTTGCGATGCAGATGGGCCGTCCCATTCGTTACGGTGGTGAGATGCGCGGCTTCGAGGAGCGGCTGCGCGCGCTGATCGAGATTAGCGATGAGGCGCTTGCGCCGATCGTGCCTCGCGAAAGCGCCGGGCTCAGTCGCAGCATCAAGCGGGTGCCGGCTGGGATCGTTCTTGTTATTGCGCCGTGGAATTATCCATACCTCACGGCGGTGAACTCGATCGCGCCCGCGCTTTTGGCCGGCAACGCTGTGATTCTGAAACATGCGGCTCAGACGATCCTTGTGGGTGAGCGTTTCCAGGCGGCGATGGATCGGGCGGGCCTGCCCAAGGGCTTGTTTACAAACCTGGTGATGGATCATGAATCCACAGCCCGTATGATCGCCTCACGCGAGGTCGATCACGTCAATTTCACAGGCTCGGTCGGGGGCGGGCGAGCCATCGAACGCGCCGCTGCCGGCACTTTCACGTCGCTTGGGCTCGAACTCGGTGGCAAGGACCCGGCCTATGTGCGGCCCGATGCGCCATTTGAATTTACGGTCGAAAACCTGGTCGATGGCTCATTCTTCAATTCGGGCCAATGCTGTTGCGGAATTGAGCGCATCTATGTGCACGAAAGTCTCTACGACCGATTTGTCGGGGCATTCGTCGATCTCACGTCCCGCTACGATCTAGGCAATCCGCTCGAAGAAAAGACCACACTCGGCCCCATGGCGGCGAGCCGGTTTGCGCAGACCGTTCGCGACCACATCGCCGACGCTCTGGTGAAGGGTGCTACCGAACTTGTCGACCGCTCCCGCTTTCCCGCCGACGCCGCGCACACGCCGTATCTCATGCCGCAAGTTCTAACCGGCGTCGACCATTCCATGACGGTCATGATGGAGGAGAGCTTCGGCCCCGTGGTTGGAATCATGAAGGTGGCCTCGGACGAGGAGGCGATCCAGCTCATGAACGACAGCCCTTATGGATTAACGGCGTCGATCTGGACGTCAGATGAGCAAGCGGCGGAACGGATCGGCAATCAAGTTTCGGCCGGAACGATATTCATGAACCGATGCGATTATGTCGATCCGCACTTGGCCTGGACTGGCGTTAAGGACACCGGGCGCGGCGCCGCCATGTCGCGCCTGGGATTCGACGCCATGACCCGGCCCAAATCCTACCATCTCCGCACAAAGATCTAAGGGCTGAATTTATGACGAATCATCTCAAGGGCGCGTGGAATTTTCCGACCCGAGTTGTCACCGGCGTCGGGCGCATTTCCGAACTCGCCGATCTTGCGCGCGCCAACGGAATAAAGGCCCCGCTTGTCGTCACCGACAAGGGGCTGCTCGAACTGCCGCTTATCCCCCGCATCATGCGGCTGCTGGCCGATGGGGGGCTGAAGGCGGGTCTGTTCGGGGATGTCAAAAGCAATCCAACCGAAGCCAATCTTTTGGCCGGGGTTGAAGCCTTCAAGAAGGGGCGTCATGACGGCGTGATCGCGGTCGGCGGCGGCTCGGCGCTCGATATCGGCAAATGCGTCGCCTTCATGGCCGGCCAGACTCGACCAGTTTGGGATTTCGAGGATGTAGACGACTGGTGGACCCGCGCCAATCCGAACGCGATTGCGCCGATCATCGCCGTACCGACGACGGCGGGCACGGGATCGGAAGTTGGCCGCGCCGGAGTCATTACTAATGAGGCTACCCACGGCAAGAAGATAATCTTCCATCCCGCGATGATGCCAAAGTTCGCGATCTTAGACCCCGAACTTGGAGTGGGCCTGCCCCCGTTTCTTACGATGGCGACTGGCATGGACGCGCTTGCCCACTGTTTCGAGGCCTATTGTGTCGACGCATTTCATCCTCTCGCCGATGGCGTTGCGCTGGAAGGAATGCGGATCATCAAGCAGTACCTGCCGCGCGCCGTCGCGCAAGGCGCCGATCTTGAGGCGCGCGCCTACATGCTCGCGGCGGCCTCGATGGGCGCGACCGCCTTTCAGAAAGGGCTGGGCGCGATCCATTCGATTTCGCACCCGGTGGGGGCGCGCTACGACACCCACCACGGGCTGACCAACGCGGTGGTGTTTCCCTACGTCATGATCTGCAACAAGCCCGCCATCGAAGCCAAGATGGACCATGTTGCGCGTGTGTTGAACCTTCCAGGGCAGGGCTTCCAAGCCGTGCTGGCTTGGGTCCTGGAATTCCGCAAGGCGCTCGGGGTACCCTCTTCGCTTGCCGGATTGGGCGTTCGTGAAGAAGACGCCAAAGCCATTGCGGCCGACGCGGTGGCAGACCCGACGGCCGGCTCCAACCCGCGTCCTCTGTCGCAAGCCGAGTTCGAGAAGCTCATTCTGGCGGCCATACGCGGCGATCTTGGAGGTTGATCGTGACGCGTCCGCTTCGCCTCCTCGTCGCGGAGGGCAATACGTCGGAGGCGCGCCGCCGCATGGCGGCTGAGGCCGGTGAGACGCCGAGCGAGGGCTATGCGAACGCCTTGCGCGCGATCGTTCCCGATGCGCGAATCGACCTCTGCTTTCCCGCGGACGAGAATCCGAAACTGGCCGCACCGCTGGAATCTTACGACGGCATCGCCATCACGGGTTCGGCCTTGAACATCTACAAGGGCGAACCGGCGTCGCTGCGCCAGATCGACTTCGCGCGAGAGGTTTTTGCGCGTCATATCCCGTTTTTCGGCTCCTGCTGGGGTCTGCAAGTGGCGGTGGTTGCGGCGGGCGGCGGGGTAGGACGCAACGCGAAGGGCAGGGAAGTGGCGTTCGCCCGCAAGGTGATTCTGAACGACGTGGGCCGCGCTCATCCGCTCCATCGCGGCCGTGACATCGCCTTCGACGCGCCGGCCATCCATGGCGACGAGGTGGTTCGGCTGCCGCCCGATACAACGGTGACGGCCTGGAATGCGCTCAGCCAGGTGCAGGCCGCCGAGATCCGTCATGACGGCGGCGTTTTCTGGGGCGTGCAGTATCACCCGGAATTCAGCTTGCGCGATCTCGCCTTCATCCTGCGCCGTTACGGCCAGACGTTGGTCGACGAGGGATTTTTCGCGGATATTGCTTCGCTCGAGACCTTTGCAGCGGATTTGAGCGTGCTCGCGTCAGACCAACGCCGGACGGACATCGCCTGGCGGCTCGGGCTTGGCGCCGACATTCTCCAGCCGGAACTACGCCTGTGCGAGATTGCGAACTGGATCGACCGGCAAGTGCGGGGGGCCTGCTAGTGGGCAAACATACGACCTTCAATCGGGACAAGACCGCGGCTTGATAAGATCTAAAAATTCCCACGATAGAGGGAGTTTTTAAGTTGAGCTTTCTTTTCTTCACTCAGCCATGACAGAACGAATATGCAATATCAGCGGCATCAAGTGATGACATCAAATGGATAAAACACTAATGAACTTCTTGCAGGACGCTTTCCAGGCTTCGGATGGCATGCGTGAACGACGTTGATTTCGCCTCATTCGCTGCAAGACTTGCGGAAGTCTCCAGTGAAGCAATTTTGCCGTTCTTCCGGAGTGCGACTGGTGCCGAGGACAAATCCAACGGCGGCGATTTCGATCCGGTTACAGAGGCCGACCGCGCCGCCGAAGTCGTAATGCGTGACCTGATCAGGGAGACTTTCCCCGATCACGGGATCATCGGCGAGGAATATGGTGTGGAGAGACCGGAAGCCGACTATGTCTGGGTGCTCGATCCGATCGACGGAACCAAGAGTTTCATTTCTGGTTTGCCGACGTGGGGGACGCTGATCGGACTAATGAAATTCGGTCAGCCGGTCTATGGGATAATGTCGCAACCGTTCACCCGCGAGCGCTATTTCGGCGACAACATGTGTGCACGACGGCGTTGGGTCACACCGCCGCGCGGCGATTCCGCCAATGGCGAATGGAGCAGTCGCGTGCTACGCTCACGCGCTTGTGCTTCGCTTGCCCAGGCAAGCCTGATGACGACGAGTCCGTTGCTGTTTAACGAACAAGACCGAGCGGCCTACCGACGGTTGGAGAAAGTTACGCGATTGGTGCGCTACGGGGGAGATTGTTACGCCTATTGCATGCTCGCGTCCGGCTTTGTCGATGTCATCGTCGAAGCCAACCTCAAACCCTATGACGTTGTCGCTCTCGTGCCGATCATCACAGGAGCAGGAGGAGTTGTCACCAATTGGGAAGGCGGGCCTGCGGCCCTGGGCGGGCGCATCGTTGCGGTCGGAGACCCGGGGCTACACGCGGAGGTATTAGCGCTGCTAGCGGGGTAGCGGTCGCCTATTGGAGCTACTCTTGATGGAGACTTCCGTCCCACGTTTAGTCAGAATTGCCGATGCGCCGCTCAGCGTCACGGATCTCTATGCGATTGGCATAGGACCTTCGAGCTCGCACACGGTGGGGCCGATGAAAGCGGCAGCTTTGTTTGCCCGCGAGCTTTTGAACCGCCGCGACAACACGCCTGCGCGCATCCTCGTCGAACTTTTCGGTTCTTTGGCGTTGACCGGGAAAGGCCACAGTACCGACGTTGCCGTCATCCTGGGATTGATGGGTTGGCTGCCGCGAACGGTTGATCCGGAGTCCGCGAATTCGCTTGTTGATGAGGTCCGCAAGACAAAAGCGCTCCCGCTAAATGGGGGCGCATTGATCGATTTCGATGAAGCCCGCGACCTTATTTTTCGAATGGGCGACTTCCATCCAGGACATCCAAACGCCGTTTCGTTCACAGCCTTTACAAGTGAGGCGGCGGCTATATCTCGCACATTCTTCTCCATCGGCGGAGGAGCTATCGTTGAAGAAGGCGCGGCGCAACTATCGAGCCATGCGGGTTCCAATATCGTGCAGACCGAACCCTATCCGTTCTCATCGGCCGCGGACTTGCTTTCGATCGGTCGGGAAAAAGGCATTACCTTTGCACAAGTGGTCTTGAACAACGAAAGAGCGCTGCGGAGTGACGACGAGACCTTCGAATTCCTGGATAATGTCCGCGATGCAATGATGCGATGTATCGACAGAGGCTGCACCAAGGACGGAATCCTGCCGGG
>WNFQ01001505.1_pt1 | contig 17789 bp, 10 predicted proteins | sample 5400171 | NCBI WGS metagenome assembly WNFQ01 (sample SAMN13153356, study PRJNA577476) | soil metagenome | isolation source: 20 cm soil under Madrone tree | place: USA:California | collected 2016-06-14 | reverse complement strand
AACCGGTGAACAGGAAACGACGTTGGAGAATTGCCTGCTCACCCGCATGATTTCATTCGCGTCGGTAATTCCCTCAAAATAGAGGCGTCGCGGCCCTTTCCCGTTTGAACTCTTGGAGGAGACCATGAGTGGTTCGTAGCGCGGGCGGAAACGCGACTTGATAACGACCGCACCGTTGCTGCCGATAGTTGAATCAATGAAATACCGGGCGAAGCCCTGCGTCTGCGCCTGAGTGCAAATAAAAATGGCGACACCGAAAACTACGCCGCTCAGGCTCAGGAGCAATGCCCGTTTGCGATGGGTCAAAAAGCGTAGGGCAATATAAAGCGGCGGCGTCACGGTTCCCTTGGCGCTCGCGGCGTGCTGACCATTCGTTGCCGGACCGGTTCTCCGGGATGTAATTTATCCTGGTCCGAAAGAACAACGTGATCGCCTTCTGTCACGCCAGTTATTGCCTCTGCGAAATCGAGCGTCCGAAAACCAACCTTAACTGTGCGAGGACGCACAATGGCTCGTTTCACAATCAACGCTTGATCGACAAGAAGGGCGCGTGTTGGCACGAGCAGAACATTTTCGTGGGTCCCGGTGATGATGTTCATTTCGCCGGTCATTCCGGCCATCAAATTGTCGGGCGGATTTTCCATCTCGAGCACAATGGTGTAGCGCTGGGTCGTTGGGTCCGCTGCTGGCTGGATGGACGTAACATGTGCTGTGAAAGTCCTGGTTCGATAAGGGTATAATTGTAGCCTCGCCTTCATTCCTGGTTTTATCTCGCCGACGTCTTCTTCATTCACCTCGCCGCGGACGTAATTTTTGCGCGAAGCGACGGTGAAAAGATCATTGCCCTCTTTGACTAGTTCACCATCGATCGTCTGGATATTGGTGAGAAGTCCATCGATTGGCGAACGGACCTCGGAGTTCTTCATCTGGGCCTCCAGCTTTTTGCACGTGTCCTCGAGAGCATTAAGATTACGATCGCGGTCGATTCGCTCCGTAGCCACGGTGTTCCGCAGTCGGTTCGCTTCGCTCTTGGCCTTCTCGTACTCGACCATCGGCACGTTCCCTGACGAGACTACTTTCTCCAGCCGTTGGAGGTTATCTTCAGCGGCTTTGAGCAATTCCGAAGAAGGAAGCGGGAGCGCGGCGCGCTGTACGGCCGCCTCCAAATCCGCGCGTGCTTGCTTTAGTTGCCGGGCAGTTGTTTCGTCAGCGATAGTCGCTAGTATCTGACCTCTCCCCACGCTCCTTCCGATCGCCCCGCGTCCGGCCGCGAAGGCCTCTGCCAACTGAATGAAGCCGGAGTTTTGAGCGCGGACATGCGGGGAAAACGCCGGCTCGATGCGCACCGTGCCGTACACGGCAGCGATAGCGGTTCCGCGCTGGACTTTAGCCACCTCTGCCACTGGCAGAAAGAAATAGTAGGCGACCGCCAAAACGAGCACAAGCGCCGCTCCAGCACTCCAGAGAACCCTTTTTGATTCCGGCAATTTCAATTGCAGGAACTAATGCACGTTTTGGGCGGTGTCGTCCGAAAATTGAAAATAACGTCCGGTGGCGCGGTCCAATTCCGCGAGTGCCAGATTGTGTTGATAGATAGCGTCCAGTAATCCGCTTCTGGTCTCCAGAAAGGCGTTTTGAGTAGTGCGGTATTCGAGCGGCGACGCCAGACCGCTGGCCAGATTTTGCTGCACCACCTGCGCGCTTTCCTCCGCAGCCTCGGACGCCGTGGCGAGCGATCTTTCGCGAACCTCGGTTGCCTTAAGATAGTTCGCGATATGCGAGACGTCGCGGGGGATATCCGCTTCCAGCTTATGGCAGGTCAGTTCGTTTATCTCCTTTGCCGAACGCGCTCTTAGGACTGCGCCCCCTACCTTGCCGTTATCGACGACGTGCCATGTGTAGCCAGCCCTCTCAATGACTTCGGATGAAAGAAAGTCTTGTGTCTTGCTGGTTGAGCCTTCGCGGTGAATCCCTGAGACTGGAATGTAATTGCCTGTGATGTTTCCCACTATGGCGGGATAATAACCGGCCTCGATAATGCGCTGATCTGCATTGGCCGCACGCACGAATAAACGCGCGAGCTTGAGATCTGCCCTTCTCTGCAGGGCCGCCCCTGTTTCGGAGTCAAGATCGACGCGCATCGGGACAAACTGCAGATCACCTTCGGGCTCGGGCAACGATGTCTTCGCAGGATCGATCGCCATCGCTTCGGCCAATTGCAATTGCGCGGCCAGATAGGCGCGATGCGCGCTTTCAATTTGCGGATCCAGTTCAGAGGCCTGGACACTGGCGCTGGTGAACGCGCTCCGATCCGCCAACCCGGCCTCGTAACGATTTTTCTGAGTAGCAACATTCTCTCGCAGCCGTCGCCGCTGTTCGTCCCGGATGGATTCCAGCGACCGATTATAGAGCGCCGTGTAAAAAGCCAGGCGTACCGCGTGTAGCTGCTCCACGACGGCAACATTCAATTGCTGTTGCGCAATCAAGACTTCGATGTCTCCACGCCGAAGGGAAGGCGATATGTCTGCGTTGAACAACGTCTGCGTGAGAAAGCCACGTCCCACGGCAAAGCCTTTTACTCCACTCTCACCGGCCCGGTGGCCGGCCTGAACACCGGCCGGCACGCCCACGTCGAAGCGCGGCCAGACGACGGAGCGAAAAACCAGCCGCCGTCCGGTCGCTTGCTCGAGACCTGATTTCGCTTCCTGGATGGCCGGGTTTCTTTCAAGCGTGGTTTGCAGAACGGTCTCCAGGGTGACCGCGCTGGCTGGATGCGCCAGACAAGCCATCAAAATCGGGAGAAAGAGCTTTGGCCTCATGAGCTGTCGCAAGCACCGCAGGCTGCGTGCTGGGGAGCACAGGCTGCCAACCTGTCGTTCGCGGCAGCTTGCCGCGAACAGCTTGCGCCACCTCGCGTGTTTACGTTGCATGGCATTCGGCCAGCGGCCTATGCTCCCCAGAGAGAAAAATCGCGGCTTCATCGCTGGCTTAGTTTCGCAGGCGGGCGCGCCACATCGTCAGCTTGCGCTGCGTTACGATTTTCATTCCTGGCATTCTTGATTGTTGATCCGAAATCGAGCGCTTCCACAGGGCTGGCGCAGGCGTGTGCGAGACGGGCGAGAGCCACGTTGTGCAAATAAATTGCGCTTAATCGAGTGGTGCGAGTCCGAGTGACATCGGATGCGGCTTGCAGGATGTCGAGTTGTGTTCCCAATCCGGCAGAGAAATTACCTTTGGCAATCTCAAGAGCCTCATCTGCGGTCTGAACATTTCTTGTCTCTGTTTCGAGGACGCGTTCAGCTTGTTTGAGATCGAAAAATGCACTGCGCACTTCTGAGGCGACCGAGCGGCGAGCTGCTGCCAGAGCCTGCACGGCTGCCTCGCGGCGGGCCCGCGTTGCCTGCATCCGTCCTTTGGTAGCAAATCCATCGAAGATATTCCAGGTCGCGTTTATTCCCACGATGCCCCCGTAATTAAATTCTTGACCGACTTCCGGATCACGCTCGCTGTAAACTTCATAACCGGAAAAAGCCCGGACATGTGGGCGCAAAGCGCTTCGGTCCAGAATATATTGTTGGTCTTCTATCTCGATATCTTTCTGCCGGGCTTTGATCACCGGGCGGTTTGCGTCGGCCCGTGCCAGACAGTCGTTTAGATCAGGATGATTTGGACGATATTGCAATTCACCGGAAATCTCAAAGGGCGCTGCCGCGGCTCCCGGAGGTGCGTCCGTGCCAAAAAGCTCGCCGAGTCGGAGGTAGGAATTTTTCAATTGCGTCTGCGTGTTGAAGAGCTCCGGCCGCTCATTGGCGAGAGCAACCTCAGCGCGTTGTACGTTCAATTTACCAACGATGCCGGCGTCGAAACTCTGCTGCTGGCTCTTGAGGTCCTCGTCCAAAACCCGCACGGAATCTTCGCGCACACGGACCTTCGCTCGGTTTAGGAGGAGTTCGTTGAAAGCGATTCTCACATCCAGGGTCACCCGACTGACAATTTCCTGAAGATCGTAATTTGCCTTATCGATGTTCAAATACGCGATTGCCACCTGGCTGGTTACCGCTCCGCCAGTATAAAGATTCTGTTCGATCTGCAGCCTTGCATTGTAATCTTCCTCCCGGAGTCGCGTTTCGCTCTGTTGCTGTCGTTTATCGTACAGCCCGCTCGAGCTTAACGACGGAAGATATCCCGAGCGTGCTTCAATCCAGCCACCGCGCGCTCCTTGCACTTTTTTCCGCGCGATCGCGATTTCTGGATTCTGCGCCTGGGCAAGCGCGACCCCTTCGTCAATAGCGTAAGAGGGGACGGCGGCCCGCGATGGCACGGGCGAGCCAAAGGTGAGCAACAGCGCAGCGGCCGAAAACTCCAAACGCATTTCGTCTATCTCCTCGCCAGGGCATTCTTTTCAACAAAAATCCCTCTGGGTTGTGTTCTTATATCAGCCCTTGCAAGTCCGCGCGACCTCGGACACATTCGGTGTTTTATAGTAACTGGAGTCGCTGCGAAAGGGTTAAGACGGTAATTTTATCAACGCGGCCAAATTTTTTGCCATTCGCATGAGAAAAATAAGAATCGCCATTGTCGGGGTTGGTAATTGCGCCAGCTCACTCGTCCAGGGAATAAATTTTTATCACCGCTCGTCGGCCAACGGGTCGGGTAATGGACTAATGCATCGCCAGATCGGCTCGTATCAGCCGGACGATATTGAAGTCGTTGCCGCGTTCGATATCGACCGGCGCAAAGTCGGTCTTGATGTTAGCAAGGCCATTTTCGCGCCACCGAATTGCACAAAAATCTTTTCCGACAAGATCAGCCTTACCGGCGCGATCGTGAAGATGGGCTGTGTCCTGGATAGTTATGCCCCTCACATGCGCGACCAGGATCCGCTGCGCACATTCTTGCCATTGGAAAAAGAATCCACTCGCGAACAAATCATCGACGAATTGAAAAACTCCAGCGCTGAACTGATGGTCAATTATCTTCCAGTCGGCTCTGAAGAGGCGACGCGCTTCTACGCCAGTTGTGCGCTCGAGGCCGGGCTTGGTTTCGTCAACAACATCCCGGTTTTCATCGCCAGCGATCCGATCTGGGCCAAACGCTTCGCCGACAAAAATCTGCCTGTAATCGGTGATGACATCAAAGCCCAATTGGGCGCGACGATTTTGCATCGTATGATTGTCGATCTTTTCCGCAAACGCGGCGTAAAGCTCGAGCGCACTTATCAGCTGAACACCGGCGGCAATACCGATTTTTTAAACATGCTGAATCGCAGTCGGCTTGCCTCGAAAAAGACATCGAAGACCGAAGCTGTGCAGTCGGTGATTGGCGAACGTCTTGCCGACGAAAATATCCACATCGGCCCAAGCGATTACGTCCCCTGGCAGCTCGATAACAAGATCGCCTTTATCCGAGCGGAAGGCCGGCTGTTCGGCGATGTGCCGATGGAGATCGATCTAAAACTTTCTGTCGAAGATTCACCGAATTCAGCCGGCGTAGCGATCGACGCGATCCGCTGCTGCAAACTGGCGCTCGATCGCGGGATCGGCGGCGTGCTCCATTCCGCCTCCGCCTTTTTCTCCAAGCACCCGCCCGTGCAAATGACGGATGACGAAGCCTACCGCTGCGTCGAGCAATTCATCCGCGGCGAGCGCGATCGCTAAGCAGTCTAATCGCGGCGAGACGGATTCCCGTATCCTCTTCGCGGCTTTCATCTTGCACTAGAAATCGTCGGGCGCATCCGGCCGCATTTCTTCGTCGAGCTTCGCGGGAGGGAGTTGTTCCAGTCGGTTCCATTCCTCCTGCAATTCGTCTGCCGTGTAGAGCAACAAACGTCCAAGCGCGGTCGAAAACAAACCGGCTTCAACGTCGAAGTGCGTGATCTCGCTCACTGCTTTCCAATAAGCCGCCAGCTGCGGACGGTAACGTGAGCGAAAGCTTTCCGTCTCGCCTGACGAAACGCTGTTCGTTTTCCAATCAAGCAGGAGACACCGGCCCGCTTTGCGATCGATCATGAGCGAATCGATCAAGCCTTCCAGTACGCTGCGATCGTTTCTGCGCCAAGAGAATGGAAACTCGCGATGAAATTGCGTTTCATCGCTCGCGAGAAACCAAGCGATGCAGGCGTCGCTGAACAAATTCTGCCGCGTGACATCCCAGTCTTTCGTTGCGGACTTTGCCTCGGGACAAATCGGCAATTGCTTTTCGAATAACTTCTGCGCGGAATCGATTCCGCCCTTCCAATCCAGGCGCTCGAAAAATTTGTGCCACCAGCGGCCGTACAGCGTGGCGAGATTATCGAGTCTCGAACGCGTCCGCACTTCCGCCGGAACTTCCGCATCGAGCGCGCTCGGCGTGAACTTGCGCACGAATTCCGAGGCGCGCTTTACTGCGCACTTGAGTTCGCGAGATGTTAACGGTTCGATCTTCACTTCGGATGTTTCCGGCGCGGACGAAGGCGTTTCGGAATCTTCGATGTTTTCCGTCGTGGTCGCCCGCTCATCGAATTCGCCGGAATAACCGTCCTTCCCGCAAAGCAATCGGCGAAGCTGTGCTGTCTTGGGAAGTTTACCTTCGATGTTGGAAAAAATTTCCTGATCAAGCACGAGCACGAGCGTGTGGCGCGCGCGCGTCGTGGCGACGTAAAGAAGGCGTTCGAGTTCCTGCTGGCGTGCGCGCTCGATCGCGTCTTTCAAATCCTTCGATTTGTCTTCTTTGCCGAAGGCGATCAAGAGCTCGCCGGTCGCGGGCGGTTTCACGAAATCCGGATAACGCGGACTCGGTGGCCGTAGATCGCGCGCGAGAAACGGCACAATCACCGCCTGCCATTCCGAGCCCTTCGCCTTGTGCGAAGTGATGAGCTGGATCGCGTTGTCATCGGCAGAAAAACGGACGGCGCGCGGTGTCGTGAAATCGTCGCGCAAGCATTCGGCGAATTTCGCCAGAATCATTCCGCTCGCCTCCGCTTCCGCGGCTTGCGCGAGCAATGCATCGAGTTCACGCGCGAGATCGCCGAATTCCGTCGCGGGCAACAGGAGCAAACGTTCGCGCAGTTGCGTTTGCTCGACGATCAACGCGACTGCGTCGAACAACGCCAGACCTTCCGCGCGTTGGCGAATCTCCGCGAGTGTGCGCAGGTGCGACGAAATTTTCCCGGCAGCGGACAAAACTTCGTCGATGCGAAATCTCGCTTTCTGTCCTTCGGAAAAGACCGCGAGATCGTGATCGGACACCCCGAAAATTTCGCGGAGCACGCCGACGATTTCGTAGGCGTTGAGCGGGTCGGTCATGATCGTAAGAAGCGCGGTCAGCCACGCATAGGCCGGGCTGTCGCCTTTCACATCGCGCTCAGATTGGATCGCCACCGGCAGACCGGCGCGCCGCAGGGCTGCCGCCATCGTTTGCAGCCAGGCTTTGCGCGGACAAAGAATTGCCACCTCGCGCCACGAATTCGCCGAAAGTTTTCTCAGCCCCGCGTGCGTGATCCATCGCGCGAGATACTCCGCTTCGATGCGCGCCTTCTGATAATCCTTGAGTTTTTTTCCTTCCCGCAGCAGCTCTTTCGCGACAAGCGGCACGCGAATGACTTTTCCGGGAAGAATTTCCGGACGCGGCCGCAATTCAACGAAACGCACCTGCCCATCTTTATAGTTCAGAATTTCACGAAAAGTTTCGTTAACGAAATCGAGTTGCTTCTGGTCGAGCCGAAACGTGACGGAAAATTCCAAGCTCTCGCCGTTCTTGTCGGCGATCAGCGCTTCATGAACAGCTCGATAATAATTTAAGTCCGCGCGCTCCCAATAAATCGATTGCTGAAAATCACCGACCATGCAGAAGTGTCCGGGCGGCGGCGGATCGACGCGCGTTTCCATCCAATCACCGGTCGCGGCCGGCGGTCGCGTCGCTTCGAGCAGCACCAAAAATTGCGCCGGTTCGGTGTCCTGCGCCTCATCGAGAATGACGCGCACCTTTTCTTCGCGAATGCGCGGCGCTGCGACCGGATGTTGCAGCAATTCTTTTGCGAGCGCGATTTGATCTCCGTAAGTAACAAGCCCGCGCTCCAGCCGAAATTCCCGGTAGTCGCGCTGCACTTCTGCCGCAACGCAGGTGGCCGCATCGTTGATCCACTTGCGCAACGGCGAAAATTTTTCTCGCCAAAGCTGCGTAAACCTTGCGTTATCTGCAGTAAAGCAAACCGGCCACCGCAAGTACTCCCAATTGCCCAGATACCGGTTTTCCCACTCGCGCAATTCCGCCTGCGACTTGCTGATGTTGTCGCGGCTCGCTTGATCGGTCTGCGCGTAAATCTCGGTGAAATCAAGCGTCGGACAGCGTGACAGCTCCGGGTTACACAACGCCGCTGAGCCAGCGCGTCGCGCCAGCTCCATCAAATCGCGCGCCTGCACCAAACGCAGAAGCGCAGCGCGATTTGTTTCGCCCAACGAGTGACCAATTTGTGTTTGGCCTTGCACAAATTCCTGCCACAGGTCGTTGTCGTCGCTCAGCAATTCGAGCGGCGCGGGCAGACCGAGATAATGCCCGTAGTCGGTCAGCAATTTCATGCAGAAAGAGTGGATCGTGCCGAAGAAGGCGCGATTGAATGCGGTCTGCACTTCCGCTCCTAATTTCTTCTCGAGAATGATTTGCCGCGCGCGCTGTTGCATTTCGTCCGCGGCGCGATTTGTGAAAGTGACGACGACCAGGCGCGGCAGAATTTCCGCAGCGTTGACCGAACGCGCGATCGACAAGACGCGTTGCGTGATCGCAGTGGTCTTGCCCGAACCGGCCGATGCGACGACCGAAAAATTTCGATCCAGTTCATCGGCAAATCGCGCGCGAGCAGATTCGTCACTCAGCCTCACCATGTTTCCCACTCCTCTTTTTCGAGTACGAGCGCGGGATGGGTTAGCCCCCATTTATCCTCCAAAATGTCGTTATCGATTTGCAATGTCGCGAGCGGATATGGTGCGCTGTAACCAAACGCGGGACGAATCTCTCCTTTCATTCCGAAAACGCCGGTGCGTTGCATTTCAGCGAGATCGGCGAAGACGTTTGTGTAAGGCACCAGATCGACAACGGACAACTGTGGCCCGACATTTTTCACCGCCAGCGAAAGAATGCTTGCACTCACTTCCGCTGCGCCAAGCTCACGCATAGACATCGAATAGAGTCCGAGCTGCAATGCTGTCCCTTTAACAAGACTGTCGTGCAAATCAGAAGATTTCAGTTCCTTGGTCGAACCGGTTTTGTAATCGACGATCCAAATCTTTTGCCCGGTGAAATCGGCTGAGTCGTTTTGCGCGAGCACCAAATCAATCTGGCCGCGCAGTTGAAGTTCCACTCCGTCGGCTATTTTCACCGCGCCGTCGCGACCAATGGCCACCTCCGCCGCCATCCTGGTCCAGCCCTTCGCGCTGGCGATTTTTCCGCCGAGATGCCGCGCGAGAAAACGCGCGTTCAGCCAGCCCGAATTCCACCAGTCGGGCACAACTCGGCCTAACGAGTCGCAAAGTTGCTGAAGCGCCGCGCGGCGTTCGTCGGCACAAACGCGGACACGCTCATCGATTATTGTCGATGAAGGAAACGCCGCGAATATTTTTCCAGCTTTCTTTTCGCTGATGCTGGCGAGCCAATGATGCACCCATTTGCCGCTCGTCACTGCCCACCGATTCGCGGTGTCGTCGGGCGCTTCGACGCCAAGATAACGTTTCATCCAAACAATCGCCGGCAAGGAAACCATACGTTCGAGATCGCTCACACTCAGCGTCGGCATCGGTCGATACGATCCGTCAGCGCGCAACGCGAAATCGTATTCGGTCGCAGGCTTCGAAGCATCGCGCCGCGCGTTGAATGCAATTGCGGTTTGCTGCACATCCGTTGCTACCGGTGCAGCCTTGGGCAGCATCGGCGTCGCGCGTTGCAGATTTGTCAGTGTCGCTTGCGTGAGCGGTGCATGCCGCGCCTTGAGATAAAGCTGAGTGAAACATTCGCTCGGATTCCAGAACCGCTCCGGCGCATCTTCCTGCAGCAGACTTGCCGCGAGCGTCACGCCTTGGCCGGCCGATTCGAGCAGGGCATCGAATTGCCGCAGGGCCACCACGCGTTGCTCGCTCGGGCCGAGATAGAGGGAATGATTTTCACGCACGCTAGTGTGGCCTTCGCCCTGGCTTCCCTGGCGCGCGGCGCGTTTGTTCAACTGCTGCACGCTGCGATTGAAGACGCGAATTTCTTCCGCGCGCGCGAACTCGGCGCCGGCTGGCGGCGGCCACGCCCCTTCGTTCCAGCCGGCAAAAATCAGGTGCGACCAATCCCGATTTTGCGCCTGCGCCACGGTGAGCAACTGCACGCGCGCATACGGATGATCGCCCTCGGCTGAACGCGCAGCGCCAAACGTCGCAGCCGTTTCTTCAAGCCAGCGCAGAAAGAGGGCGCGCGGGAATTCCGCATCGAGACATTGTGGCCAATCGTGCGTGACGCTGGCAATTTCGAGCGCGTGTTGTTTCCAACCGAGATATGCGAGCGCCGCGTGCGTTTGTTCGAGAAATTGCGCGAGCCTGGCGCGTGCTGGCAGAAACGGAAACGCGCGCAACGCTTCGGCAACTGCTTGAAATTTCTCATCAGAATGTCCGCCGCAGAATTCGCGCAGAATTTCGAGATCATCCAACAACACCTCGCCGTAGCTTTCGCGCAGAATCTTTTCGAAACTTTGCCGGCCAATTTTATGCGACAAAACCGCTGGGTCGAGCAGCGCATTAAGAAAACGCAGAAAAGAATTAAGTCGCGGTGCGCGTTGCAATTCGATCCATGCCTGCCATTCCGCCGATTCGAAAATGCCCGGAACGATGTGCGCGAGTCCGTCGTTGTGGGGGATGTCGAGTCGCGCCAGCGAGTTCGCGACCAGGCGAGGCAATGCCCCGCCGCTGGAAAAAATCACGCCGAGCCGCGTGCATTTTTCGTCCGCCAAATAACGAACGCATTGCCGCGCGATTGCTTCGGCTTGTTCCGCGACATTCGTGCCGATGAGAAAATCGACGCGCTTTGCCGGTTCCGCGCCACCGCGCATTTCTGTTTCGCTAAAAAACGAATCGCCAGGGGCGTGTGCGGATTTCGGCGCGCGCTGCGCTTCGCCGCAGACTTCTTCCCACGAGCCGATCCAACAAAGATCGATGTCGGAAAAGTCGCCACACGGTTCTTCGACCACGATCGTTGCGTTTTCAGCAAGCTCGACCGCGTTGCGCAGGAGAAACCACTGTGGCCAATGCGCTCCATCGAACCCGGTAATGAGCACGTGAGAGAATTTTCGCTCGCCACGCGCCGCTTGTTGCCAACGCCGTCGATCTGCTTTGCCCAACAGAACAAAATCGCATTTTTTCAGGAGCTCGTTGAAACGTTGAACGACTGGTGCAAAGGCCGGCAGCGTGAGTTCTTCGAATTTCCATCCGGCAGTTTCCAGACGATCCAATGCCCGCAGCAGCAGCGCCGGCGCACGGGCAACGGCTTTGGCGCCGAGTGCTTCCGATTCGTTAGGCCGATCTTCCATTTCGCTCGCGGCAATTGCGAGGAGCAAGCGCAGATGTTCCGGCTGCGCATGTGGCGTCGCATCATCTCGCACGAGCAATGCCCGCAAACTCGCCGGTGTCACAAACTGCAAACCGAGATGTGAATGGCCTTTTGCAATCAAGCGCGCCTTCAAGGCGTTGGCCTGGCCTCGCGTTGGGACGACGACCAGCGACGGCAACGCGCGTTTCCAGGTCTCGGGCAAAACTCGTTCGAACCAGGGAGCAATGGCATCTTCCCACGCTTCCCGTAGCGACGGCACAACGAGCAGGACTGGTCGCGATCGCTTCATCGCTCAATTTAGCTTCGCCGCTACGCTACGCGAGCAAGCGCTTGTCGCCGAGGCGTCGCGTCACACCTTGTCGATCCAGCTTTTCGAGAAATGGCACCATAATCCGGCGCGAGGTCTCAAGCGCCTGCCGCAGCTCGCTCACGGTCGTTGGGCCGTGCTTGGAAATGAAATCGACGACCGTGGATTTCATCTGCTCGAAGTTTTCTCGCAACAGAACAACATCGGAATCGGCTTCGATCACTTCTCCGGTCGCGATCAAAAATCGGAGGACTTGTCGCGCTTGTCGATCCACTTCTATCTCCTTACGCGCTGGCGGATCGAATGGTTTTTTTGAGAGGGCTTCTCGAATTTTTGTCTTAGTAAGCTGAAGATCAGCCGGCAACGCTGATCGATGGGAAGCTCGTGCGATGGCTGATCCTTTCTGGACAAAATCACCCGCGCACAAATCGGAAATGAGGGCATCAAATACGGCCGGCGACCGATCGCGCCACGCCATGCGCAGCTCGTTCAAGTCGAGGCCGGCGCGTTCTGGATTTCTTTTGTGCGTACCATCGATTAAGGCAATCGCCCAGCCGCGCAACGTCTGCCAAGCGTGAGCGTCCGAGGCGATTTCTTGATGAATGACAATTTTATTGCGGAGTTGCAAACGCTGAAGAGCATTAGCAATCTCGTCAGCACTGAAGTGCGACTTGCGTAGAGCGGTTTCGGTTCGCACAAAACCGTTCACCAGAATTTCGGAGCGAACACAAAGATCGACATCCTCCAGTGCGCCCGCACGCATCGTTAATGATTTGCGTTGCGTCGCGGTGCGAAATTTTTCTCGTTCGCCGTCTGGATCGAGCACAACTCCACCCGCGACGGTGTGCTGCTCGGACGCGTCGCGAACAACAAATCGATCGCCGAGAAACGCAAATACGGATGACTCCAATTTTAGTCGCGCAATTGTTTGCTGCCCGGGTTCGAGCGCGCGGTTTTCAAGCAGATGAATTTTCGCAGGAAATCGCGATGTGCCGTGATGCAGATACCCCGAGGTTCCGTTCTTGAGCGGTCGAGCAACTGGATCTTTCGGGCGAAGCCGAGAGGATTTTTCGAGTAGAACGAAGAGATAGGCGCTCGATTTGCCAAGATCGATAACGGTAATGACATCGCCGCGTTTGATCTGCCCCAATCCATCGCCGATGGCAACGTCCGGAAGATTAATCGCTGTGCGCATCCCCGGCTGCGCGCACTCTAATTCGGAACCATGACTTTGGATCGAGCGAATGCGTGCTGCGAAATCTTGTGGCTGAACGACGATGCTCTGGCCACGATGCAGTTGTCCGCCAGTCAACGTTCCGGTGACGACAGTGCCGATTCCGCGCAAAGTAAAGGCGCGATCGATAAACAGGCGCGGTTTTCCGGCGTCGGCTTGTCGTTGCATAGTCGAAAACTGAGACGAAAGAGCGCTTTTCAGATTTTCAATTCCTTCACCTGTGCGCACAGAAGTGGGAATAATAGGGGCGTATGCAAACGCGGTCTCGCGCAACTGGTTGCGGATTTGTCCGGAGACGTTGTCGATCTTCCCCAAATCGCTTTTTGTGAGCGCTATCACGGCGCGCTTCGCCCCGAGATAAGTCAAAATCTGCAAATGCTCTTCGGTTTGCGGCATCCAGCCGTCGTCCGCTGCGACAACGAAAAGTGCGAGATCGATTGATCCCACACCGGCGATCATGTTTCGAACGAAGTTCTCGTGACCCGGAACGTCGACGATCCCCAGGTGAATTTTCTCGCCGTCCGGAGCGCTCAGATTTAACTCGGCAAAGCCAAGCTCAATCGTGATTTGCCTCGCTTTTTCTTCTGGCAATCGATCAGGATCAATTCCGGTGAGCGCTTTGACGAGGGCGCTCTTGCCGTGATCGACGTGACCGGCGGTGGCGAGAATGAAATGTTTCTCCGTCACCAGTCTTGCCTTTCGTAACTTACCGGGTCCCAGCGCATGCCGCGCGAATCGCATCGACGACAACGTCGTCCTGTTCGGGAAAAATTGTCCGCAGATCGAGTTTGAAACGCTCATTTGCGATGTACCCAATAATTGGTGGGTTCGAGGCGCGCAGCGTCACGGCGAACGCGATAACAGAACAGTTGCCTGGTAGAATGTCGATCGTCACGGACGGCATCCCTGATTTTGGCAAAGTGCCGCCGCCGGCTTTGACCGTGCTGCGCCCAATAGCGATTTCCGCAGGCAATCCTTGCAGTCGGCCGGCAAGCGCCTCCGCGCGGGCGCGCAGGTCGTCGTCGGAGATCCGCAAGAGCGCGAGTGTCGGGATTTCAAAGCTCGATTGGTTGAGATGGAGATCGATAGTTGCTTGCATTGCACTAAGAATCAGTTTGTCGCAGCGCAGCGCGCGAAATAAAGGTTCGCGCTTCAACGCGCTGATGAATCGCTTCTTCCCAGCGATGATTCCCGCCTGCGGACCGCCGAATAATTTGTCCCCACTGAAACAAACGAGATCGGCTCCGCTCCTCAGCGCTTCGGCGGGCGTCGGCTCGTGCTCGGCTATCCCAAATTGTTCGGTCGCGACAATCGCTCCGCTTCCCAAATCCTCGACAAAAGGGACGCGTCTCTTTCGCGCGAGCGCAGCGAGCTCCGCTGAAGGAGGCGATTCCACGAAGCCGCTCATGAAAAAATTGCTGCGATGAACTCTAAGAATGAGAGCGGTGTTTGGCCCGACTGCTTCCTCGTAATCATCGAGGGCCGTCTTATTCGTGGCGCCGATCTCCTGCAATTTAGCGCCGGCGGCTTTGATAATTTCACCGATACGAAAGCCGCCGCCGATTTGGACCATCTCGCCACGCGAGATGACGATTTCGGATTTAAGCGGCTCGCCCGGCGGTTGCGCCCTGTCTTTTGTAGTGAAATGCCGAACAATTAGCACCAGGGCAGCCGCACAATTGTTGAGGATCGTGGCTGATTCCGCAGCACAAAGCAGAGCGAGCGCGTTCTCGATGTACGTTGCGCGACAACCGCGTTCGCCCGTCACGACATCGTATTCCAGATTCGAGTAGGCCGGACCGATCTCGCGGAGCGCCCGAATTGCTTCGGGAGCGAGTGGCGCCCGCCCAAAGTTCGTATGAATGACAATTCCGGTCCCGTTGATGACCGGTTGTAACCGGCTGGCGCGAAGCTGTTCGATCGAGCCGCGCACTAGATCGACAATCGACTCGAATTCGGGAGTCTCCGCCTTCGCACGAACTTTTGAAAGTTCTCTCCGGACAAGATCGACGATCAGTGGGCGTGGCAGATCGTAATGGCCGAGCGCATCGAGAACTCTGCTCACTGCTGGAATGTCGCGGCGCGAGCCGGCCTTTACCTTGTCATGCATATCAACGGACGGCGGCGACGCTGTGGGACAATTCTTCCGATGACGGCAGCGCTGGCTGTGCGTGCCTTTCGTAAAACAGCCAGCACTTTCTCCACTCTGGCCTCGGCGACACAAAGCAGTAGTCCGCCGCTTGTCTGCGCATCAGTTAACAGAATTCTGCGGGTTTCATCGGTATTTTTCCAATCCACGACGACGGTCGTGGCATAAAAGTTCTGTCGTGTCCCTTCAGGCACGCAATCTTGTTCGATAAGATCGCCGATCTCATCACTGATCATCGGCACCGCGTTTGGATCGATATCGGCGGACACGCCACTGGCGCGGCAGAGCGAAACCAAATGACCGATCAGACCGTAGCCGGTGATGTCTGTCGCTGCGCGAACGAGACCAAGCTCGGCAAGATCGGCGCCGACAGTGTTAGTTCTCGACATCAGGGTGATCACTTTTTTCTCGAGGACACGCGAAGCGAATCCGCGTTTGATCGCAGTAGTGGCGATGCCGGTTCCGAGTGGTTTGGTTAAAATGAGCAGATCGCCAGGGCGCGCGTTCGCGTTCGTTGTGATACGGCGAACATCCACGATTCCAGTGACCGCCAAACCGTAAATCGGTTCGGGATTGCGAATGGAATGGCCGCCGATAAGCGCGCATCCGACCTCGGCCGCCTTGGCTAGACCGCCGCGCAAAATCGAGGAGATAGTTTTCGGTCGGACGAGATCAGCAGGAAAACCGACAATATTGAGCGCGGTCAATGGCCGTCCGCCCATCGCAAAGACATCGGACAGCGAGTTGGCAGCGGCGATTTGTCCATAGGCAAATGGGTCGTCCACAATCGGGGTGAAAAAATCGAGGGTCTGCACAAGGGCGCGGTGTCGATCCAGGCGATAAACGCCGGCATCATCGAAAGTGTTCGAACTCACGAGCACGTTGCGATCTAACGAAATTGGAAGCTGCGGCAAAACTTGCCGCAGGGCCTGTTGGCTCAATTTGGAAGCTCACCCGGCACAAGATGAGAGCGACGTCAGTTTACGAATTTGCTCGCGCGACATTCTATTCACCTCCTTTCGATCGATTTGTAGAGGCAGGCGTGTGGCACCCTTCACTCTCCGAATTGCGGATTGCGGATTGCGGATTGCGGAAAGATCGACAATCGCTCGCGCTGAATGCGCGACGAAGAAATTGTTACTTGAGTTTTTTGATTGCGCGCACGATTTGGTCGAAGTCCGGCCAATCGCCTGAGTCGAGTTTGGAATGGAGAAGTTTGCCATTGGCGCGGATCTCGAAAGCGCCGCCGCTCGACGGGATGAGAGTAAGCGACTTGATGCGCTCGCCAAGTTCAAGAATTTGGGTCGCCAAACTGACGGCCTTCGGCGTGTAGTTTCAAACCACGCAATATTCGATCGACACCTCAGTTTTCACCTCGAGCTCCTTTCCAACCTGAACCGTATCTTGCCAAGAAAGACGGTCAAGAACTGGAAGCGGTCGACAACGGTGCGATATCCCTTGGTCGCCGCGGCGATCTCGGGATGACAAGCACATTCAAGCGCGGCCAAGAAATGTAACGGCGGCTGCCCGTTCGCGAATCCTCCGGCTTGCGGAACTCCTCAGAACGCGAAAGCTTTTGGAATTCGAATGGGGTCAGCCGCCGTTTTTCTTGTTGGGCGCCCCATCAAGGGTGCCTCTACAAATTGTTACGTTACCGTTAGAAGACAAAGTTGAGGCCGCTACGAAGCATGCCGAAATTATTTTGCGGGCCGTCGATTACGCCAAAGCTCAAGTCGTTAGTCCAACCGAAGTGCCGCGCGATTCGAAATTCGAGACCCGCGCCGAATTGACCGAGCACTTTTGTTTCGCTACCGAAGTGATCGGTCTGTGCATGGACAGCGAACGCATCCGGCGGCCCCTGTGTGGTGAGGATATCCCTTTCGCCGCCACCGAAAATCGCGCCGACGCCAGCCCAGGCGTAAGGCGCAAGACGTGTGCAAGGAATCGGATAGCGCAGCGTAAGCGTTCCTAAAACAGCGCCAATGGTATGATCGTGATTGATTCTCTTACGAGTAAAAATCGGGATCGTCGGGTCCTCGAAGATATCGAAACCAGGCTTGCTGGCGTCCAGAGCAAATCCTTCAATGCCCACACCAAAGTAGCGGTAAAAGAAGTATTTGATGTCGCCGCCTCCGCCCCAGGCGTGATCGCCACCAATGTAATGGTCGAAGGTGCCGAGCACGGGGTGGCCTTCACTGGTACTTTGTACCACATCCACCAGCCAAAGATTGGGATTGTATTCGGTGTTGGTGAAAGCATAGGTGCCCCAGAGATTCACATTCCACTCGTTGTCGCCGTACCATTGGGGGCACGGCGGCGCGACCTGCTTCATTTCTTTTTCCGAATCTTTTCCCGAATGGCTATCGGCGAGGCCAGCGCCGGAGTAGTAACGGAACCGCGTGGACACGGGTGCCTCGGCTTCGGCGCGTTCAGTGCCGAAGAGCCAGGAAAAGGCAACAAAAACATCAGCCACCGGCGAGTCGTCTGTGCATCCGAACAAAGGCGAAACATCGATGCGCGTGCTTGGAGTCGGTTTCCATGCGACG
>WNFQ01001260.1_pt1 | contig 17792 bp, 13 predicted proteins | sample 5400171 | NCBI WGS metagenome assembly WNFQ01 (sample SAMN13153356, study PRJNA577476) | soil metagenome | isolation source: 20 cm soil under Madrone tree | place: USA:California | collected 2016-06-14 | reverse complement strand
TCAGAACCTTTTTCTGAGTACCAGCGTATCAGTCGGCTTGTGATCTCCGAACAATGGGAGTAACCGGAAGTTGGGGGGGTGCTAGCATGATGCCACGATGGTTCCCGGGCGTGTCAGACCGATGCCGCCGCACGAGCAAGTGCACAAATGAGATCTGGCAGACTGTCGAGCGCGAGTAGACGCGCACAGACCTTCATTGAGGTTGATAGCAATGAACCTCTAAAACCGAAAGGTCAGGGATCCACCATACCGACGCGGCCGGTCGTAACCGTCGTAAGCCGCTCCGGTCAGGTTTTCGAAGCCCACGCGCGAAACGACGATCCTTCTGTCAGTCAGATTGCGGACGTATAACGAACCCATCCAGTGTTTATCCCCGCTCGTAAAGCTGAGGCGGGTATCCGTTCTCGTGTAAGCAGGAAGGTCTTCTGCCGGATAGTCGATAGCGCTAATGGATCGCCGGTCGACGTACGTGACATCCGCGTCAGTGGCGATTTCGCCGCCGAAGGCCGAGATTCCGTAATGAACTGTGCCGCTGAAACTCCATTTGGGTGCATCAGGAATGGGAAAGGCACCCCTGCCGCCGCCGGAAAGGGGCACGCCCGTTTGCCGAGTGTCGCCATACGATCCCGACAGACTCATTTGAACGCCCCGAAGCGGGTGAGAGACGATTTCAAATTCGGCGCCTTTGATGCTGGCGTTGACATTGAGCACTTCGAACCCACTGGCCACAAGCGAATACGTCTGAAAGTTCTTATAGTCGTAGTAGAAAGCCGCGCCATTGAGTTCAAGCGATCGATCGAGCAATGTGGTCTTAAAGCCCGCTTCGTAACTGACGAGCGTCTCGGCCTTAAAGCGAACGGTGGAGGTCGGATAGAACTCGGCGCCGCCGGAATTGAAGCCGCCTGATTTGGGACCACGGTTGACACCGCCATACAGCATAACACCGGCGGTTGGCTTCCATTGAAGTACGGCTCGCCCTCCCCAGCTGTTTTCCACAAAGCTATCGGCATAGTTCGCGAAAGCGAGGTCGCCTGGAAACACGAACGTCGACAGCAACTGGCACTGCGTCACCCCAGAAATCACGGCACCCGTCGCGATCGGGTTCGGGATGCAGGTGGAATTGTTTTCGAGGCGCTTGCTGTCTCGGGTATACCGACCACCCAAAGTAAGGGTCCAATCGCGTGTAAGCTCATAGTCTGCCTGGGCGAAAAGCGCTTCCGATGTCGTCCTTTGATCATAATCGGCGGGCAGGCTGATAAAGAAGCCGGGAAGGTTGTAGAGATCGGTAACGTTTTGCACGTGACTATTGATATCAAGAAAGAATGTGCCGGTTTGCCAATGCAAGCCCCCGCTGTCGCCGGTCAGGCGGATCTCTTCAGATGCCTGCCATGACTTCGGCGAGCGAATAATATAGGTCGCCAAGTGCGCCGCGCTAGAATCGATGTCCGCGTTGTAATCGAAGCCATGCAATTCTTGATAATCGGTTATCGATGTCAGCGCGATGCTTTCTGACAATTTCAAATCCGCAGTCGCGGTCACCCCGTAGTAGCGGCTCCGGAATCGGTCATCAGAACTAAACGACCCGTCCTGTGTTGCGTTTGGCACGGCCGCATAGCAATTCCCGCCAAGGTTGCTGCCGATGGGAGGGGTCGAATTGATCCCGTGGGAGATTGCGGCACAAAAGGCCGCATACTGGCCGTAGGAAGTCGGTCTTACCGCCACGCCATTGGCATTCAGAATGAACGGTGTCGCAGGCAGGCCTACCCCCGGCGCATCCGGCCAATCCGTCGCTCTCGCACTCAGTAAAAATTTGAAGCCTGCTTTGTTGTCGTACTGCAGTTGGAGACGCCCCGATACGACTTTCAATGCATCGAGATCGGGACCAGCGCTGTTCTTGATATATCCGTCTGCACGCTCCTCGTATAGCGAGAGCCTGGCGGCCCATCCAGACCCGATCGCCCCGCTTACGGCACCCTCGATATGCTCGTCATGATAGCTACCGTACTCAATTGTTCCGTAGGCATCGAATTCATCCGTCGGCTTTTTTGAAATAATTTGAATCACTCCGCCGGTTGCGTTTCGCCCGAATAGCGTTCCTTGCGGTCCCTTGAGTACCTCAACTCGATCAAGATCAAAGAACGGTTGACCGAGGGCTCCAGTAAAACTGACGTAGCCGCCGTCCACAAACAACGCCACCGCGCCTTCGTTATGGATATTAATGTCGCGTTGACCGACGCCTCGAATCGAGAGTGTGATGACGGCCGGGTTTCCGGGATTGGCGGCACGAAGGCCGGGCGACAAATTGGGAAGATCCGTGAGATTTGCTACGCCGCGTTCAAGTAACAACTCACCAGCCACTGCAGTAACCGCCACCGGCACATCTTGAAGGTTCTGCACGCGCCTCTGGGCAGTCACCACGATTTCGGCTATGCCCTCTGTCTGTATCGTGTTTTGTTGAGAGGCAGGCGACGCCGGTTCGCCTTGCGCGGCGGTTTGCCCGAACGCAAAGTCTGTCCCGCCCAATGTCATTGCGCACAGCGCAATGGCGCCGCGAACGGCGCTTCGGTGATTTTGGATGTGTTTCAAACAGCCCCCTGTCGTGCGGTATCCGAACGATCGACGCACTTTGTTAGCGTCTTAATGTGGCGAACCATATACGCGCGGTGGGCGCGGCGGAGGATGCCAAAACTGTGGTATTGATGCCAAATCGTTATCGGATCGGCCGGGCGATGCCCCGGAGGGATCGCTAGATTGGAAAGATTTGTCCTAGCGAGACGAAGGCCGTTTGAATCGACGCGCCCGCGGGCCGTCGCTGGCTTCTTTGATGAGTTGAACGGCTGCTCGTCGAAAGAGATCGCATAGATATTCAGCGACCGGAGTCAATGGCAAGCGGGCGCGCCGGACCATGAACATCGTCGGCGCCGGCAGGTCCTCACGCACAGCGATCCTCTGCAGGAGATTGGTTGAATTGACAAATCCCAGCCACTGCTGGGGAAGCATCGCGAGAAAATCGGAGTAAGCCGCCACTGCGATGATGCTCAGGGCGGTGTGCGCCTGTACCGCAATCGTCGGACGTTCGAGACCAAATCGTTCAAATAGGGGCTCCAGTTCCGCTTTGCTTGAAATGGTCACGGACGTCGTCACCCATTTCGCGTGTACCAAGTCGGCCAGCGACTTCGCTCCGGCTAGCGGGTGACTTTTTCGACCGACAATGACCCGTTTGTTATCGAAAAGCTTTTCAACAACGAATTCACTTGGCACGGAGTCCTCAGCAAGAGGCCCCACGTAGAAGTCTATAGAACCATTCTGGACATCCGCCTCCATCACAGGAAATAAACCCTCGGATATTCGCAGTTTGACATCCGGATACCGCTGCTCGAAGGGTTGAAGCACTCGCGGTAGCAACGCCACATGCGATGCGGTGGACAGTCCCACAGCAACGGAGCCGGTGCCAACTCCCTTAAGTTGGTCGATCTCGTCCTTCGCGCGGTCAAGTTCGAGTTGAATCGCACTCGCACGTCGCAAAAAGGCCTTGCCCATGGCGGTTAAGACCATTCCTGTAATCCGCCGCTCAAACAGTGCAACGCCCAATTCGTGTTCGAGTTCGCGGATGCTTCGTGTTATGGCCGGTTGAGCGACACCAAGATGGCGCGCAGCACTGCGCAAGCTGCCGCGCGAGGCGACTTCGATCACATCGCGAATATGATTCATCTTCATGGTGATACTTTAATAGCATCACGCCAAGAAAATATCTATCTCTGTGGATCAATCTTCCTGTTTATCCTTGGAGTTAGGAATGCAGCGATAGGGCAACCGCCGGACGCTCCCCAATAAGACTGCGGGAACGCAACCCACGTATGACATGCGACCAATTCAGAGGAAAACCTCCTTTCGTCTCGTCAAGGTCTGACATGGATGCGTAACCATCATCATGTGGCTCGAGTGCCCGTTATCATCGTCGGGGCTGGCCCTGTGGGCTTGTCGCTTGCCATTGAATTGGGGTCTCGTTCAATCAATTGTCTGCTGATCGAAAAAAACGACCGAGTTGGCTATGCGCCCCGTGCGAAAACGACTAACGTAAGAACTCGCACTTACCTTCGTCGCTGGGGAATCGCTGACAAGCTGGCGCAAGCGTCTCCATTTGGCATCGACTATCCGTCCAATATCCTGTTCGTAACGAGGCTGGCGGGTCAGCTCTTGGCAACGATTCCAAACGCGTTCAATTGCGCTCCGGAACGCAATGATCACTATCCCGAACACGCGCAGTGGATTCCGCAATACATTCTGGAACGCGTTCTAAAATCGCACGCAGAAACTCTATCGTCTGTCCAAATCCGATTGAGCACGGAATTCAAGAGCGCAGACCAAAATGGCGATGACGTACGGGTTCGTCTGCGAGACGCTGGGTCAGGCAGAGATGAACTAGTGCGATGTCAATATCTCGTGGGAACCGACGGGGCACGAAGCGCGGTGCGCGAATCTGTCGGTGCCACAATGGGCGGTCATTATGGTCTTTCCCGTAACTATAATATCGTCTTTCGTGCACCTGGCTTGGCGCAAGCGCATCCACACGGCCCAGGCACCATGTACTGGCAAGTCAATCCGCAGGCCCCAAGCCTTATTGGGCCGATGGATCGAGAAGACATCTGGTTCTTTATGCCAACCAAACTGCCATCCGGCATGTCACTGTCCAACGAAGACGCGGTAAGTCTTATCCGCGACGCCACGGGCATTGATCTGCCATATAACATTCTTAGCAAAGACGAGTGGGTCGCAAGCCGACTGCTGGCGGACAAATATTCCTCCGGTAGATCATTTCTGGCAGGAGATGCTTGCCATCTTCATCCGCCCTTCGGGGGCTATGGCATGAACATGGGTATAGCTGACGCGGTAGACCTTGGCTGGAAACTGGCCGCAAGCCTGCAAGGTTGGGGAGGAGCATCCTTGCTCGCAAGCTACGAGATCGAAAGGCGACAGATTCACGAACGCGTGATGGATGAAGCGGTCGCCAATCATGCGGTCCTCTCGAATGACCTTTGGTGCGACGGGCTCGAGGATGTGTCGGAGATTGGACAGTTGTTGCGCGAGCGTGCCGGCAAGAAGATCATTTCGGCAAAGGTTCGCGAATTCCATACCTTGGGTACCGTTTTGGGCCTGTGCTACGAACATTCGCCCGTGATTTGGGCCGATGGCCATGTCAGTTCCGCTAAAGATGGCCGGATATACACGCCGTCGTCTCGGCCAGGGTGCTTAGCACCGCACGCTTGGCTGCCGGACGGAAGTTCACTCTATGATCACTTCGGGAGCGGCTTTACGCTCATCGCCCACAAAACGGCGCCCTCTGAGGAAATCGAGCGGGCACGCGAAGACTCCTTGGCCTTAGGAGTGCCATTAGCGGTGTTTATGCGATTCGACGGTGACGGTTTGGATGCATACTCTGCGCGGTATACGGTAATTCGTCCCGACCAATATGTGGGTTTCCGGGGAGACCATTTACCTGCGGGCATTTTTCGCAAATTGGCAGGATGGGCAGATACGTTTCAGGAAGGGGCTTCCCATGATCGACCGCAATAAGTACGACTATGCTTCCCCAGGTGATGCACGCATTCTCTTCGATGGTGGCGCCTATATCATTTCCGGTATTAGTTGTGTTCCCGAAACTCCCCTCGGCATACACCCGCCGCCGCTTATCGTCGCTATTCACGGTGGCACGTACAATTCAGGCTACTTCGACGTTGCTGGATACTCCCTGATTCAACGCGCTGCGGGTCTCGGCATACCCATTCTGGCACTCGACCGCCCAGGCTATGGCCGAAGTACCGCCTTGTCACCCTCGGAGGCCACCATCATCCGCAATGCCGAACGACTGAACTATGTCATTGGCGAAATTTGGCGGAAATTCGAAACACAAGCGCCGGGCATCGTTCTCATAGGACATTCAATTGGCGCTGCAATTGCCATTGCCATGGCTTCGCACCAGCCGCCCTGGCCTCTCCTCGGAATCGCAACCTCCGGCGTCGGCCTGACGTCGCCACCAGAGGCCGGAGAAGCGTGGTCGTCGCTTCCGAATCTATCCATGATCGATTTGCCAACGCCAATGAAGGATGCAGTGATGTTCGGACCAGAATGGACCTATGACAGAGTGATGCCAAAGGCAAGTCGAACGGCCGATGCACCGGTCCCACGGGCTGAGCTGATTGACATTGTGAGCGCATGGCCGGCCTCAGTGCGCGAGCTCGCCGCGAAAGTCACCGCGCCCGTACACTATCGTCAAGGCGAGTTCGATAAGCTATGGATAACCAACGAGGACGAAGTCATTCAATTCGGGAAGGCTTTTTCAGGGTCCCCCTCAGTCGACGCGCGACTGCTCGCATCTGCCGGACATTGCATTGACTTTCATCGCGTAGGTGTCGGCTTTCAACTCGAACAGATCGGTTTCGCTTTGCGCTGCAGTGTTGTCCGCGGTAGGTAGACGGCCAGCCGTTAGGCTGGCGCGCCGCTGGTTGCCTCTACTGTTCCCGAACCTTCTGTATCAATCAGGCGCTTCAGAAGCCGACGCGATTTGACGCTTCCAGCGTCGGCTGGAAACGATACGTCCCAGCTGTCGCCGCGTCGTGCAATCACGGTCTGCTGTGCTTCCAAGACTTCCTTATCCTCGGTGAATGCTAGCGCAACCTGATCGAAGATCAGCGCGCCGGCGTCTGGATCGGAGATTGCGTAGTCGCGCACCGCGGCCCAAAAATAATGGGTGGATTCCGCCGTCTCCGGCGTCATCGCGTTCATGACCCACAAATTGAGACCATGCGCGAGCCGGCCTTCGGGAGCGCCGGTTCCGGTTTCGGCCCCGCCGACGTGAATTTGAACAAACGAGGGCGGAAGAAAATCGATGATTTGCCAGCGATCGATATTTACGCCATTCGGCAGCCGCCCGGTTTTCACGTAGGTAGGCGGTGGCAGGCAATCGATAACCCAGCGCGTGACGCGCACACCGGTAGGCGTGGTCTCTACTTTAATCTTGCCGTTCTGACCCATTTGTGAATTGCCGATGGTCGACGTATGGACAAACCCAACATGAGAGAGATCCATCAGATTGTCGACAACTAGTTGATAAGACGCTCTGACATGATTAGTCGTTCCAACAGCTGCATGTTGGCTGTCCGTGAGACGGCCAAAATCCGGAATGGCGGTTGCATCCGCTCTCGCTGGATCCCCCGTCCACACCCAAATCCAACCGTAGCGCTCAATCGCTGGATAGGCTCGCACGCGAGCATACGGCGGAACTGCTTTCTGACTGGGCACGAGTATGCATCGTCCGCCGCGGTCGATCTCCATTCCATGGTATCTACATTTGATGGCGTCGCCGACGACGCTTCCCAGATGTAACGGGAGATGCCGATGGGGACATCGGTCCTCCAACGCCACAACGTCTGCATCATTCGTGCGGAAAAATACGATATTCTCGCCGAGTATCGTCCGGTCGATAGGATTCTCGGCCAGTTCATGGCCCCACAGAGCCACGTACCAACTATTTCGCAAATACATTCTCGTTCTCCTGAATACCGGCGTTATGGGGTAGAGTGTCCTTTACCGCGGAGGCGTTCCTGGTTTCCGCTTCGATCAATTTCGCGAGCACACGCCGCGCCATCACGGGTGCCGTATCCCCGGCAAGCAATAGCGGTTTCAAAGCCCACAGATCTGTTGTTCCCATCATCTCCTGCTGAGCTTCAATCATCGGCTTGTCTTCAAGCGTAAAGGCGGCTGTGACACCGTCATAGAGTTGTTTGCTCAGTTCCAAATCGTCTGTGCGGAAGGCTCGCGCGCTGGCCCAAAAGTAATGTGTGGAAAATTCGGTCTCTGGCGTCATAAAATGAACATTGGGTATCTCGGCGCCCTCCTTCCGACTGGCACCCACCTCTGTCATTCCAAAGTTCAATTGCATGAGCGCCGGGGGTTTCCAGATAACATCCACCCACGCATCAACCGGACGCCCATCTTTTCCGAAAAGCCAGCTAAGGAGCGGCCCTTGACGGTCGTTAGCCATCCAGCGATCGCAATGGATCGCGTTCCCAACACGATTGACTGTTGTTTTTGCCTTCGCTGTAGCCTCACAGCCCAAGCTTCCGGCATGCAGGAAGTCGACATGCCCGAGATCCATAATATTGTCTGTCAACAGTTCGTAATTCGCTTTCGAATGTAGACAGCCCTCAATACGGGCCAAATCCGGATCTACGAGAAATTCATAATCAGGAATCTGTGTCGCGTCGATACGATCAGGGTCTCCCATCCAAATCCATAGAGCGTTGTATCGCTCGATAAGTGGGTAGGCGCGAAGATGCACGGCCTTGGGAGTCACGCCATTGCCTTGCGGATTGAAGACACAGGCTCCGAGGGAACTGAACCGCAAGCCGTGGTACGGACACTGGATGTTATCGTCTATGACCCTGCCTTGATGCATAGGAGCAAAACGATGAGGACATCTACCCGAAAGAGCCACGGGCTCACCGGTCGATAACCGGTACAAGACGATTGGCTCGTTCAAAATTCGTCGCCCAAGCGGCGCTGCGGTAAGCTCCGAAGACCAGCCCGCTACGTACCAGCAATTTCTAAGAAACGGCATACGTGTTCCCCCCACGATCTCTTCATTCAGCGGCGAATCCGACGAGAAGCACTTTCTTGCCTCACCCGTATATGCGCCCATGGCCATTATTACCACCAAGGCCGACGTTTGCTGTGCCTTCAGGGATGGCAAAAGCGCGGCGGCGATACTCCCCTGGTATCACTACCATGCCGTTGCATGGACGGATGTCTTGCGAAGCAACCGCTGGGATGCCCGTGCGTGGTCCGGATCCGGCAAAAGCCGCTTTTCCAAACCATCCTGCGAAAACGGGGCTGCGCCAGGCTGGTCGCTTGGTTTTCTCGACAATCTGCATCACGGCCGCTTCGCTTTCCGCCGATACTCAGCTTCCGATCCTTTTCTCAGCTCCAGATTCTCCGCCGTGATCTCGGCGATCGTGTCGCCCCTTGATGACTGCCTCGTTCACTCGGCCGAACAGTCGACAATCCCCTATGCTTTCCCATTCGACACTTCATGGTTATGGACGAAGTCGGCAGGTACGGCAGGCCCCCAGCTGGCTAGACTGTCTGCCATTGCGTAGTTGGTGGGTGTCCAAAGCGCGTAATCATCGATGTGATCCATGTCCGAGTAGTACTCGAACCAAGAGCCCCATGGATCCTGGATATAGTGAAAGAAGTTGGATCCGATCGTATGACGACCAAACCCCCAGTCCCCCTTTTTGGTTTTATCGGCCAAGGCACGGCCGCCGCGGCCCACTTGGTCTGGATCCACCACCTGAAAGCTTGCATGGTGAAAGCCGATACCTGGTGACTTTGCAAAGGCCACAACGTGGTGATCGCTGTCCTTGCGGGCGCAACAAAACGCAATGACGTCCTGCGCGCGGTCAGCCAGACCCATGCCGAGCGCCTCCACAACGAAATTTACGCTACGTGGGACGTCCGGCGTGAACAGCAAAATATGTCCGAGGCGCAACGGCTTGACTGGCGGATACGCGGAAGAGGCCAGCATCGCAGAGCGCCTCTTTCGTACCAACCGGCCAGGGCCATTGATTTCGAATGCCGGAGTCGCAGCCAACGGCGAATCGGCAGGCTGCTGTGTCAGATGGATCAGCATGCCGTGCGGGTCGCGGACCCACAGGCCGCCTCCCTCGATGTTAGCGGGAGCCGGGACAACGGTGCCACCGGCAGCCGGCGTTCGACTCGCAATCTCATCGATGCGATCAGCCCGCAGCGTAATGTGGTGTAGGCGCTTTCGTGGAGCGCCGCCAATAAGTACGATCGAGTCGCGGTCTTGTCCGATACAGCGCAGACGACCGACCGAACCCTCCCTCACAGCCTCAAGTCCGGCATCGGTGTAGAACTTAAACCCCTCCTCGAGACTTGGAATCTCGAGCGTCACTGACAATGCATCTAATACAGACATAGGCTTTCCTTCAGGACGGAGGGCTCGCCGCCAGTGCATATAAATTCCTCCAACTCACACCGAGGGCAGACGAACAGTATTCTCGATTGCCCCGATATGCTCGATCTCGCAACGGACGACATCACCCGGCGCCAGAAACTGCGGCGGTCGCATTCCGACACCGACTCCTTCGGGCGTGCCCGTCGCGATCAGGTCGCCGGACTCCAGCATAAATGCGGTCGAGAGATAGGCGATCTGCTGCCAGATATTGAAGATCATCCGGCCAGTATCGCTTTCCTGACGCAGCTTGCCATTGACGAAGCAACGCAGCGTCAAAGCATGAGGATCCGGGATTTCGTCCGCAGTGACGATCCACGGGCCAATTGGACCGTGAGTGTCGAAGGACTTACCCACCGTAAAGGTTGGCGAGTGAAATTGCCAATCTCGCGCAGAAACATCATTGGCGACGAAGTATCCGAACACGTGCGCCCTGGCGTCAGCCTCTTGAACCCGTTTGGCAGGCGCTCCGATGACAACGCCCAGTTCAACTTCATAGTCGAGTTTTTCAGTCACACCCGGATCGATGTCATCGTACGGCCCTGAAATGCAGGATGTTTGTTTGTTAAACCACAGCTGCTGCTTCGGAGCGGGCACACCAAGGCGGGCCGCTTCCTCTAAATGCTTTTGGTAGTTCATCCCAATCGCGAGGTATTTGCCGGGTCGCTCAATCGGCGCCAACAAGCGTACGTCCTTCAAGGCAACCCCGGCCGCAGACGTTGAGACAAAACGGCTTATCTCGTGGAGGGCACCCGCGCCCCCCTCGATGATTGACAGCATGGATGGGTAGACCATACCGACGGCGCCCAGATCTACAACACCTTCGCCTAAAACGACACCGAGGCGAGGTCCGCCACCGCCGGTTTCAAATCTCACAAGCTTCATTCGCATTCTCCGGACGATTCCAAGCGATGCATACCCATCGAATTGCCCACCAGCCCATTATCTCTACTCGATATCGCATTCTACGACCCTGGCTCTCAATTATCGCGGCTCCCCGATCAATTGCACATCCAAACTTTTTAGCCCACGCAGAGTGTTGTGCGGACGCCTTTGGGGGTTCGTGGCGATGAACCGAACGACACGACGCGACAGCGCCTGCAGAAGTACTGTAATTTCCAGCTTCGCAAGGTGCATCCCGGCACAGAAGTGCGTCCCCATACCGAAGCCCAGGTGATCACTCGGCTTGCGCTCGATATCAAAGCGACCCGGGTCAGGATATTTGGTACCGTCGCGGTTGGCGCACGCGTAAAGCATCAATACGCGTGAACCGCTCGGAATCCTTACACCGTCGATCTGATGATCTCGGATTGATTCACGAGCGAACGCGCGGATCGGAGATTCAATTCGAACCACCTCATTGATGGCATGAGGAATGAGCGCCGGGTTGAATCGCAGCTTGTCCCACTGGCCGGGGTGAGTTGCAAACAACTCTATCGCCGCACTTGTCGCATTGATCGTCGTATCCAGCGAGGGTGTCAAATAGTCGACCAGCATCATTCGCGCCGTTTGCTCGGTGATGAGGCCCTCATCGGCGGCGATGAACAAGCTTTCCCCCCATCCACCCGGCACCATGGTTGACCGCTTGACTCGCTCGAGTACGTAACTGATGACTTCCTGGGCAATTTCGAGGCCGGTCAAAGTTCGCGGATTGTCCGGCGGGCCAAACGCGTCGAAGATACCCGCTGCCCAGTACAACATCCGATCCCGGCCTTCGGCGTCCAGACCTACCAATTCAGTGACTACAGCCAGCGGAAGATAGTGGGCCAAATCCTTAACGGCTTCTATCGAATCGCGCCCAAGCAGTTCGTCAACCTTGGCCTCTGCCAAAGCAGCCAGCCGCGGCTTCAGACCAGACAGTTCTTTCGTTTGCAGCGGCTTCGCGAAGAGCCGGCGCATCGCAAGATGTTGTGGATCGTCACTGCACAACATGATCCCCTGCGTTGCCTGATTCATGGGCTCGTTCATCATGCAGCCCTTCGCCGATGAAAAGATTTCGGGCTGCAGCAGCGCCTGCCTTACGGTGTCGTACCGGGTCAATGCCCATGCTTTATTTCGCGATAGCCACACTGCGGGCCCGAGCGAACGCAGCAAATCATAGTGGGGGTATGGATTTAGGATGACTTCGTCGCTCCAGAAATCCAGGTCCGAGGTGGGGGCTTGAATCGCTACCATGTCCGTGCCTCGCTAATTCGTCCGGCCGCCTCATTGTGTTTCGGCGCGGTGCATCCGTGGATGTCGGCCACCAGCGCCATGACCAACTCGTTCAGCGCCACGGTCTCGCCAACCCCACCATAGATGTAGAAATCCGGCCGTATCACCATCGCCTTCCACCCGAGGGGTGCCATGAAAGCCGCAAAGCGGCCGTCCAAGTCAATCACCCGATGGGGCGAGTCGAGCTCGCCGAACGCTGCAAAGCGCACCCCGAGGTCATTCAGCGCGGACTTTGAGGACGGAGAGAGATTGCTCTCCGGATCGGCGTCGAGAGACAGCACTACGAACCCCAGCCCGATCACGTCGTCGAATCTGCCCTGCCTCCCCTGGCGGTTGACACGCACGTGCGGCGCCAGAAGGCCGGCCCCCTTGCTGATACTCCCGTCACGTTCCCTCTTCAACAGGCCGTCCATCAAATGGGGAAACGGTGGTCGTGGCGGAGCCGAGCCGCTGAGAAAGGCTTGATCGCGGTCCGCCGCCTTCAGCGGATCCGGTATACAAATAATCTTGCCGAGATATATCGACGCATCGACAAGCGCACGGACATGCGGGTCCCGCTCAGGCTGGTAGGACTCAAGCAGCCGATCAGTGACTTTGCCCCCGAGCAGCAAGTCTAATTTCCAGGAAAGATTCCAGGCATCCCGCAGACCAGAGCACATACCCTGGCCCATGAAGGGCGGCATCACGTGTGCGGCGTCACCAGCGAGGAGCACACGGCGCTCGCGCCAGCGTCGTGCGATGCGCGACTGAAAGTTGTACACCTTGTGGCGTACCAGTTCCACTTCCTTGGGTTCGGCCCACGGCGACAGTAACTCCCACACCCTCTCTTCCCGCTCCATATCCTCGACACGCTCGCCCGGCAGCCGCATGAACTCCCACCGTCGATAGATTCGGCCGTCCCGCACGCCGGCCGGGACGATGGTGGTCGGGCGCTTCGGATCGCAATACTGACCCGCCGCCGGGATCCCCAGCGTTTCAATCGTGACCCCTTCTTTGAGCAGAACGTCGATGACGAGCCAGTCGGCCTCAAATCCGCAGTCCTCCCGCCCGCCTCCGACATACTCCCGGACCACAGAATTCGCCCCGTCGCACCCGACGATGTACTGTGCCCGCAGCGTCTTTCGCTCTCCAGTGTCCACATTTCGTAAGACGGCCACGGTTCCCTCGTCGTCCTGGTCGATCGAGATCGCCTCCCACCCGAGGTATGTTTCCACGGTATCTTGAGCCGCCACGGCCCGATCCAAGGCTTCTTCCAAAGTAGGCTGATGAACGAAGTTGACCTCTGCTCCTCCTGAAATTGACTCTGCTGACCAATCGATGACGAGCAGCTGTTTCCAGTCTGCATTGAACCAACAATACAGAGGGCCGCGATGAGACACCTCGGGCAGAACCTCGCCCATCCCGTTCGCGGACAATACACGGTAAAGCTCATGATCGATGCATACTGCCCGCGGCAGCGCATAGCGCTTCGTCCATCGCTCGACGACCGCCACAGACCGGCCGCGTCTACCCAGCATCAATGCCAACGATTGGCCAACCGGGCCGTATCCGATCTGAATCACGTCATACCGGGAGTCTGTCATTCGCTCACCTATGGATGGCCTGCAGCCTGATCTAAAAATGAACAGTGGCCGTCAGCCATGCTGTTCGCAAGGGTGCCGGCGAGGCCAGGCCTGCGAAGCGCGGATCGACGGAGGGACTGGCGAAGTCCTCACTCAAGCTGTTATTCACATTCTTGACCAGACCAATCACGCTCCATTTGCCGTCCGCGCTCTCGACGCCCAGAGATAAATCGACAGGGCGGTAAGGGCCGGTTGGAAAAGCATTACCGTCCTGGTTGTACATCGACCCGCGATATCGGAAGTGAGCTGACGCTTCCACGTTGAGCGAGGAGGTAATCGGATATTCGTAGTTTGCGTCCGCCGTGCCACTCCAGATTGGCGACTGGGTCGCACGACATTCGTGGCACGTAATTGTGGGAACCAGCATAAGATCTTGAGCAGACATGGTTGCCTTGGCATCGGCGTAGGTGGCGGATGCCGCGAGCCGCAACGCCCTCGTGGCCTGCCACACGCTCTCGAGCTCGACTCCCTGGGTTTTCGCCGGTCGGTTTTCGGTAATAAAGCCCGCGGCGGCGCCGGTGAATACCGTATCCTGAAAATTACTGATCTTGGTGTGAAACAGTGACGCATTGAGGCGAAGACTACGATCGAACAGCGTCGACTTGACGCCCGCCTCCACCGTTTGCGCGGTTTCTGACTTAATCAGGGAGTCCACTGCCGGATCGGCGAACACTGGATAGGCGTTGGTATTCGTCTCGACGAATCCACCAGTTTTCGTGCCGTGACCATAACTCACGTACAACATGAGATCCTTCGAGATCGAGTATTGCAAGCTCGCGTTGCCGTCGAGGAATGAATCGGAAAACGGCAATTCCGCAGGCGGAAAGGTCGGATTGGCGCCAGTGTTCCAAATCGTGAACGGTGCGGCATTGGTCCGGCCGAAGAGCGCGCGTTTGCGTTCGTCCGTATAGCGCAGCCCGCCGGTCAGGCGCCAGGCATCGTTTATATGCCAAGTGGCCGACGCGAACGCGGAGTCCGAATCCGTCCTTTGAAAGAAATTGTTGGTGAACGGGCCATTAAACAGCTGGCCGGCAATTGGGGTTCCAGGTGGAAAGCCCGGCACCGCCCAGAGCTGATGCTCGATTGACGTCCAGTCGCTGTGAAAGATGAATGCGCCTAGTATGTACTCGACCGTCTGATTGGTTGGCGATGCTAGGCGCAGTTCTTCGGTGAATTGCTGATAGTTTTCCAAGCGAACGAAATTGACAGCCGACTGTGGCGAGAAGCCGAAGGCGTCAACATTGTTGAGGTTGTAATCTACCCTGGAGGTTTGCGAGATCAGGGAATAGCCGCCGAGATCCCACAACAGTTTCAAGTTATAGATGTTGACTTGATTGATATGAGTCGTATCAGCCGTTGGCGTAAGATTGGTGCCAACCGCTTCCCGGTCGTTCAATACTCCCTCACCGAACACTGGATTGAGATTGGGATCCACGATCTGGTAAGGAGTTCCAATGCGCTTATTGTCGCTCCGCTGGTACGACGCCGTGGCCGTGAAATTGTCCCAGGGTGTTAGAAGCACGGTCGTGCGTGACGCAAAGTCCTCGTCTTTCGGGACCGATTTTCCGGTCACTGAGTTCTTGACCCAGCCATTCGTGTTGTTGTAGTGAACCGCCTCTCGGACAGAGAGCTTGGGCGCGAAGGGCAGATCAATGCCCGCATCGTAAGTTTGCCCAACGTCGGCAAACTCCCCAGCTACTTTAACGTCGGCTGAGTATTCCCTGCCTGGCTGGCGCGTGACAAGGCTGATGGCCCCGAGACTTGTGTTCTTGCCCAGCAGCGTACTGTCAGTGCCTTTGATCAACTCTGCCCGGTCCAAGTCGAAGAATGCGCTTGAATAGAGCCGCGCTTTCGCCAGGAAGACACCGTCCAAAAATACGCCGATAGATTCCTCAAACGCCTGCGACCGAGCAGGCGTGCCGAGACCGCGAAATGTTAGCGCCATACCGTCATCGGGCGCACGAGAGAACACCATGCCTGGAACGTGGTCGGCAATTTGAAACAGGTCGCGGATATTTGCTTTGGACAGTTCGGCACCCGACAAGGTGGATATGGTCAAGGGCACGTCTTGGGAAGATTGTTCCCGCTTTTGCGCTGTAACCGTGATTTCCTCCAATTCCTCTCCAAGCGCGATACGTATGGATCCGAGGCAAACCATTACTAGCCCGACCGCAACTACAGACTGCTGAATTGTTGTGTGTCTTCTCATCCCAGCCCCCCCGTTCGATTCCCTGTTAATTGATGCGCGAAACGTCTGGACTCACTAATTCCAAAAAATGTCGGTGCGATCGCGAAGGCACCAGATTCCTAGGTATCGGCCGCGACTAATAACTCCGCGGAATGAGACGACTCGATCTCCGCGAACATCGCTGCACTGCTTTTGGAGTAGGCAAACTGTGCGCCACGCCGCTCAGCCAGCGACCCGTGCCCAACGGAATGCGCGTAGCGCGCCTGGGCGTCTGACAAGGGTTGAGGCTTTGCATTCAACTACCCCGCATTGCACACAAACCTATGGAGAAGCGACTCGTACTTATAATACTGAGCACGTTGCCCAAGTTGGATGACGTTGTCAAGATGGACGATATGTCACATTTGTAGGCAGCAGAAGCACGGCGGACGCTGCCCTTGAAAAACGCGTATTTAGGCAAGGGGTCACGGATTTTTGGTGATGGGCGCCCGGTCCCTTTCGGTCTGGCGAGCTGCTGCTCCGCCAAGGGGAGGCCGCTAGGCGGCGTCTATTTCCCGTATGAATTGCCCGGGACTGAAGCCCGCCGACGCCCAATATGAACTACCGATGCGTCACACCATCCGGCGGTGGCGAACTACCTGACGTATCAGGATACGGGGAGCAAGCTGGTTCAGGATGGATCAAAGCTCATCTAGTCAGCGACCTCCCCGTTCGGCATGATAGCTTGAAGGGAAAGGCGGCTTGACCACACTTGCGCAGTCGCCGCGTACGTCGAATTACGCGACCGTCCTGGTCGGTCGCCTCATGTGAGTCACGGGCAAATTCATAATCCCTGTGATCATATCGCTGTTCACTGACAGACCAACTAAGATCGAACGAACAATTTCGTCGCCATATCCGCGACCTCTCAGTTGAGGTTCCTCACCCATACGGATCATCGCTTGTCGCATGGTGCCCATCGAAAGATCATAACCCGCCTTCAAACTGGTGCAACGAATGGCCCCGCTTTTTACGCCCAACCGCACATTGCGCATCGGGGCGGCCTCTGCGAATCCGCCGTGAAACCATATTGCAGCCACAAAATTACTCCATGATGCGTCTTCCTCGGCCTTGCGCATCCAATAACGCATCCCCATCCCGTGGCGCACTACCGGATCCTTGAACGCAGAGATCTCCTTTTCGATCGACTCGACAAGATCATCCGTAAGCCAAGTTGATGTTGCGGTTAAAAGTTCACGAGTACTTTTGAAGTAGTTATAGAAGGTACCGCGCGCGATGCCAGCGGCCTTAATAAAGTCATCAATGGTCGGCGCGTCGGGGCCTTTCGCCGCGAAGATGTGCACCGCCGCTTCGAGTATCCGTCCCTCTGTACGGGCTCGCCGCCGCTTGCCGACCCTGGTGCGGTAACTCTCAGTCGGTATGGTTTTTTTTTGCATTCTAGCAATTTCCAACAGGCCAAAGCGAAGCAAGCGACCGGAATTCATTTGGACCGGCCGTCCAAGATGGACCTATGTATCATATGACTATTGCATCGTCATAAATAGGGTCCAAAGATCCCTGAATCGCGATAACCTTGGGAGAAATAGTAGAGTCCCCTCCTATCGTCGCAATGTACCAACTCACTCTGGCCGGCCGCAAACCCGGCGGCGAACCGACGATGGCACCACTCCCACGAGCCTCCGCATCATTGTCGCCATGTGTTGTTGGCTGGAAAAGCCGCAAGCTACCGCGACTT
>WNFQ01001259.1_pt1 | contig 17794 bp, 11 predicted proteins | sample 5400171 | NCBI WGS metagenome assembly WNFQ01 (sample SAMN13153356, study PRJNA577476) | soil metagenome | isolation source: 20 cm soil under Madrone tree | place: USA:California | collected 2016-06-14 | reverse complement strand
CACTTCGCAAAGATGGCGAAGGCGCAGGGATGGGATATTGAGGCTGCACTGAACAACGATATCGTCGGCGGGAATAAGAGCCCTGAACAGGATTTCGGGGCGGTGCGGGTGTTTTCCGAAGGTGTAGTTGCCGCAGCGGACGACAAACAATTGCGCCAGATCCGAGGGCTGGGCGGCGAGAGTGACTCGAATTCGCGGGAACTGGCGCGTTACATTGCAGACGTAGGGCGGACGTACCAGACGGAGGTCAAGCCGCTGCTGATCTTTCGCCTTGATCGGTATCTGCGGCGTGGCGACCACTACTCCTTCAATCAGCAGGGCTTCGCGGCGGTGCGTTTTACGGAGTACCGGGAAGACTTCAATCATCAGCATCAGAACGTACACATCGAGAATGGGGTCGAGTATGGCGATTTGCCGAAGTTCGTGAATTTCGAGTATGTGGCCAACGTCGCGCGGATAAATGCGGCTACGCTGGCATCCTTGGCGTCGGCGCCAGGGCCTCCGCCGAAGGTCCGGCTCGACACCGGCAAACTAGACAACGACACCACGCTCGAGTGGGATCCGGTGGTGACGGCAGCCACCGGGTACGAGGTCGTGTGGCGGGCCACCAGCAGCCCGGAATGGGAGCATGCGCAGGATGCCGGGAAGACGACGCGGACGAATTTGAAGGTCTCGAAAGATAATGTGATATTCGCCGTCCGGGCGGTTGATAATGAAGGACACCGGAGTTTGCCGGTAGTGCCTGCGCCGGAACGCTGACCGCCGGACAGGTGAGAACGATCAAGACAGGAGACGAAAGTGATCCGCCGAAGCGGTAGAGAAATGACGCTGAGCTTCCCGCCGTTCACGACTGCGGTGATCTGGTTGCTCGCGATCAATACGGCTGTATTCCTTGTGCTGACCGCCTTCGGCACACGGACGATGATTAATTGGGTGTTTTCCAATCTCGGCCTGGTGCCCTCGGCCGCGGTGCTGCACTTATATCTCTGGCAGATCGTGACCTACAGTTTCATCCACGTCGGCTTCTGGCACTGGTTCGGGAACATGCTCGGGATCTGGATGTTCGGCTCGACTTTTGAGAGTTCCTGGGGGACGCGGCGTTTTCTGGAACTATTCTCCACGGGCGTGATTGGCGCTGGACTGACGACGGTCATTCTGTCGTTCGCCCACATTCTGTCCGAACCGTCGACTCCGACGGTGGGCGCGTCGGGCGGAGTATTTGCCATTCTGATGGCCTTCGGATTGGTGTTTGGGGAGAACGAAATCATCCTGTTCCCCTTCCCGTTCCTCATCAAAGCCAAGTATTTCGTTCTTATCCTGATCGTGGTCACCGTCGTGTTTGCCATCCAGGGCGGCGGCACAACGGCTTACCTCGCGCACCTGGGCGGCCTGTTCTTCGGGTACCTGTACGTGAAATTTGCGCCCACCCGGGGGATGTTCGCTGGCTTTTCCCTCTCCGAGTGGTACTACGGCACGCACAATTCCTACTACCGCTGGAAGCGCCGCCGGGCCGCGCGTAAGTTCGAGGTTTACATGCGGCAGCATGACCGGCAAGTAAAGTTCGATGAACGGGGCAATTACATCCCGCCAGAGGACAACGAGAAGAAGAATGGCGGGTCGAAGTCGGGATGGGTGAACTAAACGGTCAAAACCTGTTGCACCACAGAGACACAAGAGCTCACAGAGGAAGTCTTTGTTGCGGGTACTAGCCTGGCCTTCGTGCAACCCTAGTGCCCTTAGCGGTTAGCCTTTTCCGAAGAACTCCTGGAAGGTGGCGACAACGGAAGGCACGAAACCTCCCCCATGCGCAGTCTTTCCTTTTCTGAAGTTCAAGTCGTGCCCTGCTCCTTCAACGGTTACCAATCTCGTCCCCGAAGGAATCAGCTTTAGCGCTTGTTCAATTTCTTCCACCGATCCAAACGGGTCGCGTGTACCACTCACGAACAGACTGGCGGTGCGCAGATTGGGCAGGTGCTGCGTACGGAGCTGATCCGGCTTGCGGGGCGGATGCAGGGGATAAGAGAGCAGCAACAGGCCGTCCACCAGATCGGGTTCGGCGGCGCAGAGCATCGTGGACTGGCGGCCGCCGTAGGAATGTCCGCCCAGGAAAACGCGTTTCGAAGCGAGCCTGCGTACGGCAGCTACGGCGTTCTTCAGGCCTTCGCGGTCGCGGGCAGCGTCTCCCGGCCCTGGCGGGCCATGGGGACGTACTTGGCGATACGGGAGATCGCAGCGCAGCACTGCGAATCCGGCTGCTGCGAAGGCTTCCGCCAGCGCGATCAGCAAGGGCCCCCGTGCGTTTGATCCTGCGCCGTGGGTGAGGATCAGGCCCTGACCGGAAGAGCGATCGGGCTGATGCAAATGACCGCGAACCTGCGGTTCGACCGACCGATCAAAGAAAGGTTCGACCATGACGTTTGCCGACAAAAGCAATCTTCGGCTTTAAAGTTCGATCTCTTGCAGGCTCTCGTGGACCTTTAGAATGCGGATTTCGTGTGCCAACCTGGCCCAGCGTCGTTGCGCCTCCGGATCTTCGAGCGCGGAGCGGCGCGCCTCGTCGGACTTCCAGTAGCGCACAAGAACGTACTCATTTTCGGGACTTCCGCGGTAGAGGATGTCGCGGCTGTACCCGCCTTGGGACAGGACTGCGGAGAGCTCGCGTACCGTGGCCAGGGCCTGCTGCTCAAGGCCCTGCAGGGGAACAAATACCGCGACCGAAAGAATCTCTTTTGACATATCGTGTGGCGCAGGCATTCCTGCCCGCCTACTGTTTCATTCGCTCAAGACCGTCGGCGATTCGCTCATTCGAAATAACTACTTCTGGCGCGCCCGCCGCTTGCGATCGTTAGGGGGATTCGAAGTTTCCGTCACCGTGTGTAGCCGCATGAAATTCGTCGACCCGGAGAACATCTGAGTTCCCGCAACCACGCCCAATACATCTCCCGCTTTCAGCCGGCCAGCCCGCAGCAATTCACGCTCGGCAGTATTGACCATGTCTTCCGCAGTACGCGCCAGTTCTCTGCGTTGCATCGGGCGCACGCCCCACAACAGATTCATGCGATTGCAAACCGGGCCCGTATGGCTGAAGGCGTAAACCTCAACCTTGGGGCGATATTTTGAAATCAGGCGAGCGGTGTTGCCGCTTTCGGTGAAAACGGCGATCGCTCCCATGGGCAGATCTTCCGCGGCATGCGCGATGGATTCGCAGATGGCCTCGGCTACTGAAAGACGCTGGCGATGACGGCGCCGGCCTTGCTCATGCGACGTGTTCATATGGTGCTCGGCTTCAACCACGATGCGACTCATCATGGCCACGGCTTCGCGCGGATACTGGCCGCTGGCGGTTTCCGCGGAGAGCATGACAGCGTCGGTACCGTCGAACACGGCATTGGCCACATCGCTGGCCTCGGCGCGCGTGGGACGCGGATTCTCGATCATCGATTCCAACATCTGGGTGGCGATGATGACCGGCTTTCGCCATTCGGCGGCACGCCGAATCACGTGCTTCTGAATGACGGGGACTTGCTCGGGAAGCATCTCCACTCCCAGGTCGCCACGCGCTACCATCACGCCATCTGCCGCCTCGAAGATTTCTTCCAGCTGCTCCAGTGCCTGTGGCTTTTCCAGCTTGGCAATGACCGGGACGTCGCTGCCCTCGCTCAAAATGACTTGTTGGACTTCGCGCACGTCAGCAGCCGATCGCACGAAGGAAATCGCCACCAGATCCACGTCGTGCTTAAGGCCGAACTGCAGGTCCTTGCGGTCTTTGTCCGTCAACGCGGGAATGGTCAGCGCAACCCCCGGAAGGTTGATGCCCTGGTGCTCGCCGAGCACCCCGCCGTTGACCACTTCGCACTCAACGTCTTCGCCCTGGACCCGGCGAACGCGCAACTCGATCAGGCCATCGGAGAGTAGAATCCGTCCGCCCGGCGTCACTTCCCGAGCCAGTCCGTGGAACGTTGTGGCAATGCAGGCCGGCGTCCCCCACACATCCCGGGGAGTGATCGTCACCTGGGCGCCGGCCTGGAGAGTGACGGGTTCATGCGATTTCAGCCGTCCGGTACGGATTTTCGGACCTTGGAGATCCTGCAGGATGCAGACGGTGCGTCGTTCTTTGTGGGCGGCCTTGCGGATGCGCGCGATGTTGCGGGCGTGATCCTCATGGGCGCCGTGCGAGAAATTCAGGCGGGCTACGTCCATACCCAACCGGAGCAGGTCGCGCAGGGTAGCCTCCGAGTTAGAGGCGGGGCCAACGGTGCAGATGATCTTTGCGCGGCGCGAATTGGGGTAGCCGGTATCGGAGCGCAGTGCAAGCGTTTCGGCTGCATCCGTCTGCAGCGTGGAGATATCACCGGTTACCAGATCGAACTTTCCCTCTTTCAAATCCCTTACTCCCACGTGCTGACGGAGGACCTGAGATGGATGGAACTCAAAGGGCTGAGACGCGTTGCTGAGAGTGTAGCCTACGGTGTTGGCCAGAGGCGACTAACGGTGCCTCTCGAAGATGTCCGGCTAAACCACTTGACCGATTTAGCGGGCCCCGACGTTCGCGGCACTCGACTCCAGCAGTTCCTTCCCCAGAAACGCACGCGGGAACAGCATGGCGTTGAATTCCGCGCCGATCAGCACGATGAGCGAGATCATGTACATCCACACCAGCAGCGCAATGCCCACGCCCAGCGAGCCGTAGATGATGCTGTAGTCTGCGTAACCATGCAGGTACATGCTGAACAGAGTGGTCGCAATGAACCACATGGCGGTCGCCAGCGTTGCCCCGGGGAGCACACTGTGCCAAGGCTGTGTGCGGGGGACGGCATTGTGATAAATGAGGGCGATGACCGCAATGCTGGTCAGGGTCGCAATCAGCCAGCGAATGGCTCCCCACAGGAGAGCGATGTAGGGACTGAACTCGTGGCCCATGTGATAAAGGATGCGGTTCTCGATGCCCGATCCGAAGGCCACCATCATGGTCGCGAACGTCAACGGAATCCCCGCCATGATGACCAGCGAGAACGCGATCAGACGCTCCTTCAGCAGACCCCAGGTTTTGGGCAATTGGTAGGCGTTACGAAAACCTTCCATCCAGGAAATCATGGTTCCGGAAGCAGTCCACAAGGTAAGGAGGGAGGTGCCGACCAGCAAGCCGACTGGGCGCTGGGTGGTTCCGCGCAGGTATGCGATCGCGGTCGCTGAGCCAGCGGGAAGGATGCGGCCAAGCGCGTAAGAAACCTCGCGCAGATAAGTGTCTCCGCGGCTCACGGTGGCCAGCACCGAGCCCACCACGAGCAGTGCGGGGAAAAACGTCAGGATCGATGAATAAGCGGAGGCCTTCGCGACGGCAAATTGATCGTGCTCGAAGGCACGCCAGGTCGCCTGCCGAACCAGTCGAATGAAGCGCAGCATCGATGGACCTAGAGTATGGCCCTCGTCCTGCGGACGCAACTGCGAAATGCGTCGCTGAACTTCACGGGGCCCTAAGCGTTGGGGGTTAGCGCTCATAGGAAATTGGGAAGCGAAGGGGCGGCGGGCACCGCCCCTTCACGAGCATTCCCTGTTTTACTCCGCGGCGAGTTCTTCGGTCTCGCCTTCGTGCCGCATCATTTCAAGAGCACGTTCCGCTTCTTCGTAAGCAGCGGATACCTCCTCTTGCACCTTGGCAGCAGCCTCCTCCATTTCTGGCGAGAGGCGGACGTTGCGGTAGTACTCCATACCGGTACCGGCGGGAATGAGGCGGCCGACGATCACGTTCTCCTTGAGGCCGCGCAGGTGGTCCACCGCTCCCTGAATGGAAGCTTCGGTCAGCACGCGCGTGGTCTCCTGGAACGAAGCGGCGGAGATGAACGAGTCGGTCGAGAGCGACGCCTTCGTGATGCCCAGAAGCAGCGGGCGGCCCGTCGCCGGACGTCCCCCTTCCTTGATCACGCGATCGTTCTCTTCGGCGAAGCGGAACTTGTCGACCTGCTGTTCGAGCAGGAACGACGTGTCGCCGACGTCTTCCACCTTGCGCCAACGCATCATTTGGCGAACGATCACCTCGATGTGTTTATCGCTGATGTTGACGCCCTGCAGCCGATAGACTTCCTGGATTTCGTTCACCAGGTAAGCCTGCAGTTCCTTCTCGCCGAGCACCGCCAGGATGTCGTGCGGGTTGAGCGGGCCGTCCATAAGCGGTTCGCCCGCCTTGACGCGCTCGCCTTCCTGCACGTTGATGTGCACGCCGCGCGGCACCGAGTACTCCTTTTCGGTTCCGTTGTCGGCGACCACGTAGATTTTGCGCTGGCCTTTCGAAACCTCACCGAACTTGACCGTGCCATCGATTTCGCTGATGACCGCGGTTTCGTGCGGCTTGCGAGCTTCGAACAATTCGACCACACGCGGCAGACCACCCGTGATGTCCTTGGTCTTGGTGGTTTCGCGCGGGATTTTCGCCAGCACGTCGCCTGGGGCAGCAGTATCGCCGTCCTGAACCATGAGGTGAGCGCGGGAAGGCATCAGATACCGCTTGTTGGCCTTGCCCTTGATCACGATGGCTGGCTGGCGCTTCTCATCGGGAGAATCCGCCACCACGTGCCGCGACAAGCCGGTGACTTCATCCACTTCTTCGTGCAGGGTGATGCCTTCCTGCAAGTCCTTGAACTGGACGGTGCCGCCGATTTCGGTCAGGATCGCGAAGGTGTAGGGATCCCACTCGACCATCACGTGGCCCAGCGTGACCGGATCGCCTTCGTTGACCTTGACCTTGGCCCCGTACACGACCGCATAGCGCTCGCGTTCGCGGCCCTTGTCGTCGACCACCGCAATCGAGCCCTGCCGGTTCATCACCACCAGGTCGCCGGATTTTGCCTTGACGGTCTGAAGGTTGATGAACCGGACGGTGCCGGCGTTCTTGGCATCGAGGCGCGATTGCTCTGAGACTCGCGACGCCGTACCACCGATATGGAAGGTACGCATCGTGAGTTGCGTTCCAGGCTCGCCGATCGACTGCGCCGCGATGACGCCCGTCGCCTCGCCCAGCTCGACCAGTCGGCCAGAAGCCAGATTGCGGCCGTAGCACATAACGCAGACGCCGCGCTTCGATTCGCAGGTCAGCACCGAACGGATCTTGACCCGCTCGATACCGGCAGCCTGAATAGAACCGGCCAGCTCTTCGGTGATTTCCTGGTTGATGTCGACAATGACGTTACCGTCATAGTCCTTGATCTTCTCGAGCGACACGCGGCCGACGATGCGGTCACGCAGCGGCTCGATGATCTCGCCGGCTTCCACGATACCGGAGACGTAAATGCCGTCGACGGTGCCGCAGTCGTACTCGCTGATGATGACGTCTTGCGCGACGTCGACCAGGCGGCGAGTCAGGTAGCCGGAGTCCGCCGTCTTGAGAGCGGTATCCGCCAAACCCTTACGAGCGCCGTGCGTCGAGATGAAGTACTCCAGCACGGTCAAGCCTTCGCGGAAGTTGGCCGTGATGGGGGTCTCAATGATTTCGCCCGACGGCTTCGCCATCAAGCCGCGCATGCCGGAGAGCTGGCGGATCTGCTGTTTCGATCCGCGCGCGCCGGAGTCGGCCATGACGTAAATCGGGTTGAGCGCACCTTCCTTGTCGCGCTGCTGCATCTGGCCGAACATTTCGTCGGCAACTTTCTCCGTGATGGCCGACCAGATTTCGATGACCTTGTTGTAGCGCTCACCGTTGGTGATGGCGCCGTCCAGATACTGCTGCTGAACGTTGACGCCCTGCTTCTCGGCGTCGCGCACCAGCGTCTTCTTGTTGTCCGGAACCACCATGTCGTCGATACCGATCGAGAGGCCAGCGCGGGTCGCAAAATTGAACCCGAGCGACTTGATCTCGTCCAGCATCTTGACGGTCACTTCCAGACCAAAACGCAGGTAGCAGTAGTTCACCAGCTGTCCGATGCCCTTCTTCTTCAGCAAGCCGTTGATGTACGGCATAGCCTCCGGAAGGTGATCGTTCAGGATGGCGCGGCCCACGGTCGTATTCAGGAAGCTGCGCTCGTAGTGCACTTCGTCGGTATGCGTGATGTCCTGATCATCGTAGGCGGTGGTCAGGTCGATCACTTCCCCGGTGTAGCGCAAACGAATCGGCGAGAGCGTTTCCACTTCGCCAGCTTCCATCGCGAGCAACACTTCGTCGATGTTCGCGAACGAGCGGCCTTCGCCCTTGGCACCGGGCTTGGCTTTGGTCAGGTAGTAAAGACCAAGAACCATGTCCTGGGTAGGTACCGTGATGGGCTGTCCTGACGCGGGCGACAGGATGTTGTGCGAGGCCAGCATCAGCACGCTGGCCTCAACCTGCGCTTCCGGAGACAGCGGAATGTGGACCGCCATCTGGTCGCCGTCGAAGTCGGCGTTGAAGGCCGTGCAGACCAGCGGGTGAATCTTGATGGCCTTGCCTTCCACCAGCACCGGCTCGAAAGCCTGGATGCCGAGACGGTGAAGGGTCGGGGCACGGTTCAAGAGCACGGGGTGATCCTTGATTACTTCTTCGAGGATGTCCCAAACGATGGACTCCTGCTGTTCCACCATTTCCTTGGCTTGCTTGATGGTGGTGCAGTGGCCCGTCTGCTCGAGGCGGTGATAAATGAACGGCTTGAAAAGCTCCAGAGCCATCTTCTTGGGAAGACCGCACTGGTGCAGCTTCAGTTCGGGACCGACCACGATGACCGAACGGCCGGAGTAGTCGACGCGCTTACCGAGCAGGTTCTGACGGAAACGGCCCTGCTTGCCCTTCAACGTGTCGGACAGCGACTTCAGCGGGCGGTTGTTGGCGCCGCGCAGAACGCGACCACGGCGTCCGTTGTCGAACAGGGCATCGACGGCTTCCTGCAGCATGCGCTTTTCGTTGCGTACGATGACTTCGGGCGCGTGCAGGTCCATCAGCTTCTTCAACCGGTTGTTGCGGTTGATCACCCGCCGATAGAGATCGTTTAGGTCGGAGGTCGCAAAACGGCCGCCATCCAACGGAACCAGAGGACGCAGCTCCGGCGGAATCACCGGAATCACGTCGAGGATCATCCAGTTGGGCTTGTTGCCGCTCTTGCGGAAGGCCTCGACCACTTTCAGGCGCTTGGCGTACTTGAGGCGCTTCTGCAGCGACGCCTCGTTCTTCATCTTTTCGCGTAGTTCACCCGAGAGTCCTTCGATATCCACGCGCTTCAGAAGCTCTTTAATCGCTTCGGCGCCCATCATGGCCTTGAAGCCGGCGGCGCGATACTGCTGGTCGAGCTCGCGATACTTGGCTTCGTCCTTGATGATCTCGCGCTCTTTCACCGGAGCATCACCCGGCTCCACCACCACGTAGGCCTCGAAGTAGAGGACCGATTCGAGGTCGCGCAGGGAGATGTCGAGCAGGTGACCGATGCGGCTGGGCAGGCCCTTGAAGAACCACACGTGCGAGCAGGGCGAAGCCAGCTCGATGTGGCCCAGGCGCTCACGGCGAACTTTCGACAGCGTGACCTCCACGCCGCACTTGTCGCAGATCACGCCCCGGTGCTTCATGCGCTTGTACTTGCCGCACAAACACTCCCAGTCGGTTACAGGACCAAAAATACGCGCGCAGAATAGGCCGTCGCGCTCGGGCTTGAAGGTACGGTAGTTGATAGTTTCGGGCTTGGTGACTTCACCATGCGACCAACTCCGGATTTTTTCCGGAGATGCCAGGCTGATGCGGATCGCATCGAAATCGGCAATCGGGTTCGCCATGTCAAAGGGGCTCGAACGATACAAGGTGATCCTCCGCTTTTGCGGCGTTGCGCGGCCGCCTGCGGTTCTCTTTAGTTCTCAGTTCCCGCTTCTCAATTCTCAGTTGAGGTCGGGATCTGACTCACTCTTGCCGGGCTGCGCCGAGAACGGGTCCAGCCAGGCAGTTTTTTAATCTCTTACTGCGAATCTTATGGCTCGGTTTCAGTTCCCAGCCACGACAACTGGGAACTGAGAACCGAGCACTGGTTAGTCCGCTGCCACAGGCGCCACGGGCTTCTTCTCACCCAGCGCCACCTTGATCAGCTCCACATCCAGGCAGAGCGACTGCAACTCGCGAATCAGGACGTTGAAGGATTCGGGGACGCCGGGTTCCATGGCGGCCTCGCCTTTCACGATGGCCTCGTAAATCTTGGTGCGGCCATACACGTCGTCCGACTTCGCAGTAAGCAGTTCTTGCAGGATGAATGCCGCTCCGTACGCTTCCAGCGCCCAGACTTCCATTTCTCCGAAGCGCTGGCCGCCGAATTGCGCCTTGCCACCCAGCGGTTGCTGCGTGATCAGCGAGTACGGACCGATGGAACGGGCGTGAATCTTGTCGTCCACCAGGTGCGACAGCTTCAGCATGTAGATGTAGCCCACGGTGACCGGCTGTTCGAACTTATCGCCCGTCATGCCGTCGTGCAGGGAGGTCTTGCCGGAGGTCGGCAGGCCGGCCCGCTCGAGCAGCGTCTTGATCTCGTGCTCGCGAGCGCCGTCAAACACCGGCGACCCCGAGAAGACACCATCGACCAAGCTGGGAGCCACCGCTTCCAGTTCTTCCTCGCTGAGGGCGGAAACGATGTCCGCCAATGCGGTGTCTTTGAACAGCGCCTTCAGTTCGCGCCGGATCGCGTCCGTGCGGGTATTCTGCGCGAGGATCTGGTTGACTTTCTTGCCGAGCTCAAAGCCTGCCCAACCAAGGTGGGTTTCAAGAATCTGTCCCACGTTCATACGGCTGGGTACGCCCAGAGGGTTGAGAACGATTTCCACCGGCGTCCCGTCATCGAGGTACGGCATATCCTCTTCCGGCAGGATGCGCGCGATAACACCCTTGTTCCCGTGGCGTCCGGCCATCTTGTCGCCCACGCTTAGCTTGCGCTTCATGGCGACGTATACCTTCACCAGCTTGATCACGCCGGGCGGTAGTTCGTCGCCCTTGGTGAGCTTTTCCTTCTTCTCGTTGACGATCTTCTTGAGCACATCGATCTGGCGCGAGGTCATTTCCTCGATCTCGTCGATTTGCTCATTCACCCGCGGATCCTTGTCGTTGTACTTGATCCGCTTCAGGTTGCGGGTGGAGATGCGCTCGATTGTGTCGCGGTCGAGGATGTTGCCCTTGGTCAGAAGCCGCTTGTTGGTGCGCTCGTCGTGCAGGTCGGCTTGCACTTCCTTGCCGCCCAGCAGGCCTTCGAGACGCTTCAGGCGCTCGTCGGTAAGAATCCGGATTTCGTCGGAGAGGTTCTTTTCGAGCTTTGCGATCTGCTGTTCTTCAATCGCTTTCGCGCGTTCGTCCTTTTCCTGACCCTTGCGCGAGAAGATCTTCACATCGACCACCACGCCCTCGATTCCGGGCGGGCAGTAGAGCGAAGCGTCGCGCACGTCGCCGGCCTTCTCACCGAAGATCGCGCGCAGCAGTTTCTCTTCCGGCGTGAGCTGGGTTTCGCCCTTGGGCGTGACTTTGCCCACCAGGATGTCGCCCTGCTTGATGGTTGCGCCGATACGGATGACGCCAGCTTCATCCAGATTGCGCAGCATTGACTCGCTGACGTTAGGAATATCGCGCGTCACTTCTTCCGGGCCCAGCTTCGTGTCGCGCGCCTCGATCTCGAATTCCTCGATGTGGACGGAGGTGTAGTAGTCCTCCTTCACCATCTTTTCCGAGACCAGGATCGCGTCCTCGAAGTTGTAACCGCGCCAGGGCATGAAGGCGACCAGGACATTGCGTCCCAACGCCAACTCGCCGAAGTCGGTGCAAGGACCGTCGCCAATGACCTGTCCCTTCACCACGCGCTGCCCTTTCTTCACGATCGGCTTCTGGTTGATGCACGTGTTCTGGTTCGAGCGCTTGAACTTGGTGAGCTGATAAATGTCGCTGCCCACTTCGCGCGAAAGCTGCCCGGGATGGTGCTCACCTTCCACGCGCACGATGATGCGCTCGGAATCGACCGAATCGATGATGCCGTTGCGGCGAGCGAGAATGACAGCGCCTGAGTCGCGCGCCGTGACCCCTTCCATCCCGGTGCCGACAATCGGCGCCTGCGCCCGCAGCAGCGGTACCGACTGCCGCTGCATGTTGGCGCCCATCAGGGCTCGGTTCGCGTCGTCGTGCTCGAGGAACGGTACCAACGAGGCGGCCACCGACACCAATTGCTTCGGGCTGACGTCGACGTAATCGACTTCATCGCGATTCACCAGCACGAAGTTGCCGGCCTTGCGGGCGTTCACCAGTTCGGCGCTGATGCGGCCTTTCTCGTCAAGCTCGATGTTCGCCTGGGCGATGACGTGACGGTCTTCTTCCCAAGCCGAGAGGTAGAAGGAAAACGGCTCAACCTCCGCCGGACGCTTGCGGCGGTCCCGGAGTTCGGCGTTGACCTTCTCGATTTCGTGCTTCTCGACGTGGTCTCCGACCTTGTGGTCGCTGTCACCTGCGTTGACCACACTGACGTAGTCCACCACGCGTGCGTTTTTCACCTTCCGATACGGCGATTCGATGAATCCGTAGTCGTTGATGCGCGCATAGCAACTCAGCGACGAGATCAGTCCGATATTCGGGCCTTCCGGGGTTTCGATCGGGCAGATACGACCGTAGTGTGTCGGGTGAACGTCGCGGACTTCGAATCCAGCTCGCTCACGGGACAGACCGCCCGGCCCCAGTGCCGAGAGACGCCGCTTGTGTGTGATCTCCGACAGCGGGTTTGTCTGGTCCATGAACTGCGAGAGCTGCGAGGATCCGAAGAACTCGCGAATGGCTGCCATCACCGGCTTGGCGTTGACCAGGTCGTGCGGCATAGCCGTCGACATTTCCTGGTACACGCTCATTTTTTCCTTGATGGCGCGTTCCATGCGGACCAGTCCGATGCGGAACTGGTTCTCCATCAACTCGCCAACTGCGCGCACGCGCCGGTTGCCGAGGTGATCGATGTCGTCCACCGTACCGATGTTCTTGCGCAGCTTCAGCAGATAGCGGATGGTTGCGTAGAAATCAACCGGATCGAGCGTCCGCTGCTCCAGGCTGGTTGCGTCCTGGTTCTCAAACAGCTTGATGTTGAACTTCAAACGGCCCACGCGCGAGAAGTCGTACTTGCGTGGGTCGAAGAACATGCCGTGGAACAGAGCTGTGGCCGTGTCCAGAGTGGGCGGGTCGCCGGGACGTAGTTTTCGATAAATTTCGATTAGCGCTTCCTGCGGCGTCTTCACCGAGTCCCGCTTTAGGGTCTGGCAAATCACCGTGCCCACATCGTCACGCTCGGGGAAGAATACGTTCAGTTCCACGACACCACCGGCGTCGAGAATCTTCGGCAGCTTGTCGGCCGTAAGCTCGGAGTTGGCTTCGAGCAGCACTTCGCCTGTGGTTGTGTCGACCACGTCGCCAGCCACCCAGGCGCCCTCCAGGTCCGTGATATCGACTTCGATCTCGTTGACCTTCGCCTTCTGGATGTCCTTGAGGATCTGAGCGTTGATCTTGCGGCCCGAGTGCGCAATTTCGTCACCCGACTTATTCTTGATGCTGTGCGCCAGCTTCATGCCCAGAAGGTTGGTGGGCTTCTCGCTGGCCGGGTCGAGGGTCCAGAACAGCTTCTTGTCGCGAATCGCCAGACGATCGACGGTGTAGAAGGTGCGCAGAATATCATCGCCACCGCGCAGGCCGAGGGCGCGCAGGAAAATCGTGCCCAGGAACTTGCGCTTGCGGTCGATGCGCACATACAGCACGTTCTTCTGGTCGTATTCGAATTCCACCCACGATCCGCGGTACGGAATGATCTTCCCGAGGAAGTAAGTACGGTTGTTCGCGGTCTCGAAGAAGACGCCGGGCGAACGGTGCAACTGGCTGACGATCACGCGCTCGGTACCGTTTATGATGAAGGTGCCGTTCTGCGTCATCAGCGGCACGTCGCCGAAGAACACTTCCTGTTCCTTAATGTCGCGGATGGAGCGATTGCCGGTCTCAGCGTCCTTCTCGTAAATCGTGAGGCGCATCGTGACCTTGAGCGGAGCGGAGTAGGTCATGCCGCGCTCTTCACACTCGTTCACGTCGTACTTCAGCTGCAGGCCAACCGGATCGCCGCACTTGTTGCAGAAATCGGGCGTGTTCGCGTTGTAGGTTCCGCACTTGCCGCACAGCACGTCGCCGGGATGAAACGGATCAGTGATGACCGTCGATCCGCAATTCTTACAAGTGGTGCGCAGGTGGTGGAGCCCCTTGAGGTGACCACACTTGCACTCCCAGTTACCAATGGCGTAGTCGACAAACTCCAGTTGTGATACGTTGCGAAAATCGGTGATGGGAAACACCGACTGGAAGACCGCCTGGAGTCCGGCGTCATCGCGCTCGCTGGGCAGCCGGTCCATTTGTAGGAAGCGTTCGTAGGAGCGCTTCTGCACTTCGATCAGGTTCGGGATTTGGATGGTTGCTGGGATCTTTGAAAAGTCAAAACGTTTGCGGAAGGCATTCTTCTTCATTCAGAAAACTCCAATGTCAGCGCAGCCGATGGCTGCATACCAGAACCGCGGAATGTTGGGCGCGCAGTCCGCGCCGCGGGACTACCGTTTCGAAGAACCTGAAAAGACAATAGGGCACCTTAGAGGACAGGGCTCCCCTGAGGCGCCAACCACCGCGCGTTGCCAATCTTGTATTGTGTCTTTCCGCGCCAGTTCTTAAGGCCTGTTTCCGTCCCGCCTGTATGCGGAACAGCCTGCCAACCCGTGCCAGCGACCTCGCTCACTTTCCCTGGGTACAGGAGCGAGTCGCTATTCACTTTGCGTGAAGCAGGGAAGCGGTGTTGATATAGATGATAACACCGCCGCCCAAGATTCACCAGTAGATCGTTCGCTTGGCCCAAAACTTGCAGGAGGTCCGCAAGTCATTGAGCCTTTTGGAGATGCTGTCTAAGCGAACACGTACTTCGATTACTGTGTCTCTACTTCGCTCGGACAGATCCACTCCACCATGTGGCGCGGGCACTGCTGCCCGCGTACCGCGTGCAGCACGGGACAAGAGTGTCCGCGCCACAACGCCGCTACTTCACCTCGACCGTAGCGCCCGCCTCGGTGAACTTTTTCTTGATGTTCTCCGCTTCGTCCTTGGAGACGCCTTCCTTGATCGACTTGGGCGCGCCATCCACCAAATCCTTGGCTTCTTTCAAACCCAGGCTGGTGACTTCGCGAACCGCCTTGATCACGTTGATTTTGTTCGCGCCGACTTCCTTCAGCACGACGGTGAACTCAGTCTTCTCTTCCGCCGGAGCTGCAGCTGCGGCTCCGCCGCCACCACCCGCCACCATCACAGGGGCTGCTGCCGCGGCTGAGACGCCGAGACGCTCTTCCAGCTTCTTCACGAGCGCCGCCGCATCCAGCAGCGACAACCCTACGATTTGCTCTTCCAGTTGTTGCAGATCCGCCATGAGTGTTCTCCAATCCTGGTTGTTATCGGTGTTGCGCTTTCGTTATCCGCGGGGCAGGGTTCCAGTGCACCAGGCTCTCGTCTCCGCGCCAGACAACGCCAAGACTCGAACCGCGCAACCCCCGACTTGCGGATAACTAAAATCTTTCCGGCGCCCATCGCCGGAGAACTTTTTCTCGCCTTCTGGCTAGCGGCCGCTAGCTTTTGGCAACTCAGTTCGCCAGCAGCCAGTAGCTTACGCTTCCTTGAATTTCTTCTGCTGCACGCCCTGATCGACCACCACCGCCAAGTTGCGACCAACTGCGTTCATGGCCGTGACCAGGCGCTGCGCCGGAGCGTTCAACAGGTACAGAAGCTTCGAGTAAATCTCTTCCTTCGACGGCATGGTGGCCAGCGCTTCGAGCTCTTTGATCGAAACGACGCGGCCTTCCACTACACCGGCCTTGAAGGTGAACTCCGGGTTATCCTTGGCGTACTTTGCCAGCGCCTTCGCCAGCGCCACCGGGTCACCCTGGGTGTAGGCAATCGAAGTCACGCCACTCAGGTTCTGCAGCGCTGGTTCGACCTTGGTGCCCTGGGAGGCGCGTTCTGCCAGAGTGTTCTTCACCACGCGATATTTCGCGCCCGTCGTTCGCAACGCCTTACGCAGTTCGTAGTCTTTCTCGACGGTGAGCTTGCTGTAGGTGGCGACGATCACGCTGGACACACTCTTCAGCTCGCCGTTCAGCTCTTCGACCTGCTCGATTTTCTTTGCTTTGCTGACTGCCATCGTCGAATCCTTTCCCCTTAGGCCTTGGCTGCGGCTTCGACCGCGCTGGTGTCGATAAGGATTCCCGGGCCCATGGTTGAGCTGAGGGTGCATCCCTTGATGTATTTGCCCTTCGCCACGGAAGGCTTCGCCTTGATCACGCTTGTGATCACGACCGTGGCGTTCTCTACCAGCTTGTCGGGCGAGAACGAAATCTTGCCGACTGGCACGTGGACCAGCGCCGTCTTATCGGTGCGGAATTCGACCTTGCCGGCTTTCACTTCCTGCACGGCTTTCGCAACGTCGAAGGTCACGGTGCCAGTCTTCGGATTCGGCATCAGACCCTTGGGGCCAAGCACCTTGCCCAGCCGCCCCACAGACTTCATGACGTCCGGCGTGGCGATGAGCGCGTCGAAATCGGTCCAGTTTTCCTTCTGGATCTTCTCGACCATATCCTCACCGCCCACGAAATCCGCGCCCGCCGCTTCGGCTTCCTTCACCTTGTCGCCGGTGGCAATAACCAGAACCTTCTTCGACTTGCCCAGCCCGTGCGGCAGAACGACGGTTCCGCGCACCATCTGGTCGGCATGCTTGGGGTCGACGCCGAGACGCATCGTGACTTCGACCGTCTCGTCGAACTTGGCGTATTTGACTTTCTGAAGAAGCGGAACTGCATCCTGCAGGGGATACGATTTCTCTCCCACCGCAGCCCGTGCTTTCGTGATGTTCTTGCCTGCTTTTTTCATGTTTTCTCCGTCTCCCACCGCTCAACGTTGTTCCGAAGAGCCGTAGTGTTTTCGACTTTTGCCTGCTGGCCACTAGCCTCTGGCGAGAGGCGAGCACCCGATCCCTGTTCAAAAGACTTCTATAATTTGATCGCCAGCAGCTAAACCACATCAATCCCCATCGAGCGCGCCGTGCCCTTCACGCTATTCACGGCCGCCTCCAGCGACGCCGCATTGAGATCCGGCATCTTTTGCTTGGCGATGTCCTCCACTTGCTTCAAAGTCACCTTGCCAACTTTGTCCTTGTTCGGTGCGCCCGATCCTTTGGCGATGCCTGCGGCGCGCTTCAGAAGAATCGACGCCGGAGGCGTCTTGGTGATGAACGTGAACGAGCGGTCGTTGTAAACCGTGATCACCACAGGAATGATGAGTCCTTCGAGTTCCTTCGCGCCGGTGCGCGCATTGAATTGCTTGCAGAACTCCATGATGTTGATTTGCGCCTGGCCGAGTGCCGGTCCCACCGGAGGAGCCGGCGTTGCCTTGCCCGCTGCGATCTGCAGCTTTACCGAACCTGTAACCTTCTTCGCCATGATTCCTTCTCGATAACAGTGATTGCCGATTGCCAATTTCCAATTGCCGATCGGACTCTCAAAAATCGGCGATTGAAAATCGGCAATCGAAAATTCTCTAGGTAATGACCTTCTCCACCTGGCCGAATTCAAGCTCGACGGGCGTGGAGCGGCCGAAAATCGTGACCATTACTTTCAGTGTCTCGCGATCTTCGTTCACCTCGTCCACCACGCCTGTAAAGCTGGCAAACGGTCCCTCCGTGATGCGTACGCTCTCGTTCTTCTCGAACTTGACTTTGAGCTTGGGCTTGTCCTTGGACTCGCCCACGCGATAGACAATGTTTTGTACTTCTTCTTCGGAGAGTGGCGTGGG
>WNFQ01004030.1_pt1 | contig 17795 bp, 14 predicted proteins | sample 5400171 | NCBI WGS metagenome assembly WNFQ01 (sample SAMN13153356, study PRJNA577476) | soil metagenome | isolation source: 20 cm soil under Madrone tree | place: USA:California | collected 2016-06-14 | reverse complement strand
GTTCATCTTCGAGTGGAAATGAAGCTCCGAGCACCTGCTATTTTTGACAGTTATCCGCTCTCTACTTTGCTACTACCTTTTTCTAGGAGTGAGTACCTTTCTGACCGGACAAACGTGCCCGCTCCGGCAGCACCAGACGCTGACAATCTTGCGGTCTGAACAACCCGTACTTGCCCCTCGCGGAGCGTACAAAATGCAAAAAAAGTTATTACCACTCGGGGTGATCTTTTCCACCGCGCCAACAATTCCACCGCTTTCCGCCGCACGGCAGCCGCACTTTGTGTTCGCGCTAATAGTGTCGATGGCGATTTGTGCCGGCTGCTCTTCAAATACGGCAAAGCCAGTTCCTCCGCCTCCCGGCGTCACGGTTACAGCCGTAATTCTGAAGGATGTCTCTATCCACCAAGAATGGGTCGGAACGATGCTAGGCAATGTGGACGCTGACATCCGGCCGAAGGTGGACGGGTTTTTGCTTAGCCGGCTCTACAGTGAAGGCTCCTATGTGGAGAAGGGGGCGCCAATGTTCCAGCTTGACAAACGGCAGGCTCAAGCCGCAGTAGAACAGGCCCAAGGGAACCTTGAGCGAGTCCGCGCTTCGCTGGGACAGGCGCAAATAGATGTGCGCCGATACACACCGTTAGTCGCTCAGAAAGCCGTTAGCCAAGCCGAACTCGATAAAGCGTTGAGTTCGGAAATCGCAGGGAAGGCAGAGGCGAATGCAGGCCAAGCGGTTCTGGACAATGCCAAATTAAATCTGGGCTGGACAACTGTGACCGCGCCCATTTCCGGAATCGCGGGAGTCTCCAAAGTCCAAATCGGGGACCTAATGACGCCGACCACGATTATGACAACCATATCAAGCGTGAACCCAATATACGTGGACTTTAGCATCGCGGAGCAGGACTACATCAGGTTCGTTCGTGAAAAAACAGGTCGGTCAGCGGGCCAAAATCTCGAGTTGATTCTCGGAGATGGTACGGTTTTCCCGCGGCGTGGTCGCGCTCTTTTCGTGAACCGCGAAGTGGATTCACGAACTGGAACAATTCAGGTGCGAGGAGAGTTCCCCAATTCAGGCAACGTGCTGCGTCCCGGTCAATATGCCCGTATTCGCGCCGTTACTGAGCTGCGCAAAAGTGCAATCCTGATTCCGCAGCAATCGGTTTCGGAACTTCAAGGAGTCTTTCAGGTGGGGGTAGTCGCGCCCGACAACAAGGTCACAATCAAGACCGTGAAACTGGGCCCACAGTCTGGCGATATGTGGGTGGTCGAGTCCGGTCTTCAGGCCGGGGAAAATGTTGTAGTTGACGGACTGCAGCGCATCAAGACAGGCATGACCGTTGCCCCAACGCACTTCAAAGACACGCAGACCACTGCGCCGACTGGCGGAATCTAGCTATGTCGAAATTCTTTATTGACCGGCCGATCGTTGCCATAGTGATTGCCATCCTCACCGTAGTTATAGGCCTTGTGTCGATGGCCAAGCTTCCCGTAGCCCAGCTCCCCGATATCGTGCCTCCCCAAATTAACGTTTTGGCTACCTATACCGGTGCGGATGCGCTGACGATCGAGCAGTCTGTTGCCACGCCACTTGAACAGCAAATGAACGGTGTGGACAACATGCTCTACATGATGTCCACGAATGCTAACGACGGAACGATGAATCTCAAGGTCACGTTTGACGTAGGCACTAACGTTGATATCGACCAGGTGAACACGCAGAACCGAGTGTCCCAGGCAAGCCCGAATCTCCCAACTTCGGTCAATCAATACGGTGTGACCGTCAAGAAACTCATGGGGCTTCCTCTGCTTGTGCTGTCCGTCTATTCGCCAAAGGAGACCTACGGCGGACAATTTTTGGGAAACTACGCAACCATCAATATTAACGACGCGCTCTTGCGCGTTCCTGGTGTCGGGCAAGTAACCAACTTCGGCGCTGCGGATTATGCCATGCGCATCTGGATAAAGCCGGATCAGCTGACCAAACTCGGTCTCACTGTTTCAGACCTGAGCAATGCTGTCCTACAGCAGAGTGCTGTAAATCCAGCAGGACAGATCGGTGCTGAGCCCGCTCCCAAGGGCCAGCAGTTTACTTACGCAGTTCGCGCCCCAGGAAGGCTGGTCGATGCTGAGGAATTTGGAAAAATCATTGTTCGGCAAAATCCCGATGGCTCAACGGTCAGATTGAAAGACGTCTCACGGATCGAATTGGGATCACTTGTTTATCAGCAAATCGGACGATACAACGGGAAGCCCGCAGTCATCATTGCTATTTATCAAGCCCCCGGTTCCAACGCCTTGGCTGTGGCGAAACAAGTCAAAGAGCAGATGGAGGATCTGAAAACTCGGTTTCCGCAAGACTTGGATTACACCGTTTCCATGGACACCACGCTCCCTATCACGGAGGGAATGAAAGAGATTCTAACCACATTGTTCGAGGCCATCGTCCTGGTAATCATCGTGGTGTTCTTGTTTTTGCAAGGTTGGCGTGCAACTCTCATTCCCCTGATTGCCGTGCCAGTGTCACTGATAGGCACGTTTGCCATCTTCCCCTTGCTCGGTTTTTCAATCAACACTCTGTCTCTCTTTGGACTCATCCTTGCTATTGGACTCGTCGTGGACGATGCAATCGTTGTTGTCGAGGCAGTCGAACACAACATCGAGCATGGATTGACGGCTAGAGAGGCAACCATTAAGGCGATGGAAGAAGTTACAATTCCAGTTATTGGTATCGCTCTGGTTTTGTCTTCCGTATTCATTCCCATGGCGTTCATGGGAGGCATTAAGGGCCTGCTGAATCAGCAATTCGCCATTACTATCGCCGTCTCCGTTCTCATCTCGGCTTTTAACGCATTGACACTCTCACCGGCGCTCTCGGCCATTTTGCTTCGTCCACGTAAGGAATCTAAAGGACTTGTCGGCAGGTTCTTCGCCGGATTCAATCGGTGGTTCGGAAAAATGACGGGGGGCTACGTCAGCTGGAGCCACGTTCTCATTCGCCGATGGGGAATTGCTTTGCTCTTGCTCTTGGGCGTTTCGGTTATCGCCGTGACTATGGGCAAGAGCCTTCCTAGCAGCTTCGTTCCGGAAGAAGATCAGGGATATGCGTTCATTCAGCTCCAGCTTCCGGATGCTGCTTCTTTACAACGTACGGACGCTGTCATGCGCAAAATGGATGAGATTCTAGCGCATACTCACGGCATTCAGGGATACGACGCGATCGTCGGTTTCAGTCTATTATCTAACACTTCTGCCAGCTATACCGGTTTCTATTTCCTTCAGTTCGATCCGTGGCACGAACGCGAGGGTTTCGAACTCTCCGCCAACGGTCTGATGCAGACTCTGAACCAGAAAATGCGCGCGGAAATTCCCGAAGCCATCGGCTTCGCCTTCGGCCCACCGGCTATTCCGGGCCTTGGCACAGCTGGCGGCTTCAGCTTTATGTTGCAGGATCGGTCTGCTGGAACCGTTCAGCAGCTCTCGGAGACTCTTGACAAGTTGAATCAAGCCGCGCGGAAGCGCCCAGAAGTTGGTTCGCTCGTAGCTACCTTCCGGCCTTCAGTTCCACAGCTTTTTGTCGATATTGACCAGGATCGCGTGTTAAAGCAGGGTCTACAGTTCGGGGACGTCTATCAGACATTGCAAGCCTTTTTGGGCGGGGCCTACGTTAATCAATTTAATCGGTTTGGTCGTCAGTGGAAAGTTTACCTGCAGGCAGAGCCGGAGTATCGCATCAGCGCCGACAAAATTAAGAGCTTTTACGTCAGAAACTCGAAGGGCGAAATGACACCCCTCGCTTCTATGGTTACTGTGAAACGCGTTTCGGGACCGGAATATACCAACCGCTTCAATTTGTTCCGAAGTATCCAGATCAACGGCTCACCCGCACCAGGATTCAGCTCAGGTCAGGCGATGGCCGCGATGGAACAAGTTGCAGCTGAAGTCTTGCCTGCTGGTATGGGATATGCCTGGAGCGACATGTCTTATCAGGAAAAGAAAGCTGAAGGTGGACAGGCGATTGTTTTCGGCATGTCGATCTTCTGTGTATTCCTAATCTTGGCTGCACTCTATGAGAGTTGGTCACTGCCTTTCAGCGTGCTTTTGTCGGTTCCAGTGGCTGTTCTCGGGGCAAACGCCGGACTGCTGCTACGCAAGCTCGATAACAACGTTTTTGCTCAAATTGGGCTCGTTATGTTAATCGGACTCACGGCTAAGAACGCAATTTTGATCGTCGAGTTTGCAATCTTAGAGAACAAGAACAAAAACAAGGGGCTGGTAGAAGCAGCCCTCGAAGGGGCTCGTCTTCGCCTCCGGCCCATTCTGATGACATCGTTTGCCTTCATTCTGGGATGTGTTCCTCTTTGGACAGCGAAAGGCGCGGGCGCGATTGGCCGCAGAGTCTTAGGAAGTTCCGTCATCACCGGTATGACTGCAGCGACCGTCCTGGGCGTCTTCCTTGTTCCGGTTCTATACGTTGTGGTTGAACGCCTTGCTGGGAAAGAAAAGAAAGGGACGGTGGGAATTCCCAGGCCGCTAGCACTTGAGGAAGGACACGACTGATGCGAAAAATCATTGTCGTCGCGCTTCTTCCGCTCCTCTTCTTCCTCGCTGGCTGCACGGTTGGTCCTAAGTATGTGCGTCCAGCAGTTCAGTCCCCTGCCACTTTTTACACCGAGCAACAGGCGACGGCGAACTCCGCCGCGGACATGTCCTGGTGGGATTTGTTCAAAGACCCCGTTCTACAGAGTCTTGTCCGTGAGGCATTGAAGAATAATTATGATTTGCAGTTGGCGGTATCCCGAGTCGAGCAAGAACGAGCCTTGCTGGGCATAAGCCGTTCGCAGTACTACCCCCAGCTGGGCTACAACACGAGCATTACGGGAGCGCAGTCTAGCGTCATTTCCAATCACACGTATTACGCCTATAGTTTTAGCACCATCTGGGAAATCGACCTGTTTGGGCGGATCCGTAAATTAAATGAGGCTCAACGTGCCGTGTATTTCTCCAGCGAGGAAGCCAGCCGCAACGTTCGGCTCTTGGTCCTGTCCGATGTCGCACAAGGCTATTTTCAGTTGCGAGCGCTCGATGAGCAGCTGGTGATTGCTCGTCGAACGGTCCAAAGCTTTCAAGAAACTCTCGATCTGTTTCAGCGCAAACTGGAGGGCGGAGCATCATCGGGACTTGAGGTTGCCCGTGCTCAGGCAGCGCTTTCTAATGTAGCGGCTGTAATACCAGATTTCGAACGGCAGATTATTGCTCAAGAGAATGCACTGGACTTACTTCTCGGCCGCAACCCCGGGCCGATCACACGCGGCGTTGCTCTTGCCGATCAATACGACCCGCCGGACGTACCTGTTGGTTTGCCAGCAACGCTCTTGGAGCGGCGTCCTGATCTGCGCGAGTCAGAGCAGAACCTGATTGCAGCCAACGCTAACGTCGGGGTCGCCAAGGCCAATTTCTTCCCCACGATTTCCCTTACTGGTTTACTGGGGGGAGTGAGTCCTCAGCTTTCTGAGCTTACCGCCTCCGGAAAGGCCTGGAACCTTGCTGGTAACTTGGCAGGGCCCCTATTTACCGCAGGTCGCTTGAAAAACGAATACCGTGCGTCGCTCGCTTTGCGCGACCAAGCTAAGATCTCTTTCGAGAAAGCGGTTACGCAGGCCTTCGGCGAGGTTGCGACGTCCCTGTCGGCACATCAACAGCTAGCCAAAGCCTACCGTGAGCAGCTGAAAGCCGTGGAGGCCTACCGTGAGTCAGTGCGGTTGTCTTCCATCAGGTACGATAGCGGACTCTCCAGTTATTTCGAGATCGTTGATGCCCAAATTCAACTCTATCCAGCGGAGAGCACGTCGGTGACGTACGACCTAGGCCGCAAGTTGGCCGTGGTCGACCTCTATCGCACACTCGGCGGTGGGTGGAATCTAAGCGATTCACAATGGACTAGCACGAATGGGACACCAAGCTCAACTCAGACTCCAACCCCTTGAGCTCTAGAGGTCCACGGCCGTCCCCAAAAGACGAAAATGCAAGGCGAAATTTATTCGTTTATTCGACGCTATGGTAGCCGCGTTTATAGTAGGGAACGCTATATCCCACAAATTTTTCTTTGGGGCAGAGCTCCAGGTGAATTTTGTGCAAATCGTGATCCCCTGCGAGAGCCTGTCGATTGTCTCTGGATAGTGGGGCACGGGTTGGTTCATAAGTGAGAACGTATCGGTACCGCACTGCCAGCCCGATCGTCCGAACGATACGCGGCAGGTCTTCTTCATCTCGGGCGGTAAAGACACCGCCCCCTGTCGCTTCCGTCAGAGTCTTCATGTTATGAGGACCGTGCCGTTCGGCAGGACCAATATAGTCGTCTGCCCGAATGGCTAGAGGTGAGTTGGGAGACTGTGTGTTCGATCCCCTTCCTGTGGGCAGTCGGTTTCGTTTCTTCTCCTGTGGCAGAAAGATCTCGGGGAGCTCGAACGATGGCCCTGCCATGACAGCGAAAGCCGGGACGTCAGCCTCCTCCAAGAGCTTCTTTGTTTCTGATAGGTTGTATCGGCTGTGATTATCGCCGCCGTCCGTGATAATAATCATGGCGCGATGTTGATTCGCCGCCTCTTGTCGAGCAGTATTCACTCCAAACCAGATTCCATCAAACAAAGCGGTACTCTCATTGGTAGCGGTCAGCAGTAGCGGCAGTCTGCGCTCGAGGTCATGCTGATCACGGGTGAAAGACAAAAGCTGCTTGGATCGCTTGCCAATTCCAAATACCGAGTATTCGTCGGTGTCTTCTTGAGATTCCTGCAGAGGGTCAACGAGAGAAAGGGCCGCTTCCTGAACGAACGGGATCTTTCTTGTCATGCTCGAACTCAAGTCCGCAAGAATCACGAAGGAAACGGGTACCCGCTCCCTCTCGAAGTAAAGGATGTTCTGTTCAACTCCATCATCGAACAGCCTAAAGTCGCTCTTTTTGAGGCTAGTGGCAACCGAACCTTTGTCGTCGAAGATAATTACGGGTATCTGTACGAGTTCAACGTTTGCAACAATGTGTGCCTGTGCGCGCGTTTGTGGATGGGCCAGGGGAGCACCCCCCTCGACGATCAACGAGCAAACCGCTAGCAAAGATACTACCGCCCGCGTTGCCTTCATCAATCCTCCGAACGTTGAACCTGGCCGACACCTATACTCTGCCATTTCGATTCTGTCAACCAACCCAAGACGCAGTTGGCATCGAGAACTGCTGTATCTCACTCAGACTTAACCTGTTTAACGCAAGGTAGACCTGGTGAGGCTGACCTGTGATCGCAGCGTGCTGACTCTGCGGCAAGAGAGCATTTAGCCCTTGCGAACCAGTTTCGTGGCTTTTGGCATTAAGCACAGCAGAGTATTCGACCGCCGAGCGAATCTGCGCCTTGTGTCTGCCGAATCGGGAGCTCAAGTGAGACGTCCCTGTCATTTTTGGCAGTGTTCCTCGGATTCCTCCACGGATAGCGTCCAGGTAGTCAGGGAAATGAATGAACCGATGCTAAAGAAGCTTGAAGGCACATCCTTGCACGAGGCGATTCGCTTGGCTCATCATGGCGACGGGGAGGCCTTTGCACTCATATACCGAAGCTACTTTGGATTCGTACACCGCGTCTGTTTGCGCATGTTGCGAGACCCAGCCGAGGCCGAGGACGCTGCGCAAGACGTATTCGTCCGAGTTTTTCTCAAGATCAACACGTTTCGCGGTGAGTCTGCATTTTCTTCTTGGCTATACCGCTTGACAACGAACGTCGTACTGATGCGCCTCCGCAGGAACAAGCATAGATGGACTACTCTAGTCGAGGGCACAGAGGATGATTGTGATCCCATCAGCGAGATCGGCGGGCCGGACCCGAATCTAATGGGATGGATCGACCTTCAAGCAGCTCTCGATGTATTGCCGGCCGGTTACAAGGAAGCTTTCATCTTTCATGAAGTCTTTGGATACGAGCATAAAGAGATCGCCGCACTTTTTGGATATTCGGTTGGAAATTCAAAGTCCCAATTGTACAAAGCTCGCAGACAATTGCGAAGGCTTCTAGCAGGTATACCCAGAGGAGGACATCTAGACGCAAAGCTGAACGTGGTTTGTGTTAACTGAATCTCGAGCGGGCGCGGCACCTTTGTCCCGTCACGTCCCCAAGCCAGGCGCCGGAACCGTCGCCCAAACAACAGGAAGTCACTGCCTACGTCAATTCACTGGAGTCTGAGGTTTCCCGAGAGGGCCTTCGCATGCGGCAGCGGAGGGCATTTAGGCCGTGGAAGAGCGGGGTTGGTCGTAGTCCGGCTCTCGAACTCTTGCATTTTATTTTGGTGCGCTCTCGCGGGCGCGCTAGCCTGCGTTTGGTGGCTGTCACTCCTCCTCGAGTAACGGCCGAACGCGGATTGCAGAAACCACTGCTGCTCAGCGATTCTACGACAGAAGGCTGTGATATCCTTTTCACGGAAGTTTTTGCGATGCGTCCTTGAACGCACTGCGCAGAGCGCTCGCTATTTCGTCGATACACTTTTTCCCTGCCGCCAGATCACCAGCCATCAAAAAGAATCCGTGGATCATATCGGGATAGAAGGAAACATTTGCGGCGACACCGTCTTGCCTGAGGCGAGTTGCATACTCGTCCCCTTCGTCGTGCATTGGATTGTCTTCGTAGCTGATGACTAGTGCTGCGGGCAAATTCTTAAGATTTTCGGCATGGAGTGGGGCGACATAAGGATCTCTCAGATTTCCTGTGACTGGCAGATAGAGACGAAGGATGTCGTTTTTCACGCCTCTTGTAACAGTCGGAACGTCCGTTTCCTCCCACCAGACCGACCTCAGTGTTGAAGCGTCGAGCGTAGGATAGATCAGGACCTGAAAGGTCAGACGCGGAGCGCCACGCTCGCGCGCCATTAGCGTAACTCCAGCTGCCAGATTTCCGCCAGCACCGTCTCCTCCCACGGCAATTCGATGCGGATCCCCGCCGATTTCAGTGCCATGCTCTGCCACCCACTTGGTCGCAGCATAGGCGTCGTCCGGTGCTGCTGGGTATCTGTTTTCCGGTGCCAGGCGGTAGTCCACAGAAACGACAATGCATTGACAGCGGTTTGCCACCGAACGTAGAGGCGTGTCATAGGTATCGAGGTTGCCTGCCACAAAACCTCCGCCATGGAAGAATACAAAGATGGGCAAGCCACTCGTGGAGTTGGGAGTGTAGACGCGGACGCCGATATTTGCCTTCGCCGCCGGCCCGGGGATGTCCCGATCTTCAATTCGAAAAATCTGCTCTGGACTGCCCGAGAGTGTCGGATAGAAGAGGTATGCTTTTCGCACGTCTGCCACAGTAGTTGGGCGAGAAACACCGGCGGCTGCCATCTTATCTAGAACCGCTTTAACCTGAAGATCGGCCGGCGTCGGAGATTCTGACTTTGTCGCCGCCTGATTCTGCTCCCCCCGCAGGCTCGCGAAGTTTCGTTGAACTCGCGTTTCGGACGCGCTTCCAAATTCGCTGGCTGCGGATAGCAAAACAACAGCTATAGACAACAAAAGTAAAGCAGACTTATCCAGGGTTTTGGAGATTGTGTTACGCATGGTGGCTCCTTGCTAATTTCCTTCAGGCATCGCGCGTCAAACTCAGTGGCGGCGGGGGAACTTTCCCCGGAGTCTTACTCGCATGGTTGTTTCCCCATGAAAATCCTGGGCGCGTCAGGCTTTGCAGAGTTTTTCGTTGTGGCTGAGGATTCCTAACCACGTTCAAGGCTCGCCATATGGACTACGGCACCGGACAGTGACAATCCGCTATGTCCGTGGTCTCGTCTGCGGGACATGCGCCACTATCCTCAATATAGCTAGGCTGGTTCCTGAGGCGTGGCCGCCTTGGCCTGCCGTGGCAGTAGACTCTTTTGTAGAGCGTGACGGTGTTACGCCTTTTTTAAAGAACAATTTTCGATCGTGAGTCAGCGCCCTGATCCAAAGCAGCGTCTTACCATCTAATACCCATTGTGACCGGCATTAACTTCGTGGAGACCCGACCGCCCTGAGGTGAATAATGGTAGCGGGCCTCGATATAGAATTTGAGGCCTGACGTCATTCCGATTGTAAAACCACCTCCCCCGTTTATGCCGCCAGAACTTACACCCCGGCTCCCCAAGACGGAATTCGTTACAAATCCGTCCTGGCACGTATATCCCCACCATCCCCAGGCCGGAACGCACGCCGTGCCAGGTGGCACCGTAAAGTTCTTCAGTTCGGCTTTCCGGTAGTACCAACCCCCGCCTCCAATGGCGTAATAACCGAAACGTTTTCCTTCCTTATGGTACATATAGTTAGCTGTCAAAGCGTAGACGTTATCGGTCGCGTGGATAGAAGCTGCAGAACAAACAGTACTTGGCGGTGCTGGAGGATTCAATAAACAGAGAGCATTCACGACTGGCAATAATGCACTTTGATTAGGGGGCAGAGTGTGCCACATGAATTCCCCTACGATTGAATGATGAATACCAAGATTCGGTCCAGCCCCGGCCTGGAATGTGCCGCCGATTCCAGCGTAGTTGCCCGTGGGATCTAGCGGAACTCCAATGCCTCCACCTATATGGAGATTGACTTGGCTCGTACCCGGGCTCGCTTGACTCTCGTCGGCCCGGACGGGGTTAGCAAGCAATGTGACTAGAGATATAAACACGGTAAAGCTGAGCTTAGACATCAGATTGGCTCTTCTTCTTGATCCTTCCGCACGTATTGCGCGACCGTATCTTCGTCACGGCTAGCATCTGCATTGTCCCTATCAGATCGCGATTTTCTGCGTGTTCTTCGGGGTGGGAAACTGTCAAATCTGACAGCCCTTTTTCTTTGGCAGAAAAAGCATTTCTCCACGCTCTGCGCCGTGAAGCTCAAATGAGCTGTCCTATTTGCCGAGGGTTCGAATCCCTTCTCATCCACCAATTTCTCTGTCGCGCATCAGTTACCCCCAGAAATACCTAATTCACGCCCCCGAAATATCTCTGTAATCTGCTGCGGTTGACACTTGCGGCATGGCAAAAACCGCCGTCTTGGTTCATGACTGCGAGAATCCACTTGCTACCACCGACCGCTTCCGCGTGGGAATGGCGCAAACTCTGGAAGATGTCATCGAATGCCAGCGGTTGCGCTATCTGGTTTTTAATTGCGAACTTGGCGAGGGGCTGGATAGTTCCGCCAGTTCGGGATTGGACCGCGACCGCTTCGACTTTATCTGCGACCACTTGATGGTGCGTGATGCGGTCACCGGCCAGCTGGCTGGAACCTACCGCATGCAGAACGGGTACCGCGCCAAGGGAAATCTTGGCTACTACGGCGAGGGCTTCTTTGATTTCGGTCCGTTCGAAAGCCTCCGCGCTGAAGTCCTCGAGCTTGGAAGGGCCTGCGTCCGCGAGGAATACCGCAATACCAACGTACTCCACATGCTCTGGAAAGGGATCGCGAAATATGCACAGAGCTGCAAGGCTCGGTACCTGATCGGGTGCAGTTCCTTATCCTCCCAGGATGAGAACGAGGGAATCGCCCTCTACGAAGTCTTACGCGACAAATATCTGGTGGAGCAGTCTCTCCGGACTAAACCGGTGCTGGGTCGCGAATGTGAATCAAATGGTTCCGGCGCGGCACCTCCACGGCCGCCGCGCCTGTTCCGGGCCTATCTGGATATTTCCGCGCGCGTCTGCGGACCTCCGGCGATCGACCGCGAATTCAAGACCATAGATTTCCTGACCTTAGTAGATCTGAAAGTTTTGCCGGATCGCGTACGAACGCGATTCTTCTAATCTCCCGCCCACAACAGGAAAACCAGCTCCGCGCCGCTTGCAGGAAAATGCTCTTCCGCGCACCCTAAATCAAAGGCTTGGCGGCATCAAGCGCCTCTTGGGCTTTCGCGGGATCGGATAACTTGCCTCGCGCGAAATCGCGCGTTCCGCCGCCCTTGCCACCAATTTTTTCCAGGACCTGTTTAAGAAGTGCATTCATGTCCTTGCCGGCGCCCGGATGCTGAGCAAATAGCACGTGGCCATCCTCAGCCACGGCTAGAAGCGCAATCGCTTTTTCAGTCTTTGTAAACGCGCCAGCAAAAAATCCGAGGTACTCGGCCGGGACTCCTTCGAAAAGTCGCGCGACGACGCGAACGCCATTGGCGCCAGGCGTTACATTCTGCAATGCCAGTGTGGCCTCGGCTTGCGCAAGCCGCTCCTGCGCCGCGCGAAGACTCTTGAAATTCACGTCGCGCTCCGTGAGAGAACGTGCGGCGGCCGCAACGATATCCTCTGGAGCGCAGCTCAATTGTTCAGCGGCCCGCCGCAACAATTCAAAATCACGGCGCGCCAGCCGTTCCGCTCTCCCGCCGCACGCAAATTCCACGCGCCAATCCTGCCGCACTTTGGTGCAACGGCGCACCAATACGACGCCGATTTGGCCTGTACTTTTAACATGCGTCCCGCCGCACGGCTGCAAATCCGCTGCCTCGATCTCTATAGCGCGCAGGATTCCGCTGCGATCTACTTCTCTCCGAACGCCAAGCTGCGACAACTGGTCCGCGGTTCCGTAGCGCACGTTGACCGGCCGGTTCTCAAACACCACCTGATTCGCGGCGCGCTCCGCGCCTTCCAGAATTATTTCCGTCGGTTCGGGCCCACGCAAATCAATGGTGCAGAGTTCCTCGCCAAGATGGAACGAAACCGTGGGCAAGCCGAACCGTTCCAAAAACATGGCGGAGAGCAGATGCTGCCCGGTATGTTGCTGCATGTGGTCAAACCGCCGCGGCCAGTTGACACAGCAGTTCACGTCCGGATCGGAAGGTTTCCGGTCGACAAGATGCAAGATTTCGTCGCCTTCATCGCGTACATCTAGCACATTGGCGTCTCCGATCTTCCCAGTATCGTTGGGCTGCCCTCCCGAGGTCGGGTAGAAAGCCGTGCGATCCAGTATCAGCCCCCACACCGTTCCCGTGATGCCAGCGCTCAAATTCGGCGGAAGGACCTCGCAATAGACCACGCGAGCTTTGAATTCCTTCTCATAAGCATCATCGTAATAAAGTCTCCGCGTCGTCACTGTATTTTCGTCCTCCGCATTTCACTCACCGTTCGACAATGTTCAGCAGAATTTCTTATCTCAATTCTCCACTGGCAGTTTTCCAATTTCCATCTTCTGCGCCAGCGCAAGTTGCCAAGCTTCGGTGTATTTGTACCCCGTGCCGGTATTAAAAAGCACTACGGTTTCGTCCGGCTTAATCCACCCGGACGCCACGAGCTTTCTCGTCGCAATCACGGTTGCGGCGCCTTCGGGCGCGGCAAAGATACCTTCCAGCGAAGCGAGTTCCCTGCCCGCGTTTAGCATTTCGTCGTCGGTTACTGTCAATGCCGTGCCATTCGTCTGGCGAAGCATGCTCAGGATCAACAGATCCCCAAGCGGCCCTGGAACTCGCAATCCGGAAGCCACCGTCGCCGCGTTCGCAAAAAACGTCGCCGAATTCTGGTGCGCTTCCCAAGCTCGCACGATCGGGGCGCAACCTTCCGCCTGCACCGCAACCATCCGCGGGCGCTCTTCCCCGATCCAGCCCATCTCCTGCATCTCGTCGAACGCTTTGCACATCCCAATTAACCCGACTCCGCCTCCCGTCGGATACAGAATCACATCCGGCAATTTTCCCCCAAACTGCTCCCACAGCTCGTACCCCATCGTTTTCTTGCCCTCGATGCGGTACGGCTCCTTCAGCGTGGAAACGTCGTACCACCCTTCGCGGTCCTTGTGTTCGGCCACGTACTTCCCGCAGTCGGAAATCAACCCGTTCAATTTAACGACCTTCGCGCCAAAAGCCTGGCATTCCATTACGTTCGCGGCTGGGGTGTCCGCAGGCATCACGATTACCGCCGGAATCCCCGCAGCCGCGGCGTAAGCCGCCAGCGCCCCACCTGCATTGCCAGCCGTGGGAGCCGCCAGCGCCCTCGCCCCAAGCTGCTTGGCGCGCGACACCGCCGTTGTCATCCCGCGCGCCTTAAACGAACCCGTTGGATTTAATCCTTCGTCCTTGACGCCGTCATCCCTTCGCCCAACGTCACTGGCGGATCGTTCGGCAGCACTTCCGCGTAACGCCACAGGGTGCGCGGACGGCTCTTCAGGCTCTCCAGCGTCAGCGTCGCTGCGGCCTGCTTCAGGTCGTATCGGGCAAGCAGAGGCTTCCCGCAAGTGCACAAATGCTGTTCTACCGAAGCGTCGTATTTCTTCCCGCACGCCGAGCATTCCAGCTCGACGACATTCAACGGTGTACTCATCACCGTAAAAGTCTAGCACAGCCCTTTTTGCCCATTCATTCTCGGCCCCGCCAATATGGCTCCGCAAAGTGCCTCAGAGGCATTGCTCGCGCGCGATCTGCGCGAACCCGAACAGCTACAATCGAAGTCGCTCGAAAAATCGCGCGCGCGAAGTGGGGACCATGATGGAATTTAATTTACAGCAGGCCATAGCGCTTCTCTCTCGCACTCCCGCCACTCTCAACGCACTCTTGCGTGATCTTCCCGAAGTGTGGACGCTCCGCAATGAAGGGGAAAACACTTGGAGCGCGTTCGAAATCGTCGCTCATCTGATTTACGGCGAGCGCGCTGACTGGGTGCCGCGCGCCAGGATCATTCTGCAGTTTGGCGAATCTGCGCTCGGAGAGCCTCGACCAACTCGGTTCCTTGAATCTCCAGCCAGCGGATCTCGACCGCCGTGGCCGTCACCCCGCCTTCGGACCCGTCACTCTCTCGCAGCACCTGGCGACCTGGACCGCTCATGACCTAACTCATCTCCACCAACTGTCCAGGGTCATGGCCCGCCAATACCGGCAAGCCGTCGGTCCATGCCAAGCCTACCTGGGCGTGCTCCAGTGCGCCGGCCACAGCGCCCCTTGATGCACTTTCCAGATATTCGCCACGCGGGATTCGCTTTTCAATCCGCGCCGTCCTTGGAAAGCACCCAAGCCAGCGCCTCCTCGCGATCCTTAAACATGCCAACTCCTCCCTCCCCGTTCATCTCGCGATGGATTTGGAACATCCGGGATAGCCCATAGAGGAATTTGCTGGTTGCTGTCTGGCAGCGTGATCACCCCAGACAACGTGCTCGTCACCAGTCGTCGTTCCCTATCGATCTCGTAATGGCTGGCCATGCGGTCTATCTTGTCTAGGCTAACATGAGGATAATTGTTTTAATTCTTCCCATTTCAGTTTTCTGATTTCAATTTTCTAGTTTCCATTTTCACCCTGGACGCGACTCTCTGCTAGACTATGCGCCCATGAAAACATTCTTCCTTCGAGCCCTCTGCTTACTGCTGTTCCTCGCACCCTTCGCAGCCGCACAGGATGTCATTCCCCTCTACCCCGGCACGCCGCCAGGTTCGACGCAAGAAAACTATCCTGAGAAAGAATACTTCTCGAAAAACTGGAATACCGAAGTCGTCGCTAACGTGACCAAGCCAACGCTTACCGTATTCAAGCCTTCTCCCGACTTGCGAAACGGCACGGCCGTGGTGATCTGCCCGGGCGGCGGTTTTATGGCCCTCTCCATCAATAGCGAAGGCATCGATGTCGCCAAGTACTTGGCCGCGAAAGGTGTGACCGCCTTTGTGCTCAAGTACCGTCTCGCGCACACCGGCGAGGATGCCGCACAGGAATTTACGGCGCTGTTTTCGGACAAGCAGAAATTTCGAGAGATATTAGACAAGGTCGTTCCCCTGTCAATCGCCGATGGGTTGGCGGCGGTCACCTACGTTCGGCAGCACGCATCGGACTGGGGAATTTCTCCCGACCGCGTCGGCACTATCGGATTTTCCGCTGGCGGAACGGTCTCTGCCGGAGTTGCCTTCCGTTACGCGCCGGATGGCCGGCCCGCCTTCGCAGCCCTGATCTATGCCGCCGGTGGCATGTTTAAAGATTCGCCCGTTCCAGCGGATGCGCCGCCTGTGTTTGTCGCGGCTGCCACGGATGACAGTCTCGGACTCGCGCCCGACAGCGTCGCTTTGTACCAAAAGTGGACCAGCGCTCACAAGCCGGCCGAACTCCACATGTACGCGAAAGGGGGCCACGGCTTCGGAATGCGAAAGCAGAACCTCCCCACCGATCATTGGATCGACCGGTTCGCCGACTGGCTGGAGCTACAAGGCTGGCTGAAAAAATGACGTAACGATGGCCGATCAGCCGTTGTTGTTTTCCGGCCTCTCGGTTACCGCCCAATCTTCAGGCGGAAAAGCGATTGGCCAGAATTGAGGGTTGGGGCGATCAAATTCGAACGCGACTTCGTATTCAGTCGGCCAACCACCTGGTACTAGCGATAACACGCTCGTCTAAAGAGGCGATACTCTCCTCGGATCGGGTTTTTCACTGGTTGGCACCCCGCTATTCAGCTTCTCCAATTTTGTCAATTTCTCTCGTATCTGCTCCGCCTCTTTCGCCTGTGGAACCAACTCCAGGTAAGTTTGTATCTCCGAGATCGCCCTATCGTAATTGCCTTTTTGGGCAAAGATTTCAGCCAGTAAGAGATGCAGCTGCGGAAAGCGAGTGACCAGGTCTAAGTGTTCCGCCTTTAGACCGCTCTTTTCAGCCGCTTCGATCTTGTTCAGCTTGTAATTTGCCACCGCGTTATAGAAATAGGCGTCGGCGTAATTCAATCGATCGAGATCCAAGATGTACTTGGCGACGGCGGCGTCATTCAACGGATCGAGATTCATGATGTGAACAGTAAGATCGAGAACCTCGGTCCACCTCCCTGTTTCAAAGGCCATTGACGCGAGCGACAAATAAGGCGGGAGGAACTTCGTATCGATCATGGTGGCTTGGGTATACGCTTTGCGAGCCGCATCCCGCTGGTTTTGCTTCTGTAGAACAGTACCCAGTTGAAACCAGGCGTTCACAGCACTGGGGTAGATTTGTACCGCTGTTTTAAAATATTTTTCTGCCTCGGCAAGTTTGCCGTTCTTCTCGGCCTGGACGCCTTTCTCGTAAGCTCTTCTGGCGCCTTTCGGCGCTTTGTAGGGGATGGCGCTCACCGTCGTGCCTTCTATCTTTGTACCTCTCTGCACCACGATCACGCCTACGTCTATGTTGCCGCTGAAAGCGTCGAGGTCCATAAGGCTGATGGTACCGGGGTGAAAACCAGAGGCCGAGACGCGTAGCTCACACTTCGTCAACTCGCGTACTGAAATTCCCATGTCCAAATCCTTGCTAGCCGCGCCATTGGGCGAAATCGGGTCACCTCCAGCATCAAGAACATTACCGGTCCTCGATCCCAATTGCATCGTGAAATCGCCGTGAGGAGACGCATACACCTCTTGGCGTACCCTATTGTTGCAAACCCGCTCAACCAACATATCGCTTGGAACAACTGTGCCGTCTTGGGTCGCCACGCGTCCTCGTAGAAACATCACAAGATCCCCTGTCGGTTGACTTGGCTCCGAAGTCGGGTGAGTCGCAGGACGGTTTGGGGGAATGGAAGGTGGAGTCGGAGGCGTTGGAACCGGGGGCTTCTGCGCCACTGTAACTGGTACCAGAAGCGCCATTGCAATCGCCAGCACAAGGAAAATGCGCATGCCGTGGCTCGTAAATCGATGCTCAGGGCGGAAGCATCAGACACCTGAAGCCTAGGGCACAAGTCACTTCAAGTCAAGGCTTGTGACTCGCATGTCGCCGCAAAATGAGAATGTCCGGATTGTGCAAAGTAGAAATGTCCGCTTTCATGGATGGCCGAGGGGCCCATGGAAACGGAGCGAATCACTTTGAGCCAACGAGAACGGGACCGATTGAAAGTGTTGCACGAGGTA